>Ga0316616_100001022_pt1 | contig 10638 bp, 5 predicted proteins | sample OWC_Aug_M1_C1_D1_FD_207660 | JGI IMG/M metagenome (GOLD analysis project Ga0316616, IMG submission 207660) | Wetland soil microbial communities from Old Woman Creek delta, Ohio, United States - OWC_Aug_M1_C1_D1_B | ecosystem: Environmental > Terrestrial > Soil > Wetlands | place: USA: Ohio...
CCGGTTTTAAGGACATTCTTTTTCAGGAGGTTATTAATCAATGTTGATTTTCCGACTCCTGATGAACCTATGACGCAATATGTTTTTCCCGGCTGCATGATACCAATGATCTGATCTAATCCTTTTAAGGTCAGATTACTAAGCAAAACATACCTGATCTTCTTTTCTCTTTTTTCAAGTTGATTAATGGCATCAATAATCTCCTCATCGGTCAGGAGGTCAATCTTGCTTAATATGAGAACAGGTTCAACACCGGCTTCATAACAAATGGACAGGTATCGTTCCAGTCTGTTAATGTTGAAATTATTGTTTACAGCCTGTACTATAAAAGCAACATCGATATTTGCAGAAATGATCTGTATCTCGCCGGGTTTGCCAATAGCTTGTCTTGCGAGGACAGATTTCCTTGGGAGCACTCTATAAATAATTGCTTTGTCTGAGTCGTAGATCTTCATTACGACCCAGTCGCCAACAGCCGGGAAATCGGATCTTGAGTTTGCAGAAAATCTCAGGTTCCCAGTAATTTCTGTATCAAACTCATTCTCCCCGTCGGAAACAATATATCTTTCACGATGTTCCTGTGTTACCCGTCCGACAGAAAATTCTGAAAGATCGAGGTCTTTTATTAGTTCATCGATTTCTTTGGTCAGACCGAGATCAGTTAGTTTCATTTTATATTTTTTAGCATCAGTGTCCGGTCAAGGACGCCTAAAATTAACGTAAATTATTAATGTATAATATCTTAGATAGGCTAAAAGTTTAATATAATTGATAACATAAATAAATCTTAGAACAGTTCGCACCATTCTTTCAGCTGCAGAGCAAGATCATATGCAAACTTACGGATTTCCCCTCTTGCTTTTTCTTTATCTTCGTCAGACATTTTCCGCCAGGTTTCTATTTTGGCAGTAGGCGGCTCCCTCATTGGGACCATTTCTGCCCCTTCAAGCAGATTAGCACAATATTCAGCAGCTTCCAGAATATCATCAACCGAAGTTGACGGAGGCCTATTTCCCATAAGTCTGACCGAACTTCTCTTAGCTCTGAAAGGTGCAATCCCAAATACATCTGGAAATTCATCAAAATCGCCATTAAGTACTGTCTCCAGGAGAGCGATTGCTTTCTCTGCATGTTCTTCCCTGTTAGGAAGTGCCTTTACCGTAGTATTTAAATCACGTTTTCTGTAAAAACCGTAGATTGCAGCAATTGATGCAGGATCCCGGATAGTTCCGTCAGGATAAACCAGTCCGTGGATATCGCTCCAGTAACCGCTTATTATAAGGTCAAAAACATACCATCCTACATTATGCTCATCTGCAATTTGTATAGCCATATCATAAGGATTGGAACGGCCGATGCAACACAATTCACTATTGATTAAAGGTTTGTTGTATTTTTTTGAATACCCCTCGGCAATAGCATAACTTTCTTCAACACGGGAACGGGTTTCAAGATAATCGTGAAAAGAAATTACATCGACCAGATCAGATGTATTTCCACAAAATTTAGGTATCCAGTGGCCTACAGTAACAGCATTTACCGGGTCAGCTTTTTTTACGTACGTAATAAAGTAACGAACAAAGTCTGCAATTTCATTATTGCGTTTCTCCTGCTCTTCCGGTGGAGCCTTCCTGTAGTAATCATTCATTTCGGGTTCGTTCATTATATCCCACATTAAAAGGCCTTCTTCATTTTTTAAAGCATTGACTATTGCAGTTACATATTTTTCACAACCTGCTTTTGCATTCTTTTCTAAAAGTTGAGGAAAAGTGCCGTTAAAGAAAATGGGCATGACAGTTACTCCATATTTATTACATGTACGGACATAATTAACCACCCTTTTAACATATTCTTCAGGATTACTCTCATAAGCCCTCTGACTAAGCCAGACACGAGTGCTGTTTAACTGAAGCCTCTTCATAAAACCCAGATCCCTCTCCAGAGTTTCCTGGTCGGGAGTTAAATTGTGGCAAACTCCACGGACGAAACTGTAATCTTTCAGTGGTTCTTTCGCTGTCAGGGAACCTGTCAACAGGAAAATGATTCCAATAAAAACTAGTAATTTATTTTTCATTGTCATAAGGTTTTAGGTTAGATTAAATTTGCAGTTAACTCAAGTTTTTGGTTATTTATTAAATATGAGTATCAGGAATCATTAATACATTTTCTAAAATCGCTTGAAAATCAATTTATATACCCCAACCCCAAGGGGAGTAAATTGATTTTCTTCGCTCCCCTTGGGGCCGGGGTACACGAAGAAAATCAATGAGATATTGTATTTGATTCCTGATACTCATTTTATTATAAAAGACTACTAATTTAATTATTAGTCGACACTAATGATCAAAGATAACAAGTTGAAACTTTTTATTCAAATTAATATACTGCCGGACCTTATGATCCGGATCAGAAATTCAAACTAACCCTTATTTAACAATTCTTATCTTTTTATCCTGCGAAAAGAGTATCCCTTTTTTTGTGGCACCCTGTATCCTGATAGTATAATCCGACAAAAAATCTGAAGCTGAAAATACGAGATTAATTGATTTGTCAGAACCTGAAACGTGTAAAGTGTTCCAGTACAGGGTATTCCTTAGATCAGGTATGTGGTTTAGCTTAGCCGCTGATGATGTATAATCTGGAGATCCAAATTTTTCCGGTGCTTCAAAGGCTCTGTATTGTATCCTTGAAGCATCGGCCGGAAGGGGTAGGTTTTCAAGGTCTCCTTTATTTGTTATTACGTTTATAAGACCTGAAAAGACTATATCCCCAAAGACATATTTCGATTTAATAATGTCTATTTTCTTAACAAGCTGCGGATCCATACCTGCTATAACAGCAGGATCTCTAATTATAACGCCATCTATAAGCAACAACGGATCATTATATATCCTGCTGTCAGCCGGATCTCTGATTGTGATCTGAGATTTTTTATTTTCTGATTTTATCGATACCCCTGGGATAAGTTCAAAGAACACTTCCTGCATGGTGGGTAACAGAATATAATCAGCCATCCTGAGCTCAATATCCGGTTTGCCGTAAAACCTCCGGGTCCCGTCTGTAAGAATTTCCTGTCCTTTTTCAATTCGTGGCTCAAAGCTCTTATAAACCCTCATAACGCGATAATTCAGTTTCATTTCCCGGATAAGATCAGTCACAGAGTCATTGCTGTGACTCTGAATTGATTCAAGGTATCTGTCAGAGAAAGATGATTTAAATATTATTCTGTTATCTTCAATCTGCTTATCTGCCTGAATGATCAGATCCCGTAATTTATTATCTACAGGCAGATGCAGCTCAAAACTACCATCAGGCTTTATGGATGAATATTGAAGTGTGGCATTTTTCCCGGTAACTGAGAGGAAAACATTTTGCTGCCCCAGAGCCTTATTTGAGTAGCTGCTGAACATGTTACCGTATAGGGAGTGATACCTGGATTCCTTCTGGTATTTAATCTCAGGCTTTTGATCAGACAGGATCAGATCCCAGTTTATCCACCTGCTTTTTGTCGTCGCAAGGAAATCATTTATTACGCTATCCGGAATGTTATCAAGGCATTCTTCCATAAAGACAGGAGGCAACAGTCCGAACTCTGAACCAAATACCTGGTAGTCTGTAATGCCTGCCGGGGATTTTGTTCCTGAAGGTACGATCGAGACACTCAGAATACCAGAGTCGGCTGTTGCGGTAAATTCACCAATGTTGATTCCCAGTAGTATTTGTTCCCTTGAATGGCAGGAATCTGTTGTAATAATTCCAATTGGCATTAAATCTTCTCTTCTTTTGGATGTATATGAATATGTTTCACACACAGGATCCCCTTCTGAGCTGAAAACTGTAAATTGATTGACTCCCGGTATGATCTGGGATGCAGGTATTTTTATTGTGGTTGTATCACCTGCCAGAAAGATTTCCGCCTTATAATTTATCAGACCACGTGTCTGTCCAAAAAGGTAGCATTTATTAGTATTCTTTTTTCTGTATTCATCATTAACAAGTACCGACACCTCCACAAAGTCTTTATTGTCATTATTGACCCTGATTGATATTCCGTTATTTACCAGGTCACTTCTTAATCCCGGCTTCTGCAATTCATCGGTGGTGAAGAAATTACGGGTTCCTGATATGCTGTAGATTTTTAAACTTCTGCTGAAACAGTTATCCGGCATGAAATTTTTCATCCAGTTCGTATAGGCACGAAGCGTATAAACGCCTGAGCTAAGAGTATCCGGAAGGGTAAAGTGCCCGGATCCTGTACCATTATCAAGGCCCACTTTTTTTTGAAGTACTGGTCTGTTAACAGGATTTAGTATTTCGATATATGCAATTTTACTATCACCTGATAAAGCTGCCTTCTGTCTGTCGCTTAACCAGATATTGAACCATATCCTTTCTCCTCCTATGTAAACGTCCCTGTCGGTTTCCGTGTATATCTCTTCCCGGGGAAATGATTCACAGTATCTCTGGAACTTCTTTGAAATCTGGTCCAGGATTGAATTGTCAGTCTGGCTGAATACGGCTGAATTCAGGATAATAAAAAATATGGCAATTACAAGATGTCTCATTTGATACATGGGATTATGTCTCTGCCAGTTTTTTTCATATCGTTAAATCAATAATCATCTGTCAATCCAGAAATCAGGTTTTATTGTTGAGCCACGTACAGTGCAGTCTACACATTCTCTGTCTGTAGTAGTTATCATAAAACCTGCTTCAGTATTCCATTTGTCTTCAACGAGATAGTATAGTATATTTAAAAATTCCGGGGACGGGAGAAGATCTCCCCGCTTCTTAATCAGGCTGTCCTGAAGACAGTGCAGATACGGCCAGGGTACTCCCTTGAAGTACTCGTCAATATATAGCACTTTTGATCTTTTAGCCGAAACACTGAAATAGCCGAGGACCTGTATATCCGCGTCATTGGCACAGTACATATTGCCTGAAATCGATGCAGGAATCTTGTCATAGAGGTTCCCTGATTGTTCGGTTATTTTTTCCAGATCGCTCCAGTATTTGTATTCATCCTCACTCAACGAGTACTGGTTGACCATAATCCTGTATCTCTCCCTAAGCCTGTCAGTTTCATTAGAGATTAATTTGATTGGGAAATGATCGAGCCTGTTCTCACTAAGTCTGGAGATGCTCTTGATATTTATATCTTCTGAATTATTTGTTATCCAGCAGACCCGGTTTATCACCCCATCAAAACCGGGATTCTCTATTTGCCAGGTCTCTGAATAATCCCACCTGTAGTATTCACATTTACCCTCAGGATCAGATGTGTTAATATAGACATTACAACCCTCACCCGGGAAAATAAATCCATCTTCCTGCTTTAATTCAGTTTTTTCATAATAAAGACTGTCGATTTCAGGAACAGGTATCATCCTGACGGGGAATGACCTTAGTGTATAATCAACAATCCTGGCGGGAGAGGGGGGCTTAAAATGTACTATTTCGACATTGAGCGTATATTCCCTTCCCACCTCCCCGCAGAAATCGTCGGATGTTACATATGTTCCATCAGAAATTTCAGTGAGCTGATATTTGTAGTTATTGTCATCGGTTATCCAGACGCCGCATTTTGTTACTGGTTCAAAACTTGCTTCGGTACCCAGCGGAACTGACTTTGAGATCCGGATAGTATGTCTGCCCGGCAGGTCTGTGATCAGTCCTTCAACTACATAAAATTCCTTGAAAACCCCTATATCAGGAATGAATTCCGTTACACAGGCATTCAGAATTATAAGCAGAATGAAAACTATCGAATATCTTAACATCCTTATTAAAATGATAAATTTGAATATTGGCCACTATTTATATCATTCCAATGATTTTCTTCGTTTACCCCGGCCCCAGGAGGAGCGAAGAAAATCAATTTACACCCCTTGGGGATGGGGTAGATAAATTGATTTTCAAGCGCTTTGTAATTCATTATGTTATTTTACCAAGAGTTATTAAAAATCAAAATTAAAACTGACAGATGGTATAGCTTTTGCGAATATAGAAAGCCTGTACCCGTAAATTGTGTTCTTATCATTTCTGAAGTACTCAGAATACACATTATTCCTCCCAAGCAGATTATACACAGAAAAGATAAAATGCGGATTAGCTATTTTATTCGATCTCAGGTTGCCGTTTACAGTACACGAAACATCCAGCCGGGCATAATACGGTATCCTGAACTGATTCCTTTCTGAATACTGCACTACCAGTCTGTTCCCGAAATAAAATGATGTCAGTGGGTAAGTCACAGGGCGGCCGGTGCTCCAGGTGAAATTTGATGAGAAAGAAATGCGTCGTGAATACAGGTAAGTATAAGTAAATGTGAGGTTATGCGGTTTATCGTAATTAGCAGGGAACCATTTCCCTTTATTAATAGTCTCGTCGGGGAACCTGCCAGTTGATTTCACTAATGTCCTCGACCATGTATAACTGGCTTCCCACCTGGTTCTGCCTGAATTCTTCCTGAACATTAATTCCATTCCATATGCTTTTCCCCTTACCGGTGCCAGATCCATCTCAATGTGTTCGTTCATGACAAGATCTGCCATTCCCTTGTAATCAATCATGTTTTTAATCAGTTTATAGTACAGCTCAACAGATGTTTCTATCCTGCCACCCATCAGGAGCTTATAGAAACCGGCAGCGAACTGATCACCTGCCTGCGGTTTCAGATAATAATCGCTTAGTTTCCAGGTGTCGGTAGGCGAGATCGAAATAGTATTTGACAGCAGGTGAAGATACTGCCGCATGTGATTATAATTGATCTTAAGTGAACTGTTATCCGAGGTCCTGAAATTAACAGAGAATCTGAATTCAGGTCCGGCGTACCGGCTCATCACATCGCCTTTCCCGAAATGTAATGTATCAATGACCGAAGATGACTGCTTTGTGAGTCCGGGATCGTATTTAAGGACAGAACCAGGTCCCAGCGAAAAGAATGTGGAAAATCTTAATCCTGCATTGACAGAGACGTTTTCGGACAAAGTATATCGTTCATCAAAATAAACCGACCCTTCCAATGCCCTTTCTACAGGTATCCTTTCTTGTAAAACGAGAGAGGAATCATTTAAAGGAAGGTAATTCCCCGGCATTACCGAGTGATGAGTGAGGCCAAAGCCATACCGCATCTCATGTCTTCCCTCGAAATAACTAAAATCTGCTTTTAGATCGGCACTGTTTATACGGTGAGACATTATGAAAGCCTCCATTGTCGTTTTATCGCTCGACAGATCGTATTTGAAATAGCTGTTGTCAAAGGTAAAAACGGCATAATACCTGTCTGTAAACAAGTGCCGCCAGCGGACTGACATGATATTGTTATTATACCTGTAGAGAGAGTCTGAATTAAGCCTGAAGGCATCGTGACTGATATAAGATGAAAATGTCAGTTTATTCCTTTTATTCATATCATATGAGATACTTGCATTTATGTCATAAAAAGAGGCTGCACTGTTTTTAATGGAAGGGTCATTAAAAAGCTTCAATACCCAGTTTGAATATGTCGTTCTGCCAGCCAGGATTAATGATGATATGTCTTTCTTTATAGGCCCCTCAACAAGCAGGTGTGTCGTAACAGGACTTATTCCGGCGTTACCGGTCCATTCACTTCTGTTGCCTTCTTTAGTATTAATATCAATCACCGATGATATCCTTCCTCCATACCTGGCCGGTATACCCCCTTTATAAATGGTAAAGTCCTTTATTATATCGGCATTTACCGAAGTAAAGAACCCGAAGAAATGTGAAGGATAATAGACCGGTGCCCCATACAAAAGCATCAGGTTCTGGTCGGATGATCCTCCCCTGACATTGAAACCGACAGATCCCTCTCCGACAGACTGGATCCCGGGAATCAAGAGAATGCTTTTTGTAATATCGGGTTCGCCCATTGATGTGGGTTGGTATTTGATAGATTCAATATCGACTTTAACTGCACCTGATTCCTGCCGCTGAAGTATGATATTACGTTGGGCATATATTACTGCTTCCCTCAGAGGGATCAATGCGCTGGCCATCTCAATATCAAGAGTTCCCTGGCCATAGACATTAACATATACACGGGTCTCTTTCTTTCCGACAAAAGTGAACTGAATTATGTGAGCTCCCCTAGGAATATTCAGGTTGAAGAAACCGTACTGATTCGAGATTGCACTGATATTAAGATCTTCGACAGATACTGTTGCACCCGAAAGTGATTCCTTTGTATCACTTTCAATAACGTGTCCGGAGATATTTACTTTTCCCGGTCTGTTCCTTTCTGCAGGATTACCAATCTCGATATACAGATTTTCGACAGTCTTTCGTTTCTCCTTTTCATATGAATACTCTTCAAGGGTGAAGAACTTCTTTTCTTCTGCTGTAATACGTTCAATTTCAAAGTCTTTTGTGATAATTACATCTCCGTTTGCATTCCGGGTGAAATAAAGCGATTTGGACTTAAACATAGCATTGAATAATTCATACAGGGAACTTATTCCGGGATAATCACCCGGACGCAGATCCTCAACCCAGTCGTCACGGAAGAAGAACCTGACTCCGGTGCGTTCCTCTGCTGTTGCAATGAATTGTTTAAATGTGAGATCATTATAATCCCACGTTATCTCAATGTCATCCTGTGCTGATAAGAGATTAGTTAATAGAAGTCCGGTCATTAAAACGAATAACCTTGTTTTCATCTCTGAAAGATCAATCCACCAAAGTCTCATAATATTCGAACACTCGTCTGATACTAACCGGATTCTGCCGGGAGATTCTTATATAATTACTTTTTATGAATCTCTTTATAGCATTTTGCTCCAGCTTATCCGTAAAAATACCCAGGAGTTCTCTTTTCGTGTTTATCCTGTAATATTTGCCATCTTTCAGTAGATATATTGTATTTACCTGATTGAATTTTGGCGGTCCGTTGGTGATAGTTGACGGCAAAATATCCTTCGTATACCTTACATATATTTTTACGGAGGCATCATACAGGATTTGCCAGTATCCTTTCAATGCAGATATAGTGTCATTATCGAAATTCAGGAAGTTCAGATTCTCGTCATAATAATACATAGTGAAACAGTTTATCAGCTCTTTGTTAAGCTGAATAATAGTTTGAGCATCTTTTTGAACATTCAGTTCATCATTGAAGATATCATATCTGATCTTTACACTGTCGAATGTGTCATCATCGATTTTTACACTTCCGGTCAGGAAATCTGATGTTGACAGAAACTGATGGCCATTAATGTTAGAGAATTGATTTTTCCATAGACGGCCATTAAATAAAACCTGGCGTTCAATACTTACTTTATTAGTGTCGGAGAGTAAGTTCAATGTGTTTTCAGATACTGCTTTGTGTCCGGATACACTGATCGAAATTATCAGAAGTAGATATGACAAAATGGTTTTTGTCATTTGAAGGTCAGGTTAGGTTTCTTACAAGAGTACGCACAGTCTTATTATTTTACCTGCCTGTAGAGGTTATCGAGGATTTTTATTCTGCTGCATAAATTATGCCAGATGTCACGATATTCCTTAATAATTCCGTTTTACAAAATAAAGTTCCTCATAATTATCCCGGAATGGACAGTGCAGACTTATAGATAAAGCTCAGTCTTTCATTTGAGTCCCCGTAAAGACAATGTTCAGTGGTTCCGGCTGCTGCATATCAGGAGGACCCAATCTGCGACGCGTAGGAGCAATGATCTCCATCTTTAGCTTATCACCGTCAAATGTAAACCTGAATGTTTCATCGGAACCGGGATTGAACATGGATAGATAATATGCAGACAGCTGATTTTCTGCTGTCCAGGTGCAGATCCCTGCTGTATGCACCGGAGTGACACCCATAGCATTGGGATAAACGGTGCGTGCAATGGAGAGTGTGCGGTCTGTCATTCCATGAAGCCAGTTGTCGAGTCCGAATGGTATGTTGTGAATTGCACCGGCTGTTATGAAAGTAAGATAACAGTTCCCGTATGCGTCAAAACGGAACAGAAGATTAAGGATACCTGATGGATTCTCCTCCATCTGATACCTTCTGGTGCTTGTTGTAACTTTTAATGTGCTTACTCCTGTGAAGGGACGTTTTATCTCATACCCGGAAATTGCAGCTTTCAGATCGAATGATTTATCCGGTGGCAGCTTCTTGTCGCTCATTAAAGGCAGCATATCGTAAATAAGGCTGTTGAAACCGGCTTCGTCACCAATGCTGCTATGGCAGACCAAAATGAAATCGTATTCCGGGATAACCATTATCAGCTGGTTCTGGCCACCGATTGCCCTGTATGAGTTATGACGTCCCATCCAGATCTGATAACCGTAACCCTGTGCGCCATCATCCTTTGCATTTTCTATCTCTTCCTTAGTCCATTCTGGATGCTGAAAGATATGCGGAGTTGTAGCTGCTTCAATCCATGCCGGGTCAAGCAGCTGCTGTCCGTTCCAAAGTCCTTTGTTAAGAAGGAATAAACCCATTTTAGCCATATCAGAGGTTTTCATATGAGAACCTCCGTTGCCCATGTTGTAGCCGTCGTTATCCATCTCCCAGATAACGTCTTTTATGCCGAGCGGATCCAGCAGACGTGGTTTAAGGTATTCCGATATAGTTACACCGCTCACCTTTGAAATAATATGGGAAAGCATATG
>Ga0316616_100001023_pt1 | contig 10635 bp, 7 predicted proteins | sample OWC_Aug_M1_C1_D1_FD_207660 | JGI IMG/M metagenome (GOLD analysis project Ga0316616, IMG submission 207660) | Wetland soil microbial communities from Old Woman Creek delta, Ohio, United States - OWC_Aug_M1_C1_D1_B | ecosystem: Environmental > Terrestrial > Soil > Wetlands | place: USA: Ohio...
ATATCCGGCATACGGGAAGTTACAAAGTTAAACGGCCCTAAAATAAAATGGAGCTCAGCAGGGGAATTGAAGAATTTCAGGGCAGATGCCTACCTTGGGCAGAAAGAATTACTCCGCCTTGACCCCTTTGTCCATTATGCAGTCTCAGCAGCAGCAATGTCAGCAGAAGATGCCGGGCTCATTCAGGCGCATGGCCTGCCCTGCCGTGACGAGTATCTCACCAGAGGCGGGGTCATCATCGGCTCGAGCAGGGGGGGTATAGGCACTATTGAAAAGGCCTTGATGGATATGCGGCATTCCAACTTGAATGCTCAAAGCTATCGGCTCTCCTCCTATCTTATGTCTGCGACCACGATCAGCATGGCGGCATCCTCTGTGGCCCGGAAGCTCGGCCTTAACGGTCACTGTCTGGGACTGTCAAACGCCTGTGCCTCTGGCTCAAGTGCTGTCGGCGAGGCCTATCGCCTGCTGAAGGCAGGGTTCAAGGGACCGGTCATAGCAGGAGGGACTGATGCTCCCATATGCAGGTTATGTCTGGAAGGATATGGCAGGTCCGGGGCCTTATCAAAGGCTGGGCCAACTTGCGCCAGCAGGCCCTTTGACAGACAAAGAGACGGGTTTGTGCTTTCCGAAGGGGCCTGTGCACTGGTTTTGGAAAATCTTGGGGCGGCTCTGAAGCGAAGGTCAAAAATGTACGGAGAGGTCATCGGTTATGGCAATACTGTCGATGCCTTCCACCAGATAAAGCCGGATATAAGCGGCGAAATGTATGCCATGCAGTCAGCGCTGGATGAAGCCGGCGTGGGACCGGATGGGATAGATTATATCAGTGCACACGGAACCTCAACGCAGATAGGCGACTATGTTGAATCAGAGGCCATACTCGCCGCATTTGGAGAAAAAGCGCCGCGCATCCCTGTCAGCGCTATTAAGTCCATGACAGGCCACATGCTTGGGGCCTCAGGGGCCTTCGAGGCCGCCTGTACAGTGATGAGCTTAAAGGAAGGCATAGTCCCCCCTACGATAAATGTCCTGGAAAAAGACAGCAGTTGCGGAATAAACCTAATAACAGAACGAAGCAGTCTACCCCTCAAGACCGCTCTATCCAGTTCGTTCGGCTTCGGCGGTGTGAACGCGGTCTTGGTACTCCGCAAATTAGACTTTCCAAATTGAGGGATTCTGTAACCACAGAGAACACAGAGGTCAAAGAAAGATATCTTATTATCAAGGCCTCAAATCTTTAACCTCAGCGTTCTATTAAGTCATCCATTTCTTCTCTGTGAACTCTGTGGTGAACCGACTTTTCAGGAGATTGCTTTTTCGTAAATCCTGTATTTCTTATAAAATATGCCCCCAGCCATTTCAATGACCCTCTGGATCGGTATGTTCTCCTCGAGAACCCAGGAAAACTCGACCCGCGTATAACCCCCTTTTTTGATCCCTTTGAACACTTCTCTTATGAGCAACGCTTCCACTCCTTTGTTCCTGTATTCACGTTTTATTCCGAGCAGCAGGAGTCTGAGTCCGGGAATCTTTCTGGAATAATAGAGCGCCTTCACTATACTGAGGGGTGTAAGCCTGCCCTGCATATGTCTGAGGACTGAATTGAAATCAGGGACCATTCCCATAAAACCAATTGGCTTGCCCTTGTCCTCGGCTATTAAGGTCAGTTCAGGCACCACGATCTGCCTCAGCCTTTCCCCGAGATAAAAGAGTTCATCGTCGGTAAGTGGTATGAACCCCCAGTTCTTCTCCCAGGCAGAATTATATACTTCCTTGAATACCAGCATCTCTTCATGGAATTTCTTTTTCACTATAGGCCTCACACTTATACCGCGCCTTTCTGCAATTGCAGCAACCCTGACAACTTTTTCCGGAGGGGTTTCCTGCACATCATAGATATATGCATAGAGGTCCTTGCTCTTCTGCAAACCGTACTTGTCCATAAGATCAATATAATATGGCGGGTTATAGGGGGTCATCAGCATAGGAGGGGTATCAAAGCCTTCGATAAGAAAACCGCACTCTTCATTTGTCGAGAAGTTCATGGGGCCCCTCATCGTCTTCATCCCCTTCAGCTTCAAATCATGCGCTGCAGCCTCAAGCAATCTTCCTGATACCTCAGGATCACGCACTGATTCAAAAAATCCGAAAAAACCCACTTCCTCGTTGTGAAGCTCTATATGCCTCCGGTTTACGACAGAGGCAATCCTTCCTACGGTTTTCCCTCTGTCTTCTGCAATAAAATACTTTGTTTCGGCATGTTGAAAGAAAGGGTTCTTCGACGACAGCTGGTCCCGGACTTCTCTTTTTAACTGTGGGACATACAGCGGATCTTTTGCGTATAAGGAATAGGGGAAGTCTATGAACTCCTTGAGCCCTTTCCCCGTCCTGACTTCAATTATCTCCAAGTTGCCGGCTCATCAGTTTATAAGGCCCAACGCCCTGCCGCTTTTTTCAAAGGCAGAGAGGACCCGGTCCAGTTGCTCCTCAGTATGGGTGGCCATATAGCTCGTCCGTATCAGGGCCTTGCCTTCAGGCACAGCCGGACTTACCGCGACATTCGCAAATACGCCTTCTTCCTGGAGCATCATGGCCATTTTGAAGGCAGTCTCGTTATCACCGACAAGGACCGGTATAATAGGTGTCTCGCTTGGTCCCACCTGGAACCCGAGGTCTTTGAGTCCCTCGAGCATCTTTCTGGTGTTCTTCCAGAGTCTTTCTATCCTCTCAGGTTCATTATCGATGATGTCGATTGCAGCGCTCACCGCAGCCACTGAAGCAGGAGGAGGACTGGCGCTGAAGATCAATGCGCGGGCAAAGTGTTTTATGTAGTGCACTACCTTCTCGGAACCGGAGATAAAGCCGCCGATGGAAGCCAGGGACTTGCTGTATGTTCCCATTATGATATCAACCTCGTCTTCGAGTCCGAAATGCTCTGCTGTGCCTCTTCCAGTCTTTCCGAGCACTCCTATGCCATGGGCATCGTCGACCATCAGGCGCGCGCCATAGGCCTTTGCAAGCTCAACCACTCTCGGCAGATTAACAATGTCCCCCTCCATACTGAAAACGCCATCCACAATGATAAGCTTGCTGCGGTCGGCATTCTCCTTTAGTATCCTTTCGAGGTCCGCCATGTCATTATGTCTGAATTTTTTCACCTCACCGTAAGAGAGCCTGCAGCCGTCTATAATGCTCGCATGGTCCATCTTGTCGATAATCATGACATCATCTTTTCCGACCAGGGCTGATATCACGCCGAGGTTCACCTGGAAGCCCGTAGAAAAAATCAGCGCAGCCTCCTTGCGGATAAAGCGCGCGAGCTTCTCTTCAAGCTTGACATGGATGTCCAGTGTGCCGTTGAGAAACCGCGAACCTGCGCAGCCTGTGCCGTATTTTCTTATTGCCTCGAGCGCTGCCTCTTTTACAGCCGGATGGTTCGTAAGGCCGAGATAGTTATTGGACCCCACCATTATCATGCGGCGACCGTTCATGAGGACTTCAGGGTCCTGCGCGCTTTCGATGACCCTGAAGAACGGATAAATACCTATTGACATCAGCTCTTTCGCTTTCGTGAATTTATTGCACTTCTCAAAAATGTCAGTAGATTTTTTTATAGCCATTTGTGAATTTTGTACCAGTCTGCCGTCCATTTAATTCCTTCCTTTAATGTGACCCTGGGGACAAATCCCAGGTCTTTTTCCGCCTTTTTTGAATTACACGTCCAATGGCTGTATTTGATCTCCCTGAGCTTGTCGCTGTTAATGATCGTTGCGCCATGAGCAAGTCTCTCACTTATCTTCGCAAACAGATTCATTGCAACAGAAGGGACCCTCAACCGCACCGCCTTTGTGTCCATTGCCTGCATTATCTCATAAACAATGTCATCACTCGAATAAACCCGGCCATCCGACAAGAAATATATCTTGCCTGCAGCCTCGTTCGACTCAGCTGCTGTTATCAACCCGCAGACAAGATCATCCACATACAGGAGTGAATAATAACATTTTCCCCAGTAAGGATAAAAGCCCTTACCGACCATTTTGAAAAACAGAAAGAAATCCCTGTCCCGCGGGCCGTACACAGCAGGAGGCCTGATAATAGAAACCGGCATCCGTTCTTTATACGCGAGCGTCGCCAGTTCGCCATTGAGCTTTGACGCGCCATACACCGAAACCGGCCTCGGCTCGGCAGTTTCATCAAGAGGTGTCCCCTCACAGCTGGGTCCGGCGGCAGCAAGGCTGCTCATATAAAGAAACCGTTTTAAAGGCCGGCCGTTGGCCGTCAAGGCGTTCAGCAGGTTCTCTGTCCCCTGCACATTGGCGGCAAAAAAGTCTTCTTCCTTTTTGGCCTTTGTCAGTCCGGCCAGATGAAATACGTAACTGAAAGGCGCAGAGAGCTGTAGCAGGGAACCCGGATCTGTACAGTCGCCATAGACGATACTCACCTCAAGACCTTCCAGAGACCGGAGATTGGAGGTCTTTCTTACAAGGCAAGTGACCTCGTAATCCCTCTTCACCAACTCTCTAACGAGGTTGCTTCCGATAAAACCTGTCGCTCCTGTAACCAGGACCTTCATACTAAAAACAGCAGTTTGACCGCAGAGTTCACAGAGTTTTTCTGTCTCACCTTTTTGGTCATTGCTCTGTGTCCTGTCTTTTGTTTAATAATAATGGCGCTTTCTCTGTGCTCCCGCTTCGGGCTCTACGTCATCCATTCGCATCTGTGATGCGATATATGGATGTTTACCTGCTCGGCTGCTTTTGGCCGTGGTAAATGCTTTTTATTAGTTATGGAAGCTTACGGGTTTAAACACTGTTGTACAACTTTGTTTAACTCATCAAGCTTAAAGGGTTTCTTCAGGGTGCATATTCCTTTATTCTTGAATTCCTCTTCCAGTTCAGATGAAATAAAGGCCGAGCAGACAACCACCTTCGGCTTAACAGCCAAAGTCCAAACTTTCTCAATCAGCTCCGTGCCATTTCCCTCCGGCATTCTGAGGTCTACAAACAGCATATCGAACTTTTCCGTGCTGAGCCTTTCAAAGGCTTCCGAAACATTAGACGCTATAATCACCTCATGGCCGTTCTTGGTAAGCGCCCTGTCCAGAAACCATCTTACAAGCTGTTCATCATCTACAACCAGCATCCTCTTTTTAATTGTTCCATCCTCCATCCAATAACAGCAGAGTCTAAGGCACAGAGAGCGCGCCAGTCATTTGTCCTACTGGCCTCCGTAACTATGCAGTCCGGAGAGCAGCAGGTTCACTCCAAGATAGGTGAAAATCACAGCCATGAACCCCATCACCGAGACAATGGCGACTTTTTTCCCTTTCCACCCCCGGATAAGACGGCTGTGCAGAAAAAAAGCATAGAAGAACCATGTTATCAAAGACCACGTTTCCTTGGGGTCCCATGTCCAGTATTTGCCCCAGGCCTGGTCCGCCCAGATAGCCCCGAAGATCAGGCCGCCGAGGGTGAAAATCGGGAAGCCGATGGCGATGCTCTTATAGGTGATCTCATCCAGCATCTCAGGCAAGATATTAAGGCTGACGATAATCTTCTTCAGCGCCCCGCCGAACCTCCATATAAAAAACGTAAAGGCCACGGCAAGTACCCAGCTCAACACCGCTACTGCAGGTGAGCTGCTTCGGAAAGAGGCCCTGAAAAGATAACTCTTTATCAATTCTTCCTGGCTCTTTATAGCCACCTTGAAGGTCATATAATCAAGACCCATCGCAGCCAGGGTTATTACAAAAACGCTCAGCATTACGGTCCAGAAGATATAGGAAGGTTCACTCCTCTTATCGGCCCTCACAATCAGATACATCAGAGCGGTACTGAAGGAGATGGCGAACATGGAATAAGCGAAAAAACTCATCATGACATGCACAAGAAGCCAGTTGCTCTGGAGCGCAGGAACAAGAGGTTGTATGCTCTTGGACATCCCTGATATATCGATAAAGGCCAGGGCCAGGGCAGCTATAGGCGTTATGAATGCGCCGAAGGAACGGTTCTTGTATTTAAACTCTATGACCAGGTATGCCAGTATAAGACACCAGACAAAAAAGATAAGCGATTCGTACAGATTGGTCAGGGGGACCGCCCTGAGGATGCCCATCTGGCCTATATCAGCGAATTCCTTCCATCTCAGCCCCAGGGCAAGCGTCTGGAAGGCAAAGCCCGCGATTGTAATGGCTGTGGCGACTATGCCTATCGCTGAGTTTCTGAAGGCCAGATACGTAATATATGTGATCATTGCGAATATGTAAGCTACAGTTGATAAGCCGAAAAAGGTCGAACTGTCCATTTATTTCCCCCCTTTTTGACCGGCATTCAGCATGCCGACCAATTTTTCGATCTTTGCTTCGAAGGCCGCCTTATTTTTGTTTGCAGATGCTCCGACCAGGACTTTTAAGCCGCTCTTCTCTTCGGATATGTTGATCCATACCCTTTTATGACTCATAAAAAATGTCATGTACAACCCTACAGCCATGAGAAAACAACCCAGATAGACGATCAATACGCCGGGGTCTTTCCTTACCTGCATCCCGGTATATTCTACCCCCCAGTAATCCAGAAATTCTACCCTGTTGCCGTCAGACAAAGCCCACGTCTGAGGATATCTTTTTAAGATCCACCCGGATTTCCCTGATCCAGGAAATTCAACATACACCGCAGGGTTCGTCATCTGCTCGGAATAGGTAAAGGCCCTGCCGCTCTGGTCAACAGAAAGCGCAGGGCTGAAGTTGGTTATACGCCCTGTGATTGAAGTGCCGGGGATAGTAAAACTCCCCCCTACCTTCGTATTTATCTGCTCGGCTTGCCCACTGCTGGAGACAACGCGCAATACTATAATGCCGTTTTCAATGCCGCTGGGCAAGGTGCCGAAGCTTGACTGATAAAATGTTATCCCGTCATACGTAAGAGGGTCATTGACCACTATGGACTTCTTCATTACCTCCTTGCCGTTCTTTAAAACAGTGAGCCAGCTCTTGTAGGCCTTGGGCATGTCGCTGCCGGGATAGTACTCGACTTCAAAATTATCGCAGCGCAGGTCAAAACCAAGCGGGATCTTTGTTTCTCTGTCTTTGTACGCGAAAGAGGAGACCTCTCCCTCAGGCAGGTTGAGCATTGCGTTATAGCCGAACATAAGGCCGAGGATTGCGCCCGCAAGTATGATCAGTATGCTCAGGTGTGTTATATACACGCCCAGCCTGGTAAAATTGCCTTTCTCAGCGTACAGCTGCGTACCCTGCTCTCCGGTTGATTCAAGGGGCTTAAACCCTATGCGGTTCAGAGAAGAAACCGCAAGCTCTTTCATCTCTGAGACCTTCTCCTTCTTCGAAAGGGTCTTTTTGATGGACATCTTGTCCAGATAGTCCGGCGGCATGGCCCGCACCTTCTCTCTGACCAGCTTCAGCACCCTCGGGATTCTGTCCAGAGAGCAGATTATCAGGTTCGCGGCAAAGAGAAGCAAAAGGGCAAGAAACCACCATGCGTGGTACATGTCTGTAAACTGAAGCTTATCAAGGACACCCAACAAGCTGTGCGCGGCCTCATGCCCGATCCCTAAAATCTTTGTAAGCACCTTTATGTTCTTCTCAGGCTCCACCTGCTGCTCGATAACCGTACCTACCATGGATGTAAGCGCGATGAGGGAAAAAATAACCACTGCAAGCTTGACAGAGGCAAACATGTCCCAGACTTTGTCTATTATTGTTTTATTCTTTTCCTTTAACATTCAAAAACTCCTCTAAAACCATGATGCTTATAATAATATTATTGTTTTAAACAAAACAAGCAATTCATTTCCGCAGCACCCTTGGCCGGTCTCTTCTGGAATTCACGATACAGAGAAAACCAAAAGGCTCCTGATAAGGGTTCGACAACTGGTGAACCGTATTCGGGGATATGTACAAGATGTCCATAAATCCCATTATATGCTTTATTCTTCCTGTCAGTACAACACCCTTGCCCTTTACACATATTACCACATGCTCGTGCCTGTGCAGTGAAAGACTGCTGTTACCATTCGGGGATATCTCGAAATATCTGACATGGAACTTCGTCGTTTCCCCGTGGTCGCCGATCAGGACCCTTCTGATAATGTTCGACGCTTTGTTTGAGACCTCAGTATAGTATACCCGCAGGGCTTTCACGGGGTAAACAAAGGCCGGCCGCTTCTTTTATAGCTAAAACCATTGGGTGCGTGTAAAATATAGCATCGAAAAGTACAGATTACTGCGTTCTCAGGGCCTTCTTTCAGAAAGTCCCGGGGATTTCCTGTAGCGAAGATGAACGATAAGGAAGGTCAAGGCATTATGAAATTTGAAGATTTTTCACTCAGCAAAGAGACGCTGAAATCAATATCAGTTATGGGATATGAGGAACCGACGCCGATACAGGTTTCTGCCATCCCTATGGTAATGGGAGGTGCGGACCTCGTAGGACAAGCCCAGACAGGGACAGGAAAAACAGCGGCCTTCGGCATACCTATCGTTGAATTGCACAGAAAAGGCAAAAAACCCTTTGCGATTATACTTGAACCAACAAGGGAACTTGCGGTCCAGGTGGCACAGGAGATGATCAAGATAGGAGCCAAAAAAAATATAGTCGTACTTCCGGTCTATGGCGGCATGTCCATAGATACCCAGATAAGGGCATTAAAAAAAGGGGTGGATGTGGTCGTCGGAACACCCGGACGCGTCATTGACCATATAAAAAGAAAGACCCTGTTACTTTCTGATATCAAGATAGTTGTCCTTGATGAGGCTGATGAGATGCTCGACATGGGGTTTATTGAGGACATCGAGTCTATCCTTAAGACAACTCCGCCTGAGCGGCAGACGCTCCTGTTTTCAGCAACAATGCCCCAGCCTATCATGAACATCGCTAAAAGATACATGAGAAACCCCGAAAAGATCAGGATCAACACAAAGGACCTCGTAGTAACAGAAATCAAACAGGTTTTCTATGAGGTGCGTGACAGCGACAAGATAAATGCCCTTTCAAGACTCATTGACGTAGAGGACCCGAAACTGGCGATCGTCTTCTGCCATACCAAAAGGGACGTGGATGAAGTCGCCATGAAGCTGGAACAGATGGGATATAACGCCAGCGCGCTTCACGGTGATTACACCCAGGCCCGGCGGGACGAGGTAATGGGAAAATTCAAAAAAGGGATGATCGATATCCTCGTTGCAACAGACGTTGCGGCAAGAGGTCTCGACATAAAAAACGTCACACATGTGATCAACTACAGCATCCCGCAAAATCCTGACAGCTACATACACAGGATCGGCAGGACCGGCAGGGCCGGGAAATCAGGGATCGCGATAACCCTGGTGACCCCGAGGGAATATAACCATCTCAGGCTGATTGAAAGAACAGCAAAGACAACCATCGACCGGAAAAAACTGCCTTCCTCACAGGAGGTGATCAAGGCAAAGGAAAAGAACATCACAAAAGATATCTCCGAGATAATCTCACAAAACAAACACGTTGCATACAGCACCTTCATCAAGGATTTATCAGAGCATTTCAGTTTTGCTGATATCGCTGCAGCTGCATTTCATATGGCCTTCGGCGAGCCGAGGGATCAGCCTATAGCTGAGATCCGGGAAAGAGAAAAGACCAGCGGCGGCGTAGTACGTCTGTTCATGACGATCGGCAGGAAAGACAAGGTGAAGGTGCCTGACATCATAAAATCGATCGCTGCAGAAGCCAATATACCTCAGGGCAAGATCGGCAAGATAGATGTCTTCGACAAGTTCACCTTTGTCGAGGTCCCCGCAGAACTTGCAGACCGCGTGATCCGTTCAGTGGACGACGTGATCATGATGGGCAGAAGGGTCAAGATCCAGCAGGCACAGGCAAAAGGCCACAAGCGTAATTAACCTCACTTCAGGTGCTTTTAACAGCAGGCGGGTAAAGAACAACAGATGTTTAAGATGAAGACTTTCCTGAAATTTACAGCGGTCGGTATTCTGAGCGGAGTTGCAGCGTTTCTCCTGAGCTTTGTTCCCATTGCAGAACTCATCGAACTTAAATGCTATGACCTCCTGCATTATTTTAAGGCAGCAGGAGAGGCACCGGCTGAGATCGTGGTCGTTGCAATTGATGAGCAGTCTTTCGATTATTTCAAGAAACAGTGGCCGTGGCCAAGGGGCGTTCATGCAAAACTGCTGAAAAACCTCAGGGAACAAGGCGCGTCCGTGATCGCCTTTGATATTGTATTTGCGGAGAATTCGGTCGATAGAGAGGACCAGGAGTTTTTCCGGGAGCTGAGTAGTACGAGAAATGTCGTCCTCGCGTCCGAATACGAGGAGGTGGCGGACAGACAGTATGATATGTCATCGGTCATCAGGCCGCTGCCTTTGTTTATGAAAGTTTCTCAAACAGGTATTATTAGTGTGCCTGTCGACCGGGACGGCGTTATCAGGAAGATACCCATAATGAAGCCCGGAGACATCTCATTTGCATCCATGATAGCTGAGCTCTACTCAGCAGGTAAGGTAGTGATACCGGAAGGAAGGTATATTTCATATATAGGGCCTGCGAGAAGTATTAAAACCATCTCCTACTATCAGGCATTCGACCCCGAATATTTCCTGCCTAAGGACTTCCTTAAAGG
>Ga0316616_100001026_pt1 | contig 10630 bp, 10 predicted proteins | sample OWC_Aug_M1_C1_D1_FD_207660 | JGI IMG/M metagenome (GOLD analysis project Ga0316616, IMG submission 207660) | Wetland soil microbial communities from Old Woman Creek delta, Ohio, United States - OWC_Aug_M1_C1_D1_B | ecosystem: Environmental > Terrestrial > Soil > Wetlands | place: USA: Ohio...
TCCCTTTTCACCCGACATCGCCCGGCCCATGAAGGAAAGCCTCGCAGCCAAGCTCGACAGCCTCGCCCGCAGGCTCGATGAACTGAACGCGACGCTGGCCTCGGAGACGGCGACGCGCGACATGGACGCCTACCGCAAGCTCACCCGCGAGCACGCCGAGATCGGGCCCGTGGTCGCTGCATGGCAGACGTACAGGAAGGCGGAAGCGGATATCGCCGCCGCCAGCGAGATGCTCGCCGACCCGGAGATGCGGGAGCTTGCCGAGAGCGAGATCGCCGACGGCAAGTCGCGCATCGCGTCGCTCGAAGGGGAGCTGCAGAAAATGCTCCTGCCGAAGGATCCGAACGACGAGCGCAATATCTTCCTCGAGATCCGCGCCGGAACGGGCGGCGAGGAGTCGGCGCTCTTCGCCGGGGATCTCTTTCGCATGTACGCGCGGTTCGCCGAGCGCAATCGCTGGCAGGTCGAGGTGATCTCGGAGAATCCTTCCGACCTCGGCGGCTACAAGGAGATCATCGCGCGCATCATCGGGTTCGGCGCGTACTCCAAGCTCAAGTTCGAATCGGGCGGGCACCGCGTGCAGCGCGTGCCGGAGACCGAGGCGCAGGGCCGCATTCATACGTCCGCCTGCACCGTGGCGGTGCTGCCCGAAGCCGACGAGGTGGCCGACGTCGTTTTGAACCCGGCCGAGCTTCGCATCGACACCTTCCGTGCCTCGGGCGCCGGCGGCCAGCACGTCAACAAGACCGACTCCGCGGTGCGCGTGATCCACCTGCCGACCGGGATCGTCGTCGAATGCCAGGACGACCGGTCGCAGCACAAGAACAAGGCGCGCGCGCTGGCGCTGCTTGCCGCCCGCATCAAGGACGTGCAGACGCGCGCGCAGCAGGCGAAGGAAGCGGCGCAGCGAAAGTCGCTGATCGGCTCGGGCGACCGCTCGGATCGCATCCGCACGTACAACTTCCCGCAGGGCCGCGTGACCGATCACCGCATCAACCTGACGCTCTACAAGATCGCCGCGATCATGGACGGCGACCTCGACGACATCGTCGCAGCGCTCGCGGCGGAGCATCAGGCCGAGCAGCTGGAGGCGCTGTCGGAAGAGGCGGCGTGACCGGCACGCGCACGCGATCGCCGGCTTCGCCGCGCTTCTCGCGCCCCGCGTGCCTTCGTTGACTGCGACGGTCGCATCGCTCGTCACGACGAGCGGCTTGCCGCGACTCGAGGCCGAGGCGTTGCTCGCGCATGTGCTGGGAAAGAACAGGGCGCAGCTCCTCGCGCACCCGAATCACGCCGTGAACGATGCGCATGCCGGCGCAGCGCGCGCCCTATTCGCCCGACGGCGCGAGGGCGAGCCGGTCGCCTATCTCGTCGGTCACCGCGAGTTCTACAGTCTGGACTTCGCCGTGACCCCCGACGTGCTCATCCCGCGGCCCGAGACGGAGCTGCTCGTCGACCTCGCGCTCGAACGGCTCGTCGCTCCTGCCGGATCGGGTGCCGAGTACCGGCCGAGAGTGCTCGACCTCGCGACCGGCAGCGGGGCCGTCGCGATCGCGATCGCGAAGCACGCCCCGCACGCCGAAGTGTGGGCAAGCGACGTCTCGCAGGTTGCCCTCGCGACGGCGGCGCGAAACGCCGCGCTGCACGGTGTCGGCGTCCGGTTCGTCGCAAGCGACTGGTTCGCAGGTCTCGCGGGAGAGCGATTCGATGTGATCGCATCGAATCCGCCGTACGTGGCGGAGGGAGATCCACATCTCGCGCAAGGCGATGTCCGGTTCGAGCCGCGACTGGCGCTCGCCTCGGGCGCCGACGGCCTCGATGCCATCCGACGCATCGCCGCGCAGGCGCGGGACCATCTTGCCCGGGGCGGGTGGCTGCTCTTCGAGCACGGCCACGACCAGGCGGCGCGATGCCGGGTGCTGCTCGAGGCGGCGGGATACGGCAGCGTGGCGAGCGTCTGCGATCTCGCCGGGATCGAGCGAGTGACGCTGGGACGCGTCGCGTAGGTCAGCGCCGTCGGGCGAGCGTGCGGCGCAGGCGCGCGAGTTCCGGGGCCGCGGCCTTCGCTGCGGCCTGCTCCATCCGACGATAGGCGGCGAGCACCTGCTCGCCGAGCGGCGTCAGCTTGGCGCCACCGCCCGCACGGCCGCCCTTCGCGGACTCGACGAGCGGCGCGCGGAAGAGGGCGTTCATGGTCTCGACGAGCAGCCACGCGCGCTTGTAGCTCATCCCCATGCCGCGCGCGGCCGCCGCGATCGAGCCGGTTGCCGCGATCGCTTCCAGGAGGTCGGCCTTCCCGGGGCCGATCGCGATGCCGCGCTCGAGCACGACCCGCAGACGCACTCCGAGTGTGACGTTGCCCGCCTTCATCGATCGCCGCCCTCCATGCCCGACGCTGCCCGATCCCGTGTCGCTGCAAACCGATATGTTTGTTAGGATATATCGACTTCCGGGCCGCTGCCATGTTTCGACGCTTCCTCATCCCGCTCGCATGCGCCTGCGCGATGCTCGCCGGCGCGCCGGCCCGTGCGGCGCCGCCGCCGAACGTCGCGGCGGCCTCCGACCTCAAGTTCGCGTTGGAGGAGATCGCGACCGCCTTCACGCGCGCGACCGGCGACAAGGTGGCGCTGGCCTTCGGGTCGTCGGGAAACTTCGCTCGGCAGATCCGCCAGGGGGCCCCGTTCGCGATGTTCCTCTCCGCCGACGAGGCCCTGGTCGAAGCGCTCGCGAGGGACGGGCTCACCCGGGACGCGGGCGACCTGTACGCGATCGGGCGCATCGTCTTTTTCGCGCCGACGGGATCGCCGCTCGTGCCGGAGGCCGATCTCGCGAGCCTCAAGCGGGCCGTGGCGGCGGGGCGCGTGACCCGCTTCGCGATCGCGAACCCCGAGCACGCGCCCTATGGCCGCGCTGCGAAGGAAGCGTTGCAGAGCGCCGGGATCTGGGAGGCGATCGAGCCCCGCCTCGTGCTCGGCGAGAACGTCTCGCAGGCCGCCCAGTTCGCGACCACGGGCGGCGCGGACGGCGGCCTCTTCGCCTACTCGCTCGCGCTCGCGCCGGCCGTCGGCGCGAAGGGGAAGTACGCGCTGATCCCCGAGAGCGCGCACAAGCCACTGCGGCAGCGCATGGTGCTTCTCAGGGGAGCGGATCCGGTTGCCGAGCGTTTCTACGCTTTCGTGAAGGGCCCGGACGCGCGCGCGATCCTCGACCGCTACGGGTTCACGCTGCCGACCCGATGACTCGCGTGCAAGGGCTCTCGCCACGGAGGCACGAAGAACACGAAGGCCCACCAGGCGGTCGCGGTGAGCCTTCCCTGCCTTACGGACTGCGCCCCTGTGCGACGCCAGGCTCCGGATTGCATGCGAACGACACCTTCGTGTTCCGCCGTGCCCTTCGTGCCTCCGTGATGAAGCCTTAGGATGGACTGGTCCGCCCTCAGGCTTTCCCTCGCGCTTGCGGTCATCACCGCTGCGGTGATGCTTCCCGTGGCGGTGTGGGCGGGCCGCGCACTCGCGTGGGGGCGCTTTCGCGGCAAAGCGGCGGTCGAGGCGCTGGTGGCGCTGCCGCTGGTGCTACCCCCCACGGTGCTCGGCTACTACCTGCTCGTTGCGTTCGCACCGAATTCGCCGCTCGGCCAGTTCTACCAGAGCATCGTGGGCGCATCGCTAGCGTTCAGCTTCGAGGGCCTCGTGGTCGCTTCGCTCATCGCGAACGTGCCCTTCGCGATCCAGCCCGTGCAGCGAGGGTTCGAAGCCATTCCGTCCGAGGTTCGGGAGGCGGCCTGGCTGTCCGGCATGACGTCGTGGCGCGCGCTCTGGAAGATCGAGCTGCCGCTCGCGTGGCCGGCGCTGCTCACGGCGTTCGTGCTCACGTTCGCGCACACGCTCGGCGAGTTCGGCGTCGTGCTCATGGTCGGGGGCAACATCCCCGGCGAGACGCGCACCGTCGCGATCGCCATCTACGACCGGGTCCAGGCCTTCGACGACCGGGCCGCGGGAATCATGGCGGCGACGCTGCTCGCGCTGTCGTTCGCGTCGATCAGCGTCGTGTACTGGGTCGATCGCGCGGCGAGGAGGCGGCGTGGCTAGCGCAGGGCTCACCGTCCGCCTCGAGCAGGCCGCGCCGATCCCGCTCAAGGCGGCGTTCGACGTCGCGCCCGGCGAGCTCCTCGCGCTCGTCGGCCCGTCGGGCAGCGGCAAGACGACGATCCTGCGCGCGATCGCGGGGCTCGTGGATCCGGCGCGCGGCGAGGTCGCGTGCGCCGGCGAAGCGTGGCTCGACACGGCGCGCGGCGTGCGCGCGACGCCCCAGGCGCGTCACGTCGGCATGGTGTTCCAGCACTACGCGCTCTTTCCGCACCTCACCGCGGCCGGCAACGTCGAGGCGGCGCTGCTCGACGAAACGCCGGCGGTGCGCCGGGACCGCGCGCGCGAGCTGCTGGCGACGGTGCACCTCGGCGGGCTCGAAGACCGCCTGCCGCGTCAGCTTTCGGGCGGCCAGCAACAGCGGGTGGCGCTCGCCCGCGCGCTCGCGCGCCAGCCCAGGGTTCTGCTGCTCGACGAGCCCTTCTCCGCGGTGGATCAGGTCACCCGCCGTCGCCTGCAGCGCGAACTCGGGATGCTGCGCCAGCGCCTCGTCATCCCGATCGTGCTCGTCACCCACGATCTCGAGGAGGCCGGGTACCTCGCGGACCGCATGGTGGTGCTCTCGCGCGGCGAAACCCTGCAGGAAGGGTCGCCATTCGAAGTGATGGCGAAGCCGAAGAGCGTGCACGTTGCGCGGCTCGTCGATTTTCCCAACGTGCTCCGCGGCGAAGTGGTCGCGCATGAGCCGGAGCGGGACCGCTCGCTGCTGCGTTGGCTCGACCACACCCTCGAAGCGCCGCTCGCCGCGAGCGTGCCGCCCGGGAGCCGGGTCGCATGGGGGATCCTTCCGGCGCATTGCATCCTCCACCGCCGCGACCGGCCGTCGCGCGGCGAACGTGAAAACCCGGTCGCCGGGGTAATCGGCGAATACCTGCCGTTCGGCGAGAACGCCGCGCTCACGATATGGGTCCAGGGCCGCGAGGACGCGGAACTGCGGCTTTCGGTGCCCACGCATGTCGCCATCCGAAACGGGCTCGCGAAAGGGGCGCAGATCCGCGTGTCCCTGCTCAAGGAAGGGATTCACTTCATGGCGGAGACGCCCGAGCGGTTGACGGCTCCCGACGCCGCCCGCTAGAATCCATTCCTGACTAATTTAGTCGGATATTGCGCCGGCCTCCACGGACGCCGGCATTCGGAGGCGAATCAATGGACGTGAAAGAGAAGATTCACCAGCAGGTCAGCGGCAACCCGGTGGTGCTTTACATGAAGGGCACGCCGCAATTCCCCCAATGCGGCTTCTCGGCGATGGCCGTGCAGATCCTTCAGGCTTCCGGCGTGAACGACTTCTTCAGCGTGAACGTGCTGGAGGAGCCGGAGATCCGCCAGGGCATCAAGGAGTACGCGAACTGGCCGACCATCCCGCAGCTCTACCTGAAGGGCGAGTTCATCGGCGGCTCGGACATCATGAAGGAGATGTACCAGTCGGGCGAGCTGCAGAAGAAGATCAGGGAAGTGGTGACCGCATAGCGAGCCCGCATGTTCGGGGGATTGTGAAAGGGGGCGTCGCCCCCTTTCTCGTTTGGGCAGTCGGGAAAGGACCTCAACGCAGAGACCGCAGAGGACGCAGAGGGCCGCAGAGGTGTTGTTCGCGGCACAGGCGGAGCGCCTGCCAATCCGCAAGAGAAACGGGGCTTCACGCCCCGTTTTGTCTTGCGTGCCGTCAAGGCCACGAGCGACGGGGTGGAGGCGTCGCGGTGCGATGCCCTCTCCCGGCATGCTTTCTCTGCGGCCCTCTGCGCTCTCCGCGCCCTCTGCGTTGAAGTGCTTTCGTCGTCCTACAGCCCGAGGATCAGGCACGTCGTCGTGCCGTGCGCGTAGAGCTTGCCGTCCGCACCGACGAGCCGCCCTTCGGCCGTTGCGATCGTTCGCCCCGCATTGATCACGCGGCCCTCGGCGCGCAACGGCCCGGTCTCGCCCGAGATCGGCCGCACCAGATTCACTTTCAGCTCGACCGTCGTGTAGCCCTGTCCTGCCGCTAGCGTCGTCTGGACGGAGCACGCCATACACGAGTCGAGCAGCGTGCACGCCCAGCCGCCGTGGATCGAGCCGATCGGGTTGTAGTAGGCGACCGTCGGCAGGCCGAGCATGGTGACTTGCCCCTTCGCCGCTTCGAGGAAGCAGAAGTTGATCGCATCGCCCATCGGCGGATGCGGCAAGGTGCCGTCGGCGATCGCGCGGATGAACGCGAGCCCGGTCATGGACCGGATGGTTTCGACCGAGGTCACGCCGGGCGCGCTCTTCCTCGACGGCGCGTTCTCGAACTGGGCGAGCCACTCTTGCCTCGTTGCGTCGCTCTTCGTCATCGAACCCTCTCTCGCGCGTTGATTCAGCGGGCGGCGTCGAGCAGGCGCGACATCATCCGCTCCGCTTGCGCCGCATAACCGCCGCCGAACAGGTTGGCGTGGTTCAGCACGTGGTAGAGATTGTAAAGATCGCGCCGCTTCGCGTAACCGGCATCGATTGGCGTGACCTCCGCGTAGCCGGCGTAGAACGCTTCAGGAAAGCCGCCGAACAACTCCGTCATCGCGAGGTCGGCCTCGGCATCGCCGTAGTAGACGGCCGGGTCGAAGACGACCGGCTCGCCCATCTCGAGGAAGGCGGCGTTCCCGCTCCACAGGTCGCCGTGGAGCAGCGAGGGCTTCGGCGCATGCCCGTCGAGCAGCTTCGGAAGCGCCGTGCGCACCCGTCTGCCCAGCGATTGCAGCGCGCCGCCGAGACCGCGCGCGGCCCCCAGCGCGAGCTGCGGCGCCAACCGCTCGCGATCCCAGAACGTGGTCCAGTCGGGCGTCGTGCCATTCGGCTGCGGCGTCGCGCCGATGAAGTTGGCGCGGTGCCAGCCGAAGGCGGTGCCGACCGCGGTCGAGTGCATCCTCGCGAGCGATCGGCCGAGTTCGCGGAACTCGGCGGGGGTTCCATCGCGCAGCGCGAGCTGTTCCAGCACGAGGAACGCCGACCCTTGCCCGACGCCGTGCGCGATGACCGCCGGAACGCGCATCCCGGCTGCTGCCAGTGCGGAAAGGCCGTCGGCCTCCGCTGCAAGGTTCTCGCCCTGCGACAGGTCGTTCGTCTTGGCGAAGAAGCGCCGGCCATCCGTGCCGGTCAGCGCGAACGCAGCGTGAATGCAGCCGCCCGACACCGGTCGCGCCGAGGCGACGTGAAAAGCCGAGCCGGTCGCGGCGGAAATGGCAGCTTCGAGGGCAGGGGAGTCGGGGACCAAGGTCGGAAATCGGCGGGGCCGGGGCCGGGCTCGCGCGTCGGGAGGCAGGCCGAATTCTGAGTTACGAATCCTGAATCCCGAATCCCGAATCCCGAATCCCGAATCCTGAATCCCGGCTCCTGGCTCCTGACTCCCGGATCCTGCGCCTCAGACCGCCGAGAGCCGGTTGTTCGCGAACGTCAGGCGATCGACCAGGATCCACATGAACGCGCGGTCGAAGCGGTGCCGGCAGGCGTCCGACGCGTGGTCGAGATCGTCGCATCGGATGGTGATGATGCGCGAGGGCGAGAGGGTCGCGACATCCGCGGTCCGCTCGCTGCGCGCGCGGGAGAGATACGCCATTTCGCCGAAGCACTCACCCCCGGCGAGGATGTTCAGCACCTTCTGCCGCTTCGAGACCTTCACCTCGCCCGCGGCGAGGATGCAGAAGTACTCGCCCGGCTCGCCCGCGCGCATGATCTCGCTGCCCGCGGGCTCGTCGCGCCAGCTCGAGATGCGCAGCACCTCCCAGAGCTCGCCGTCGCTGAACTCCGCGAAGAACGGCATGGCGCGCAGGGTGTTGAACTTCTCGGTATCGGCCACGTCGGTCTGCTTGGCGACCGCGAGGTCGGCGCGGAACGCGTTGGCGAGGTCCATCGAGAACTCGTCCCACGTCTGGTAGCGGCGCTCCAGTTCCTTCTCCATTGCCCGCTTGACGATGCGGTCGAGCGACGGCGGGATCTCCTTGCGGTGCGAGGACGGCGGCGGCGGCTCGACGCTCGTGATCTGGTACATCACGCTGAAGTTGTTCTTGCCCGAGAACGGCAGGATTCCGGTGAGGAGCTGGTACATCACCACGCCGAGCGAATAGATGTCGGTCTGGTGATTGAGCGGATGCTCCTTGATCTGCTGCGGTGACATGTACGCGGGCGAGCCGATGCCCGACACCTGCGTCGTATCGCCGGTCGCCATGATCGCCGAGCCGAAATCCGAGATCTTGATGTCGGTGCGGCCGTACAGCGAGATCGGCCCGGTGAGCAGGATGTTCGCGGGCTTGATGTCGCGGTGGGTGACGCCGAGCTTGTTCGCGTAGTCGAGCGCGCGCGTGCACTTGAAGACGACCTCCACCACCTTGTCGAGCGGCAGGAGATTCGGCGGCTCGCAATACTGCTCGAGCGTCCCGCCTGGGACGTACTCCATGACGATGTAGCTCGTCTCGTCGCCGGTGACGGCGTCGTAGATCTGCACGATGTGCGGATGCGCGAGCTTCCCCGCGAGCGATGCCTCGGTGACGAAGAGCTTGCGGTACACGCGCCCGCCGCCCGCATCGCCGAGCTTCTCGGGATAGACGACCTTCACCGCGACGTCGCGACGCGCGAACTCGTCGTGGCAGAGGTACACCTCGCTCGTCGCGCCTTCGCCGAGCTTGGAGAGCACCTGGTACTTGCCGATGCGCCCGGGCAGGCTCATGGGACCGCTCAGGCCTCGCCGAGAGCGGCTCGCGCGCGCCGGATGGCGGCGCGGACTTCATCGGGAGACGTGCCGCCGCGGCTCGACCTGCTCGCTGCCGAGCCCTCGGGCGTGAGCACCGCATACACGTCTTCGCGCACGAGCGGCGAGAACGCCTGGAGGTCGGCGAGCGGCAGTGCCGCGAGATCGACGCCCCGCGCCTCGGCCGCGCGCACGGTGCGGGCCACGGTCTCGTGGGCATCACGGAACGGCATGCCGCGCTTCACCAGGTAGTCGGCGAGATCCGTGGCCGTCGCGTAGCCTTCCTGCGTCGCCGCGCGCATCGCCGCCGGGTTCACCTCGATGCCCGCGACCATCTCCGCGAAAATCGCGAGCGTGTCGACGAGCGTGTCGACCGTGTCGAAGAGCGGCTCCTTGTCTTCCTGGTTGTCCTTGTTGTACGCGAGCGGCTGCGCCTTCATCAGCGTGACCAGGCCCATGAGATGGCCCACCACTCGGCCGGTCTTGCCGCGCGCGAGCTCCGGCACGTCCGGGTTCTTCTTCTGCGGCATGATCGACGACCCGGTGGTGTACCGGTCCGGGAGCCGGATGAAGCCGAACCGCGGATTCATCCAGAGGATCAGCTCCTCGGAGAGTCGCGAGAGATGCACCATCACGATCGAGGCGGCAGCGGCAAACTCCATCGCGAAGTCGCGATCCGAAACCGCGTCGAGCGAGTTCTCGCATACGCCGTCGAACCCGAGCTCCTTCGCGACGCGCTCGCGATCGATCGGGAAAGACGTTCCCGCGAGCGCGGCCGCGCCGAGTGGCAGGCGGTTCACCCGCTTCCTGCAGTCCGCGAACCGCGCGGCGTCGCGGCCGAGCATTTCGTAGTAGGCCATGAGGTGGTGGCCGAACGTCACCGGCTGCGCCACTTGCAGATGCGTGAAGCCGGGCATCACCGTCGCCGCGTGCTGCTCGGCGAGGTCCACGAGGGCGCGTTGCAGCTTGCGCACGAGGAGGACGATGTCGTCGATCGCGGCACGCAGGAAGAGCCGCACGTCGGTCGCCACCTGGTCGTTGCGCGAGCGGGCGGTGTGCAACCGCTTGCCGGCGTCGCCGACGAGCGCCGTGAGCCGGCGCTCGATGTTGAGGTGCACGTCTTCCGCATCGAGCGACCATTCGAACCGGCCCGACGCGATCTCGGCGCGGATCGCCGCCATGCCGCGCTCGATCGCGGCGAGGTCCTCCCCGGAGAGGATCCCGGCCGCCGCCAGCATGCGCGCATGGGCGAGCGAGCCCGCGATGTCGAACTCCGCGAGCCGCCGGTCGAACGAGACCGACGCGGTGTAGCGCTTCACGCGCTCGTCGACGGGCTCGGCGAACCGGCCCGACCACGCGCCCTGGGAACCGGCGTGAAGGTTTTCCTCGGAGGGCGGCATGCTCGCTTGTAAATCAGGGTCGGAGGTCTGAGAATCGGCGCGTTCGCGCGCGCCTTCCTTCTTTTGTCCGGCGTCACCGGAGTGCGCGAGGGGGCCTCCAAGCGCGTGTCCATTCTAAGCGAAAAAACCTCCAGCGACGCCCTGCCGGACTTCCGCAGCCTCGGCGTGATCGCCCGGGCGCTGGTCGGCGTGAACTTTGCCGCACTGCTCGCGGCCGCAGCGCGCGCGCAGGATCTCGCCGAGCTGGCCGACAACATGCTCGAGATCGCGGCGGTGCTCGAGCCGGCGCTGCTCGGGAGCCTGATCAGCCTGTACGTCGCGCACCCGCTGCTCGCGAAGCTTCCGTACCGCACGGGGCTTGCCATCGTGTTCGCGATCGTCGTCGCGGTCACGCTGGG
>Ga0316616_100001027_pt1 | contig 10630 bp, 11 predicted proteins | sample OWC_Aug_M1_C1_D1_FD_207660 | JGI IMG/M metagenome (GOLD analysis project Ga0316616, IMG submission 207660) | Wetland soil microbial communities from Old Woman Creek delta, Ohio, United States - OWC_Aug_M1_C1_D1_B | ecosystem: Environmental > Terrestrial > Soil > Wetlands | place: USA: Ohio...
GGCGACCGCGAAGATTGCCGCCCTGCTGGCGATGGCGGATCTTCCTGAGCCGCAGCCGGTCGCGGTTTCTTCGTACGCGTCGAAGGGCGAGGTGCTGATCATCGGGCCGGCCGAGGCCGCAGTCGCCTGGGCCGAGCAACTCGCCGACAGTCTTTCGGTGAGCGTCCTGATCACGACCGCCCGTGGTGCGGAACTGCCGGCGGCTCGCCACTACCCGGTGTGGTCGGGGATGCCGCGCTCAGTGCAGGGATACCTGGGCAAATTCGAAGTTCAGTGGGAGCAGGTCAACCCGATCGATCTGGAGACCTGCACGCGTTGTAACGCCTGCATCAGGGCGTGTCCGGAGCGGGCGATCGACTTCACTTACCAAGTCGACCTTACGCGATGCAAGTCGCACCGCGCCTGCGTGAAGGCCTGCGGAGCGATCGGCGCGATCGACTTTGGGCGAGCCGCGTCCACGCGCACCGAGCAGTTCGATCTGGTGTTCGATCTGTCCGCGCAGCCGTTGCTGAAAATGCCCGAGAAGCCGTTCGGCTACCTGGCGCCGGGCGCCGACCCGCTGGAGCAGGCGCAGGCGGCCATGCGGTTGGTGCAGATGGTGGGCGAGTTCGAGAAGCCTCGTTACCTGCAATACGAAGAGAAACTCTGCGCGCACAGTCGCAACACCCAGACCGGTTGCACGCGCTGTCTCGACGTCTGCGCGACGGATGCCATCCGTTCGCTCGGCGACAAGGTCTGGGCACACCCTTTCCTGTGCATGGGCTGTGGCGACTGTGCAACCACCTGTCCAACTGGCGCGTTTCATTTTGCCTACCCTGGCGTTGCCGACATCGGGATGCGTCTGCGCAAGTTGTTAGCGGTATATCGGGGGGCTGGCGGCAAGGATGCAGCGCTGCTGTTCCATAACGCCACCAGCGGTCGCGCGCTGATCTCGCGGTTGGCGCGCACGGGCAAGGGGCTGCCGGCGCGCGTGCTGCCGATTGAAGTGCACAGCGTGGCGACGATCGGCCTCGACGTCGTGCTGGGCGCCATTGCCTATGGCGCGAGCCAGGTGTTCGCGCTGCTCGACGACGCCGGTGCCGACGAACACGGCGCCCTGCTGGATCAGCAGGCGCGCATCGCCGATGTGATCCTCAACGGACTGGGCTTCGGCGGCACGCACTGGCAGGCGTTGCGTGCCGAGGAACCCACCGCGCTGCAGGCAGCGCTGTGGTCGTTGCAACCCGCGGCGACCGTCGCTGAGCCTGCAACGTTTCACCTGACCAACCGCAAGCGCGAGACGCTCGATTTCGCCATTCATCATCTTTTGCAACAGGTGTCGGCGCCACCGGAAAAGATCGCACTGCCATCGGGTTCACCGTTCGGCACGCTCGCGATCGACGCGTCGCGCTGCACTTTGTGCAAGGCCTGCATCGGCGCCTGCCCGAGTTCCGCGCTGCTGGATACGGAAGACGCGCCCAAGCTGCGCTTCATCGAGCGCAACTGCGTGCAGTGCGGCCTGTGCCAGACGACCTGCCCCGAGCAGGCCATCAGCTTGGTGCCGCGCCTGCTCGTGACACCCGCGGCCCGACAGCCGGTCACGCTGAACGAAGCCGAGCCATTCCATTGCGTTCGTTGCGGAACGCCGTTCGGTACGCGGCAGATGATCGACGTGATGACAAGCCGTCTGGGCACGCATTCGATGTTCGCCGGCACGGCGCTGCGGCGTATCCAGATGTGCGCCGACTGTCGCGTGATCGACATGATGCAGTCGCCCAACGAAATCTCGATCTTCGACGTCAAGCGATGAGCGCGGCCAGCGCAGCAACAGGCGTGGTCCTGACGCCGGAGGACGAAGGGCGCCTCCAGCTTTACGCGCTGCTGGCGCGCGTGTTCGCCGCGGGGCCGGACGAGGGACTCCTCCGCGCACTGGCGCAATCGGCCGGCAGCATCGAAGGGGGTGGCGAGCTGGCGCTCGCCTGGAATGACCTGGCAGCGGCCGCAGCACATACGTTGGCGCGGGACGCAACGCTGGAGTTCGATGCAACATTCATCGGTGTGGGCAAGGCCCGCGTGAGCACCTACCTGTCGCACTATCACCCTGTCACACGCAAGGAAATTCTGCTGGTCGAATTGCGCGATACGCTGGTGCAGCTTGGACTGGCGCGCACGGCCAGTTCGGCCGAGCCGGAAGACAACCTCACTGCGGTGCTTGAGGTCATGCGTCACCTCGTGGCGGCCGGCTCGGACGCGTCGTCACTGCAGCGCCAGCGGACATTCTTTGCCCGCTACCTGCAACCGGCTTACCGCGGATTTTGTGATGCGGCGCACAAGGCGGACCTCAGCGATTACTACAGGTCCGCCGTTCGCCTGCTCGAAGTCTTCATGGAGTCTGATCTAGCGCAATTCGAAATGGCGTAGGTGGCACTTGGGGTACTCGATCGTTGACTGACCGTTGACACCCGGAGGATCATTGGGTGGCCAAGGGGAATGAAGGATTGTCAAAAATGAAAGACGACCAACCTAGCCGTCGCGGCTTTTTCAAGGCGGTCGCGATAGGTGGCGCAACTGCGGCGGTTGCCGTGGCGACGACTATCGTCGGCGAGCGCAGAGTTGCGACAGACACCTCAGTAGCCGATGACTCGATGCGGGTCGGTTATCGCGAAACAGCGCATATCCGGCATTACTACCGCACCACCCAGGTCTAGACGGGAGACTCCCCGATGCTTACGAAGAAATCCGCGGGGGCCGCGACGGCCCAGGGTCGCCTTGCGCGCGCCGTGTCCGGCATGCATGGCCGGACGATCGATCGACGCACATTCCTCAAGCGCTCCGGCGTGACCGCCGGTGCCGCAGCGTTCGCGGCACAGCTTCCGTATGGAGCCATCGGCAAGGCCGAGGCCGCTCCGGCGGCGGCGCAGGCGCCTACGGGCGAGCAGGTTCGCCGCACCGTGTGCACGCACTGCTCCGTTGGCTGCGCGGTCGACGCGGTCGTGAAAAATGGCGTGTGGGTGCGTCAGGAGCCGGTGTTCGATTCGCCGCTGAACCTCGGAGCGCACTGTGCCAAGGGTGCTTCGGTGCGTGAGCACGGCATGACCGAGCATTCGCACCGATTGAAGTACCCGATGAAGCTGGTCGACGGCAAGTACCAGCGCATCAGCTGGGATCAGGCGATCGACGAGATCACCGCCAAGATGTCCAAGATCCGCGAGGAGTCCGGTCCCGACGCCGCCTACTTCATCGGCTCGTCCAAGCACAACAATGAGCAGGCCTACCTGCTGCGCAAATTCGTTTCGCTCTGGGGCACCAACAACTGTGACCACCAGGCTCGCATCTGCCACTCCACGACAGTCGCCGGTGTGGCGAACACGTGGGGCTACGGCGCGATGACGAATTCGTACAACGACATGATGAATTCGAAGGCCATGATGTACATCGGGTCGAACGCCGCCGAGGCGCACCCGGTGTCCATGCTGTTCTCCCTGCATGCGAAGGAGACCGGCGCCAAGATGATCGTGGTCGATCCGCGCTTCACGCGCACGGCGGCAAAGGCAGATCACTACATTCGCCTGCGCTCGGGCGGAGACATCCCGTTCCTCTACGGGATGATGTTTCACATCTTCAAGAACGGCTGGGAGGACAAGGCGTACTTGGCTGCGCGCGTGTACGGCATCGACAAGGTCAAAGAGGAGGTCATGAAGTGGACCCCCGACAAGGTGACCGAAGCCTGCGGCGTACCTGAGGATCAGGTGCTGTTGGCCGCCGAGATCATGGCCAAGAACCGCCCCAGCACGGTTGTCTGGTGCATGGGGCAGACGCAGCACACGATTGGCAACGCCATCGTGCGTGCGTCGTGCCTGCTGCAACTTGTCCTGGGCAACGTTGGCGTCTCCGGCGGCGGCACCAACATCTTCCGCGGCCACGACAACGTCCAGGGCGCGACCGATGTCGGTCCGAACCCCGACTCGCTGCCTGGTTATTACGGCATCGTGCCGGGCTCCTGGGCGCACTGGGCAAAGGTCTGGAACGTCGATCTGGACTGGCTGAAGAAGCGTTTCGCGTCCGATGCGATGATGACCAAGCCAGGCACGACGGTCAGCCGCTGGATCGATGCCGTGCTCGAGCCCAATGACATGATCGGCCAGGGGCCGAACCTGCGGGCTGTGTTCTATTGGGGCCACGCGCCCAACTCGCAGACGCGCGGATTGGAAATGAAGAAGGCCATGGACGCACTCGACCTGCTCGTCGTGGTCGATCCGTATCCATCGGCGACCGCCGCGATGGCGGCGATGCCGGGAGGCGAAGGCAGCAAGGTCAATCCGAACCGCACCGTCTACCTGCTACCCGCGTGCACGCAGTTCGAAACCGTAGGTTCCTGTACGGCGTCCAATCGTTCGCTGCAGTGGCGCGAGAAGGTCATCGAGCCCTTGTTCGAATCGCGGACGGACCACGCGATCATGCTGCGCTTTGCGCAGAAGTGGGGCTTCGGCGACCAACTGCTGGGCAAGCGGGATGGCAAGCAGAACCTCCGAACCATCCCGGGGGCCGGTGGCTGGGAAGAGCCGATGATCGAGGACATCCTCGCCAATGAAATCAATCGCGGCACCTGGACCATCGGCTACACCGGGCAGAGTCCGGACCGGCTGAAGTTGCACATGAAGCACATGGGCACCTTCGACGTGAAGACGCTGCGTGCCAACGGTGGTCCGTGTGACGGGGATTACTTCGGGCTGCCGTGGCCGTGCTACGGCACGCCGGAGATGAAGCACCCCGGCTCACCTAACCTGTATGACACCTCGAAGACAGTGATGGAGGGCGGTGGCAACTTCCGCGCCAACTTCGGCGTCGAGCGCGACGGTGTCAACCTGCTGGCCGAAGCGGGGTCGTATTCGAAGGGCGCCGAGCTCACCACGGGCTACCCCGAGTTCGACCACGTCTTCGTGAAGAAGCTTGGTTGGTGGAACGAGCTGACCGAGGACGAGAAGAAGGCGGCCGAGGGCAAGAACTGGAAGACCGATCTATCGGGCGGGATCATCCGCGTGGTGATGACCAAGCACCAGTGTCATCCGTTCGGCAATGCGAAGGCGCGCGCCGTGGTCTGGAATTTCCCGGATCCCGTCCCAATCCATCGTGAGCCGCTGTTCAGCAATCGTCCCGATCTGGTCGCCAAGTACCCAACCCATGCCGACCGCAAGGACTTCTGGCGCGTCCCGACGCTCTACAAGACCGTGCAGGACAAGAACATCGCGGACAAGGTCTACGAGAAGTTCCCGCTCGTGATGACCTCGGGTCGTCTGACGGAATTCGAGGGCGGTGGCGACGAAACGCGTTCGAACCCCTGGCTCGCCGAGCTGCAGCAGAACATGTTCATCGAGATCAATCCGAAGGCTGCCAACGATCGCGGCATCCGCAATGGCGAGTGGGTCTGGGTGAACACCCCGACCGGCGCGAGGCTCAAGGTCATGGCCCTCGTCACCCAGCGGGTCGGACCGGACACCGTGTTCATGCCGTTCCACTTTGCCGGATGGTGGCAAGGCAAGGATCTGCTGGACAGCTATCCGGCCGGGGCGGCTCCGATCACCCGCGGCGAGGCCATCAATACCAGCACGACGTACGGATATGACTCGGTGACGAACATGCAGGAAGGTACGAAGACGTCCCTTTGCCAGGTTGCCAAGCTGGCCTGAGAGGCCTCGAGAACGAAACAAGGAGACTCACGATGGCCCGCATGAAGTTCATCTGTGACGCCAACCGCTGCATCGAGTGCAACGGCTGTGTCACGGCCTGCAAGAACGCGAACGAAGTTCCCTGGGGCGTAAACCGCCGGCGCGTTGTCACGCTGAATGACGGCGTGCCCGGCGAGCGTTCGATCTCGGTCGCCTGCATGCACTGCTCCGATGCGCCGTGCATGGCGGTATGCCCCGTCGATTGCTTCGTCCGCAGCGACGATGGCGTGGTGCTGCACGACAAGGATCAGTGCATCGGCTGCGGTTACTGCCTGTATGCCTGCCCGTTCGGCGCTCCGCAGTTTCCGCAGGCGGGCGCCTTCGGTGCGCGCGGCAAGATGGACAAGTGCACGTTCTGCCAGGGCGGCCCCGGCAAAGGCAGCGACGAAGAGCAGTACAGCAAGTACGGCCAGAACCGCATTGCCGAGGGCAAGTTGCCGCTGTGCGCCGAGATGTGCTCCACCAAGGCGCTGCTCGCTGGCGATGGCGAAGTCATCGCCAACATCTTCCGTGAGCGCGTCACCGTGCGCGGCAAGGGATCCGAAGTCATCGGTTGGGCCACGGCGTACGGACCGGCCAAAGGGGTTGCACCGGCGGCGACGGAGGGCAAGAAATGATGCGCAAGCTCACCACACCCGGCGCGGTAGTAGCCGCGCTCCTGTTGGCGGTCGGCCTGTCGGCCTGCGGCGAGAAGAAGGTCACGTCTTACGAGCCGGGCAAGTACTCGGGCGCGCCGGTCGCCGCACCGTGGGACTCGCCACAGTACGGGGGCAAGCAGGCGCAATGGGAAGCGGCCCTGCAGGCGCGTACGCAGGCCCAGAACGATTACGCGCGCATCAATGTGAAGTAGGAGCGGCCCCATGACGATCACCACGTGGCGGGTCGGGTTGGCCGCAACCGTGCTGGCTTTCGCGGGCCTTGCGGCCGCGCAACCGGCGACTACGCAGCAGGAATCCGCGCGCCAGCAAGTACAGCAAAACGTTGCGCAGCCCTACAACAATGCGCCGGTCTGGCGCGAGGTGCGCTCCGGCGAGCCGGGCTTCACCCAGGTCGGCGCCAACCCGGATCAAGGCGTGCTGATCCAGTCACGCGGCGAGACGTGGCGGCAGGCGCGCGTGCCGGTGTCTCTGATCGGCGGACTGCTGGTTGCGCTGGCCATGGTGTCGCTAGGCGGCTTCTATGCCATGCGCGGCTCGATTCCCGTCGGCGAGAGCGGATCGAAGATGATGATCCAGCGCTTTCGCCCGGCGGATCGCTATGCGCACTGGACCATGGCCATCGTTTGGGTCACCTTGGCCATCACCGGCCTGATACTTACTTTCGGCAAGGTGCTGCTGCTGCCGATCATCGGTCACACCCTTTACTCCTGGCTGGCAGTGGCGGCGAAGAACGTCCACAACTTCATCGGGCCGATACTGATCGTCGGCGTCGTGTGGATGTTCATTCGCTACCTGCCGTACAACTGGTTCAACAAGCAGGATTTCGTCTGGCTGACCAAGATCGTCGGCAATCTGACTGGCCACGAACACCCCTCGGGCAAATTCAACGGCGGCGAGAAGATCGTTTTCTGGTTCGTGCTGGTTCTGCTCACCCCGCTACTGATAGCGTCGGGGCTGGTGCTCAACTTCCCGAACTTCGGCCAGTCGCGCGCCACGATGCAGACCTTCAACGTTATCCACATGGTGTTGGCCTACGTCGCGATTGCCATGGCATGCGTGCACATCTACCTTGGCACGATCGGCATGAAGGGGGCGTACCGCGCCATGCGCAACGGCTACGTCACGGCCGAGTGGGCCAAGCATCACCATGAGCTTTGGTACAACGACGTCAAGGCCGGGAAAGTGCCCGAGAGTCCGATGGTGTCCGAGGCCGCTGTGCCTGAGCCGGTCCGACGGGTGGTCCAGCTCGCGGTCAAATAGAGTCAACGGGGGAGTCATGCTGAAGCACATCATCATTGCCGCGTGTGGGCTGGCGTTTTCTGCGGCTGGATTGGCCAAATTGCCAGCGCCAACGCCAGAGCAGCAGGCGGCAGCAGCGCTGAATGCAGCCAAGGCGGCGCACGCCGGCAAGGTCGACGCCTACACGCTGTGTCTTTCGCAGACCAAGGTCGCAGACGCGTACATCCAGCAGCAGAAAGCCGGCGGCAAGGTCTACACGCCCGAGGCGACACCGGCCTGTGTGAATCCCGGCCCCTTCGTGCCGCCGGCGGCGGCCCCGGTGGCAGCCGCCGCTCCGGCGCAGCCGGCAGCGGCGCCTGCGGCTCCGGCGCAACCCGCCGCGCCAGCTGCCAAGAAGTAGCGCTCGATCACGTCCAGTCAAGAGCGCCCCATGGGGCGCTTTTGTTTTTCAATGGCCAGGTCCGGACTGACGCGAAACGCGTGGCGCCTTCCGACGTCGGAGCCGGCCGACGCGCTCTACCGGCTGCCGCCGTCCCAGTCGCTCAGGATCGAAGCGACGTCATCCGAGTAGCGCGAATGTGCTGCGCGCGTCGGAGTGCCAGTCACGATCCAGCACAGCAAGGTTTCGTCCGGCGCACAGAACGCCCGCTGCACTTCCACGTCATAGATCGATGCACCAGTGAGAACCTTGGCGCCATAGCCCATCAGGTGCAGCGCGTTCAGGAAGTTCATCAGCGCAGCGCCGATGCACAGCCACTGCTCCTGGGCCGGCACGTCGAGCGCACCATCCTGGATGCGGCCGATCAAGGCCAGCAGGCTCGGGCCGTTGTCGGCGCGTTCACGCGCCCGCTGCACCTCGGCGTCGTCGAGGCCGCGACGTCGTGCGCCAAGTGCATACAGCTCGCCAAGCGCCGCGCGCTGATGTGCGTCGATGTGGACAAACCGGTACGGCCTCAGCGCCTCGTGGTCGGGCGCCCGCAGCGCCAGTGCGGCTGCGCGCAGCAGCTCGTCGCGGCCGGGTGCCGGAGCGCCGAGATGCTTCGGGCTGATCGAATAGCGCGATGCCAGGTGCTGCAGGACGTCGGGCGGCTCAGGCCGATCGACTCTTGACAGGCGCTTCATGGACAACGCTCGGCAAGCCAGCGCGGGCAGCGCAGCATTAACCCAACCGATTGAACGTACACACGAAGTCCGCGATGCCGTTTGCGTCGTCGAGATCGAACTGTGGCAGCCCCGTGTCAAAGCGACAGTCGCTGGCGACTGCGACGACATGCGGGTCGTCCGGATGCAGCGCTGCCTTGGCGTTGTCGCGGCGAAATACTTCGATCTTCGGGATAGCCTCCCGCTTGAAGCCTTCCACCAGCAGCAGGTCGCACGGCGAAATGCGGTCGACCAGCTGTTGCAATGTCTGCTCCGGCTCGCCCCGCAACTCGCGCATGTGCGCCCAGCGCACGCTGGACGAGAGCAACACTTCGCGGCATCCGGCGCGCCGGTGACGAAAGGAGTCCTTGGCTGGCACGTCGACGTCGAAGGCGTGATGGGCCCGCTTGATCAGTGACACCTCCAGGCCCCGTTCGATCAGCAGCGGAATGAGGCGTTCGATCAGCACGGTCTTGCCGCTGCCAGACCAGCCGGCAAATCCAAAGACTTTCATGTAGGCATTGGCCGCCGGCACAGCGCGCCGCGGTCCGAGTTGCATCCGAACGCGGACTTTAGCAATGCCAGTGGCATCGAGGCCGTTGCTCAGCCTGCTGCTCTGAGTCACGTCAGGTTGTCCTCTGTCGGCTGAGCCCGGTTAGACCGGCTGCGCCGGTCCGGGCCGGGCCGAGGCATGGCGGCACGTTGGCGGCCAGGCAGGCACTGCTCGATCAGGGCGCAGGGCGCCGCAGTGCAGCATCGCGCCGGCCAACAGGGGTTACGGAGCGATAGTCGAGCGGTCGGGCCGGCACCCAGCCTATTGCGGCCGGCGGCGGGCCGGGCGCACCGCCGTGGCGCAATAACTCAGCCGCCGTGGGCGTTCACGGGATCCTCTTGGGCCGGCTCATTCGAGGGGTCGAAACCGCGAACGAGAGGCGTCTCGGGTGGACGCTGTGCCGGCGGTGGCGGCGCTACTTTCTGCTGGCGCGGCCGCGAGGGTCACTACGCTCGAAGCCGATGGGTCGCTCCCACCGTGCCGGGCGCAAACGCGCGGGACCACCATCCATCGGCAGTTGTACCGGTAGCAGCAGGATGGCCCACGCCGATGGACATGGTTGCTCCTATGGCTCCGGCAAGGTTAGGCGCCGACCAGGGTCCGGGCTGTCGTCAGAGCCCCGTCCGGGCATTTCGGCTGAATTGCACAGCGGTGTCCATCCGGACGGCTCGAACGGCCTCCGAGGCGGGATCCGATGCCGGAGTCCGAACGGTGCGTGCGCCGCTTGGGCTAATCCATGCGTCGTAGTCCCAGCCTGCCAGGGCCCATTCGTCTGTCAGGACGATAAACATCGGCCAGAGTCGTGCCGATACTCCTCTGTAATGGGGAGCCCGCTTCGCGCCCCCGGGAGGCCACGATGACCCCGTCCGACGACGATCGCCTCGTTCCGTTCGGTGACATTCCGGTGTTCGCCGGGATGTGGTCGCTGGTCGCATTGGTAGTTCTCGCCACCGCCGCGTGCATGTAGCGGCTGGGCCGGCGATGGCCGCGCCGCCGCCAGGAAGGAACTCCGTGTTGAAGATCTGGACCGCGGGGCTGCTCGTCGCGGCGGCGCTCGGAGCGCCTGCATGGGGGCAATCGGGCAATCGGCCCTCAACGCCGCGGCAGAAACCTCCGTTTCCCACCCTCGACCTACCGGAGAAAGCGCGCGGCCAGCGCGCTATCGACCTGCTCGGAGGACGTTTGCCCGAACTCGCCGCCTGGTACGGCAAGTCGCCCAGCGAATTTGCAGCGATCCTGCGGCGTGACCGCACCGCCTGGCTCGATCGCCACGGACGCATGTTCTACCAGGAGGATCTCGAAACGCCGCTGCAGGCGGATGCTCCGCTCGCTGC
>Ga0316616_100001028_pt1 | contig 10628 bp, 11 predicted proteins | sample OWC_Aug_M1_C1_D1_FD_207660 | JGI IMG/M metagenome (GOLD analysis project Ga0316616, IMG submission 207660) | Wetland soil microbial communities from Old Woman Creek delta, Ohio, United States - OWC_Aug_M1_C1_D1_B | ecosystem: Environmental > Terrestrial > Soil > Wetlands | place: USA: Ohio...
CATCTGCAACTTTATTCTTTATCTGCGTCCAATCCCCTATCATCTCGGGACCGAACTTCCCTTCCGCCTGTCCAACCTCGTATAGCTTTTTGACCGCTTCATCGAAAAGTTTATGCGCTCTGTTTATTTTGTCGATTTCCTTCTTGAGAAAGACATCCCATACTTTGCCGTATTGACCCATGGCTTTTGTGATTTCGTAATCCACAATCGCACCAAACGCCTTGTTCTTCGAAATCAGGCCGCCAAGCAGTTCGTCAAGATTTTTGATCCTGGAGGGGAACTTGACCTTATTCATCTGATCGGCAGCTTGTCCCAACAAGGCTCCCGCATCTAGGAAGGGAAGAAGCAACCTGTTCAACTTTTGTGGATCGATGACTCCGATACTTGCCAAGATGTCTTCGGCGTATGTGACAGATGTTTTTGGTTGTTTGGCTTTCCAGCCCTCCACTCCGGCATTGTAATACTTGAGAGCTAAACTTACGTCTCCTTGAGCCTGCTCCATGCACCACTTGAAATGTTCAGCCCCTATCAATATGTTGTCACCTGCTTTGAAGGCATCTCCCTTATACTTGGCGGCAGTCTTAGGCATCAGTTGCATAATACCGATTTCACCCGCATCGCCTCTCCGTTCCTGATTGAACTTGCTCTCCTTCCAAGCAATCGCACGAAGAAGTTCCAGAGCTATCCCGGTTTTATTGGCCGCATACTCAAACGCGGCCTCTATCTCATCTGAACTTCTCTTGATCTTTGCAACTGTAGTGGTCCCGAACTCCTCGAACATCGTCGGCAAGACCCATTCATCCGGCCCGAGCATCTGCTTTCCCATGAGCCTGTTGAGTTCCTGCACCTTCTCCTGCGTTGCTTTCGGCAAGTCTCGCATCATGACCATCTTGAGTCCCTTGTCATAGATGGTCCGAAGTTTCCCTCGGAACTCTTCGCTCAGTTTCTCCACATCCATATCGTAGAGATCCCTGACCCATTGTTCAAATGGGGCGCGTTTCGTGACGGCTGGAAGTTTACGTTGCATTTCCAACGCCTGCTTCGTAAATTCAATTTGGAAATCCTCCATGTCATCAATGTATTTCTCTAGCCACTTGAGTCGGATAAGCCGCATCTCCGCATTGATTTGATCTTCTGAGGCGTAGGCTTCCCTCATGTCCTTCTCTCGCTTTTCCGATTCCTTCTTTGCTTCTATGGCATACTCGGCGAGCTTTCCACGGCTGTAATCAGCGAAGTCTCCTAGCTGGTACTTGTATTCGTAAAAGGCTTCGCTATCTTTCTTCAGAACATTTGCCATCCAACCATCTTGGAGTTGTGCAGGGACTTTCATCCGTTCAGGAGCCTTATAATAAGCGAGCCAATCGGCCCCCATCTCTGCGATAATTTCTTTTTGCTTTTTCATCCTCGCTTCAGTTCCCATCTCATCGTAACTCAATGGGCTGTACGTTTTTGCGATTGCAGCCAACTCGACCCACTTACTCTTGATAGCCTTAGCAAACTCAATCAACTGATCCCGTGAATACTTCGCTCCCTTTGGTAACTCTTTCTCCATGGCATCGGCTATCTCCTCCACAGTCGATTCCATAGTAAGCCCAACATCCTGCAACTGTTTCGACATCGTTTCAAGATGGATCGTCACATCCTTTGCGTTCTTTACGACACCAGCGCTGATCTCTTGCGATATTTTCCCGAAGGTAGCTTCCGAAATTGCAACGACTTTCTGACCGAGCGGTGCAAACGCTTTGGCGTAATCATTTTTGACCTCATCTATCAGTTTACCGAACCATCCCTCCTCAAAGAAACTATCCACAAGTTTACCGACGGGTGTTGTCTTTAGAACCGCCGGAATATCTTTTTTGGCTCCCTCGACCATCCCATCGAAAACCTCTCCTATCTGTTTATCCAACGCCTTCAGTTGATCGTCGATGGGCTTGAAAAACCCTTTATCAAGCATATCCACAAATGCTCCGGGTGCTCTCTTGAGTTTTTCCCAAAGCACTTCAGCCGCTATTTGTCTCTTGGTGACTTTATTCAGTTTCTCCATCTGGTCGATCTGATTCTGAATGGCCTCCCACACTTTCTTGTTCTTATACTTTTCGATGGCCTCATTTATCTTTTCTTGATTCTCACCGGCCTCAAGCAGTTCATCCGTTAATTCTGGAAACTCCTTCATGAGCCGCTTAATTGTCCCGGTCAAAGCAACGTGACTGTTTTTGACCTCCTCTACTTTCGTTTTGTATCCTTTAAGTGAATTGACCTGTTTAGCGAGTATGATTCCTTCCTGCTGAGATTGCTCATACGCTCTCCTGGAAGAATCCATCCACGACTTCATCGCATAGGCAAGACCGGAAAACGCGGCGATGGCGGAAATGACCCAATGCACTCTTGCCAATTTGCCGACCTGAACGAGTCTCTTGCCAAGGTTCTCGAATACTCCTCCAAGCGCCTCTCCAGACCTCTGCATTTTCTTGATGTCGGAGATCGTTTTGTCCGGAACCAAGGCTGCGAGCGCCACTACCCTTAGAAATCGAAACGCTTGGTATAACCCGATTACCGCTGTGGCTATTCCTGCAAATGCAATTATAACCCGCCCGGCTTCATTCTTTGCAAAAGCCGTAAGACCATCAATGAGTGGACGACCCGCCTCGTAAGCGAGATCGAACGCGGTCGCCAGCCCGCCTTCGCCCAATTCTATGGCGAGGATTTTGACCTTGGAGGCAAGTTGACCGGCCTGCGCCTGCAAACCTTTCATCTGCTTCTGCATCATGTCTTCGGCTGCACCAACCTCGTACAATTCGTCGAGGAACTTTTCGAATCCCTCCCGTCCCGCAGTCACAAATGCAGCCACGGCGGGGGCCGCTCGCAAGCCAAACAACTCGAAGGCTTTATTGGCGTTTGGGACTATTCGGCCCAACTCCTCGAATATCGTTGCGAGATCAGAAGTGTTAGGATTGAGTTTCGCCATATCCGCTCCCGCAGCCGCAAATGCAGCCCGGAGATCGGCTGTTGGCGCGATGAGCCTTTGAAGGGTCTGCCTGAATGATGTGCCTATTGTGGAACCTCGAAGTCCGGCATTGGCAAGAATTTCCATAGCCGCCGCCGTTTCCTCAAGACTTAAGCCAGCCAAGTGAGCAACAGGAGCGATGTAGTTGAAAGATGTTCGGAACTTCTCTACGGTCAGCTTTGATCTATTGATCGCATTTGCCATGACATCGGCGACGCGTCCCGATTCGCTGGCTGCCATATCGAATGATCGAAGAGTAGTGGTCAATAGGTCAGCCGTCTTCTCCATGTCTTCGAGTGTCCCGGTCGCCAATGTCGCAACAGCCCTGATTGCGTCCACACTCTCACCGGCAGTCAGACCGGCTTGACCGAGAACAATCATCGCATCGGCAACTTCCTTGGTGCTGAATTTCGTGTCCGAGGCGACGCTCTTAATTGCCTCGCCCATGGCCTTAATGTCCGGAGCCGTTGCATTGGTGATGGCGGCTAAATTTGCGAGAGCCTGGTTGTATTCATAGATCGCCTCTTTTGTTCCTAAGATAGTGCTTCTGAGCGCCATGATTACACCACCGGCAATCGCATACGAAGCCGTTACCTTGAAGGCAGCCGCTAATTTCTCGATCCCCCCGCGCACCCGCCCGATCTGCTTACCAACATAATCGGAAGTGCCGCCAAGCTCTCTCAATTTTGAGGCAAACTGAGGAGTGTAATGCCCACCCAATTTCAGTTTCTCTAAGAATTTCTTCCCTTCAAAATCAGCGGCAGCAAATTGATCCCCAAGAATCTTGACATTTCCTTGGAGAACCTTTGTGGCTATCGCAGTTTTCGGAAGAGTCGCATACCAATGTGCGCCTCCTTTGCCCATCGCAATCATGTTAGCGCCAGCCGTTCCAGCCGCCTTTTCTACGCTCAACAACGCCTGCTTCGCTTTTGCAAGAATCGCCGGACTACTCGAATACTGTGCCAACCATCTTTCGTTTTGAACTAAAACGGAACCCTGCGCCTTTTGTTGGGCTTGAAGACTTTGGGTGTATTTCTTGGATACTACATCTTGCTGTTGGACTGTCTGGAGGAATTGCCTGCCCGCTTCATCATTGGCTACAAAGCGGCCCCTGCTGTATTCCAGATGACCGCCCATGACCTGCGCTTCTATCCCGGCCTCACGCAATCGTTGAGAGAGGAACCTTCCGGAGCCAGAGGCAACCTTGTTCATCTCTTTCGCAACCAAACCAATGTTGCCTTCCAATGCCTTCATTTGGGCAGCGATCTTGTTCTGTTGGATGGGGCTGATAATCCCTTCCAACGATCTTCTCAGTTGGGCTTGGAAAACATTTGACTCACCAGCAAACTGCCCCATGAGCCGCTGAACATTGGTCAACGACCCTTCGGTATCGGATTGGAACCTTCTTATGGTTGCCCTGGATACTCTCTCCGCCCGATTTTGCTCGCTGGCAAGCCCCGTTAAAACACTTCGTAATCTGTCGATGGCATGCCTGAAGTCCTCGTCAACTCGACCAGTAAAAACGGTTCCAAGACTTAATTCTTGATCCGCCATGTTATCCTCCGGCTACTTTGTCCACGGTTGTTTCTCAGCCCAACCCTTCATTTTCTGCATAAGAGTGTCAGTCATCTTCTGCCGGACCTCCATCGGGAGGTGTTCGTATTCTTTTGGGTCTTTGAATATCGGCCCGCCAGAATCCATTGGAGATTTTTCGGCTTGAATCCCTTTAATCTGTTTCTCCATGTTGATACCGTGACACGCAGCCAAGATTTTTATATCATCCCATCGCTCTCTTTCTGAATGTTCGTAGAGCGTTCTGATCTGTCCAAGGGTGAGTCCTCCATGCCTGAAACTTCTTCGGTAGAAATGCTCAAGTCTATATTGGGGGTATCTCCGAAGAATTCCTGTGACGACCTCCTCATACTCGATGGGAGATGTTTGAGGAGGCCCGTCACTTTTTTTTGCAAACTGGCATAATTGACCTCGTAGACAATTTCGGCAATCTCGGCGATCTGATTGTTGGTCAAATCGCCAAGAATGTTATCTCCCACATCTTTCGGGTCTGTAATCAACTGTGCAATACGTTCGAAGTTCTCCCGAATCAGGCCAAGCGATGCTTTGACAAAATCCACATCGCTCATGTTCTGACCAAGTGACAGGAAGTGTTTTAAGCCTCCTGCCACAAGGTCAGACAATTCGAACTGGTCCTTTGCGGAAAGAGGATAGATTCTGATTTTCCGCAAACGTCGAACTCCGATTTTAACTTCCTTGATGTCAGGATTCAGTCTTTCGGTGTCTGGATTCATTTGAGTCTCCTATCAGGTTGAAAAAGTGAAAAAAGGTTTAGGTAAAGATGATCCGTCCGAGCGGTTTGTTGTCCCAAACAGCATTTCCCGCTTCGCCGGACAGTTCCGAGTCTGCTCTCTTCGCCTCAAACGTGATCGGCACATTCACATTGTCTTCGGCCTGGAGATCCATTTCCACGGAACTCGTGACCTGGCATCGCGGAAAGATAATGTTCATGTAATTGATCCCGTTCGGGAAGGTGTAGTTCGCCTCCATCCTGAGATAAATGGGCGCAACAAGATTCCCAAGGGAAACCTCGCCAGAGTGAGTCAGAACCTCACCCGACCATTCCTTGCCAATCGCAAGGGCCAAGTTCGCAGGGGTCAGTTCCTTGAAAGAACACTCAAGGGTCGCCTTTGTCCGAAGGGGAATCGCGGTATCCTCCATGAGGGGGAATCCAGACTCCAGCCTCCAGAACTCGGTTTCTCCTGCAAACCGGGTATTCGCCAATGCGCCAATCGAATTGGATGATGTCAAAACGGGGGCGATATTGCCGATGTTCGCTGCTGCCGCTCCTACGCGCACTTGGGCAAGCCCCAATGCAACGGTAGAAACATCCTTTGTCAACGGTCCTTGTCTAGCCATAAATGTCCCTCCTATCTGAATTTTTCGGTCGCATCCAGACAACAAACGCCTTCAGGATTTCTGATTGCAGAACGATTCAGCAAGGGCTGATTGAATGGCTATCTTCGCCGGAGATCATATCCTCCGGCATAAAATTCGGGAAGTAATGCAAGTAATTCCAATGCCCGCACGTTCTCCGCAGGCATCTCATCCTTAAAGATCCCTGAACATAAAGCTCCACCGGGGGCGGTCCCTCGATCCCATCTTTGTCGAACCGTTTACCGAAGAGGAAGTACCAGAGGCCGTTTTGTTTTCTTTCGATCAGCTTCTTTCCGCACTTCTCACAAGTGATGAAGGTTCTGTTTTCGTTCATATTATTGCCGCCCATTTGAATCTAGCAGGTACAATCTTGAACTTTGTTTCATCCGATGTCACCAAAATACCAGACTCCGTTTCCTGATAAACGATCAACGACCCCACTTGCGTCCAGGCCGGGGTTTTGTAAAGCGGGATTCTTCTCAAGCCGTCCGTTCTTTCCGAGTCAGTCAAATACCCCACAACTTTGTCCCTGATCTGGGCCAATTTGAACCCCTCCGGATCTCTACGCGAACAACAGTAGACTTCCACGAGACTATCCGATACATGACCCATGTTCATGTCTCCAAACGCAACAGCGACCCATTTATCGACTTCTACGCCCTGAATCTGTGGAGTCACAAGTGATCGGTCAAACAGCAGGGGGAGTCCTTCGATGCGATTGATATTGTCCACGAAGAACTTTTTGATGCTGTCAATGAAATTTGCCTGTCGAGCAGTCGGATCAAGTGCCACGCTTCAAGTCCTCCACAACCTTGTCAATGAGGGTGAAAAAATTGCCGATAGTTTCCTTGGCCTGATATTCAGCCATGTTCTTCCCGTCAAACTTGATTTCTGAAAGACTGATTCCGTCCCGGAGTTTTTCCAATTCCTCAAGACTGAATTCGATGTTCACATAAATCCCCTTTGGTTTCACGCTGATAACGTCCATGCTTAATCGTGCCACCTCCATGCACAACGTCTAAGGTATCGTTTTCCAAGCGTTTTTCTCCTTGATGACCTTGCGAAAGCCTGCTTCGCCGGGGTGAATACCTGACGCTTCGGCATCCCTCCAAGTCCAAATTCATGCAAACGGGCGTAAACCGATACTTCTCTCAGCCTTCTGTTGGCTGGCTGATTGTCCAGATCGTAAAGCCATGACGAACCACGAGACTCAAGAACTCCATTCGGGACACCTCCCATCCATCCGGCAAAATCCCCCTGCCCTACGCGGAAGTATGAGATGTTCGTCAAAAGATCGTCTTTCAATCTGAGTAACCCTCGGCTCAACAATCCTTGATCTCTTTTCCAACTTTCATAACGCTCGTTATACAGGATGGGGCCGGTGACTTGACCGTTTGAAATCCTCGTCCTAACGTCATTTGCATACTCGCTGGCATACACCCTTTGCAATTCGTCACAACCCCAAATCTTGTAATCAATGGGCAAATTACGCAATACAATCATGTACCTACGAAAACTGCGCGGCTCGAAGTAAATCCTGATGGAAGCGAGGGTTCTTCGGATTACGCCTTCCAGATGCTCATAGACTGCCATGCTAAACATTCTCAGTCACCCACCCGTCCAAGACAACCTCGTGGTTCAGACCATCCCAAGACGCCGCATTGATACAGGCATCCTCCAACGACACCCCCCGTCTGAAGATTCTTGGGACTTTGAAAAATCGCAGCTTGTCATTGTCCCAAACCTTCTTCCACAGAACCAGAACATCATACCCACAGGCCAAGAAAACAGGGAGCGCGTCAACAAGTTCCTGCTCCAGTTTTTCAGCCGTGTAAAACACAGCAAAATAATCCGTTTCGACGTTGATTTTGGAGAACCCACCGTTATCCCATTTCTTGACATCGACCAGATAATCCACACTCCTGAAGCAGTCCACGAGAGCTTCCTGAGAAGGATGGTCCGGGCTTTCAATACAAATCAAAGTCAGCTTACCTGATGAGGACATAAAACCCGTTTCCTTTGTCAAACATCGCCCAATTATCTTTGATCCCTGGAACCCTGAAATCATGCCACGCCACTTTCCATCCGGCCTTTGCAAACGTCTCAAGCCACCAAGTCTCGTCTTCCCTGATCTGATGGGTGATGTCTTTTTCATAGGCCGGAACCCGATACTTGCCGCTCTCCCCCAATGGAATAATCGCAAGCATCTTCTTCCCTTTCTCTCTCAGGACGCTCAACCAATCGTGGATCTTCTCCTTCTCGATGTGTTCCAAAACGTCCTTGGCAATCAGATACTCGAATCCATCGTGTCGCATCAGAGAATGAATCGGCCCACAAAACGCCTTCACCTCCGGGTCAACTTTGCAAATCGCATAATCGCTACAATCCACGCCCCAGGCATCCCGATAAAGCATCCGTAACGCCTTTACCAAAAACCCCTTGGCACAGCCAAAATCCAAAACCGTGGCTCCCCTTTCGATTTTAAGAAGGTCGATAATCGTCATCGCCATGGGGATGGTAAGCTCTGGAATCCAACGGTAGTTCTCATAACAGGACTTACCCGTTGCAATCCCACGCTCGAAATAGTCCTCGTCATATTCGCTCATACAAAGTTTTCCATCCCGCCAGAGTGCGATAGATCGATCAGCATGTTGTTTTGGTCTGTGAACACACAATGATCGCAATTCACCGTATCAAATGACTTCACCTTCTTCGCATACAAAGAAGGGAAATCCTCCATCTTGCACCAACGATACTTTTCGTGGAAATAGCGGCCCGAATCAGAATTGAGAACCACCGATGAGCATGGGTAAACGTAGCCGTCATGCAAAACGAACGGCTTGAGATAGCCCCAGTAACATTTGTCCGGCCTCTCAAATTCCTTCGGCTGATAGAAATAGGGCGGCCCCCATTTCTGAACCAGCTTCGAAAGAGTCGCATTGTTTTTGTTCTGTTGTTCGACTGTGCATTGGCAATTTGGCACGACCCGTACATACTTCGGGGTGTACCTCATGACATGGGTTTCCAGACGATCTAGCGTGTGCTCATTCGTCATCGCGTTGTAGACATAACTGAATCCGAGAGTGCAGCTTTCCGGAATTTCAGGGAGTTCAACGAGATTAACATAATCAAGACTGTTCATCGAAACCCGTATCCACTTCAGATACTTCAGCGCCTTTGCCGTGACGTTCTCTTTCAATAGTATCCCATTGGTAATGAATCCCTGCTCAAGTCCCAACGAATGACAAAACTCGATCAGCCTGTTGATCGGAGGGTACATGGTGGGATCACCACCGCCGGTCCACTCAACCGTCTTGAGGCCGTACTCGCGGAGCTTCTTGATGAGCAGGTAGATTCGGCTTGCTTGAAGTTGCTCATGCTTCTCTCGATTGGTATTGCTACAAAACTTGCACCTGAGATTGCAAACACTTGTCGGGGCCATTTGGAGACTGATTGGAGTCCCGATGCCTTTCTTGAATTTCTCCACCACCTTTGGATGATGAAGCAGTTTTATCCCGGTTGAAGTGTATGTCTGTCGCTTGTTCACAACCCCTCCTTCTGCAATAGCTCACGATAATGAGCTTCCTTGGGATGCTCACCGAGAGTATGCCCAAACTCCTTGTCCTCCATGTGCAGTTTGGCGCACAGCTTCCCGATGAAATCCCGTTTGGATTGAATAGCTCTGTGGAAGTGGTTAATCTTTGGATTGGTCGTCTTATTGAATACCCCCGTATAGTTTCGGATCATTTCATGGAGCTTCCGGTAATACTCGACTCCCGAACCGAGACGAGACATTCTGGCCTGATAGTCTGGTTGATAGTGAAAGTCGTTTGCCGCCTTCGTCATTTCAAAATCAAACCAATCAATCCGTGGCAACGCGATAATGTCAAACTTGGTGTCCAAGTAATCCCTCAAGAATCTCCAATGGTGGAAGTCGCTTTCAAGTACCGTTTCATCAGCGTCAAAGTAAGCCAGCCAATGCGCTCCGGGGAAATGGACTCTTGCCAAATTCCTGAGTTGATTCCTCGCTGCGCCATAACCCTCCCTCTGGATAATATCGTCCGTGATGACTGTAGCTCCATGCTTCTTTGCGAAATCCAATGTTCCGTCAGTCGATCCGGTGTCAACGATCAAAATACCATCGGCAATCTTTTCTACCCACTCGAACCATCTAGGCAGTTGCTCGATCTCGTTCAGCATATTGCTCGCAATTATCATGCTGTTCATTTTGCTCTCCTTCGATTTCCTCGATTTTTTCAAGAATGACTTTTGGATCGTGCATACCCGTACAAGGATGCGGACAATCCCTCACGCTTCCAGAACAAGGCCCAAGGCCGGGGCAATATCTGATGTAGTCAGGACTCAAGCAAATCAACTTCCCGCCCAACTGTTCCGGTTTGACAACGAAATGGTTTCCGCTACCAAACAGGCAAACCTGTGACACGCCAAACGCTCCGGCCAGATGAGACATGAAAGAATCTACCGTAACGGCAATATGCGCTTTGCCCATGACCCACGCTGATTCCCTGAAGCTCAGTATTCCGCGAAGATCGAGGTCTGCGTCTGCCGGATAATCATTCTTTCCGCCCAACTGAACTGTGTAATAACCTTTCTTCTTCAGTCCTTTGGCGACCACTCCCATGTATTGATATGTTCTGAATTTCGGATCGCCTCC
>Ga0316616_100001029_pt1 | contig 10627 bp, 9 predicted proteins | sample OWC_Aug_M1_C1_D1_FD_207660 | JGI IMG/M metagenome (GOLD analysis project Ga0316616, IMG submission 207660) | Wetland soil microbial communities from Old Woman Creek delta, Ohio, United States - OWC_Aug_M1_C1_D1_B | ecosystem: Environmental > Terrestrial > Soil > Wetlands | place: USA: Ohio...
TTGCAGACGATCCGCGAGGGCATGGACCGGGCGATGCAGGCGGAGGTGGTCCGATGAGCTGGCTGCAGAAGCTGCTGCCGCCCAAGATCAAACGATCGGAGTCCGGGCAGCGCAAGACCGTTCCCGAGGGGCTGTGGTGCAAGTGCCCGTCCTGCGAGTCCGTGCTCTACAGCTCCGACCTGGAGAACAACCTCCATGTCTGCCCGAAGTGCGCCCATCATCACCGGCTGCGGGCGCGCGGCCGCATCGACCTGCTCCTGGATCCGGAAGGACGGTTCGAGATCGGCGCGGAGATCCTGCCGGTCGATCCTTTGAAGTTCAAGGACAGCAGACGTTATCCGGATCGCCTGCAGGCCGGGAACGAGGCCACCGAGGAGGCCGACGCGCTCGTTGCGATGCAGGGGGCGATCAAGACCATTCCGGTGGTGCTGGCGGTGTTCGAGTTCGAGTTCATGGGCGGATCCATGGGCTCGGTGGTCGGCGAGCGCTTCGTGCGGGGCGTGCGCAGCGCGATCGAGCAGCACCTTCCGTTCATCTGCGTCACGGCCTCGGGCGGCGCGCGCATGCAGGAGGGGCTGTTCTCGCTGATGCAGATGGCGAAAACGACCGCGGCGGTGACGCAACTTGCGCAGCGCCGCATGCCCTTCGTCACGGTACTCACCGACCCGACCATGGGCGGGGTGTCCGCCAGCTTTGCGTTCGTGGGCGACCTGGTCATCGCCGAGCCGGGCGCCCTGATCGGTTTCGCCGGACCCAGGGTGATCGAGCAGACGGTTCGCGAGAAGCTGCCGGAAGGCTTCCAGCGCGCCGAGTTCCTCCTCGAAAAGGGGGCGGTGGACATGATCGTCGACCGCCGCCAGTTGCGGGACAAGCTGGCATCCGTGCTGGCGCTGCTGCTGCGCCATCCCCCGCTCGGGGCCTGACAGCCCGGAAATCGCGGCATGGCATCCTCGCTCGACGAGTGGCTCGACTACATCGAGCGCCTGCACACGCGGCCGATCGCACTCGGGCTGGACCGCGTGAAGCGTGTCGGCGACGCGCTCGGCATCGCGCAGGACATCCCGGTAATCACCGTCGGGGGCACCAACGGCAAGGGGTCCACCTGCGCCATGCTGGAGCGCATCCTCGCCTGCGCCGGATACCGCGTCGGGCTCTATACCTCGCCTCACCTCCTGCGCTACAACGAACGCGTGCGGGTGGCCGGCGAGGCGGTGGCGGACGATGCCCTGGTCGAGGCTTTCGAGGAAGTGGAGCGAGCGCGCCAGGACGTGCCGCTCACCTATTTCGAGTTCGGCACCCTGGCTGCATGGCAGGTCTTCTCGCGCAGCCGGCTGGACGTCGTGATCCTCGAGGTCGGGATGGGTGGCAGGCTGGACGCAGTCAATATCTTCGACGCCGAGTGCGCCGTGGTCACCAGCGTGGATCTGGATCACACCGAGTTCCTCGGAACAACCCGCGAGCAGATCGCTTACGAGAAGGCCGGCATCTTCCGGCCGGGGCGGGCGGCGGTCGTCGGCGATCCGGATCCGCCGTCCACCCTGCTCGGCCATGCCGCTTCCGTCGGCGCCGATTGCCGTCTGCTCGGGCGCGACTTCGGGTTCCTCGCGGAGGCGAACCAGTGGCAGTACTGGTCGCGCAGGGGCGATGGCGTCGCCCGACGCAACGGGCTGGCACATCCCGCCCTGCGCGGGGCTTGTCAACTGCTGAACGCGAGCGCGGCGATCGCGGCGCTGGAATCCCTGGCCGAAGTGCTGCCGGTTTCCATGCAGGACATCCGGCGCGGCTTGATGGAGGTCGAACTACCGGGGAGATTCCAGGTGATTCCGGGTCGCCCGACCGTGATCCTTGACGTCGCGCATAATCCGCACGCGGCAGCGAGCCTGGCGGCCAACCTCGGCGACATGGGTTTCTTCGACCGTACCTGGGCGGTTTTCGGCATGCTCAGGGACAAGGACATTGCCGGCGTGGTCGACCGGATTGCGCCGCGGATAGACCGCTGGCTCCTGGCGTCCCTGGAGGGTCCTCGGGGTACGAGCGCCGAACAGCTTGCCGACGTGCTCGCACGCAGAGGGCTCGGCGGCTGCGCCGACACCTTCGGCGATCCTGCCGCGGCCTTCCGGGCAGCCCGGGAGCGGGCGGGCGAGAATGATAGAATCCTCGTTTTTGGTTCGTTCCTCACGGTCGCTGCCGTCATGACCGCGATTCGGCAGATTCGGTAGAGGCACCTCCTGGCCATGTCCGACAAGGACGCACAGATCGAACTGAAGAAGCGCGCGCGCAGACGCCTCGTGGGTGCGGTTGCGCTGGCATTGCTGGCGGTCATCGTCCTGCCTATGGTGATGGACGATGAGCCGAGGACCGGTAGCCAGGATATTCAGGTACGCATCCCGAGCCGGGACGGTTCGCCGAAGATTGCGGGCGAGCCCGAAACCGGTGCGCGGCTGGCCGGTGCCGACCGGTCCCCGACCGCCGAGGCTCCGAAGCCCGTGCCCTCTGCAGCCGAAAAGCCGGCTGCGGCCGGCGAGCCCTCTGCGTCGTCCGCCGAAAAGGCGCCGGCTGAAGAGAGCGCAGGGGCGACCATCGTGCGCAAGGCGGCGGAGAAGCCTCAGGCAACGGATCCCGACCGGGACGTGGCCAAGCCCGCCAAGGACGCACTGCCGAACCGCCCAGCTCCGGCGCCGGGCGAAGGGGCACGGGCGCAGGCGCTGCTGAACGCCAGCGGACAGTTCGTGGTGCAACTGGGGGTTTTTGGCGACCCGGAGAACGCCCGCAAAGTGCAGGCGCGGGTCAAGGTGGAAGGCTACAATTCCTATGCGGAGCCGATCCGGACTTCCAGCGGGGTCAAGACCCGGGTCCGCGCGGGCCCGTTCGCGGACCGGGCTGCCGCGGAGCAGGCGCGGGAAAAGCTCAAGCGTGGGGGACTAGACGGTATCGTGGCGCCGAAGTCGTGACGGCTTTCGATTTCGGAGTGCTCGCAATCCTGAGTGCTTCGGTAATGGTCGGAATGTGGCGGGGACTGGTGAGCGAACTTTTGGCGCTCGCGGCGTGGGTGGTGGGCTTCTTCGCCGCGCAGGCGACCGCCAGCCAGGTCGGGAGCGTGTTCCACGCCTTCGTGCGCGATGCCACCATCGAGTACGTTCTTGGCTTCGCTACGGTGCTTCTCGGTGTCCTGGTCGTGTTCGCGCTGGTACGGATGGCGCTCCAGGGACTGCTGGCTGCGGTCGGTTTGGGCGTGACCGATCGCATCCTGGGCTCGGTGTTTGGCGGGGCGCGCGCGGCCGCGCTGCTTGTCGCCCTGGTGCTCGCGGGCGGACTGACGAACCTGCCCCAGAAGCCGTGGTGGCGCGAAGCGGCGTCGGCGCCGCCGCTGGAAACCGCGGCCCTGGCTGCCAAGCCGTACCTGCCGCCACAGGTGGCGAAACGGATTCGGTACCGTTGAGGGTCTAACTATGTGCGGCATTCTCGGAGTCGTCGCGAAAACACCGGTCAATCAGCTGCTCTACGACGGTCTGCAGGTCCTGCAGCATCGCGGCCAGGACGCGGCCGGGATCGCCACGGCCGAGGAGAGCAGGTTCCACATGCACAAGGCATCGGGCCTGGTGCGCGACGTCTTTCGCACGCGCAACATGCGCAACCTTCCCGGAAACTGGGGCATCGCCCATTGCCGCTATCCGACCGCGGGGTCGGCCTTCAATTCGGCCGAGGCGCAGCCGTTCTACGTCAATTCCCCGTTCGGCATCATGCTCGCGCACAACGGCAACCTGACGAATGCCGATGACCTCAAGCGCGACATGTTTCTGCAGGACTTGCGCCACATCAACACGAACTCCGACTCGGAAGTCCTGCTGAACGTTCTTGCGCACGAGTTGCAGGCCGCTGCCACCCGTTACCAGCTGGACGAAGACACGGTCTTCAAGGCCGTCGCGGGCGTTCATCGACGCTGCCGGGGCGCCTACGCGGTGGTCGCGATGATCGCCGGCCTGGGGCTGGTCGCCTTCCGGGATCCTTACGGGATCCGCCCGTTGATCATCGGCCGCAACATCACCGACGAAGGGCCGGAATACCTTGTCGCCTCGGAAAGCGTCGCGCTGGACACGCTCGGATTCCAGGTGCTGCGCGACGTCATGCCCGGTGAGGCGGTTCTGGTCACCACCGACGGCACGTTCCACAGCCGCGAATGCGCCGACCGCACGGTCCATGCGCCCTGCATTTTCGAGTTCGTGTATTTGGCGCGGCCGGATTCCCTGATCGACGGCATTTCCGTGTACGAGAGCCGTGTGAAGATGGGCGAATACCTGGCGGCAAAGATCCATCGCACGATGCCGCAGCTGAAGGTGGATGCCGTGATTCCCATCCCGGATTCAAGTCGTCCCGCGGCCATGGAGCTGGCGAGCCGGCTCAATCTGCCCTACCGCGAGGGATTCGTGAAGAACCGGTATATCGGCCGGACTTTCATCATGCCCGGACAGGCGGTACGCAGGAAGTCGGTGAGGCAGAAACTCAATACGATTGCGCAGGAGTTTCGAGGCAAGAACGTGCTACTGGTGGACGACTCCATCGTGCGCGGGACGACTAGCCGCGAGATCGTGCAGATGGCCAGGGAGGCCGGTGCCCGCAGGGTCTACTTTGCTTCTGCAGCCCCTCCGGTTCGCTACCCGAATGTGTACGGCATCGACATGCCGACGCGCAAGGAGTTGATCGCATCCGACCGTTCGGACGACGATATCCGCAGGGAAATTGGCGCCGATGCGCTGATCTACCAGGATCTGGATGCCCTGAAGGCGGCGGTCCGCGACTGCAATCCGTCGATCGGCGCCTACGAGACCTCGTGTTTCGACGGCCGGTACATCACGGGAGACGTGACGCCCGAGTACCTGTTCAGCGTCGAGACGCAGCGCAACGGGTCCAAAGCCTCGCAGTCCGACGATGGCGACGTCGCCCAGCTCGACCTGAATCTGGTTCTCACCGACTGACGCCGCCGGACAACACGCCGGCTTTCCACTCAGCGGTGTTGCTCATCGAGACACGGGGAGCGGGGGATCACTCCCGCGGCTGTCGAGAACCGACGATAACGTCGCCCACGTGCAGCCTGTATCCTCCGCTGCGGCGGTCGTCGTAGAAATACTGCAAAGTCATTGCGATCGAGCGGAACGCGATCGCGTCCCACGGGATGTCCTTCTCGGCAAACAGCGCGACTTCCAGCGACTCCGCACCGGGCGCGAATTCGAGATCCATCAGTCGCGCCCGGTACACCAGGTGAACCTGGCTGATGTGGGGAACGTTGATCAGGGAAAAAAGATCTCCGATCTCGACCCGCGCGCAGGCTTCCTCCAGCGTTTCCCGCGCCGCGGCCTCGGCGGTGGTTTCGGCGTTCTCCATGAATCCGGCCGGAAGCGTCCACAGCCCATAACGTGGCTCGATCGCCCGCCGGCAAAGCAGAATCCGGTCCTGCCACTCCGGCAGTGCGCCAATCACCAGCTTCGGATTCTGATAGTGCACGGTTCCGCATCGATCGCACACATGCCGCGGAAGGCTATCGCCGGTGGGGATGCGCAGGCTGACCGGCGCACCGCAGTGACTGCAGAAGTTCATCTATCGTTCGCAAAGTGGGTGTTCTGGGATTGTAGCGTGAGGGGCGTGGGCGGTCCGGTTGGTCGGCAGGCCGCGGACGCTGGTCTCCCTGCGCCGCTGATCTGACAGCCGGCGTTGGTTCAAGTCCCTGGTAGGGGTGTCCGTAATACGGGCAGTCCACCGGCGCGTGGTCCGGCCCGACGGCAACGCTGATGGACCGGAACCAGGCAGCCTGACGTCTCACAATGATGAATCCGGTCGATCTTTCCAGATTCGAGCAACTCAAGGCTTCAGGGGACCTGCCCTCTCCGAAGGGCGTGGCCCTGACCATCATGCAGCTCGCCCAGCGCGACGACATATCCACGGGCGAGCTGGCACGCGTGATCAAGACCGACCCGGCCTTCGTCGGGCGCCTGATACGGGCGGCCAACAGCGTCAATACCCTTGGATACGGTCGGCGTCCGGTGGTCTCGGTGCAGGACGCATTGATGGTCCTCGGCGTGCCGGCGGTGCGCACACTGGCGCTGACCTTCTCCCTGCTGTCGGAATACTCGCACGGGGCATGCAAGGAGTTCGACTACCGGGAGTACTGGTCGCATTCGCTGGCTTGCGGCCTGGCAATGCAGGCGCTGAGCGCCCGAACCCGGGCGGGTGCGCCGGAAGAAACGTTCAGTGTGGGATTGCTGGCTCGGGTCGGAGAACTGGCGCTCGCAACCATCTACCCTGCCGAGTATGCGGCCGTGCTGAGGGAACACAGACAGGCGCCTCAGCAGGACTTGGTCGATTTGGAGCGCAGCGCATTTGCGATGGATCATCGCGAACTGGGCGCCGCGATGATGACCGACTGGGGGATCCCGCGCATCTACACCGATCCGGTGTACCTTCACGAGCTGACCGAGACCAAGGGTTTTCCAGAAGGATCGAGGCAGTACCTGCTCAGCCAGTCTCTGGCATTGGCAAGGCATATCTCCCACGTTTGTCTTGCTTCGCAACCGGAACGGGGGAGTCTCGTGGGGCGGCTCCTCTTGTTGGGATCCAGGCTTTCCCTGGAGGAGGATCTGCTCAGCTCGCTGTGTGACCGCATTGCACGAGAATGGCAGGAATGGGGCGCCTTGCTGAAGGTGGCAACAAAGCCGGTTCCGACGTTCCAGCAGATGGCGCGTGAAATGCCCGACGGCGAGGAAGCGGGAGATCAAAGTATCGCGGGCGGGGGACAGCGGTTGCGGGTGCTCGTCGTTGACGACGATCCGGCGATGCGCACATTGCTGCGTGCCGCACTGCGCAATATTGGCAATGAAGTGGTCGAGGCTTCGAACGGTCGCGAGGCCCTGGAACTGGCGCTCGAACGTCAGCCGCAGATGATGGTCTTGGATTGGGTCATGCCCGAAATGCACGGGATCGATCTTACTCGCGCGCTGCGCCAGACCAAGATAGGCCGAGGCATCTTCATCCTCATACTTACAAGCTTTGACGACGACGAGCGACTGATTGAAGCTTTCGAGGCGGGTGTCGACGACTTCATGTCGAAGCCGCTCAAACCTCGGGTGCTGGCTGCCAGGCTTCGGGCTGGTCAACGCATCATAAAACTGCAGCAGGAGATAGAACGCGATCGGGAGGAGATCCGCCATTTTGCAGCGGAGCTGGCGGTGACCAATCGTCGCCTGCAAGAGGTTGCGCTCACGGACGTGCTGACCGGGTTTCCGAATCGGCGCTACGCAATGGACCGAATGCAGCAGGAATGGGCTGCGGCGCAGCGCAGCGGCCGGCCGATGGCCTGCTTGGCAATCGACCTGGACGACTTCAAAAAGGTCAACGACACTTACGGGCACGACGTCGGAGACATCGTCCTCGCGAAGACGTCAGCTGCGCTGAAATCCCAGCTTCGTGCTCAAGACGTGATCTGTCGAATGGGGGGCGACGAGTTTCTTGTGATCTGCCCGGACACTGGACTGGAGTCGGCGGTCGTTTGTGCGGAAAGGGTGCGTCGATCTGTCGAAGACCTCGTCATTTCGGTCGACGCCCTTGTCCTGAAAGGCACAGTCTCGATTGGGGTGTCGGTCAGAGACGCCGGGATGCCCGACGCGGACGCACTAATCAAGCGAGCCGACCAGGGTGCGTATCTCGCCAAGCAGCGGGGCCGCAACAAAGTTGCGGCCATCCAGGCCGTACGTTGACCGATCGAGTGCGTCGCGACTCTGCTTCGCGACTCACAGGCCCCTAAAGATCAGGCTCAAGCGGACGTTGACGCCTGCGACAACGGCGCAGTGGGCCTAGTGAAGTGGACCGCGGTCATATCTCCTCTCCCCCCGAAAGTCAGCCGATTCGCATTCTGGTCGTAGACGACTCGGAGGATGACGCGCATCTCTTGTATTCCGCGCTGACCGCCCGCGGGGGGCGGATTGATTATCGTCGCGTTGACGAGGCGCCCGCGATGGCGGCGGCGATCAATGTCGAGGACTGGGACGTAATCATCTGCGACCACCGGATGCCGCGATTCGATTCCGCGGGTGCGCTGGAAGTACTGAAGCAGAGTGGAAAAGACATCCCGTTCATCATCTATTCCGGAACGATTTCCGACCGGCAGGCCGTTTCTGCAATGTGTTGCGGTGTCAGCGACTACATCGAGAAAGGCAACTTCGACCGACTGGTTCCGGTGATTGAAAGGGAAGTACGCGGAGCTCTTGTGCGCTCCGCGGTGCGGCAGGCCGACGACCGGATCAAGAGGCTGGCCTACTACGACAGTCTGTCTGATCTGCCGAACCACGACCTCTTCTGCCGGCGCGTCCAAGAACATATCCAAGAATCGCGGATGCGAGGCAAAGAGGCGTGCGGCGCGCTCTATTTTCTCGATGTGGACCGATTTCTTCGAATCAACAGTGCGTTCGGCTACGAGTCGGGCACCGCAATCTTGAAGCAATTGGCCCGGCGGCTAGCGGAATGCGCTGAACAGACTGCGATCGTCGCTAGGTTGGGAACGGATCAGTTCGGCATCTTCAATCCGCATGTGGTCGGAGATTGTGCGGCGTCAGACTTCGCGCAGTGGGTGCTGAAGGTGTTCGACGTACCGTTCAGCGAGGGCAACGTCGATCTCTTTCTGACGTCGAGTATCGGAGTTGCATTGGTTCCCGCGGACGGCGCGGACGTCTATGAACTATTGACGAATGCCGAGGCCGCGATGGCGGCCGTCAAGTTGGTGGGCGGTAACGGCTCCAGAAGGTATGAGCCTGGTGTGGGGATAACGACGGCGGACCGTTTGACCTTGGAGGGCGACCTGCAACGTGCGCTTGGGCGTAAGGAATTGAGCCTGCATTTCCAGCCCATCTTCGATGCGACTGACGGGAAGACAGTTGCAGTAGAAGCACTGCCGTGCTGGGCCCACCCGGCGCTCGGTCTGTTTGGCCGGGACAGCCTCAAGACGGTCACTGAGCAATCCGGTCTCGCTGCTCGCCTCGGAGAGTGGGTACTGCGTATGGCATGCAAGCAGGGACAGATATGGCAGGACATGGGATTCAACGGCCTGAACGTTTCCGTTGCGGTCTCACCGGTCCATCTTGTTCAACCCAGTCTGCCCGCTGTGGTTTCGGAAGCTTTGGGAATGACCGGATTCCCGCCTGAGTGCCTCGATCTGGCATTTTCAGGTCCGGTCGCGACCGGCGAAGGAGATAGAACCGACCAAGTGTTGCGCGCGCTGAAGCGGCTTGGCGTAAGGGTGTCGATTGACGATTTTGGTTCGAGGAATCTATCAGTTTCGCATTTCCGAAACCTTCCCATCGATTCCGTCAGGATTGACTGTGCGCATTTCCGCCGCGCAGGAATCGCTCGGGAGGACGATGCGATCGTTGGGGCGCTCATGGCTCTAGCCAAGGGGCTGGGGGTGGGCGCAACTGCGAAGGGTCTGGAAACGCAAACACAGCATCGGTTCCTGCTGGAGTCGGGGTGCGATCGATTTCAAGGCGACTTCTTGTGCCAACCGCTTGAAGCCGACGCAGTTCCCACGCGTTTGATTAGCGAGACAAGCAGGGCCGCACGCGCCGTCGGGTAGAAAGGCGCACTATGACGACATAGACGGCGATCCGAACCAATTCGTGGCCGCAGCCGCGTAAAGCCCAAAGGATCGTGTGTAGGAAATAATCCTACGCGCAGCCTCGCGTCCGTACGTACAGCACATTTCGAAGCCACCTGATTGTCGCCTTGTCGCCCCGACACGACAATTCGCCGTGGAATTGTCGCAATTGAGCGTACGGGAGCGAGGAAACCATGCGAACCACAGAACTCTACAGCGAAATCAAGGACCTGAACCTTTCTTACCTGATGCTTGCCCAGCAGATGCTAAGGGAGGATCGCGAGGGGGCAATGTTCAAGCTCGGCATCTCCGATGAAGTCGCGGAGATGCTGGGGAACCTGACGCCAGGCCAGATACTTCGAATGGCTGGCTCCACGATGCTGCTCTGCCGGTTCCGGTTCGACGACGGCCTGCTGCTCAATCTGCTCTCCAATCACAAGCTCGATCCCGGGGCTGCGACGATGCATGCGACCATCCTGGCGGCGGATCGGCCAGTCGAAGCGCTGGCGTGAGGAGCTTCCGGTGAAAAACAAGAGTATTGTCTGCGAGGGGCGTGAGATCCAGGTTGCGACGGAACTGATCCGGCTCGGGGCACGGTTGCAGATGCTGGAGGCGGAAACCCACCTGAGCCGCGAGCGGCTTTTGAAGCTCTATCGTGAGGTCAAGGGCGTCTCGCCGCCAAAGGGAATGTTGCCCTTTTCGACAGACTGGTTTCTGACCTGGCAACCGAACATCCACGCCTCGCTGTTCATGTCGTTCCATCGATTTCTGATTGACCACGCAGGTGTGCAGGGTGTCGAAGCAACGATCAAGGCATACCGGATGTATCTCGAGCATTTGGAACATCACGGCATGGATGCGGTTCTTAGCATTACGCGAGCCTGGACCCTAGTTCGGTTTCTCGACGCCAAGATGTTGAAGTATGCACAATGCAAGTGTTGCGGCGGCCAGTTTGTGGCGGACGCCTACGACTTGACCGCAAACTTCGTGTGT
>Ga0316616_100001032_pt1 | contig 10607 bp, 8 predicted proteins | sample OWC_Aug_M1_C1_D1_FD_207660 | JGI IMG/M metagenome (GOLD analysis project Ga0316616, IMG submission 207660) | Wetland soil microbial communities from Old Woman Creek delta, Ohio, United States - OWC_Aug_M1_C1_D1_B | ecosystem: Environmental > Terrestrial > Soil > Wetlands | place: USA: Ohio...
CGGGACGCAGCGTCTCGTGCTCGCCCGGTACGAACGTCAGGCCCTGCACGGCGAGCGCCTCGACGAGCTCCTCGACGACGCCCTTCACGTCGAAGAAGTCCATCGGCTCGCGGTCGCCTGGCTGCCACCCCTGCGGCGAGCGGGCACCGGTCAGGAGCACCGCGACGCGCCGCGGCTCGTCCGGCAGCGCCGCCCCCTGCTTCGGCAGGAACACGTTGCCGATTTCGAAGAACGCGAGCCGATCCGTGTTGCGGCTGTTCGCGGCCGCCGCCTCGATGAGGCCGGCCAGCAGCGTGCGTCGCATCACGACGCGGTCCACCACGATCGGGTTGGCGAGCCGGACGTAGGGCACGTCCGCGCCGCCATCGGCCGCCTCGCGCAGCCGCGCCTCGCGTTCCGGCGACGTGAGGCTGTAGGTCACCACCTCCTGGAGGCCCACGCTCACCAGCACGTCGCGCACCCGCTCTTCGAGATCGAGATCGCGATTCGGATGGGGCGGCGGCAAAACCTCCCCCAGCAGCGTCTCGGGGATGCGGCCGTAGCCGTACACGCGGGCCACCTCTTCGACGATGTCGGCCCGGCCGATGACACCGGAGCCGATGTCGAGGCGATGGTCGGGCGCGGTGGCACGGATGACGGCGTGCGGGTCGGCGTGATCGCCCGACACGTCGCACCCGAACTTCAGCGCCCGCAGGATGCGGACGATCTCGTCGAGCGGGATCGTCACGCCAAGCTGCCGGGCGATCTCCGCGGGCGTGATCTCGACGACGACGGGCTCCGGGCGGCCCGGGTAGCTGTCCACGAGGCCGCGGGCGACGGTGCCGCCGGTCCATTGGCGCATCAGCTCGAGCGCCCGCGCGACACCCTTCTCGGCGAGGCCCGGGTGCACGCCGCGCGAGAAGCGGTAGGACGCTTCCGACGGGAGGTTCTGGGCCTTCACGGTCTTCCGGACGTTGATGAAGTCCCACGCGGCGCCTTCGAGGAGCACGTTGACGGTCGCGGGGGTGACCTCGGACTCCGCGCCGCCCATCACGCCCGCCATCGAAAGCGGGCCCTGCCCGTCGCAGACGAGGACCGTGAAGGGGTCGAGCTTGCGTTCGACGCCGTCGAGCGTCTTCAGCGTCTCTCCCGCCTCCGCCCGCCGTGTGATGATCGTCGGCCGCGTCCCGCCGGCCCGGCCGACCAGCACATCCCAGTCGAAGGCGTGCAGCGGCTCGCCAAGTTCGAACATCACGTAGTTGGTGGCGTCGACGACGTTGCTGATCGGCCTCGTACCCACCAGGCGCAACCGGCGCTGCACCCAGTACGGGCTCGGCGCGAGGCGGGCGCCCTCGATGAGGCCGAGGACGAACCGCGGGTTCAGTTCGGGCTCGCGGATCTCGATGCCGACGCGGCCGGCAATCGGCGCCCCCGTCAGCGTGACGCTCAGGGCAGGCGGCCGGAGCGGCACGCCGGTCAGCGCGGAGATCTCGCGGGCGACTCCCAGCACGCAGGCGTTGCGCGCCATGTTCGGGTTGATCTTCACTTCGAACACGACGTCGCCCATGTACTCCGCCGCCGCCTTGCCCACCGGCGCGTCATCGTCCAGGATGATGATGCCGTCGTGGTCGTCGGAGATGCCGAGCTCTTTTTCCGAGCACGCCATCGACGTCGATTCGACGCCGCGGATCTTCGCCCGCTTCAGCGTCATCACCTCGCGGCCCGGCTTGTGGCCGTCGAAGAGGACGGCGCCTTCGCGCGCGTAGACGATCTTCAGCGGCTGGGGCAGCGGGCCTGCGCCCTTGAGATGGAAGAGATTCGGCGCGCCGGTCAGCACAATCTGCTCGGCGCCGGACCCGTCGTCCACCCTGAGGAGCGTGAGGCGATCCGCGTTCGGATGCGGCATCACCTCGAGGATCCTGGCGATGACGATGGTCGCCGGGTCCCAGGCGAGCCCTCTGGCGGGCGGACCGCTCCGCCCGGCGGCGGGCAGGCCCGCGATGGGCAGGCCCGCAGGCGCGAGGCCCACGTACTCGATGTCTTCCACCTCGAGCCCGGCGAACGTCAGGCGGGAGGCGAGCTCCTCGGGCGTGTCGGTGATGGCGACGTAATCGCGCAGCCAGGTGAGGGGAACACGCATCTTAGAACTGCTCCAGGAACCGGACGTCGTTGGCGAAGAAGTACCGGATGTCTTCGATCTTGTGCATCAGCATCGTGATGCGCTGCGGGCCCATGCCGAAGGCGAAGCCGGAGAACTCGCGGGGGTCGTAGCCGCCGTTCTGGAGCACCACCGGGTGGACCATCCCGCAGCCCAGGATCTCGAGCCACCCGCTCTGCTTGCACACCGGGCAGCCCCGGCCGTCGCACACGAAGCACTCGACGTCCATCTCGGCCGAGGGTTCCGTGAACGGGAAATGGTCCGAGCGGAAGCGCGTGCGGACCCCCGGCCCGAACAGCGCGTGGGCGAACGCCGTGAGCGTGCCTTTCAGGTCGGCCATCGTGATGTGGCGGCCGACGGCGAGGCCCTCCACCTGGTAGAACTGGATCTCGCTCCGCGCCGTAATCTGCTCGTAGCGGTAGCACATCCCCGGCAGGATGACCCGGATGGGTTCCGGGCAGCGCTCGCGCATCACGTGGATCTGCCCCGGCGACGTGTGCGTGCGCAGGATGACGTTCGGCGTCGTCGTGTAGTAGGTGTCCCACATGTCGCGCGCCGGGTGGTGCGGCGGCATGTTGAGGAGGCCGAAGTTGAACTCGTCGGTTTCGACCTCGCGGGAGCGGTACACCTGGAACCCCATCTCCGCGAAGATCGCGTAGATCCGGCGGAGCGTCTGCGTGGCGGGGTGCAGACGGCCGCGCCCGCGGCGGCGGCCCGGCGCCGTGACGTCGATCGCTCCCGCCTCGAGGGCGCTGGCCAGTTCGGCCCGGCTGATCCGCTCGGACGCGTCTTCGAAGGCGCGCTCGAGGGCCTGCTTCACCTGGTTGCCGCGCTGGCCGAACGCCTTGCGTTCTTCCCGGGGCAACGCGCCGAGCGTCCCGAGCGCCGACATCACCGGCGCGTTGCGGCCCAGGCAGGCCACGCGCCATTTCTCGAGCGCCGCGGAGTCGGTGGCCGCCGCGAGCGCGTCGAGGGCGTCTTTCTCGATCTGGTCGAAATCTATAGCCATAGGCATATCCGGCAGCACAGCTAGCGTACAACGCTCGTGTGGCGGGCGCCAGCACCCGCGGGCGGCGGATCGTTCGCGAAGTGCGCGTGGGCGATGCGCCAGCCCCCTTCCAAGCGCCGCAGGACGAACGTCACCGGGCCGCGCTGGGCGGCAGCCCGTGCGGCCACGTCCCTGTCGAAGCACCACGTGGCCGTGGCGTACGCGGCCTGGCCATCTTCGCGGATGTCCAGGTCCTCCAGCCACAGCCTGGCGTCGGACGTCTTGCCGCGCGGCACGAACCCGAATCCGCGGTGATGCGCCACGACCGCGTCGAGTCCCTCGATCCGCCCCGGCTTCTCCGAGGAATAGTAGGTCGTCGCGGCCCCGGGCACGAAGAGCGCGGAGGCAAGGTCGAGGTCGTACGTGTTCCAGGCCAGCGTCCAGGCGGCGAGCGCGGACCGCGCCGACTCCAGGCCGGGCTGCGCCCGCACGAGGTCCGCCAGTTCCACTTCGGCGGCGATCGCGGCAAAGGACCCCCACGAGCCGCTCGCGGCCTGCCGTTCGAACAGTGCGCGAGCCCGGGAGGCGTCGCCGCGCCAGAGCGCGGACATGCCCAGCCCATAGTCGCGGATGGCGCGCTCGGGGGCCGTCTCGTCGGGCCTCGAGCGGGCGAACTCGGCTTCCCCGATGACGCCCTTGAACATCAGCAGGCGATCGAGATAAGCGCCGTTCTCGAGGAGCGTCATGTTCGCGTGCAAGGGCTCGAGCACGGCGGCGGCCTCGGCGGTGCGGCCCGTCCGTCTCAGCGTCATGTAGAGCCAGTCGCTGACGGCCACGACCGAGTCGTCGTTCTTCGACCAGCGGAGGCACTCGCGGTACGCGGCCTCCGCCTTCGCGAAATCGCGGGCGAGGTAATGCGCCAGGCCGAGGTGGTAGTAGATGTTGAACTGCGTGTTCGACACCGGGACGCCCGACCTGTTCGGGGCGCCGTCCGGCTCGACTTCGAGCGGTCTGCCGCGGACCAGCTCGTCCGCCTTCTCGAAGTCCGCGATGGCGCGGGCGAACTGGCGGATCGAGAGGAAGCGGTGACCGCGATGACGGTAGAGGCGGTACGAGGCCGGGAACTTCTCCAGGCCCGCGGTGTAGATCGCGATCGCCTCGCGGAAGCGGCCGGCGTAGGCCGTGCGCCGGCCCAGCCAGATGCAGTGCTCCTCGGTCATGGCGGCATCGAACAGGCTTCGGGCCTGCTCGAGCTGCTGCAGGACGGCTGGCGCCGCGGCCGCCGCGGTGAGCGGCCGGCCGAACAGGGAGACGGCTTCGTACGGCTTGTCCGCCGGGGGCAGCGCGCCCTGGGCGCCGGACGCGGCGGCTGCGACCCCGAGGGACGCGGCAGCGAGGGCGAGCACACATCGCGTGAACCGGATCATGATTGCCTTTCCTGGCGCCACGCGGCCGGAGCGCCTTCGAGCCGGCGCCATTCTACCAGCCGATTGCTTGCCGGCGGCTCCTGCACTAACGTAGAGCCCGTGAGACGGCCCGCGTTGCTCGCTGTCGTGGTGATGGGGTTCCTGGCAGCGGGGTGCGGCCAGAGCGTACCCGCCCCCCAGGCCATCGAACTCGGCCGCGCGACGTGCGCCAAGTGCCGGAATGTCATCACGAGCCTGGATGCCGCCGCGCAGGCCGCCGGCGTGGACGGCCCCGCCCGCCTCTACGACGACCTCGGGTGCATGGCAACCGATCCGGTGGCGTTGCGCGGGAACGCCCAGCTCTACGTCCAGATGGCCGGGGGCAAGGGCTGGGCTCGAGTCGAAGACGTGACGTTCGCGGCGCCGCCCGGCTCGAAGACGCCGCAGGGCTACAACTACCTCGCGTTTCCCGAAGAAGAATCGCGCCGGCTTGCGCCCGACCACTGGGCACGGGGCTGGAGCGACCTTGTCACGGAGCTGGCGCGGAAGCGCTGAGCCACGCGCCCGTCACCTCGAGCAGGCGCGCCACATCGTCCGCCGAATTGAAGAAGTGACAGGATACGCGCACGCCGCCGACGCCGGAGGTGTACCGGTGCGACACCATGACACGCGCGTCGAGCAGCCGCTCGATGAGCGCCGCCTCCCGCGCGACGTCCCCCAGGCTGAACGTCACGATTCCGGAACGGTGTGACCGGTCCCGCGGCGTGACGATTCGGACCGGGAGCCCCGACAACCCCTCGATCAGCTGGTCGGTGATGCCGAGTATGTGGCTCGCGATGATCGCGTGCCCGAGTCCGTTGATGAGGTCGAGCGACGCTGCGAGACCAACCATGCCGGGGTAGTTTCCTGTGCCGCCGGTTTCGAAGCGCCTGGCGCCGGCGGTGAACGACACCGGCTGGAGCGGCGTGATGGACGGCGTGCGGAAGTACTCGGCCCAGCCTCCCTCGGGAGGATTGACCGACAGGTATCCCGCGACGGACGGGCGCAGCCGGTCTCGCGCCGCGGGGTTGATGTACATGAAGCCCGCGCCGAACGGGGCGTTCAGCCACTTGTGGCCGCCCGTGACGAGGATGTCGATGGGCGTGCGGCCGACGTCAATGGGGAACGCGCCGAGCTGCTGGATCCCGTCGACGACGAACCACATCCGTCGCTCCCGGCAGAACGCGCCGATGGCATCGAGATCGGCGCGGAAGCCGTTCGACCACTGCACGGAGCTCATCACGACGGCCCGAGTACGCCCGTCCGCGGCTGCCGCGAACCGGCCGACCGGCAGTGTGCCTCCTTCGTTGGAAACGAGCCTGATCTCCGGCGCGACCGACGGAGGCTGCTGCCGCCACGGGAGGGGCACCTGGAGATACTCGAGGTCGGGCACCAGGATGTTGTCGCCGCGTTCGAAGGGGATCGCGGCCGCCGCGATGGCGAGTCCGTGCGACGTGTTCTCGACGAGCGCGATGTCCTCGGGGCGCGCGCCGATCAGCCGGGCGGCCGCCGGCCGCGCGGCGTCACGCGCGGCGTCGAGGCGGATGTGGAAGGCGGTCGCCGAGCGTTCGGGGTACGTCTGCACGTCATGCAGGAGCGACGTGATGGCGTCGGCGGCGGCCTGCGGCGCGAGGCTCGCACAGGCGGCGTCGAGAAACGTCTTGCCGGCCAGCGCGGGAAACTGCTCGCGCCGGACGGCATCGAGTGCAGGGTTCATCGGGAGGGCTCACGCGCGCTGATAGTCGGCACGCCACTCACGGACCATCTTCTTGATCGCCTTCTGGTCCTGGATCGTGCCGTCGAGCACCTGCCGCGCCAGGCCGGGCAGTTCGCCATCGGACGCGAACCTCAGCGCGACCAGCTGCTTCACCGTGAACTCGCCGATTCTCGCCTGGAGGTCCGCCGGCAGCAGCGCCCGCATGCGCAGGGTCTCCTCCAGACGGATGACACGGTCCTGCACCGAGAGGGCCATCACGCGGGCGAGGAAGAACAGGAGGATGAGTCCCACAGACAGGCCGAGGGCGACCAGGTTGGCCCAGCTGAACGCGGTCACCGTCTGGTAGAGCGCGAAGAAGAAATTGACGGCGAACAGCGGGAATGCCACGTAGTGGAACGCGGGGAGGATGCGCATGTGATTCTCGAACGTCTGCGGGGCCTTCTGGGCCATCGGGTCTCTCCTGGTTCAGGCCCGCCCTGCGCGACGGCGTGCGTGCAGGGCGAGCGACAAGCCGACGTAGTAGCAGGGGTAGATCAGCGACGCGTAGACGGCGGCGCGCGGCGCGCCCGGCAGCATCCAGGCGATCACGGCCATCAGCCCGGCCCAGACTGTCCCGAGCACGACGGTCGCCGCCCGCCAGGGCACGGTCCGCGACGGGTAGACGTACCTGATCGGGATGAACACGAGGGCGGCGAGCAGGATCAGCACGGCTGCGTTCGCCGTCGGCGTCAATCCGAGCACGTAGAGGTAGAGCGCAACGATGTTCCAGTAGGACGGGAACCCCGTGAAATAGTGGTCCGGGGTCTTCGAGTCGGTGCGGCAGAACTGATACGCGCTCGACAGCAGCATCACCGCGGCGACCGGCCAGCCGAGGGACGACGGCAGCAGGCCTGATCGCACGACGAGGAATGCCGGCACCACGACGTAGGTCAGGTAGTCGACGATGTCGTCGAGCCGGCCGCCGTCGAGTCCGGGGGCCCGTTCACCGACCCGCGCCAGCCGGGCGAGCCAGCCGTCCACGCCGTCCACCGCGGTCGCCGCGATCATCCACAGGAAGGCGGCCCGGTACTCGCCCGCCGCCGTCGCCAGCAGCGCGGCAAGCCCCATGACGGCGCCGCTGGCCGTGAAGGCGTGAACGGCCCACGCCGCGGCGCGCGATGGTATGCTGCTCATCCGCTGCCACACTACCACGAGACGACGAGATGCAGGAGTGGGTCATTGCCGCCGATGCCGCAGGGATGCGGCTCGACCTCTGGCTGGTCCGCCATGGCGGCGCCGGGTCGCGCAGCCGTGCCGCGGCGTGGCTGGAACGCGGCAAGGTCTTCGTCGACGGACAGGCGGCAGGCCCGGGCGAGGCGGCGCACCGCCTCACAGCCGGCGCGCGGGTCGGTGTCTGGATCGACCGCCCAGGATCGGCCCGGGCGGCCGACCGCGCCGCCGCCGACCGCCGCCACCTGCTCGCGGTCGTCGCCGAGGATGCGGCCTTCGTCGTCGCCGACAAGCCGGCGGGGATGATCGTCGAGCCGCTGCCGGGACGGGGCGGGGACGAGGTCACGCTGCTCGATCTCCTCGAGCATCACTTCCGGCACGAGCCCCGCATGTCGCTGCACGTGGTGCACCGGATCGACCGCGACACGAGCGGGCTGGTGCTCGTCGCCCGCACCGCCGAGGCCCGCGACGCGCTCAAGGCGCAGTTCGAGCGCCGCACGCCCGTGCGTGTCTACCAGGCAGTGCTCGAAGGCACCATCCGCCCGTTACGCGGCACGTGGAGCGATCAGCTGGCGTGGGACGCGGCGCACCTGCGCCAGCGCAAGGCGCACGCCACAGACGTGCGCGGCAAGGAGGCGGTGGCCGAGTACACGGTGGTGGAGCAGTTCGAACTGGCGGCGCTCGTGAAGGTCTCGCTCGTCACCGGCAAGCGTAACCAGATCCGGGTCCAGGCCGGGCTGCGGGGCCATCCGCTCCTCGGCGAGCGACAGTACCGTTTCGGTGCCCCGGCGCCGGCACCGGGGCTACCGCCCATGCAGCGGCAGGCGCTCCACGCGTGGCGCCTCGGGTTCCGCCATCCGTCGACCGGCCGGCCCGTGACGCTGACGGCGGAACTGCCGGACGACTTCAGGCGCCTGCTCGCGGCGCTTCGATCTCGACCCTGATCTGCCGCCACTTCCCCTGGCGGAAGCGCAGCACGCCCAGCGTGCAGCGCAGCACGTGCCCGATGACGATGGCGGTCCAGATGTCCCCCGACCGCAGGCCGTGCATCGCGTCCATCACGGCGCAGAATCCCAGCGGCACCACGATCTGACTGACGACGGAGATGTAGAAGGGGCCCTTGGTGTCGCCCGAGCCCTGGAGCGCGCCGTTGTAGACCAGGGCGACGGTGACGAAGAACCCGGACACGGTGAGGTAGCGCAGCAGCTCGCTGCCGATTTCCAGGACGTGCGCGTCGCGCATGCCGAACACGCCCAGGAGCGTCGAGGGCACCGCGACGAAGGCGAGGCCGACCACGGCGGCCACCCCGAGGCCGATGCGCGCGGCGACCCCGGCGCCCGCGACGCTTCGCTCGGGCTTGCCGGCTCCGAGGTTCTGGCCGGCGATCGTGGCGGCCGCGCTCATCAGCCCCACCGACGTCCACGTGATCAGCGAGAACAGCTGCGTGTAGCCCACCGCGTAGGCGGCCTGGGCCGCGGCGCTGTGCTCGAGCGATCCCATGAACCGCAGCAGGAACACGCCCGCCACGTTCATCGCGATGCCCTGCAGGCCCGTCGGGAGGCCGAACCTGAAGATCGATCGGATGATCGCCCAGTCGGGGGCGACGCTGAGGGGGCGAGGCACCCGGATGGCGAAGCGGCCGGAGAGCACCAGCGCGTTCCCGGCGGTGGCGACAATCAGGTTGGCGGTCACCGTGCCGAGCGCGGCGCCGAAGGTCCCGTACCTCGGAATCAGCAGGACGTTGAACGCCGCGTTGAGCACGGTGGCCGTGACGCCGAGCAGCAGCGGCGTCCGGGCGTCTCCCGCGGCACGGAATGCGCCGCCGAGCATGAAGAAGACCAGCAGGCCCACGTTGCCCACGAACATCGTCCGGAGGAAGGGCAGGGCGGCGGTCTTCACGTCGGGCGCGGCGCGCACCACGTCGAGCAGGTAGGGCGACAGCACGTACCCGGCGATGGCCAGGACGACGGACAGGAAGATCGACGTGAGGAACGCCTGCTGGACGACGCGGTTGACCTTCTGCGGCTCGCAGGCGCCCGTGAAGCGGGCCACCAGCACGCCCATCCCCGAGTACAGCGAGGCGATGAACACGATGACGACGATGAAAATCTGCCAGCTCACGCCGATCGCGGCGTTCGCGGTGTATCCGACGTAGTGGCCGACCATCGCGTGGTCGATGATGCCCTGCATGCCCGCGATGACGTTCTGGAGCATCGTCGGCCACGCCAGCCTCCACACGGCAGCGGGCAGCGGGCCGTCGACGATTGAGCGATCGAATGTCTGCAAGGCTCTCCCATCTTATCCGACGTCCGGGATCGCTGTGCTAGCATGCTGCCGGGAGTCCCGCATGCCCGATCTCGTGCGCAGTGCCGTGTTCCGCGCCAGCGATTTCGTCTGGGGTCCGTGGACCACGCCGGCCGGCCCGATTCCAGGGCCGCTGATGATCATCCTGATCCTCACGGGGCTCTATCTGACGATTCGCACGGGCGTGGTGCAGGTGCGGCGCTTTCCGGAAGCCGTCCGGACCATCGTGCCGGAGCAGGCCAAAGGCGCGGCCGGGGCGCTGTCGCCGTTCCAGGCGTTCATGACCGCGCTCGCCGCGTCAATCGGCACGGGCAACATCGCGGGCGTCGCGACGGCCATCGTCTCCGGCGGCCCGGGTGCGCTCTTCTGGATCTGGGCCTACGGCTTCATCGCCATGGCCATCAAGTTCGCGGAGGCCGTGCTCGGGATGAGCTTCCGCGCGGCGCGGTCCGGCGGCAGCTCGTCGGGCCCGATGTACTACCTGCGCGACGGCCTGCGCGCGCCGAAGCTCGCCGCGGTGTTCGCCGCCGTCGCCGGCCTCGCGGCGCTCTTCACGACGCCGTTCACGCAGCCCAACTCGATGGCGGTGGTGCTCAAGAGCCAGTTCAACATCCCCACCTGGGCCGCCGGCGTCGCCATCGCCGTGCTGACGTGGCTCGTGATCATCGGCGGCGTCTCGTCGATCGGGCGCGCGGCCGAGAAGCTGTCGCCGCTCAAGGTCGGCCTGTACCTCGCCGGCGGGCTGTACGTGATCCTCAGTCACGCGTCGCAGGTCCCCGCGGTCGTCGCGATGGTGTTCCGTGAGGC
>Ga0316616_100001033_pt1 | contig 10607 bp, 11 predicted proteins | sample OWC_Aug_M1_C1_D1_FD_207660 | JGI IMG/M metagenome (GOLD analysis project Ga0316616, IMG submission 207660) | Wetland soil microbial communities from Old Woman Creek delta, Ohio, United States - OWC_Aug_M1_C1_D1_B | ecosystem: Environmental > Terrestrial > Soil > Wetlands | place: USA: Ohio...
ACGCGGCGGCCATGTTCGGTCTCGAGCTCCAGCCGCTCGGCCATCATCTTCACGACGATGGCGGTGCTGGACATCGCCATGGCGCCGCCCAGGACCAGCGAGCCCTGCCAGCCCATCTGCCAGGGCCTGTCGGTGAAGGAGAAGAACCACACCAGCAGGCCATGCCCCAGTGCGGTGCCGGCCATCGTCAGCACCACCTGTGACAGGCCCAGGCCGAAGACCAGCGAGCGCATGCTGCGCAGCTTGGGCAGGTTGAACTCCAGCCCGATGACGAACATCAGGAAGACCACGCCGAACTCGGCCAGGTAGCGCACGCTGGCGGTGTCCTTGGCCAGCGCCAGCGCGTTGGGCCCGCTGACCACGCCCACCACCAGGTAGCCCAGGATCGGCGGCAGCTTCAGCGATCGGCAGGCCACCACGCCGAGCACCGCGGCAACCAGGTAGAGCAGAGCTAGTTCGAGGGTGGTGGCCATGCAGCGGCGCGACGCAAGGGCCGAGCCACGGGGCGTGGCAGGCTCCTAGAATGCCCCGATCCTATCGGAGCACGATCGCCGTGAATCCCGCCCGCAGCTTCGACCCGCAGCGCGCCCTGCGCCTGGCGGCCGAGACCTTTGCCATCGAGGCGCAGGCGCTGCTCGCGCTGGCTGCGCGGCAAGGCGAGGGCTTCACCCGCAGCGTGCAGGCCATGCTGGAGTGCCGCGGCCGGGTGATCGTGATGGGCATGGGCAAGAGCGGCCACGTCGGCCGCAAGATCGCCGCCACGCTGGCCTCCACCGGCACGCCGGCGTTTTTCGTGCACCCGGCCGAGGCCGGCCATGGCGACCTCGGCATGGTGATGGCCGGCGACGTGGTGCTGGCCATCTCCAACAGCGGTGAAAGCGACGAGCTGGCCGCCATCCTGCCGGCGATGCGGCGCATCGGCGTGACGCTGGTGGCCATGAGCGGGAATGTCGAGTCGACGCTGGCGCGGCACGCCGACCTGGTGATCTCCAGCGCGGTGGACCAGGAGGCCTGCCCGATGAACCTGGCGCCCACCGCCAGCACCACCGCGCAGATGGCGCTGGGCGATGCGCTGGCCGTGGCGCTGCTCGATGCGCGCGGCTTTCGTGAAGAGGACTTCGCCCGCTCGCACCCCGGCGGCAGCCTGGGCCGCAAGCTGCTGATGCACGTGCGCGACCTGATGCGCTCGGGGAGCGCGCTGCCGCGCGTGGCGCCGGGCGCCAGCTTCATCGAGATGCTCGGCGAGATGACCGGCAAGGGCCTGGGCTTCACCGCCATCGTCGACGATGCGGGGCGGGCCCTTGGCATCTTCACCGACGGCGACCTGCGCCGCCTGATCGAGCGTGGAGCCGACCTTCGCGATCTGCGTGCCGAGGACGTGATGCACCGGCAGCCGCGCTGCGTCAGCGCCGATGCGCTGGCGGTGGACGCGGCCGAGGTGATGGAGCGGCACCGCGTCACCAGCGTGTTGGCGGTCGATGGCGAAGGGCGCCTGGTCGGGGCGTTGAACTCCAACGACCTGATGCGCGCCAAGGTGATCTGATGCCACGCCCGATGCAAGCGCCGGCGCTCAGCTTTCCCGCCGACCTGCTGCTCAAGGCCCAGGGCTCGGGCCTGGGCATGAAGTGCGCGATCTTCGATGTCGATGGCGTGCTCACCGACGGCCGGCTGTACATCGGCGAACAAGGCGAGACCGTCAAGGCCTTCAACACGCTGGACGGCCACGGGCTGAAGCTGCTGGCGCGCGGCGGCATCACGCCGGTGGTGATCACCGGCCGCGACTCTCCTGCGGTGCGCCGCCGCATCGCCGACCTGGGGCTGGCCCATGCGGTCTATGGCGCGCAGGACAAGCTGGCGGCGGCGCAGCAGGTGCTGGCCATGTTGGGCTTCCACTGGGCCGACACCGCCGCCATGGGTGACGACTGGCCCGACCTGCCTTTGCTGCAACGCGCCGCATTTGCCTGCGCCAGCGCCAATGCGCATGCCGAGGCGCGTGCGCTGGCCGACCACGTCACCACCCAGCCCGGCGGCCATGGCGCGGCCCGCGAGTTCTGCGATCTGCTGCTGATGGCCTGCGGCCGCTATGCCGCGCTGCTGCGCGCCGACACCGGCACGCTGGACGGGCGCTGAAGCTCATGGCGCTGCCGCTGCACCTGCCTGACCTGAACGAAGGCACGCTGCCGCTCTCCCCGATGGCGCTGCGCGAGCTGCCGCCGCGCCCGCCGCAGCCCTGGCACCAGCGCCTTCGCGAGCTGCTGGTTACCTACCTGCCGCTGGTGCTGATGCTGCTGCTGGCCCTGGGCACTTGGTGGCTGGTGCGCAACACGCCGTCGGCCGAGCCGCCGCAGGACAGCTCGCTGCCGCGCGAGGAGCCCGACTACACGATGGACAACTTCGTGGTCGAGCGCTTCGACAAGGACGGGCGGCTCAAGCTGCGCATGCAGGGCGACCGGCTGCGCCACTTTGCCGACACCGAGTTCATCGAGGTCGACAACGCCCGCGTGCGCGCGGTGGCCGCCGGCGGCCGCATCACGCTGGCCCAGGCCCGGCGGGCGCTGGCCAACGGCGACGGCAGCGAGGTGCAACTCATAGGCGACGCGCGCGTCGACAGCAGCGGCCCGCGCGGCGAGCCGATCCAGTTCCGCGGCGAGTTCCTGCATGCCTTCCTCAATACCGAGCGGCTGCGCTCGCACCTGCCGGTGTGGGTGCAAAGCCAGGGCAGCGAGTTCCGCGCGGCCGGCATGGACTACGACCACCTCAGCGGCCAGCTCAAACTGGACGGCAAGATCAGCGCCACGCTGCTGCCGTCGAGCACGCGATCCGCCGCGCCAGCCGGGGGCAGGAAATGAGCGCGCCGCTGGTCTTCATCACCGGCGCGTCCAGCGGCATCGGGCAGGCGCTCGCGCAGCGCTTTGCACAGCAAGGCTGGCGTCTGGCGCTGGTGGCGCGGCGCAGCGGCGAGCTGCAGGCCTGGGCCGACGCGCAGGGCCTGGATGCCGAGCGCGTGCGTGTCTATGGCGCCGACGTGCGCGACGTGCGCAGCATCGTCGATGCCGGACGCCGCTGCCTGGCCGCCCAGGGACTGCCCGATGCGGTGGTGGCCAATGCCGGCATCAGCGTGGGCATCGACACCGCCGATTTCGACGACCTGGAAGTGCTGCGCGCCACATACGAGACCAACAACATCGGTATGGCCGCCACCTTCCAGCCCTTCCTGGAGCCGATGCGTCAGCGCGGCAGCGGCCGGCTGGTGGGCATTGCCAGCGTGGCCGGCATCCGCGGCCTGCCCGGGCATGGTGCCTACTGCGCCAGCAAGGCGGCAGTCATCAGCTACTGCGAAAGCTTGCGTGGAGAATGCGCGCCCTCGGGCGTCAAGGTGGTGACGCTGCTGCCGGGCTACATCGATACGCCGCTGACGCGCGGCAACCGCTACTCGATGCCCTTCCTGATGCCGGTGGAGGCCTTTGCCGAGCGAGCCTTCGCCGCCATCGTGGCCGGTGACAGCTACCGGGTCATCCCCTGGCAGATGGGCGTGGTGGCCAAGCTGCTGCGGCTGCTGCCCAACGCGCTGTTTGACCGCGCGCTGTCCAAGCGCCAGCGCAAGCAGCGGCAGGTGCGCGCTCCCGACGGCCGACCATGACAAAGGGCGCGGGTGCGAGGCACCGGCGCCCTGGACAGACCGCGCCAAAGGCGCGATGAAGGATCAGTCAGGCTTCAGTAGCCGCCGCGGCCACCACCGCCGCCGCCACCGCCCCCACCGTAGCCGCCGCGGCCACCACCGCCACCGCTGCCGTAGGGGCTGCGGCCACCACCGCCGCCGCCACCACCGTACGGGCTGCGACCACCACCGCCGCTGCCGCCACCACCGCCACCACCGCCATAGCCACCGCGGCTGCCGCCGCCGCCGCCATAACCGCCCGGACGCTCTTCGCGCGGGCGGGCTTCGTTGACGACCACGGCCCGGCCTTCGAGGGCTTGGCCGTTCATGCCGTTGATGGCCGACTGCGCCTCGGCGTCCGAACCCATCTCCACGAAGCCGAAGCCCTTGGAGCGGCCGGTGTCACGGTCCATCATGACCTTTGCGGAGGTCACGGTGCCAAACTGCGAAAAAGCTTGGTGCAGCGATTCATCACGCACCGAATAGGCCAGGTTGCCGACGTAAAGTTTGTTTCCCACGGGGGAGCCCTCGATCAATAACTAAGAACCATGTGGAGCTTCAACCCAGCGAGAACCATTCAGGCGAAGGCGCCGCATCCGACACACGCGTAATCATTATCCGGGCATCCCGCAAGGGGGCGCAAAGGCGTGCAGGCCAATTTGTTGTTTTGTCGTCTACAGGCTAACCCGTAGGCACGCGGCGCCGTCACCTCTTCGGGCGGCGTAGCATCGGGCATGGATCTGCTGAAGCCGCTGATCGCGCTGCTGGCGATCGTCAACCCGATCGGCGTGGTGCCCTTCTTCATCCACTTCACGCAGAACCTGAGCGCGCCCCAGCGCCGGCGTACCATGAAAGTGAGTGCCTTCAGCGCCTTCGTGGTGATCGCCGTCAGCGCGCTGGCGGGGCAGAAGATCATCGGCTTCTTCGGCATCTCGATCGCCTCTTTCCAGGTCGGCGGGGGCATGCTGCTGCTGCTGAGTTCGCTGCAGATGCTCCACGCCCAGCCGGCGGAATCCAAACCCAACGACGTGCAAGAAGGCGATGCCAAGCTCGACGCCGGCGCCAGCATCGCGGTGGTGCCGCTGACCATTCCGCTGCTGACCGGCCCGGCGACCATTTCCACCATGGTCATCTATGCCCAGCGCACGCGCCACTGGTGGGAGCTGGCGGCGCTGGTCGGCTACGGCGTGGTGGTCGGCCTGGCCGTGCTGCTGGCGTTTGCCGCTTCGGGACGCATCAGCCGACTGCTCGGCCACACCGGCATCAACATCATGACGCGGCTGATGGGCCTGATCCTGGCAGCGCTGGCGGTGGAGATCATGGCCGACGGCCTGGTCGAGCTGTTCCCGGTCCTCAAGGTCAGCAAGGTGCACTGAACCGGGAAAACACGGTTGACCTGCGGCGGCGGCCTGCCTACAGTCCGCCCACTCGGCTTCCTCCCCAGAAGGGTGTGGTGCCGGACCTCGGTGAGAGGAGACAAAGGCCGTAACCGGTGTCTTGCGCGAATTTGCGCACCAACCGGGCTTCGGCGGTTGACAAGAACCAAAAGGGCGTGCATCGCTGCAACGCCCTTTTTCCGTTTTTGGGCCGGTCTTGGCGCCGCGATGCATGCCCGTCCCCATACCAAGGCTTACCATTGCCACGTCCCCTACGACGCCGATCGTCCAACATGCCCGTCGACCCCGAACTGCGCACGCTGCAAATCGACATCCCGGCGCGACCCGAATCGCTGGTGCAGCTGTCGCTGCTGATGGCCGACGAGGATATGAACCTGCAGGCCGCGTCACGCCTGATCGAGGGCGACATGGCGCTGGCCGCCGCGGTGATGAAGGCGGTGAACTCCTCGCTCTACGGTCTGAAGGGCCGCGTGCAGAGCGTGCAGCAGGCCATCACCTACCTGGGCATGCGCGAGGTGGCTGCCATCACCTTCGAGATGGGGCTGCGCGCCGCCTTCCCCCCGGCAGCCGAGCTGGAGCCGATCTGGAAGCGCGCCGCGCAGCGCGGAGTGGTCATGGGCCGCCTGGCGTCGGCCATCGGCCAGGACGCCTGGGCCGCGCATTCGGCGGGCCTGTTCGAGGAGTGCGGCAAGGCGGTGCTGTTCCGGCATGCCCCAGACCATTACCCGTCGATGCTGCGGGCGGCCCGCGACGACAGCGAGCTGGTTTCGCTGGAGATGGCCGGCTTCGGCGTCAGCCACGATGCGCTGGGTGCGGCGCTGTGCGAAAGCTGGGGCCTCGGCGCCGCCGCCGTGGCGAGTGTGCGCCACCACGTGCAGGCGCAGGCCAGCGGCGAGCTGCCCGAAGCCCAGCCGCGGCGGGCGATCACCGCGCTGTCGGTGATCGCGCGTGCGTTGATGATCGAACCCGACACGCTCGACGAGGTGGTGACGCGCATGGCTCCGTTGGCCGACATCGACCTGACGCTGGCGCTGCGTTCGGCGCGGCGAGTGGCCGAGCAGCTCGAGGACGCAGCCGCGCGCTCGCGCTGAAGCCAGGCGCATCGGGCGGCCGCGCCGCCTTACGGGTTGTCCTGCTGTACGCCGCTGCGGCCTTTGGCTAGGCTCGCCCTTCGCTCTTCTACCCCCTGCCAAGAACCGATAGGAACAGCCCATGGCCTCGTCCGCATTGCCAGAAACCCTAGCGCTGCAGCGCCTCTACCACTGGGAAAAGACCACGCCCGACAAGCTGGTCTTCACGCAACCGATGGGTGGCGGCGTAGTCAAGGAATACAGCTGGAAGCAGGCGCTGGACGAAGTGCGGCGCATGGCTGCCTACCTGAAGAGTCAGAACTTCGAGCCCGGTACTCGCATTGCGCTGCTGGCCAAGAACACCGCCCACTGGATGATGGCCGACTGGGCCATCTGGATGGCCGGGCATGTGTCGGTACCGCTGTACCCCACGCTGGCGGCTAACACCGTGCGCCAGATCCTCGAGCACAGTGAAGCCCGGCTGCTGTTCGTCGGCAAGCTCGACGTCTGGCACGAGATGCAGCCGGGCGTGCCCGCAGGCCTGCCGATGATCACCCTGCCGCTGGCACCCAAGGTCGAAGGCGCGCCGAGCTGGGACGAGATCATTGCCCGCACCCCGCCGATGACCGAAAGCCCGGTGCGCCCGGCCGACGAGCTTTGCACGTTGATCTACACCTCGGGCACCACCGGCCAGCCCAAGGGCGTGATGCACAGCTTCGGCACCTTTGCCTGGTCGATCACCTCGGGCCTGAAGCGCGTCAAGCTCGACTCCACCGGCCGCATGCTCAGTTACCTGCCGCTGGCCCACGTGGCCGAGCGCATGCTGGTCGAGCACGGCCTGCTGGCCACCGGCATGCACGTGTTCTTCGCCGACAGCCTGGAGACCTTCGTCGCCGACATCCAGCGCGCCAGGCCGACGGTGTTCTTCTCGGTGCCACGGCTGTGGGTCAAGTTCCAGCAGGGCGTGCAGGCCAAGATGCCGCCCGAGAAGATGGAAAAGCTGCTGAAGATTCCCATCCTGAAGGGCATCGTCAAGAAGAAGATCCTCACAGGCCTGGGCCTGGACCAGGTGATCTTCGCCGCCGGCGGCGCGGCGCCGATGCCGACCTCGCTGCTCAACTGGTACCGCAGCCTCGGCCTGGACATCGTCGAGGTCTACGGCATGACCGAGAACTGCGGCCTGTCGCATTCCACCGTGCGCGGCAAGCCTCGGCCGGGCACGGTGGGCACCACCTACGACGGCGTGCAGTGCCGTATCGACAAGGACACCGGCGAAATCCAGGTCAAGGGCGAATGCCTGATGCTTGGCTACTACAAACAGCCCGAGCTCACCCGGTCCACCTTCACCGAAGACGGCTGGCTGAAGACTGGCGACAAGGGCACCATCGATGCCGAAGGTAACCTGAAGATCACCGGCCGGGTGAAGGACCTGTTCAAGACCGGCAAGGGCAAGTACGTCGCGCCGGCGCCGATCGAGGACAAGCTGGCCACCCACCCGGCCATCGAGGCCTGCTGCGTCACGGGTGCCAACCTCGGCCAGCCGCTGGGCCTGCTGATGCTCAACCCCGAAGCGGCGGCCAAGGCGCGCGACAACGCCGGCCGCACGGCGCTCGAGACCTCGCTGGCCGAGCACCTGAAGCGCGTCAATGCCCAGCTCGATCCGCACGAGCAAATGGACTGCGTGGTCATCACCGCCGAAGCCTGGACGGTGGAAAACGACATCCTCACACCGACCATGAAGGTCAAGCGCAACAAGATCGAGGACGTCTTTGCCGTGAACTACGAGCGCTGGGTCGGCCAGCGCAAGAAGGTGCTGTGGTCGAACGGCTGACGCCGCGCTGAGAACCCAGCTGGGGGCTTCAGCGCAGGCGCGGCTGCAGGTCCAGGCAGAGCTGCTGAGGCACCCTCGGCGAGACCTGCAGCACCGGCCGGGCCGGCGTAAGGGCGCGGGCCGAGCTCAGCACACCGCCGCGCGACAGCGGCCGCACCGGGGTGCCGGCCAGGGCCGGGCGTTGCAGCGGGACGGGCGTGAGGATCATGCGCGCACCCCGCGGGCCGGCGCCTCGGCCGGTGGCGGTGGGGCCGACGCGTCCACGCGCACCGGCTGCGACAGCGGGCCCACCATCATCGGCGTCAGATCCAGCATGCCGGCGGCACGCTCGGCCCAGCCCGACAGGGCCGCGCCGGACGGCAGCCGCGCTTCGCTGCCGCGCGCCAGGCGCAGCAGCGACGAAGCGCCGCCTGGCACGCGCGGCGCGGCGGCGCGCAGGCGGCGCGCGGTGGAAGCTGAAACCAACGACGAGACGGTCATGTTGTGATCCTCACGAGGGAGTGGTCTGTTTTCGGCAGCGCTGCCGTGGGCTGCAGACGGCAGCTTCCATGCCAGCGCGCGCGGCGAGCCGTCGGCAGCTTGCCTTGTGCGCTTGTTCACGACGTGGCTTGTCGGCGGCTGCCGAAAAACGTCCGTCGGGTTTCGGGCTGGTTACAACTCTGACGCGATTGGTCGCGAAGTGCCCAAGCGCGGCAGCACCTTTTGTATCAGGGCGTGACCGGCGCACGCCAGCCGCGCGGCACCGCGGCCAGCAGCCGCCGGGTGTACTCCTGGGCGGGCGCCCTCAGGATCTGGTCGGCGCCGGCCTGCTCGACCACCACGCCGTCCTTCATCACCAGCACCTCGTCGCTGATGAAACGCACCACGCCCAGGTCATGGCTGATGAACACATAGGCCAGACCGAGCTGGTCCTGCAGGTCGCGCAGCAGGTTCAGAACCTGAGCCTGCACCGACACGTCCAGCGCCGACACCGCCTCGTCCAGCACCAGCACCTCGGGCTGCAGGGCCAGGCAGCGGGCGATGGCGATGCGCTGGCGCTGCCCGCCGGAGAACTCGTGCGGGTAGCGCGCCAGCGCGCTGGCCTCCAGGCCCACCTGCTGCAGCAGCTCGCGGGCCCGCTGCTCGCGTTCGGCTGGGCTGGCACCGAGGCCGTGGATGGCCATCGGCTCGGCCAGCGTCTGGCCGACGGTGAAGCGCGGGTTCAACGAGGCATAGGGGTTCTGGAAAACGATCTGGACGCGCCGGCGCATGGCTTGCCGCTCGCGCGAAGCCAGCGACGCCAGGTCGCGGCCGTCGAGCAGCACCTGCCCCTGCGTGGGCTCGTGCAGGCGCAGCAGCGTCAGACCCATGGTCGTCTTGCCCGAGCCCGATTCGCCCACCACACCCAGCGTGTGGCCGCGGCGCAGCTGGAAGCTGACCCCCTGCACCGCCTTGAACTCGCGCTTGCCGAACAGGCCCTGGCGCAGCCAGAAGGACTTGGCCAGCGCGCGCACCTCCAGGATCACCGGCGCCTGCGGGTCCTTGGCCGGCCGCGCCGGGGGGGCCGCGTTGCCGGTGGCCGCCGCGGGCTGGTCGATGACCTTCAGCCGCACCGGCGGCGGGTCGTCCAGGCCGGGCCGGCAGTCCAGCAGCGCGCGGGTGTAGGCATCTTGCGGCGCGTCGAAGATCTGCGCCACCGGCCCCTGCTCGCGCACCTGGCCGTGGCGCATCACCACCACCTGGTCGGCGATCTCGCCGACCACGCCCAGGTCGTGGCTGATGAACAGCAGGCTCATGCGGTAGCGCGCCTTCAGCGAGACCAGCAGCTCGAGGATCTGGCGCTGGATGGTCACGTCCAGCGCGGTGGTGGGCTCGTCGGCGATCAGCAGCCTGGGCTCGCAGGCCAGCGCCATGGCGATCATCACGCGCTGCTGCTGCCCGCCGGACAGCTCATGCGCATAGGCCTGAAGCCGCCGTTTCGGCTCGGGCATGCCCACCTCGGCGAGCAGCGCCTCGGCGCGCTGCAGCGCCTCGCGCGGCTTCATCTTCAGGTGGGTGCGCAGCGGCTCGCACAGCTGGCGGCCCACCGGCAGCACCGGGTTGAGCGAGCTCATCGGGTCCTGGAAGATGCAGGCAATCTCGCGTCCGCGCAGCGCGCGCAGCGCGGCCGGGTCGGCCTGCAGCAGGTCTTGGCCACGGTACAGGATGCGGCCCTCGCGCTCGGCGTTCTCGGGCAGCAGGTTGACGATGGACATCGCCGTGACGCTCTTGCCGGAGCCGGACTCGCCAACCAGCGCCACGCTGCAGTGTTCGGGGATGTCGAAGCTCACGCCCTGGCCGCCGCGGCCCACCGCCTCGGCGCGCTGGGCTACGCCGTTGAGCTGGCCCATGCGGAAGGCCACGCGCAGATCCTGGATGGACAGCAGCACCTCGCTCATGAAGCCCCTGGTGCGCTGCGTGCCGGCCGTGCGCCGTTCATTCCAACCCCCTCAGCTTGGGGTCGAGCGCGTCGCGCAGCGCGTCGGTGAGCAGCGAGAACGCGGTCACGAAGGTGGCCATGAACAAGGTGGCCGCGGCCAGCTGCCACCAGTGGCCGAGGATCAGCTCGCTCTGTGCCTCGGCCAGCATCGTGCCCCAGCTCACCTGGTCCACCGGCACGCCCAGGCCCAGGT
>Ga0316616_100001034_pt1 | contig 10604 bp, 8 predicted proteins | sample OWC_Aug_M1_C1_D1_FD_207660 | JGI IMG/M metagenome (GOLD analysis project Ga0316616, IMG submission 207660) | Wetland soil microbial communities from Old Woman Creek delta, Ohio, United States - OWC_Aug_M1_C1_D1_B | ecosystem: Environmental > Terrestrial > Soil > Wetlands | place: USA: Ohio...
CCGCGCCGTCCAGGCCGACCGTCACCCCGGTGTCGTCCTCCCGCAGGCTTTTCACCCGGGTCTTCAACCGGATGTCGGCAAAAATCGTTTTCAACCGCTGCTGCAGGGGGTCGACCAGGTCCGCGTCCACACCCGGGAGCAGGCGCTCCTGCAGCTCCACGAGACTCACCCGGCTGCCGAGGGCGGCGTACACCGTGCCCAGCTCGAGCCCGACATATCCGCCGCCCAGAATGAGCAGCGACGACGGTATATCCGCCAGGGCGAGCGCCCCGGTGGAGTTCATGATCCGGCGGCCGGCGGTGAATTCCGTGCCGGGGAAGGGAATGGGCCGGGAGCCCGTGGCGATCACGGCGTGCCGGAAGCGGATGCGGCGGATCTCGGCGTCGCGCAGCCGCACGCTCTCGGAGGACTCGAACTCGGCCTGGCCGCTGACGAGCTGAACCCCGCGGCGCCGGGCCAGGCTTATCAGGCCGCCCGCCATCTTTTCGATCACCTCGGCTTTCCAGCGCCGCAGGCCCGCCAGGTCGATGCGGGGGGGGGCGAAGGCGACCCCCATGGTCTGGGCGCGGGCGGCATCGAAGATCAACTCCGATAAAAACAGAAAGGTTTTGGAGGGGATGCACCCCTTGTAGAGGCAGACGCCCCCCGGCCGCGGCGCCGTGTCCACCAGGGTCACGTCCAGGCCGAGGTCGGCCGCCCGGAACGCGGCGGCATACCCGCCGGGCCCGCTGCCGATCACCAACACCTGGGCCTCCTGCGCCAGTTCGCCCATAACCATGGTTGCGCCTCCGCTGAAGAAATACGAAACACGAAATCCGTGGTTCAGACAAGGGACATCAGCAATTCGTCCGGGTCTTCCATGATCTGCTTGAAGAGCTTCAGGAAGTTCACGGCGTCGGCCCCGTCCAGGACCCGGTGGTCGATGCACAGGACCGCGGGCATGATGAGCCGGGCGGCGATCGCCAGGCCTTTTTCCCCCTTCTTGACGACGGCCGGCTGAAGCCGGCCCTGCCCCAAGCCCAGGATCGCGACCTGGGGATGGTTGATGATCGGCGAAAACGTCCATCCCCCCAGCGCGCCGGCGTTGGTGATGGTGAAGGTCCCGCCCTGGAACTCCTCCAGGCCGATCTTGCGGGCATGGGATCTTTGCACGAGCGTGTGGAGCTCGACGGCGAGCTCCTTGATACTCTTGTTGTCGACGTCGCGTATCACCGGAACGACCAAACCCTCTTCGGTGTTCACGGCCACGCCGATGTGGTAGTATTTTTTCAGGACGATTTCGCCGGAGGCTTCGTCCAGGCTCGAATTGATCCGCGGGATGGATTTCAGCGCCGTGGTCACGGCCTTGAGCGCGAACACGGTGAGGGTCAGGCGCCCGCCGAGCGCCTCGATCTCTTTCTTGTGCTTGCGGCGGAAGACTTCGAGCCGGGTGACGTCCACATAGTCCTGGCTGTTCACATGGGGGATCCGGGACCAGGCCAGGCTCATCTGCCTGGCCGTGGCCCGGCGGATGGACCGGAAGGGCACGCGCTCCACCGGGCCCCACTTGGCGAAATCGGGCAGCTCCGGGGCCGGGGCGGGAGCAGGGGCCGGGGTTTCCGCTGCTGCCTGCGGGCGAGCGGCGGCGGGGGTCCCCAGCGCCATGCCGGCTGCGGCAAACGTGCGCACGTCGTCGGCAGTGACCAGGCCCGCCGCGCCGCTGGGGGGCACCTGCGCCAGGTCAACGCCCAATTCGCGGGCTACGCGCCGCGTGGCCGGCGAGGCCGGGACCGGGCCCCTGCGCGGTCCGGCGGCCGGAGCGGAGGCCTCTGCGGGTTCCGCAACGGCGGCCGCCTTCGTCCCGGCTGCGGGGGGTTTGGGGGCAGGCTCGGCTTTTTCCCCGGGCGTGGAGAAGGTCATCAGCACCTGCCCGACCTTGACCGTGTCGCCGGCCTTGACGAGGATCTCGAGAACGGTCCCGGTGGTGGGGGAGGGGATTTCAACGGCGGCCTTGTCGGTTTCAACCTCCAGGATGACGTCGCCCTCTTTGACCGCCTGGCCCACGGCGACCCGCACGGCAAGCACCTCGCCTTCGTGGATCCCTTCCCCCAGGTCCGGGAGCTTGAACTCCTTGGCCATGTTCGCCTCCTTTTACGCCGCCAGCAGCTTGCGGGCGGCGTCGATGATGCGGGGCACCCCCGGCAGGTAATGATTTTCACGGTTGAACAGCGGGATGACCACGTCGTAGCCGGTCACGCGGGCCACCGGGGCCTCCAGATGGAAAAAGGCCTTCTCCACCAGGCGGGCCACGACCTCGGCCCCCGGCCCGAAGCTGCGCGGTGCCTCGTGCACCACGGCCACGCGCCCGGTCCGGCGGGCGGATTCCACCAGCAGGGAGTCGTCCAGGGGTGAAATCGTCAACAGGTCGATCACGTCGGCTTCGACGCCGTGTTTTTGTTTGAGCGCCTCGGCCGCCTCCAGCGTCGGCCGCATCATGGCGCCGTAGGCGATCAGGGTGAGGTCCCGGCCTTCGCGCACGCGCTGGGATTTGCCGATCGGGAAGGTCTCCTCCTCCTCGGGGACCTCCTCGCGGAACGCGCGGTAAACGGCTTTGGGCTCGTAGAAGATGACCGGGTCCGGGTCGCGGATGGCGCTGACCAGCAGGGCCCGCGCGTTGCGGGGGCCGGAGGGGATCACCATCTTCAGGCCCGGGATGTGCGCCCAAAAAACCTCTCGGCTTTCGGAGTGATGCTCCAGGGCGCGCACGCCGCCGCCGAAAGGCGCCCGCAGGACCATGGGGACGTGGTACCGCCCCTGGGAACGCCAGCGCAGGCGCGACGCATGGGCTTCGACCTGGTGCATTGTGTAGTAGCTGAACCCGTCGAACTGCATCTCGCAGACCGGTTTCAACCCGTAGACGGCCATGCCGATGGACATCCCGGCGATGGCGGACTCCGCGAGCGGGGTGTCCACGACGCGGCGCTCCCCGAAAACATCGATCAGGCCGTCGGTGACCCGGAAGACGCCGCCGTCCACGCCCACGTCCTCGCCCAGCACGATGACGCTGTCGTCCTTTTCCATCTCCTGGCGCAGGGCCAGGTTCAAGGCCTGCACCATGGTCATCTTAGGCATGCTTCCCCTCCTTCCGGGCCTCGGCCATCAAGCGGATGAAGTCCGCGCGCTGCTCTTTCAGGTAGTCCGGCATCTCGGCGTAGGCATGCTCGAACATGAGCAGGGGGTCTCCCAATTTTTTCATCTCCTCCTCCGCGCGCTCCACCGCCGCCTGGATCTCCTCCGCAACCGCCGCCTCCTCGGCCTTGACGGCCTCTTCGCTCAACAGCCCCTTGGCGGTGAGATAGCCCTGGAAGCGGGGGATGGGGTCTTTCCGCCGCCACGCTTCCACCTCGGCGTCGCTGCGGTAGCGCTTGGGGTCGTCCGCGGTGGTGTGCACGGCCAGGCGGTAGGTGACGCACTCGACCAGGGTGGCGCCGCCCCCGGCACGCGCCCGGTCGACCGCCTCCCTGGCGGCCGCATAGACGGCCAGGATGTCGTTGCCGTCCACCTGGATCCCGGGGATCCCGTAGGCACTCGCTTTTTGGGCCAGGGTTTTGGAGCGGGTCTGCTTGGTGCGCGGAATCGATATGGCCCACTGGTTGTTCTGGCAGACAAAGACCACCGGCAGCTGGAACACGCCGGCGAAGTTGAGGCCCTCGTGAAAATCCCCCTGGGAGGTGGCGCCGTCTCCGAAAAAGGTCACGGCGACGTCGTCCTTGCCGCGATACCGCATGGCCCAGGCGATGCCCACGGCGTGCAGGATCTGAGACCCCACCGGAACGGATATGGGCATGTCGTTGCGGTCGGCGGGAATGCGGCTGCCTTCGTTGAAGCCGTTGTTGTAGACGATGATGCTCTCCAGCGGCCGGCCGCGCCAGATGTCGGCCGCCATCTCCCGGAAGGCCGGGACCACCCAGTCCGAGGCCCGCAGACCGGCGACGGCGCCGAGATGGGCCGCCTCCTGGCCCGAGATCGGGGGGAACGTCCCGATCCGCCCCTGGCGCTGCAGGCTCAGAAGACGCTCGTCGAAGCGGCGGGCCAGCAGCATCGTCCGATGCAGCTTCAGCAGGGTGTCACTGTCAATGGCCGGCTCGAGGGATGTGTCCAGCTCGCCCTTTTCGTTGAGGATCGACAGGTAGTCAATGCGATCCGGCAGATCAATCGGGTTTCTCGGCATACCAGCGTCCTTTCGTCGCAAACGAGGTGCAGCCATTCAATCCGATGTTTGCATATCGGACAATATGTGACGCCGTCAAATCGAGTCAAGGGGAAGGCGTGCCTGCCGCGGCGCACCGGATCGGCGTGCGCGAGGGGAATGCGGCCGGGCCCGGAAGACAGCGGCGCGCCGGCGCGGGGAAGGTTCCCGGGCGTCCCGGCATCGGCGGGTCATCATGGGCGGTCGGAAGATCCTTGATACTCCGGCATCTGAACAGGCACCGCGCGGGCTGCCGTGCGTGGGATTCCGGAATGGGATCTCTGTAGGGTCGGAGTCGAATAAAGGCCGGCGCATTGAGCGGCGGCCGTCATTCAACGATTTCGAGCACAGCGCGTTTCTTCTGCTTGGCGGAAGTGGCGCCGAGGATCGTGCGAATGGCCTTGGCGGTCCGGCCCTGCTTGCCGATGATTTTTCCCAGGTCCACCTTGGCCACATTCAACTCCAGGATGGTTGCCTGGCTGCCTTCAAGCACGTTCACACTGACCTGTTCCGGATGATCGACCAAGGCCTTGGCGATGTATTCTATCAGCTCTTTCATGGGGTCCCTCTCCCTCCGCTGCAGTTCGAAGTCAGCCGCGAAAGCCAACTTGAGATATCTGAAGCCGGAACGCGAAGCTGGAAAACCGGCCACGGGAAACGGATTGAATTTCTCTTACCACGACTCTTTTGATCGTTGCAATGGAATCGTTAAAAAAAAGAATTGAATTCATTTTCTCTTGTTTTTTTCATTTGAAAATTCTAACTCAATCGTGATTATTACTCCGGTAATAAAACAGGTGCACCTTCAGCCGATGTCAGGCGGAGCGGGGTGCCCGCCGCCCCGCCGCTGCGTGAGTTGATGGTCTTAGATATTAGTCTTCTCGAAATAGTACCGTCATGCCGGACTTGATCCGGCATCCAGAACGAGTTGAATTCACTGGATTCCGGATAAACGCATGCCGGAATGACAACGTAAAGACAATGATGAGACCGTTAATATGTTTATTTGCCGGAGTAATACTAAAAATCGACAGCCATTGCCTCCCTTGCGGATCGAGCGCCGCTGAAGGCGTAAGTTGGAAGGAGACCCATCATGGAGTTTTCAATCCCCCGACATCTGACCGCGGAAATGGAAGGTTTCCGGGAATTTTTGCAAGGACCGATGTCATCGCGCTTGTCGGACTGGCACCGTCAAGGGGAGCTGCCGAGGGAATTTTTTGAACAAATGGGTGGCGGCGGCTGGTACGGATTTGATGTTTCCGAAGGTCGTTGGGCCAGGCGGCCGGCGTTGCGGGAAGCCCTCATCGCCGAGGAGCTCGCCAGAATCTCGCCCGGTGCGGCCATTGCGGCGCTGGCGCATGCGGACCTCGGCATGATGGGAGTCTGCCTTTTCGGCTCCGAAGGGCTGCAGCGCCGCTACGGGCCGGGCGCCGTGTCAGGCCGAACCGTCCTGTGCCTCGGCAACACGGAAGGCCGGGCCGGGAGCGATGTGGCGGCCCTGGCGTCGCGCGCGGTCCCGGTCAGCGGCGGCTGGCGGTTGAGCGGAACCAAGTCCTACGTGACGAACGGTGCCGTGGCGGACCTCGCCGTGGTCACGGCCGTGACCGACCCCGAAGCGTCGCGCAGCAGCCGGGTGTCGATGTTCCTGGTGGACCTGGGCTCCGAAGGCGTCAGACGCATCCGGCTGAGCAAGCAGGTGTGGGTGCCGTCGGATTTGACCCGGCTTGAGTTCCAGGACGTTTTGGTTCCGGAGGACCACCTGATCGGGCTGCGGGGACGAGGGCTGCAGCAGGTGCTCTCGGTCTTCACCCACAGCCGGGTGGCGATTGCCGCCCTCACCCTGGGCACGGCGGCCGGCGCTTTCGACCTGGCCGTGAAACGCGCCCTGAAGCGGACCGCCTTCGGCAGCCCGATCGCCGATTTTCAGGCCAAGTCCTTTGAGATCGCCGACCTGCACGCCGGAATCGAAGCCGCCCGGCTGATGCTCTGGAAGGCGTGCTGGAAGGTGGACCGGGGTGCGGAGTTTCGGGAGGAGGCCTCGCTGGCCAAATACCTTGCGGTGGACATCGCCCGCAAGGCGGCCGCTTGGTCGGCGGACATGTTCGGCGCGGCCTCGGTCATGCGCGACCACCCCATCCACAAGTTCCCCATGGACGCCTGGGGTTCCTCCCTGGGGGAAGGCACCCAGGATGTTCAAAAGCTCATCATCTTCCGCGAGTTCATGAAGCGCTATCGATAATGATCCGCAGCCGGGCTGCAGGTTGTTTAAGGCTGCAGCAGGATTTTCCCGAATTGCCTCCCCTCCTCCATCAGGCGATAGGCTTCGATTCCGTCCCGCAGGGGGACCACCCGGCCGATGACCGGCTTGAGCTTGCCCTGCCGGAGGAGTTCGATCACGGCGAGGAAGTCCTGATGGTTGCCCATGGTGCTGCCGATCAGGCTGATCTGTTTTCCGAAGATGAAGCGGATGTCGATTTCGGCCTGCGGGCCGCTGGTGTTGCCGACGATCACGATGCGCCCCCCGCGGGCCACGGCCTGCATGCTGCCCGCGAGCGTCGCCCGGCCGACGTTGTCCACCACCACGTCGACGCCGCGCCGGCCGGTCAGCTTGAACACCTCCCGCACCCAGTCCACCTGGGATCGATCGATGACGACATCGGCCCCGAGGGAGCGGGCGCGCGCCGCTTTCTCTTCACTGCTGGCCACGGCAAAGACAACGGCGCCGGCCAGCTTGGCGATCTGGATCGAAAGAGTGTTGACGCCGCCGCCGGCGCCGACGACGAGAACGGACTCGCCCGCTTGGAGGCCGGCCCGGTGGATCAGCATGCGCCAGGCGGTCAGCCCGGCCAGCAGCGGGGCGGCCGCCTGCGGGAAATCCAGCCCGTCGGGCATCGGCGCCAGGTTTTCCGCCGGCACGGCCACGTATTCGGCCGCCCCGCCGCGCACGTGTTCGCCGAGAATGTGGTAGCCGGGGCTGACCGACGCCTCCCCGCGGCGCGTGTACTCGTCCTGCACCCGGTTGATCCCGGGATCGACCACCACCCGCTGCCCGGCCGCCCATCCCGAGACGCCGTCGCCGACGGCGGCGATCTCGCCGGCCACGTCCGCGCCGCACCAATGCGGCATCTCGAGCTTCAGCCCGGGCCAACCGCGCCGGACCCAGATGTCCAGGTAGTTCAGCGCGCAGGCCTTGACCCGCACCACCACCCGGCCGGGCGTGGCCGACGGATCGGGGACCTCCCCATGGCGAAGCACATCCAATTCTCCGTGCCTTTCAAAAAAAACGGCTTTCATCGCTGAACCTCCTTGAACGGTGGGAACGATTGGTCGGCCGGGGCTGCAGCGCCGGTTCCGCCGCCGGCTCGAAGGCGCACCCCTGCCTTCGGGTTCTCACTGAAATTAAATGCTGTCCTCTGTGGGAGCGGCGTCTTGCCGCGAAGGCGTGCTGGCCGCAAGCCCTCCCTCCAAAGCGACGCTTCGTCACCGATCGAGCTGGCGCCGCGCGCCGTCGCCTGTTTTATAAGGACAGACCTGCTGCCTGTAAAGCCTTTTGCGCTCGGTGATCCCCGCGCCGACGGGCTTCTTGACAATGCCCGACCAATCGTAAGATACTGCGAATCGCAACAATGCCCTCCGCAGCGCGCTTTGCACTTTCCCGGCGCGGCCGATCAACCGATGGACAGGAATCGCTTCCATGACCCACTCGCCCCAGGCCCGGCCCCCCATCCGACGTTTCGAGGAGGTGGAGCACACCGCCGACCGGGCCCTGCGGGTTTGCGGCCGCGACCTCGCTGAGCTGTTCGCCAACGCTGCGCTGGGGATGAACAGCCTGATGCGGCCCGCCGCCTGCGGCCGCCCGTCCATCGCCAAAGAGATCGAACTGGAGGCCATCGATGCCGAAAGCCTGCTGGTGGCCTGGCTGAGCGAGCTCGCATTCTGGGCGGAGACCGAATCCCTGGTGTTCACCCATTTTGAATTTTTCGGGATTTCGGCGACACGCCTCCGTGCCGTGGCGAGCGGCGACCGGGTCGGGGCGTTTGAAAAACATGTGAAGGCGGTGACCTTTCACAACCTGGTCATTCGATCCCAAGCCGGGGGGTTGACGGCCACGGTCGTGTTCGATGTTTAAAGAGGTGTCCATGGCCGGTACCCGGGGCTTCCAAAAAATAGGCGAGTTTCTCTACGAGATCCCGGTGTCCTTCCGCGAAGGCATGCGCGTGCCGGCGCGGTTTTACGCGGATGATGAATTGGCCGCGGCCATGGCCGGCGACCGCAGCCTGGAGCAACTGGTGAACACCGCCACCCTGCCCGGGGTCGTCAGACACGTCCTGGCCATGCCGGACATGCACCAGGGTTACGGCTTTCCCATCGGGGGCGTGGTGGCGACCGCCCTTCCGGACGGCGTCATCTCCCCCGGCGGTGTGGGCTACGACATCAACTGCGGGGTCCGGCTTCTGGCGAGCCGCCTGGAGGCAGAGCAGGTCGCTCCCCACCTGGACGACCTGGCCTCGGCGATCTATGCCAACTGCCCGAGCGGCGTCGGCAAGGGCGGGCAGGTGAAGCTCAAGCCCGGGGAGCTGGACGAGATCATGGAAAAGGGTGCGCGCTGGGCGGTGCGACGCGGCTACGGGACCGAGGCCGATCTCGAGCGCACCGAGGAGAGCGGCTGCCTGGCGGGGGCCGATGCCGCCAAGGTCGGCGCCCGCGCCCGGGACCGCGGCAAGGACCAGGTGGGGACGCTGGGGGCCGGCAATCACTTCATCGAGGTGGACCGCGTCGAGCACGTCGCCGACGAGGCGCTCGCCGGGCGCCTCGGTCTTTCCCCCGGCCAGGTCGTCGTCCAGATCCACTGCGGCTCGCGCGGGCTGGGGCACCAGGTCTGCACGGACTACGTCAACCTTTTCCAGAAAGCCGTTCGGAAATACCGCTTTGAGCTTCCGGACCGGGAGCTGGTGTGCGCTCCCCTGAGCAGCCTCGAAGGCCGGGACTACCTGGCCGCCATGACGTCGGCCGCCAACTATGCCTTTGCCAACCGCCAGGTGCTGGCGTTTCACATCCGGCGCAGCTTCGAACAGGTCCTGGCCGGCAAGGTGAAGAATTTCGGCCTTTACCAGATCTACGACATCGCCCACAACATGGCAAAAATCGAAACGCACGTGGTCGACGGCCGCAGGCGCGAGCTGTGCGTCCACCGCAAAGGGGCCACCCGCGCCTTCGGTCCCGGCTCGGAGGTGCTGCCGGAGGTTTACCGGGACATCGGCCAGCCCGTGCTGGTGCCGGGGTCCATGGGGACATCCAGTTGGGTGCTGGTCGGCACCGAGGGCGCCATGGCGCAAACCTTCGGGTCCACCTGCCACGGTGCGGGGCGGACCATGAGCCGGCATCAGGCCAAGCGCTCGGTGCACGGGGCCGCGCTGCGGCAGGAACTGGAAGCCGGCGGGATTCACGTGCGGGCGGGCAGCCTGGGGGGGCTGGCGGAAGAGGCGCCGGCCGCCTACAAGGACGTGGACCGGGTGGTCGGCGTTGTGCACGGCGCCGGCCTCGCCAAACGGGTGGCGCGGCTCACGCCGCTCGCCGTCATCAAGGGGTGATGGCTTCGTAAATAGGCCAATTTCCGCGTTGCGCTTCATCCCGCCGGCGCAGCGGCCTACTGCAGTACGCCTCGCGGCGCGAGATTCGCGCGCCTTGAACTTGGCCTCTTTACGAAGCCATCGAGCCGAACGGCGAGTGTCGATTAGGGTCGAGCCGTGAACAGGGCGGCCGGCTGACCATGTGGCGGTACGACCTTTATAAAAAGGAGGTTCCATCATGCGAATGCAATTCCGAAGCATACTCTGCGCGACCGACTTTTCGGAGCATTCCAACCAGACCATCCCTTACGGAGTGGCGATCGCCCGGGAGTTCGAGGCCCGGCTCTACGTCTGCCACGTGATCGATCTTTCGGCGGTCACCATTTACGGCGAGTTCCAGCTGGACCCGATCGGCCAGCAGGACCGGATCCGGCAGGAAGCCCAGGAGCAGTTGTCCCGGATGCCGGGGCTTCAGGAGGTGGATTGGGAGCCGCTGATCCGCGTGGGGCAGCCGGCGGCGGAGATCGCCCGGATCGTCGAGGAAAAGGGGGTGGACCTCGTGATCGCCTCCACCCGCGGGCGCTCCGGCTTGAAGCGCCTGATCCTGGGGTCCGTGACCCAGCGGATGATGCGGACGCTGAACTGCCCCCTGCTGGCGGTGCAAAGCCCAGAGGAGGCTTTCATCGACAAGGGCGTCGGCGGCGTGCGGTTGAAGAAAATCCTGGTCGGGAGCGACTTTTCCGCGGACTCGGTCCTGGCCTTGAACTACGGCCTCAGCCTGGCGCAGGAATTCGAGGCCGAACTGC
>Ga0316616_100001035_pt1 | contig 10601 bp, 8 predicted proteins | sample OWC_Aug_M1_C1_D1_FD_207660 | JGI IMG/M metagenome (GOLD analysis project Ga0316616, IMG submission 207660) | Wetland soil microbial communities from Old Woman Creek delta, Ohio, United States - OWC_Aug_M1_C1_D1_B | ecosystem: Environmental > Terrestrial > Soil > Wetlands | place: USA: Ohio...
CACCGCCGCCAGCCTCATCGCCGAGCTTCCCAGCGATCCGGCGCTGCCGATGGCCCTCTGGTGCAGCCTGGCTACGCCCTGCACCGGGGTCTTCCTGCCGGTCGGCCTGGATGGAGCGCTCCCCGAAACGCTCACCCGCGGCGAGGGCACGCCCGACCCGGCGTCGGCCTGGTGGGCCATGAAGGCATTGAGCGATGCGGCGATGCGCGACCCGGTCCGCCTGACGCCCGTTCTGCAGGCGGAGTGGGCGGCGTGGGAGACCGCCCTGCTGGAGGATGCGGGTCGCGACCGGACGGGGGCGCGTAGGAGGCTCGAGGAGCGAGTGGCCGAGATGCTCCGCCGGCGGCGCGGACTCCTCGACAGGCTCGGATAGGCCCGGAGTCTTGCGGACGCCCCGACCTTCACCGGAGATCGAGGGGCAGGTGGAGGGTTGACGGGATCGGGCGCACGGCGTACATTCTCTCGCAGCGAACGATGCCGATCCGCGGAATGAGCGTTCCCCGGGAGGGAGAGCCGCCGAGGCTCGCGGCAGGGGGGGAGTCCGAGGTGAGCCGCTCGCGCGATGTCCGGCGTGTCTGCAACCGAGGCGCCCATGGGCGGTTCTCCGCGCATGGGCGTTGCGCTTTGTATGGATCCGGCTTGAATCAGCCGATCGCCTCGGTCCTGGCCGCCCTCCTCTGCCTTGCCGTCGGGTGGGCCGCCGCTCCGCCGGTGCTGGCCTCGGACGAGGCGTGCACCGCCTGCCAGCTCGCCCAGGTGAGCCCCCGGCTGCAGACCCCCCAGTTGGAAACGCCCCGACTGCAAGCCCGATTCACGCGTGTCCCCGACGTCAGGGGCCTGTCCCGGGCCGAGGCAGAGCGGATCCTGCGGGCCGCTAACCTCGTCCTGGCTGAGGGCGGCCGGCGCCCGGGGCAGGATCGAGCGGACATCGTCCTGGAGCAGACTCCGGCCCCGAACACCACGGTCACGCAGGGCTCCCGCGTGACCGTGATCCTGAGCGCCGAGCCGGCCGGCGTCCCCACCCCGGATGTGCAGGGACGGTCCCGGACCCAGGCGGAGGCGATCTTGAAGCGCCTCGGCCTCCAGATGGCAGTCGGGGGCCAGCGGGAGTCCAGCGACGCCGCCGACATCGTGCTGGACCAGAATCCGGAGCCGGGCACCCGGCTCGCGCGCGGGGCGACAGTCACCGTGATCCTGAGCGTGCCGAGGGCAGAGCCGAGCCCGCTCGTCGTCGTGCCCGATGTCCAGGGCAGGCCCCGGGCCGAGGCCGAGCGGATCCTGCGGGGATCACGTCTGCAGATGACCGTCGGCGGCCAGCAGGAATCCGAGCGCCCTGCCGACACCGTCCTCGACCAGAGGCCGGAGCCGGGCACACGTCTCAGGCCCGGCGCGACCGTCACGGTGATCCTCAGCACACCGAGGCCGGAGCCGAGCCGGCTGGTTCAGGTTCCCGACGTGCGCGGGAGACCCACGGCCGAGGCGGAGCGAATCCTGAAGGGCGCGGACCTTCCCATGGCCGTGAGCGACCGGCAGCCGAGTGAGGAGCGGCCTGACCTCGTACTGGACCAGAAGCCGGGGCCAGGTACCCAGGTCCGGCGGGGCACGACGGTAACGGTCATCGTGAGCGCACCGTTTTCCACCGTCGCCGTCCCAGATGTCCGCCGGCGGCGAGTCGCCGACGCCACTCAGGCCGTGCAGGATGCCGGCCTCACCCTCAGGGTGGCGAGACAGCAGGAATCCGAGGGCCCCGCCGATATTGTCCTGGATCAGGAGCCGGTCCCGGGCACCCAGGTCCGGCGGGCCACGACGGTCGCGGTCGTCGTCAGTGTCCCGCTCCCCACCGTGACAGTTCCCGACGTGCGCGGCAGATCCTCAGCCGAGGCGGAACGGATGTTGCGAGGCGCGGACCTCGCCATGACCGAGGGCGAGCGCCGGCCCAGCGGGGATCGGCCGGACACGGTGCTGGAGCAGAGGCCCGGGCCGGGCACCCAGGTCCGGCGCGGCACGACGGTGACGGTCATCCTGAGCGCGCCGTCGCCGACCGTCACGGTGCCAAATGTCACCGGGATGGATCGGACCCAGGCCGAACGGGCCGTGAGAGCCGCCGACCTGACCCTGGCCGAGGGGGGCCGGCGGCCGAGCGGGGATCCGCCCGAAACCGTCCTCGCGCAGGACCCGCGGGCAGGCGCGCAGGCGACCCGCGGCTCGGCGGTCACCGTGATCCTGAGCGTCCGGCGGGAAGAGCCGCCGCCGGTCGCGGTCCCCCAGGTCCTGGGCCGTTCGGCTGCCGAGGCGGAAAGCATCCTGCGGGGCACCGATCTCGCCATGGTCGTTGGCGAGCGCCGACCGAGTCAGGAGCGTCCCGACACGGTGCTGGAGCAGAGCCCTGCGCCGGGCACCCAGGTGCGTCGCGGGACGAGCGTCACGGTCATCGTGAGCGCGCCGTCGCCGACCGTCAGTGTCCCCGACGTTCGGGGACGCTCGCGCGCCGAGGCCGCGCGAGTCCTCAGGGGCGCGGAGCTCGCCTATGTCGAAGGGGATCGGCGGCCGAGCACCGGCCGGCCGGATATCGTCCTGGATCAGGAGCCGCGACCGGGCGCGCAGGCGACCCGCGGCTCGGCGGTCACCGTGATCCTGAGTACGGCGGCGCCCGTGCCGCCGCCGGTCGCGGTTCCCGATCTTCGCGGACAGTCCCAGGCAGAGGCAACGCAGCGTCTCCAGGCGGTGGGCCTCGTCCTGTCGGTGGGCGGCCGGCAGGAATCCCGGGAGCCGGCCGACGTTGTCCTCCAGCAGGAGCCGTCCCCCGGAGCGCAGGTCAGTCGGGGGACGACGGTGACGGTCACCCTGAGCGCGCCGGTGTCCACGATCACGGTTCCGGATGTCGTCGGGAGGCCCCGGCCCGAGGCCGAGCAGCTTCTCAGGGAGAAGGCACTGCGCATGGTCGAGGGCGAGCGCCGGCCGAGCCCCGGTCCGGCCGACGTCGTGCTCGAGCAGGACCCGCGGCCGGGCACCCAGGTGACCCAGGGCTCCGCCGTGACCGTGACCCTCAGCGCACCCGCGGGCTTCCGCGTCCAGTGGCCCGTCGCCGCTGCCGCCGGGGCTGCGGCGCTCGCCGGGGTTGGCGCCGTGCGCTGGCTGAGGTCACGGAAGGTCGCCCGGGGGAAGGTGCCCCAGGTGCGGATATCGGTCACGCCCGATCTCGGGGTGCAGGCCCTGGGCGTGACGGCCGAGGACGTCCGGCTTCCGACCCTCCGCCTCCGGGGCCAGCCTGATCCCGGCCGGCAGGAGATCATCATGCACGAGCAGCCGTCCCCGGAGGAAGGCCAGCCATGAGCGACGAGGTGCTGAATCTCAAACAGTTGTTCCGGGTCAGCGCGGACCAGGCGGGCCAGATCCTCGGCAAGACCGAGACCTATCAGGCCATCAAGGAGGCCGTAGAGAAAGTGCCCGGGCTCAAGTGGCCCATCTTCACCAAGCAGATCCAGGCCCACCTCGAGGATGCGCTCGACATGGACCTGCTCGAGATCCTGCTGTCCGGCTGGAAGAAGTACCGGGGCCTCCAGCAGTACCGGGACCGCACCAAGTACCCGCCCAACCAGACCAGCCTCGTGCCGCTGGGCAAGCACACCCTCAAGTCCGCCCACAAGCCGACCGTCGACGTGATGGCCGACGAGGTGCTGCTCGGACGGGTGACCTTCGATGTCGCGCTCTCGCTGGAGATCGAGGGGCTCATCCTGGCGATCCGCAACGCCAGGATCCGGGAGATCGCGGCCGGCCGCTGCCGCGGCGAGGCGCGCCTGGGCTGCGCGGGCGTGGAGTTGCTCAAGAAGGAGATCGCGACCTTCGACCTACCCGGCAAGATCGCCCTGAAGGAGGGCATCGAGATCCCCGGCCCCTGAGCACAAGGCGAACAAAGAAGCAACGTCCCCTATGGCGGAGGGGACGTTGTTTCTTTCGTTGCTTTTCTTTCCGGGGTTCGCGGCGCTCGGCGTGCTTGCCGGACCGGCCACGCTGCGGAGGCGGTCGGCCCGGCCTCGCCTGTCGCTCCCTCCGCGCTCAGCCTTTCACCGATCCCGCCATCAGGCCGCCCACGATCCAGCGCTGCAGCAAGAGATAGATGATCGCGGGCGGGGCGATGGAGATCAGGGCGCCGGCCATGAGCTTGCCCCACTGGACCAGATCGCCCATCGCCATGGCCAGGAGGGCGATGGGCATGGTGAACTTCTCGTGGGACTCGAGGCTGATCATGGAGAAGAGCATGTCCTGCCAGGAGAGGGTGAAGGAGAAGATGGCCGCGCTCGCCACCCCGGGGGCGGACACCGGCAGGACGACCCGGAGCAGGGCGCCGAGGTGTGTGCAGCCGTCGATCAGGGCGGATTCCTCCAGGGAGCGGGGGACGCTCAGGAAGTAGCCGCGGAGCATCCAGGTGCAGTACGGGACCACGATGATCAGGTGCAGCAGCGTCACCGCCGCCAGGGAATCGTGCAGGCCCAGGCTGCTGATGAGCCGGAACAGGCTCACCACCAGGACGAACGGGGGAAAGATGTAGGCCAGCAGGATGTAGGAGGAGACCAGCTCCCGCCCCCGGAAGGAGAAGCGGGCCAGGGCGTAGCCGGCGAAGGTGCTGATGGCGACGCTGAACGCGGTGGCGGCCAGGGCGACGAGGAGGCTGTTCTTGAGGGGCACGACGAAGCTCACCCCCTTGAACCCGGCCCAGTCGCGGCCGAACACCAGTTCCTGGAAGTTCTGCAGGGTGAAGCTGGAGGGGACGATCCGCTTCGCGTACACGTCGCTGCCGGGCCGCACGGCCAGGGACACGGCCCAGTACAGCGGGAGCGCCACCACCAGGGCCAGCCCCACCACGAAGGCGACCTGGGCCGCGCGGCTCCAGCGCCCGATCCTCATGTCTCGGATTCCTTTCGCACCAGCTTCACGAGCCAGTAGATGAAGAACAGGAACAGCGGCAGGGACAGGACCGCCGCGGCGCTGCCCAGGCTCAGGTTGAACATCCCGAAGGCCAGCTTGTAGACCAGGATGGAGAGCGTCTCGGTGGCCGTGCCTGGCCCGCCCCGGGTGAGCACATAGATGTTCTCGAATTGGGCGAAGGTCCAGACGGTGGAGAGCAGGGTCGCGATCAGGATCACGTCCCGCAGGCCGGGCAGCGTGACGTACCGGAACTGCTGCGCGCCCGTGGCGCCGTCGATCTCGGCGGCCTCGTACAGCTCGCGGGGAATGACCTGCAAGCCGGCGAGGATGGTGATCATGAAGAACGGGAACCCCTTCCAGACATTCAGGAAGATGATGGACTGCATGGCACGGTCGGGGCCCAGCCAGAAGACGGGAAAGATGCCGAGGTGCTCCAACATGAGGTTCAGGCCCCCGCTGGTCCGCAGGAGCCAGAGGAACAGGATTCCGCCGGCGAACAGGGGGATCGTCCAGGGGATGAACAGCCAGCTCCGCAACAGGTTCCTGCCCCGGAAGGGCCGGTTCAGGATCAGCGCGGCCGCTCCGCCGATCGCCAGCTTCAGAACGGAGGCCCACAGGGTAAAGACGAGCGTCCGGTAGACCGCTCCCGGAAATGCCCCCGTGGCCATGAGCTCCTGGAAGTTCCGCAGGCCGACGAAGGCCTTCTGGCCCCCGGCCGAGCCGGCGTGCAGGCTGTCCCACACCGCTTGGAAGAGCGGAAACAGCATGAAGACGGAGATCACGCCGACGACAGGCGCGACCCAGAGGTAGGGAACGATCTGCCGCTTCATGGCACCCCGGCTGGAGATGCTCGGCCCGCGCGGGCGACGGGGGGGAGCCCCCGTGCGGGAACTCCCCCGCCCTCGGTCACACCGTCCACTCAGCGATGCGCGGCTCGCGACGTGCCCTTTACGGGTTACCTCGTACGGGATTACGTCTTGCGGGCCCCCGTCCTACCTCTTCCCGTAGGTCTTCTCCAGCTCCCTGTTGATGGAGTCGGCGATATCCTTGGCGACGGCCTTCGAGTCGGCGTTCCGCGTGAACAGGACCACTGCCTTCTCCGGGATCAGGAACGAGCCCATGATCTTCTCGACCACGCTCAAGCCCTCGTTGATCGGATAGGCCGTGGGCCAGGAGTTGTAGGCGGTGTCCACCGAGGCCATCGGGTCGATGGCGTAGACCGGCCACTTCCCCACCTTCCACTGTTGGGAGATGACGCGGCCCTGGCTCTTGAAGATCGGCAGGGCGTAGAGCTGCGAGGCCTCGCAGAACCCGACCCGGTAGTCCTCTTTGTCCTTCATGATGTAGTGGAGCAGATCCTTTCCCAGCGCCTCGCGCTGGGGGTTCGACTTGAAGACGAAGTTCGCCTCGCCGCCCGCGTTGTCGACCCAGCCACCGCTCAGGGGCACCTCTTTGGTCACCTGGGCCAGTGGGTTCTTGTCCTGCACCATCTTGTAGTAGATGCTCAGGCCGTTGATCACGATGGCGGCGCGGCCTTCCATGAAGGCCAGGTTATTGTCGAAATCTCCCCAGGCCACGGCATCGGGCGGGATGACCCCGTCCTTGTAAAGCTTCTTGAGGTCGTCAAAGGCGCGCCAGGTCCCGGGGCCATTGAACACGTCGGCGCCCTTGGGGCTCCGGTCCGAGATCAGTCCCCCACCGTAGGAGTAGATGAGGGCCATGATGTTGTCATGGGTGTCGTAGCTCCGGCCCAGCGTCAGCCCGAGGCCGTAGACCTTGGGCGGGTTGTTCATGGCCCGGGCGGCCTGGAACAGCCAGGCGTAGTCGGGTTTTTCCGGGATCTTCATGCCAGCCTTCTCCAAGAGGTCCACCCGGATCTCGGCCGGCCGGAGCTCGAAGAACATCGGGATCGCCCAGACCCGCTTCGTCCCCGTGACCGAGTCCGGCGCCGTGAGGGCGGTGATGATCCTGGGGTAGAAGTCGTCCCGGCCCAACTTCTCGACCACATCATCGATGGGGATGGTCAGGCCCAGCTCGGCAGCGAGGATTGGCCCGGGCTCGCCCATGAGGACCACGTCCGGCGTGGTGCGGGCCTCGATGGCGGCGAAGACCTTCTCCCCGTAGGCGTTGCGGGGCAGCATGGAGATGTCCACGTCCACATTCGCTTCCTTGCCCCAGGCCTCGGTCTTGGCCCGGAGCCAGTTGTTCTGGGCGTCCACGAACGTGGTCATCAGCCAGACCTTGAGCCGGGGCTTCTCGCCGGCCGCCGCGGCGCCGGCCAGGGCCAGAACCAGGGCCACCACGATCAATCCTGCCAGCACACCCTTGGAGCGCATTGTTACACCTCCTGTCCTCATCGGCCGTTTCAGGGGTATCGGGCGCACCGGTTGCTCCCCGATTCACCTCCTTCCAGACCTAAGAGATCGGTGCGCATGCGCATCAGCCGTCGAACGATCCCTGCACCACGAGAGGCTGCCGTGTGGAGAAAGGCTATGCCGAGGCTATAGACTGTGTCAAGGGATACTGCGGGCGGGAGGACAACCTGCGGGAGAGAGGCAGCCCGGTGTTTTCGCGCGAAGACTGCCACGCTGAGAGAATGGCAACTGGGCGATCCGGCAAGTGGGCAATCTGGAGCTCAGCACTGCAGCATATGCGGCACAGGAAACCGGCCGTTCGCCCAGCGACCACCGCAGGTCGGTGATCGCTCCGGGGCCATCGGGCGGGGGGCTGCGGGTCAGGATGGTCGGACCACGGGTCGCTCTTCCTGGGACGAGCGCAAAACCAGGTGGGCGAACTCCAGGACGCGCCGCCCCTCTTCTGCCGTCAGGATGATGCGCTCCTCCTGGCCCGCCAGGAACCGGACGAAGTGCTCGGTCGAGCGGCGGAAGCTGAGGCCCCAGTCGCTCTCGATGTTGTGGAAGGCTCGCACCTCGCCGTCCGCATACAGGGTCACCACCGGCTCGTCCAGGAAGCGGTCGCTGGCCCGATTGACCGTGATGATGCCGCTTTCGCCCTGGATCTCGAACTGCTCGTGGCTGGCGTAGTAGTCGGTGCGCACCCGCATCCGGGGCGCCGCCGTGACGTCCCAGATGCCGTGGACCGGGGGCTGGCTGTGCCGCCAAAGCACCGAGGCGGGCGCGTCCACCGCCCGCCCCGAGGGAAGGCTCGTCCATTCGATCCGGGCGAAGACGTCGCGCACGTCTCCGAAGAGCCAGAGGGCCACCGCCAGCATGTGGTGGCCGTGGTCGAAGACGAAGGGTCCGCCCCGGCCCTGCGTGCCCAGCGCGTCGCGCCACTGGTTCGTCTCGGCGGGCACGTGCCAGGAGTGCTCGCGGTTGCCGGCCACCATCTTCATGCGAAAGTGGAGCGGGCGGCCGATGGCCCCGGCGCCCAGCAGCTCCTTGGCCTTCTGCAGCGGCGGGTAGAAGACGAAGTTCTCGAAGACCTTCAGGTGCCGCCCGGCCTCGCGCGCCGCCTGGATCATCCGGTCCGCCTCCTCCAGCGTCATGGCCATCGGCTTCTGGACGCTGACGTGGCAGCCTGCCCGCAGGGCGGCCACGGTCATCTCCGCGTGGAGGGGATGCGGGGTGAGGATCTCGACGAGGTCGAGGTCCAGCGCGAGGAGCTTTTCAAATTCCTGGACCAGCGTGGCCTTCGGGACCAGGGCGGCGCGCTCGCGCAGCAACTCCTCCCGCGCATCGCAGAGGGCGACCACCTCGACCAGGGGGTTCCGCTGGTAGCCGGGGTAGTGCAGGTCGAAGATCCGTCCCAGGCCGACGACGCCGACACGCAGTGTGCGCTGCATCCCTCACTCCCTCACCGGACTACTTCAACGCCCCGAAGCTGAGTCCACTGACCATGGACCGCCCCACGAAAAAGAAGAAGAGCGCCAGCGGGATCATGGAGATGAATGACGCCGCGGCCATCTCGTTGTAGAAGACTTGGTGCTCGGACTTGTAGCCGGCGATGGCCAGGGGCAGCGTGTTGATCCCGCCCCGCGACAGGATCAGGGCGAACATGAACTCGACGTAGCTGGCCAAGAACACGAAGCAGGCCGTGACCGCCACCCCGGGCGCCGCCAGCGGCAGGACGATCCGGCGCAGGGCGACCAGGAGGCTGGCGCCGTCGATGGCGGCCGCCTCTTCCAGTTCGGGCGGGATGGTGTCGAAAAACCCCTTCATCAGCCAGATGGCCAGGGGCAACGAGAGCAGGGTGTGCACCAGGGCCAGGCCGACGTGGGTGTTGACCAGCCGGTACTGCGTCATCATCAGGAAGATCGGCACCGCCAGGGACACGCCGGGGGTCATGCGGACGATCAGCAGGCCGTTGAAGGCAACCCGCAGGGCTCGCGCGCGGAAGCGTGAGAAGACATAGGCGGCGCCCACGCTCAGGGCCAGGCACAGCGCGACCGTCATCCCCGCGACCTTCACCGAGTTGATGACGTTGGGGATGATGGAGACCTTGGTCCCCACATCCACGTAGCCCCCACCGAACAGGACCGCCGCGTAGGTACGGAGCGTCAGCGTGCTGGGAAGCGCAAGACTGCGCGGGATCGAGCCGGGCAGGGTCAGCGAAACCAGGAAGTACCACAGGAACGGGAACAGCGACCAGAGGCTGACCAGCAGGACCAGCAGGCCCAGTAGCAGCCGCCAGCGCAGGGACCGGGCCATCACGCCTCCCTCCGCTGCGCGAAGGCGAGGTAGACATTCACAACCACCAGGGGAAAGATCATAGTGACCAAGCCGTAGGCGCTCGCCTTGCCGAGCTTCAGCTCCATGAAGGCCGTCTTGTAGGTGGCGATGGTCAGCGTCGTGGAGATGGTGCCCGGACCCCCCTGGGTCATGATCCACAGATAGTCGAAGGCCCGGTACGTGTCCAGCGTCTTGATCGTCAGCGCGATCAGGATCACCGGCCGCAGCATGGGCAGCACGACGTGCCAGAAGCTCTCCCAGGTCCCCGCCCCGTCCACGCGTGCGGCTTCCAGCGGCTCGCGGGGCAGGCTCTGCAGCCCGGCGAGGAGGATGAGGTACATGAAGGGCGTCCAGCCCCAGATGTCCGTCAGCATCACCAGGTAGAAGGCCGCGCTGCTCACCAGCCAGGGATAGGTGGAGAGCCCCAGAAGCGCCAGCAGATGGTTCACCCATCCGTAGTGCTCGGTGTAGGCGAACGTCCACATGACCCCCGCCGCCGCCGGGATGAAGATCATGGGCGTGATGATGACCTGGCGAAGCGCGGTGTGCAGCGGCCAGGCGAACGCCTCCTCGACCGCGGTCGTGAGCAGGGCGAAGGCGAGGCCGAGGACGAAGCTCGCCGACACGCAGATCCCCGTGTAGAGGAAGCTCCGCAGCACGTGACCCCAGCCGCCGGAACGGCCGAAGATTTCGAAGAAGTTGCCGAGGCCGATGAATTCGTCGGTATCGTAGGCGGGCTCCAGATCGCGGAAGCTCAGATAGAGGAGTTGACCGATGGGATAGATGTAGACCAGGAGCAGGTAGACCAGCGGCAGGGCCAGCAGGACCGCCACGACGGCCCGATTGCGACTGCCCATCCCTGCCGTGGTCATGCGGTCGTCCGTGCAGGAATCTGCCGGAGGCGGCGACGCCCCCGGCAGATTCCTCAGGAAGCCTATTTCTTGTAGTAGCCGGCGCGCTCCAGCGTGCGCTCGGTCTCGGCGG
>Ga0316616_100001039_pt1 | contig 10588 bp, 8 predicted proteins | sample OWC_Aug_M1_C1_D1_FD_207660 | JGI IMG/M metagenome (GOLD analysis project Ga0316616, IMG submission 207660) | Wetland soil microbial communities from Old Woman Creek delta, Ohio, United States - OWC_Aug_M1_C1_D1_B | ecosystem: Environmental > Terrestrial > Soil > Wetlands | place: USA: Ohio...
ATGATTTTCGAAAAAACGCATCGCGCTACGAGGCGAGCAAAAAAATGCTGAATGCAAAAAAAATGGACGCGGCCAGGACCAGGAACCTTGTTGCGATCAATTTTGTGCTGGTATATCTGGATCTTCTGGAAGCGGAGAACCTCGTCAAGGTGTCAGAGAAAGAGGTGCTGCAGCTTGAATCCCACCTGCACGACGCAAAAAGCCTTTACGAGGAAGGTGTGATTACAAAGAACGATCTCCTTCAGGCCGGGGTGAAGATCTCTGATGCGAGGCAGAGGCTGCTGACCGCAAGGAACCTCAGGGCAGTGACAGCCTCACAATTGAACAGTGTACTTTTAAGACCTTTGACTTCTGATATGCAGGTTGAGGATGTCAGGGAATCACCTGCCCGGTTTGTTGAAGCAGACATGGGGAAGGCCTGGGAGATTGCTGAAAAACAGCGGCCCGAGATACTGATCGCTGAAGAAACACTTAAGGCACTGGACCTCGAGAAAAAGGCAACAGAAGCGGAGTTTTTTCCGAGACTTTTTGTGAGAGGCGGATTCGATTTTACTGAAAACCAATATCAGGTCTACCAGGGGAATTGGTCTGCCACTCTCGGGCTGGGGATAAATCTTTTTCAGGGCGGTCTCACGAGGGCTGAACTTAAGAAGAACGAGAGTCAGAGATTAAGGCTGGTTGAGGAAAAAAATAAGTTGATTGATGATATAAAGCTTGAAGTCGAAAAATATCTGCTCAATGTGAGGACCGCAAAAGAGCGGGTGGATGTGACAAGGGACGCTGTTCAGCAGGCAGAGGAGAACCTCAGGATCAACAGGGTGAAATACGAAGAAGGCGCTGGTACTGCCACTGATGTCCTTGACGCGGTCACACTCCTGACTGTTGCAGAGACGAACAATTATAAGTCTGTCTACGACCTGAGAAGGTCGGAGGCCGCGGTCTTGTATGCGATAGGGACAGATCTTTCGGAGGTATATAGGTAATGCCCCCTCACCCTCGCCCTCTCCCTCCAGGGGAGAGGGTTGTAATATTTCCCCGCCCTTGAGGGGAGGGGATTGAAGGGGAGGGTGATGTATGTGACTTTACTAATGAAACTATTAGTATCTTAAGAGGGGGCGAAGGGGAGTTAGCCTTGATGAATAAGTTGAAATAATGAGGATAAAATGGACGAGGTAAAACAGGAAGCAGAAACGCCGAACAATAACCATAAGCGAAAGGTGATGGCAGGGATAGTTTTTACGGGCCTATCGGTTGTTGGGATAGTCATCATTTATTTTTATCTGCAATATATACATACCCATATTACTACAGACGACGCCTTTATCGACGGCAATATCCACACGATCGCATCGAAGGTGCCGGGCACGGTAAAGGCAGTACTGGTGAAATCCAACCAGTTTGTAAAAACAGGAGTCGTCCTTGTAGAGATAGACCCTGTTGATTATGACGTAAAAGTCAATGAAGCCGAGGCAGGTCTCAATGCTGAAAAGGCGAAGCTCGGCGAGAGAGAATCTACTATTGAGTCCTCCAGGAGCATGCTTTCAGAGCTTCAGGCGCGCAGGGAATCGGCAAGGGCAAACCTTGAACTTCAGGAGGCAAACCTGAAGCAGTCGCATATGGATTTGAAAAGGGCGGAGTCCTTGTATAAGAAGGAAGCTGTATCAAGGGAAAAGTATGAAAGGCAGCAGACCTCCTATGATGTATCTGCTGCTCAGGTCAGGGCAGCCAAGGAACAGCTGAAACAGGCTGAAATGGCGATTCAGGCGCAGAGAGCGGTCGTGGGCCAGGCAGAGGCGTCAAAGACAGCTCAGGCTTCATCTATAAAACAAAAAGAGGCTGGTCTGGAAGCTGCAAAGCTCAGTTACGGTTATACGAGGATTTATGCGCCTGTCGACGGTTATGTCACAAAGAAGTCTGTCGAGGTGGGCAACCAGTTGCAGCCGGGCCAGCCGATTATGGCCCTTGTCCCGCTTGAGGGAATATATGTGACAGCGAATTATAAGGAGACGCAGCTTGAAAAGGTGAAGACTGGAATGAAAGTGGATATAAAGGTCGATACCTATCCGGGCAAGATATTCAAGGGCACTGTCGAAAGCATTATGGCGGGCACGGGCGCCGTATTTTCCCTTTTCCCGGCTGAAAATGCGACTGGGAATTTCGTCAAGGTCGTGCAGAGGGTACCTGTCAAGATCCTCCTGGATAAGGACACTGACAAGGAGCATGTGCTGAGGGTGGGGATGTCGGTTGTGCCGACGATTGTGATAGGAAAATAGCCCGGAAAATAGGGAGAGCGGAAGTGCTGAAGGCTTTCGATCTTATTCACCAGTAGTTGTTTGTCGATAGTGTGCCTCCGGGTTTTCTATCTAAGTGCTATCGATTTCCGGACTTCCGAGCCGACTTCCGCACTTTTCCCTGTCCACTTTTAAGCCGAATATTGACAGTCTAAAGCTTAAATGTTAAGCTTTTAACATGCGGAGAATTTCTGTCCTGCTATTGTTTTTGTTATTTATTGCTTCGACTGCATCAGGGGACGTCTATAAATATATAGATGAAAACGGTGTTATCTGCTATACCGACAAGCCTTTTGGGAAAAAGACCCAGGCGGAGGTTGTTTATAAAGAAAAGAAGGCCCCTGTTGTTAACCAAAGGCCTGAAAAAAGCCGGGGGATAAAGACCGACTATAGTCATTATGTCCAGAAGGCCGCGCTAAAGTATGAGATAGAGCCGGAGTTGATCCATGCTGTCATCAGGACTGAGTCTAACGGAAATTACAGGGCAGTGTCAAAAAAAGGCGCTATGGGACTGATGCAGCTGATGCCTTCGACTGCGAATGATATGAATGTCGGGAACCCCTTTAACCCTGAAGAGAACATAAACGGCGGGACCCGGTACCTCAGATTTCTTCTTGAAAAGTTTGACGGGAACGTGACCCTCGCCGTTGCAGCGTACAATTCAGGTCCGACTACTGTTGAGAGATACGGGAATATTCCTCCCATTGCTGAAACGAAGCAGTATGTCAACAGGGTCTTCACATTATATAATGGTAAAAGAAGTTATGCGGTTTCCGATTCAGCTGTAGATTATCAGGACAGACCTGCCCAGATCTACAAGGTCGTCCTCGAAGACGGCACTATTCTTTTCACGAATTCGGCGCTTGAGAGAAAAGGCAAACTAAGGTTCTAATGCCTCCCGGTACATCTTCTCTGCAGGAACAGATTCTGGAGTTCAAGGAACGAAAACGCGCGATCATCCTTTCTCACAATTACCAAAGAGATGAAGTCCAGGAGATCGCGGATTTTGTAGGTGATTCACTCGAGCTTTCGAGGATAGCCGCCACGAAAGACTGCGAAATGATCGTCTTCTGCGGAGTTCATTTCATGGCTGAGAGCGCTTCGATCCTTTCGCCTGATAAGACCGTTTTGCTGCCTGAGGAAGAGGCACTATGTCCGATGGCTGACATGATACGTGTTGATTCTCCCCGGCCGGTAAGGAAGAGGTTCCCTGGTTATGAAAACCCTCCTGCATATGTTTTCCCTCCGGAATATACGCTGAGGGACATCAAAAGGGAATATCCCGGTGTCCCTGTTGTTGCATATGTAAATACCACCGCTGACGTCAAGGCTGAAAGCGACATCTGCTGTACCTCCGCAAATGTTGTGAAGGTCATAGATTCCCTTCCCGGTGATGAAGTCATCTGCGTACCCGACAAGAACCTCTCGATGTGGGCCGCGAGGAACACCAGGAAAAGGGTGATCGCCTGGGACGGCTATTGCAATATTCACGAAAGGGTTTCGGTAGAAGATGTCAGACAGGCGAGGGCGGAGCATCCCAATGCACTTGTTCTGGCCCACCCTGAATGCAGGATCGAGGTGCTTGAAATTGCCGACCATGTGACCAGCACCTCCGGTATGCTCAGATACGCTCATGTCTCTGATGCAAGAGAGTTTATTGTCGGTACGGAAATCGGGCTTATGCACAGACTGCGCAAGGAAAATCCCGAAAAAGAATTTTGGCCCCTCAGGAAGGACATGATCTGTCCGAACATGAAAAAGACGACGCTGAAAAGCATACTCAGGGCATTTCAGGAAAACACCTTTGTTGTCAAAGTCCCTGAAGAGGTCAGGATCCCCGCAAAAAGGGCATTGGACAGAATGCTCGAGATAAAATAACTTTAAGGTTTCATAAATTGCGTGAAGGAAGCAAAGAAAAAGGCTTAATCCGGACCCTGCGTTATATTTTTCCATAAGCATGAACCCCCTGCAAAAAAAAATAGTTGAAAAAATCAAAGAACAAGGTCCCATCACCTTTGAGCGTTTCATGTCCATGGCGTTGTATGACCCTGATCTCGGCTATTACAATACGGAGTCGGGGAAGATAGGCAGGGATGGGGATTTCTATACAAGCTCGCATCTCCATCCGCTCTTTGGCGCCATGATAGGCAGGCAGATAACTGAGATGTGGGACGTGATGGGGCGGCCGGACAATTTCAGCATTGTCGAGATGGGCGGCGGTGCGGGATATGTCTGCAAAGACCTGCTCGGCTCTCTCAGGGAGACAGACTTTTACTCTGCCCTGCAGTATGTCATTATAGAGCGAAGTCCTGCAATGAGAGACAAGCAGCAGAAACTTCTCAGCGAGTTTTCCGGCAAAGTTAAATGGTCGAATGCATTGAATGAGTGCTGCAGCACTACTGGCTGTATCTTATCGAATGAACTGCTTGACGCCTTCCCGGTACATCTTGTAAGGATGGAAGATACTCTGAAGGAAGTTTATATTGATTTCGATGCCGGGGATAACCGGCTTATTGAACGGACAGGGGACCTGAGCGGCAATGAGCTTGCGGATTATTTCAGCGAATTCTCTATCGGGATCGGGAAAGGGCATACAACAGAAGTCAACCTTGCGATCAGGGACTGGCTGCATGAGATTAATGAGACTCTGCTGAGAGGCTTTATACTTACGATCGATTACGGATACCCCTCATGGGATTACTACAGCGAAGACAGGGACCGGGGTACTCTCATGTGTTATCGCAAACACCAGTTAAGTGAAAATCCATATGAAAATATCGGAGAACAGGACATAACCGCACACGTTAATTTTTCTGCGGTAAAGAAATGGGGTGAGGAGCTCGGGATCAAAACAGCCGGCTTTTGCGGGCAGGGGGTATTTATGGTGTCCCTTGGAATTGAGGATGATTTAAAAAGGATAGCTGAGGGATCAAAGGACTACGTGTTCGAAATCGCAAGGATCAAGAAGTTGATTTTGCCGCAGGGGTTGGGTGAATCGCATAAAGTCCTGGTCCAGTATAAAGGAGTTGAGCCGCCAAAGTTGCGCGGCTTTTCCATGAGAAACCAGCTCAGGGTCCTGTAACCCACATAATTCATAAACTTTGGCGGGAATAAGGCGGAATATAGCATCCTCGCTCATTCTCATCCCGGCAAAATGCCGGGACTCCGAGGGCTTTTGCCTCTTTAGTTCATATATGCATACTGTAGGAATATCAGCTAAAAGAATCCGCTCAAATACTATATCCCCCCTTATTCTGGTTAGAGCTGTCTGATATTTATGAATTATAAGGGCTAAGCGCCTGCAGGGCTTTCATGCTCTTCAGGACGCTTTCAGTAGAATGGGCCTCAAGGGTATGGATGCATTGCGTGTCGCCGAGAAGTCCAAAAAAACCTGTAAAATCAAACGTCCCATCGCTTATTGGCAGATGCTGGTCAGAGGTCTTGTCGTTGTCATGAAGGTGCAGCTCTATCAAATACGGTTTCAGGGACGACATCCATACTTCGAGCGGCGCCCTCGAAAAGAGATTGAAATGTCCGGTATCAAAACAGACGCCGAAATTAGAGGAGTTCATCTCTTCCATAAGCAGTTTCAGGTTTGACGGCTCGTCCTCAAATATATTTTCAATAGCGAGTTTTACACCTATTGCAGCAGCCCGCGCATTAAGCGGCTGCCATGTCACAAGGCTCTTTTCAAGCCAGATGTCTGTATTCAGTGCATATTTCCATTTTTCATATCCGGAGTGAAAAACGATCGCTTTTGGTCTTAAAAGTTCAGCTATATCAAGCGTCTGTCCGAACCGCTTTCCTGTGGCCTCACGGACCTGAGAATCCACTGCACCAGGGGAAAGATCCATAAAAGGCGCATGAATGGACAGAGACGGCTTGTATTCCAGCATCGCCCGGACTTCGTTGATTTTTTTCGGAGAAACAACATCCAGTACAGCCGAACTGAAATAGATTTCGAGATTAAGGCTGTTTTTTATAATAAAATCAATGTATTCGTCGATTTTATCGAATGGGATATGGACGTGGGGCTGTGTCACTTGCCTGCAGCTGCCGGTTCCTTGGCAGCGGACGCAGTTTCAGCAGGCGCAGGTGTTTCTTTCGCTTTCTTTGGCTCAGGAGTTTTTGGCGCAGAGCCCTTGCCTGATGCATAATCAGTTGCATACCAGCCGGTCCCTTTCAGGACAAAAGATGTGTTTGAGACCATTTTTCTCAGCCGACCCGTGCACTCAGGGCAGACCGTTAATGGAGCTTCAGTGATTTTTTGTATTACCTCCATTTGCTTTTCGCATTTTTCACAGACATACTCATATATAGGCATTTTACGGACCTCCAGAAATATAAACGTAACACTATACTATAACCCATATCCGGAAATTGCGTCAATTTTGACGAACTTGTGAAAAGTCGAAAAATGCACCTTTTGCCATTCTGAGAGAAGCGAAGAATCCTGCTTTTTCAACATATTGAAAGACCCTTCGAAACCTATCCTGCGCTGGAACCTGTCCTGAGCTTAACGACGAGATTCTTCTCTGCACTCAGGGTGACAAAGCGAAGGGTTCAGGGGTGACACTTTTTGACTTTTTGCGAAGCCGTCAATTTTAGAAAGATTTTCAGAAAGTGTATAATACGAAAATGGTCATAGGTCTGACAGGAAATTACGGCATGGGGAAGAGTTATGTTCTGTCTGTCTTCAGGGAACTGGGGGCCATAGTATTGGACAGCGATAAAATAGTAGCCCTGCTCCTTCAGGATAGGGGGGTTATACTCAAGATCAAGAAGATCCTGGGTAGCTGCGTAGTAAAGAAGGATGGTGCGCTGGATAAAGGCAAAGTAGCCAAAATTATATTCAACAACAATGAGTTAAGGCAAAAAATTGAATTATTGCTCCATCCTTTGGTTTTTGCCAGGGTGGAAGCGTCACTGAAGAAGATAAAAGGCAGCAGGCGGCTTGCGATTGTAGAAGTGCCCATTCTTTTTGAAGGCGGGTATCAGGCCAGGTTTGACAGGACCATAACAGTATTTACCACCCAAAAGACAGCCCTTGAAAGATTGCTGAACGCCGGGGTCTCCCGCAACAATGCCATGAAGAGGCTGAAGGCCCAACTGCCTCCACAGACAAAAAAGAAGCTGGCTGACTATGTTATCGACAATAATGGTACTAAACAAAGGACCCGCAGGCAGATCGAAAACATTTATGAAAAGTTGCTCGAAGAGATGGGTTAACCCCCAAAATGAGTTTAAAATAAGAAGTTGTGGAGATGTGTGAAAAAAGATCTTTATCTGCGCCACCTTTGTAAGACATACGTGATTAAAATAGGCGGATATTTTCATGACTGACGTATGGAAATTATCAGCAGCGAAGTTGCGACATTATAAAGATTTTTTTCATACATCTCCGCAATGATCGCATTTTTTGGGTAACAGACTCCTCAGACAGGGTCCACATCTATTCTTATCTGAATTTTCCTTGAACTGTCGAATGTTTTTAATACCTTTCTCGCAGCATTATTCAGCTTCTTTCTATTGCCGGATTTAAGGATTATGGAAAAATTCTCAGCCCCTTTCCTGTCTTTATCGGTTGTAGGTCCCAGTATCTCGATCTCCGGCTCATAATTGCGGGCTGTTTTAATAATTTTTTCTGATACCTCGGAAGGACCTTTGAAGGTGATCTTCAGCATCTTTGTGTACGGCGGGTAACTGAGGTCCTTTCTCATCTGCAGCTCTTCTTTTGCGAAGGCGGAGTAATCGTTGCTCCGAAGATGTTTAAAAAGGGGGGTACCGGAGAACCTTGTCTGTATCAGTACTTCTCCGTCCGGTCTAACCAGGTCAATGATCGATGAGAGTTCATGATAGGCCTTTTCCATGGCCCTGAAATCGGGCAGGTTCAGTGACGGATCGATGTCCAGGACTGCTGCCATGGCAAACTTATCAGTTACCGAGATACGCCTTGTCATTATTTTTGTGCCTATCAGGATCCTGGAAAAATCTCCTGAGATGAGTCTCTCAAGCTCTTCTTTTTCAGATTTTTTTTTGACGTTATCGCTGTCGAACCTCATGGTTGTCTTTCCAAATAGTTCTTCGATATACTCCTGGACCCTCTGGGTCCCGCTTCCCAGCAGCTCAAAATTGTGGCCTTTGCACCTGGGGCATCTTTCGGGGACATACTGGCTCTTGCTGCAGTAATGACATTTCAGCGAATTGTCGTTTTTATGAAACACCATCGGTATATCACATTCGCGGCATTTCACAATGTAGGCGCATTCCTTGCAAAGGAGCAGGGAGGAATAACCCCTTCTGTTCATGACGAACATTACCTTATCGTTTTTTCGGACATGCTTAAGAGCGGCTTCATATACTGTTTTAGAAAAGCCGGGCCTGATTTTTTTCTCGAATTGCATGTCCGCAATCCTTATGAAAGGGCGCTTCGTATCAAGTGAAGGTTTCAGCATTCTGTATTTGCCAGTGACGGCGTTGAAATAAGAGTCGATCGATGGGGTGATCGAGGAAAGAAGTACTACGGCCTTTTCGATAAAACCCCTCATGACAGCGACATCCCGCATGTTATAGCGGACGCCTTCCTCGGTCTTATAATACCGGCTGTGTTCATTCAGAACAACGATCAGGGAGACCTTTTTCATAGGCGCGAAGAGTGCGGCCCTTGTGCCGATGACTATATCGCATCTGCCGGAAAGAATACCTTCGATACTTTCTGAACGTTTTCCTCCGGAAAGCTCTCCGTGAAGCAGGCAGGCCCGTCCTTCAAACTTCTCGCTGACAGCGCTATAAAGGAGATTTGACTGGCCGATATCAGGCAGGAGCACGATGACATTTTTAACCGAGTCCAGCAGCTTAAAAACCATAGAGTATTCGTACAAGACCGAAGGCGCATGCAAAAGCAAGCCAATGTATTGATTGCTGAGGACCGCCGAAGTGATATTCAGTGCGTCTTCCGGCCCAATATCCATAAAAGCTATTTCTTCCTGGCGGGATACTTGTTTTTTGCCTTTCCGCTGCTGCGTTCTTGTAAATAATTCCGGCGGCAGGGTCTGTTTGAGGACCAGGCCTTCCGGTGCGATGTAATAGTCAGACATCCAACTCAGCAGCCTGAGGAGGGATTTGCCGAGCAAAACAGGCTCCCCAGGCACTGTCTGCAATTCTTTCAGGGGGCCTTTCGGCGGAGAAGGGTTTTTGTCGAGAATAATCCCCCTGGTCAGTGTATTTTTAAGTGGCGCCTGGACCACCAGTCCGGGTTGCGCTATTTCCGCCAGGGATTCAGGACAGACATAGGTGAGTGGACCGAGGTTAATCGGGAAAATTACGTCATAACAGAGCATGAAGGATTTTATCATAAATGGGTCAGTATGCGTTATCATAAGACAGAGTAAACAAATAAGGAGAAGGCCATGCTTATAGTAATGCATCATTCTGCCACGGACAAAGATATTGAAAAGGTAAAAAAAGCTATTGCTGCTATGGGGCTTAAACCTGTAGCCATCCCGGGGGCTGAACGGACAGCCATAGGTGTAATCGGGAACCAGGGCTGGATAGATGACTCACCAATTCGTGTCATGAAAAAGGTTGTTGAAATCATCCATGTTACAAAGCCTTATAAACTTGTCAGCAGGGATTTTCATCCTTCTGACACTGTTGTCAGCCTGGGACGTAACGTAAAAGTCGGCGGAAAATCTCCGCTGCTGGTCATCGCCGGCCCCTGTGCCATCGAGAGCAGGGAACAGATATTCAAAACAGCCTATTTTCTGAAAAAGCTCGGCGTGCCTGTTTTGCGGGGGGGCGCGTACAAGCCCCGGACGAGTCCTCACAGTTTTCAGGGAATGAGGAAGCAGGGGTTGGACCTGCTGGACGAAGTCAGAAAAGATGTGGGTCTTTTGGTGGTGACTGAAGTGATGAGCCCCGAACACGTGGAGATGGTGGCGGAAAAAGTCGATATACTCCAGATCGGAGCGCGCAATATGCAGAACTACGACCTGCTCAGGGAAGTGGGGCAGATAAGGAAACCAGTTATCCTCAAGAGAGGGCTTTCCGCAACTGTTGAGGAATGGCTTTCATCTGCAGAGTATATCCTGGTCGGGGGTAATACCGCGGTCGTCCTGTGCGAACGCGGTATACGGACCTTCGAAACAGCCACACGAAATACAGCGGACCTCGCAGTCGTGCCGCTTTTAAAAATTGCTTCCCATCTCCCGGTCATTTTCGACCCGAGTCATGCAACAGGGCAGAGACACCTGGTATCGCCTATGGCAATGGCATCAGTAGTTACAGGTGTTCACGGC
>Ga0316616_100001040_pt1 | contig 10585 bp, 9 predicted proteins | sample OWC_Aug_M1_C1_D1_FD_207660 | JGI IMG/M metagenome (GOLD analysis project Ga0316616, IMG submission 207660) | Wetland soil microbial communities from Old Woman Creek delta, Ohio, United States - OWC_Aug_M1_C1_D1_B | ecosystem: Environmental > Terrestrial > Soil > Wetlands | place: USA: Ohio...
GCCAGGAGTCCCTGCGCAGGGTCGCGAGGATCCTGGTCGAGCCGCGGTTGGCGACGCGAAGCTCGCTCCGGTCCCGGTGGCTGCTACCGCGTGCATGCTGCTCGGCGCGCATCCGGCCGGGCGCCGCGCCCGCAACGCATCGGCCGGCGGGAACAGGACCCGGACGATGAGCACTCGCGCACGGGGCAAGCAGCCTGACCGGCGTGCGCCGCGCGGGCCTCGCCCGCGCCGTTTCGACCGCCTCCTGCGCCTTCCGACCCGGGCGAAAGTTGCCGCACCGCACCATCGCAATGTGCCGGCGCCTGAGGCGCGAGACGGCGGTGACAATGACAAAGAACTGTGTGCTACATTCCTGCCGCACGCCACCCTGAAGCCGAATTGCACGCAAGGGGACTAGCAGAACGACCAACGGCAGACAGCCCGTGTGCCAAGCCGAGGCGCCCTGGCGCGGCAGCCGGAATCGGTCGCCGCGCGCCTGGGCCGGGCCTATCTGGCGCTGGGCGAGTATGCGCGCGCGAAGGTCGAGTTCGAGACCGTGCTTCGCTTCGAAGATGTTCGCGAAGTCCAACGACAACGGCGTGCCGCGCGCGGCGATGTGGGTGACCAGCATCATCATCCAACTGATCGTGATCACGACCTACTGGTCGAACGACGCGTTCGCGCTGATGCTGAACCTGACCAGCGCAGCCTCGCTGATCCCCTGCCTGTTTGTCGCCGCCTACGGGCTGATGATCGCGCAGCGCGGCGAGACCTACGAGGTCCGCCCGGAGGAACGCCGCGACCTGATCCTGGCGGCGATCGCCGTGGTCTACACGCTGTTCATGCTCTATGCGGGCGGGCTGAAGTACATCCTGCTCGCCGCGATCCTGTTCGCTCCCGGCACGGTACTGTACTACATGGCACGGCGCGAACAGGGGCTCGCCGTGTTCGGCAAGACTTCCGACTGGATCCAGTTCGGCGTCATCGCGATCGCCGGCATCTACGGCGTGTACGGTCTGGCGACCGGCGCCATTTCCCTCTGACCCCCCAAGGAGCACGACATGGCCAAGGCAGACAGCAAGACAGCGAAGAAAACCAAGGCGAAGGCGGCGGAGCCGAAGTTCGGCGTGCACTCCGAGGTCGGCCAGCTGCGCAAGGTGATGGTCTGTGCGCCGGGTCTGGCGCACAGCCGCCTGACGCCGAGCAACTGCGACCAGCTGCTGTTCGACGACGTGCTCTGGGTCGAGAACGCCAAGCGCGACCACTTCGACTTCATGATGAAGATGCGCGACCGCGGCGTCGAGGTGGTGGAGATGCACAACCTGCTGGCCGAGACGGTGGCCGTGCCCGAGGGCAGGAAGTGGATCCTCGACAATCAGGTGGTGCCCAACCAGGTCGGCCTGGGCTTCATCGACGAGCTGCGCAGCTACCTCGATGGTCTGGAGGACCGCAAGTTGGCCGAGACGCTGATCGGCGGGCTGTCCACGCTCGACTTCCCCGAGAAGATCGGCGGCAACGCGCTGAAGGTCGTCAAGCAGGCCGCGGGTGCCACCGAGTACCTGCTGCCGCCGCTGCCGAACACGCTGTACACGCGCGACACCACCTGCTGGATCTACGGTGGCGTGACGCTGAACCCCTTGTACTGGCCGGCGCGGCACGAGGAGACCATCCTCACCGCCGCGATCTACAAGTTCCACCCGGACTTCGCGGGCAAGGTCAATGTCTGGTGGGGCGACCCGACCCAGGACCACGGCCTGGCCACCCTCGAGGGCGGGGACGTGATGCCGATCGGCAAGGGCAACGTGCTCATCGGCATGAGCGAGCGCACCTCGCGCCAGGCGATCAGCCAGCTGGCCGCGACGCTGTTCGCCAAGGGCGCGGCCGAGCGCGTGATCGTCGCGGCGATGCCGAAGATCCGCGCCGCGATGCACCTGGACACGGTGTTCACCTTCGCCGACCGCGACTGCGTGCTGCTCGCGCCGGACTTCCTGGCAAAGACCACCACCTTCTCCTACCGGCCGAGCAGCCACCCCAGCGGCGTCGAGTTCGTGGCCGAGAAGAAACCCTTCATCGACGTGGTCGCGCAGGCGCTGGGCTACAAGAAGCTGCGCGTGGTCGAGGCCGGCGGCAGCGACTACCAACGCGAGCGCACGCAGTGGGACAGCGGCGCAAACCTGGTGTGCGCCTCGCCGGGCGTAGTCTATGCCTATGACCGCAACACCTACACCAATACGCTGCTGCGCAAGGCCGGCGTCGAGGTCATCACCATCGTCGGCGCGGAACTCGGCCGTGGCCGCGGCGGCGGCCACTGCATGACCTGCCCGATCATCCGCGACCCGGTGGACTTCTAGGCCGCGCGGCCGGCACCGCGGGACGGCGCGGCCAGCCGCGCATGAGACGACGGCAACCATCGGAACGGTAACCGCGAGGGCATGGTCAAGAGCGAGATCGACGCAGCCGCCGAGGCGCCGAAGCGGCGCTTCCGCTTCCCCGGGGCGGTGGCCACGCTGGCCATCGTCACCGTGCTTGTCTGGCTGGCGGCGCTGTTCATTGCGCCCGGCGTGTACCTGACTGACGCGGACGGCACCCCGATCCCGGGCACCTATACGCGGATCGAGTCGCCGCTGACGCCGGCCGAGCGCGTGCAGCAGTTGATCCTGGCGCCGGTCAACGGCGTGTACGGGCTGCGCAGCCCGAACACCGAGGTCGTGGACACCGAGATCGTGGGGCGCCTGTTCGGCCAGATCGGGATCATCGTGTTCATCATGGCCATCGGCGCATTCATCTCGGTGAGCTTCGCCACGCGCGCGCTCGAGGTGGCGGTGGCCTCGCTGGCGCACCGGCTGCGCGACAAGGGCTGGCTGCTGATCGCGTCCGTCATGGTGCTGTTCTCGGCGCTGGGCTCGACGATGGGCTTCTCGGTCGAGACGCTCGGCTTCTACGCGCTGTTCCTGCCGCTGATGAAGGCGCTGGGCTACGACCGCCTGGTCACCGCGTCGATGATCATCCTCGGCGCGCTGGTCGGCGTGATGGCGGCGACCGTGAACCCGTTTTCGATCGGCGTGGCGGCCAACGAGGCGGGCGTGTCCCTGGGCGAGGGCATCGGGCTGCGCGTGCTGCTCTGGGTGGCGCTGACCGCGATGGCGGTCGGCTGGGTGCTGCGCTATGCCGCGCGGGTGCGCCGCGATCCGGCGTCCTCGCTGTTGGGCCCGGAGGCGGCCGACGAGGGCGCGGACGGCGGCAGCGACGAGGCCTCGCCGCCGCAAGCGGCCGAGGATGCGACGCAGGCGCACCTGACTGGCGCCCAGAAATGGGTGCTGGCAATCACCGCCGCGGCCTTCGGCCTGATGATCTTCTCGGTGATTCCGTGGTCCGCCGTTCTGGGCGGGCGGGCCGCGCCCGCCGACTACTACGGCACCCACGAGGTCGCCGGCGTCGAACCGTTCTGGTTCGAGCTGAGCTGGTGGTTCCCGGAGCTGTCGATGCTGTTCATCCTCGCTTCGGTGCTGGTTGGCTTCGTCGCCAGGATGGGCGAGAAGGAGACGGTGCGCTTGATCGCCGCCGGCGCCTCCGACATGATGGGCCCGGCGATGGTGGTGCTGCTGGCCGGCGGGGTGTCGGCGATCATGAACAATACCCAGACCATGGGGACGATCCTGCATTCGATGGAGCAGTTGGTCAGCGGCGCATCGGCCGGCGCGTTCATCCTGCTCACCGTACTGCTGAACGTGCCGCTGGCGATGCTGATCCCGTCCAGCTCCGGCCATGGCGCGCTGGCCATGCCGCTGCTGGCCCCGCTGGCCGATTTCGCCGAGGTCAGCCGGGCTACCACGATCACCGCCTGGAACATGGGTCACGGCCTGGCGCTGATGTTCTCGCCCACCAGCGTCGTGCTCGTCGGCGGCCTGGCGATCGCCAAGGTCGGCTACGAGAAATACCTGCGCTTCGCGTGGCCGTTTCTGCTGGCGCTGTTCGTGGTGTCGACGGCGATCATTGGCGCCGTGGCCAGCTTCCAGTGACGCACCTCGCCGCGCAGCGCTCCGCAGCCACGGCCCACGGCCGGGTGTTTTGTCGCATAATCGCGTGGAAATTTGCCAAACGATCGGGCCGAACGATATGAACCGATTTCGTCGAAGCTTCGCCGCAATCGCCGCCGCGGTCTGCGCCGCAGTGGCCGGCGCCGCGCACGCGCAGGAAGGTGGTGTCTACATCGCCGGAGACGGGTTCAGCTTCGCAAAGGCCGCCTCCCAGGCGCTCAGCACCAACCCGGCCGGCCAGCGCTTCTTCCTGCTCGTGCTGCCGCCGGAAACGCGGGCGCTCAAGGCTAATGCAAGCGGCCGGCTTGCCGCAACGCGCAAACGGGTCACTTCCTCCGGCGGCGTGCTAATGGTCTGCCAGCGCGACATCGACAGCGGCAAGGTAGACCTTGGCGCACTCGTGCCGGGCGTGGTCGCGGTACGCGGATGGCCGCCCCCCGGCAGCACGGCGCTGCCCCCGGGAGAGCGCTACTTCGCGGACGAGGACCGGAGCGTCCTCCCGGCCGCGAACGAAGGGCTGCGCCGGCTGCGGACGACCTGCACGGACTGACCCGCGCGCCCGCAGGCATCGCAACGCGCGCGCGCCGATGATCCGGGACTACGAGGCCGGAGTCGCGGCCAGGCCCTGCGGCCTGGGCGCGATCGATCCCGCGATGTCGACCCAGCCGCCGCCCATCGCCTGATAGACGTTGACGAGCTGGATGTAGCGCTGCGCGAGCAGGTTCACCGCCGACAGTTCCGCCGCGAAGAGTTCGTTCTCCGCGACCAGCACTTCGAGATAACTCGCGATGCCCTTGTCGAATTTAAGGCGCGACAGCCGGGCGAACTCGCGCAGCGACACGACGCGCTGATTCTGCCTCGCGACCTCTTCGATCTTCTTCTGCGAGCCGACGAGGGCGTCGTTGGTTTCCCGGAACGCATTCAGGATCGTCTGCTGGTAGGCGTTCAACGCCTGCTGCTGCTGCGCCTCGGCGGCGCGCACCTGGCCCTCGATGCCGCCGAAGGTGAAGATCGGACCGGCCAGGCTCGCGCCGATCAGCCATGCGCTCGCCGGGCCGCTCAGGAAATCGCTGAACGCGGTGCTCGCCGAGCCGAGCGCACCGGTGAGCGACAGGGTCGGAAAGTACTGAGCGCGGGCGGCGCCGATGTTGGCATTCGCCGCGACGAGGTTCTGTTCCGCCTGGAGGATATCCGGCCGGCGTTCGAGCAGCGTCGAGGGCAGGTTCGCCGGAATCAGCGGCGGCACGAGCTGGTCGATCGTCTTGCCGCGCGCGATCGCCTGGGCGTTGCGTCCGAGCAGGACTGAAATCAGGTTTTCCTGTGCAGCGATCGCCTGTTCGATGGCCGGAATCGCGGCCAGCGCCTGCTGGTACTGCGAGTCGATCTGCGAAACCTCGGTCTGCGACACCAGACCGGCCTTGAAGCGCAGTTTGAAGATGCGCTGCGTCTCGCCGAAGTTCCGCGCGGTCGCCTGCGCGATCTCGAGCTGCCGGTCGAGCGCCCGCAGTCCGATGTAGGAAGACGTCACGCTCGCCACGAGCGTCAGCACGACCCCGCGCCGCCCCTGGATGCTCGCGTAGACCTGGGCTTGCGCGGCTTCGGTCTGGCGCCGCACCCGGCCGAAGAGGTCGAGCTGCCACTGGGCGCCGAGATTGGCTTCGTAGAGCGTGAAGTAGTTGTCGACGCCGGGCGGCAGCGCCGGCACGCCCAGGCGGCTGGCGCGGAAGCGGCTGACGTCCGCGCCGTAGCCCACCTGGGGGTAGAGCTGCGAGCGCGTGCTCGTCAGTGCGCCGATGAACTGATCGACGCGCGCCGCGGCAATGCGCACGTCGCGGTTCTCGCGCAGCGACGTCTCGACCAGGTCGTTCAGCACCGGGTCGTCGAACTGCTCCCACCACCGGGTGTCGGCCGCCTCGGTGGCCATGGGGTATTCGATGCGCCACGCGGCGGGAACCTCGGTATCCGGGCGCACATAGTCCGGACCGACCGTGCAGCCTGACAGCGCAAGGGCGCAAAGCGCGGCGAAAGGGAAATTCCTCATGGCAGGGCTCACCGTAAAGTCATGCGCCAAGCAGGTCATCCCGGGCACAGGCCTTGAAGCGGGCCCGCACGGCGACGAGGCGGCGCGCCTGCGGGCGCGCCTCGACCGATTGTCGCACAGTCTGCCCACATGGGATAACATGCGGCAACGCCGCGAACCGAGGGAGGAGATTCCGTGAGATACGTGTACATGGCGCTCATCGTCGCCTTCACCGCGCTCGTCCTGCTCTTCAAGGTTCAGAACTTCGAGACCGCGACCGTATCTTTCTTTTCGCTCAGCTTCACGCTGCCCGTCGCGCTGCTGGTGATCGGCATCTACGTGCTGGGCATGCTGACGGGCGGAGCACTGTTCGCGCTGCTGCGAAGCTGGTTTGCCGGTGCGCGCAACCGCAGCTAGAGCGGGCGCGGCAGCGCCGGCGCGGAGGCCGGGATCGACGCCGGCCTGGCTTGTCGTCGCCGCGCTCGCCGGGGTCGCGCTGGCCGGTTGCGGGACGCTGCCGCGCAATGCCGTGCCCCCCGGTCTGGCGGACCACGCAGTGATTCCAGGCATGCCGGATGTGCGCGCGCCGGCCGGTCGGCACAGTGCGCCGATGGCGAGCGACCTCGCGAGATCGTTCGAGCAGCAGTCGCCGAAGGACTTTCCCGTCGGCCCGGACGGCCTGGTCCATTACGCGCACCTCGCGCTGTCCGGCGGCGGGCCGAACGGCGCCTTCGGCGCCGGCTTCCTGAACGGGTGGACGAAGACCGGGCAGCGCCCGGTGTTCAAGATCGTCACCGGCGTGTCGACCGGAGCACTGATGGCGCCCTTCGCCTTCCTGGGCCCGAAGTACGACGATCTGCTCAGGGAGTTCTACACGACGACGACGACGCGCAACATCTTCAACATGCTGTCGATCGTCCCGGCGCTGCTGGCCGGGGATTCCCTCGCCGACACGGCGCCCCTGGGCGCGCTGATCGCCAAGCACGTGACGCCCGAACTGCTGGGCGAGGTCGCGCAGGCGCACGAGCAGGGACGGCGCCTGTACATCGGCACGGTCGACCTCGACTCGCAGCGCTTCATCGTCTGGAACATGGGGCTGATCGCGACGAGCGGCCGGCCGAACGCGCTGGACGTCTTCCGCCAGGTGATGCTCGCCTCGTCGTCGGTGCCGGTCGCCTTCCCCCCGGTCTACTTCGACGTCGAAGCGCAAGGCGCGCGTCACGACGAGATGCACGTCGACGGCGGGGTCGCCACCGGGGTCTTCTACAACGGCGGCGTATTCAGCTTCTCGGCGCTGCGCGCCGCCGCGGGGGGCGCGCCCGGACGCGAGGAGATCTTCATCGTCCACAACGGGCGGCTGTTTCCGGTCGGCGAGCCCACGCGCCGCTCGGTGCGCGCGATCGCGCTGCGAGTCTTCAGTTCCGCCGGCATCGCATCGACCGTCGGCGACCTGTACCGCATCTACGCCACGTCGCTGCGCGAGGATGCGGGCTTTCACTGGGTCACGATCCCGGAGCGCGCGGACGCCGAGAGCCGCGAGGTATTCGATCCCCAGGTGATGACCGAGCTCTATGACCTGGGGTTCCGGACGGCGTTGGCGGGCCCGGTCTGGTGGACGACCCCGCCGGGCTTGAACGGGCTGCCACAGCCCTGAGCCGGCGTGCCGGCCAGCCGCGACCGCGGCGCTGCCCCTGCGTACAATGCGCGCCATGCCTGTTCCCCGCGCTGCGCAATGATCGACCGCCTCAGTCTCACCGTGTACGCGACGGCGCTCACGCTCGCCATCGGCTGGCTGCTCTACGTCGGGAAAGGCATAGTCGTTCCCATCGTTTTCAGCATTCTGGTGGTCTACGTGATCGACGGTCTGACGCGGCTGCTTTTCAGGCTCCCGCTGCTGGAGCGCCTGGTTCCGCTGCGGATCGGTTACGCGGTGGCGTCCCTGGTCATCGCGGTGGCGCTCGCCGCCATCGCATCGCTCGTCGCAGCCAACCTCGGCAGCGTCGCGGCGCTTGCGCCGCAATACAGCGCCTCCCTACTGAACGCCATCCAGGGCGTCGCGGAAAGCATGGGAATCGACCTCGTGCCGACCTGGGCCACGCTGCGCCGGGAACTGCTGGCCCGGGTCAACGCGCAGCAGATCGTCGGTTCGACGGTGTCGTCGGTGTTCTCGATCGCGTCCAGCCTGGTCGTCGTTCTGCTCTATGTCGCGTTTCTGCTGATCGAGCGACGGGCGCTGTCGGCCAAGATCGCCAGGATGTCCGGCGACCCGCAACAGGTGGCGCGGATCCAGAAGGTCATCGGCCACGTCAACGCGAGGATCGGCGCCTATCTCGCGCTCAAGACGCTGGTCAGCGCCATCCAGGGCGTGGCCACCTGGGCGATTCTCGCGTTCCTCGGGGTCGAGTTCGCCGTCTTCTGGGCGGCGCTGGCCGGCCTGCTCAATTATGTCCCCTACATCGGCTCGGTCCTGGGCGTGGCCTTTCCGGTCGCGTTCGCGACCATGCAGTTCGCGGACCCCGGCGCCGTGATCGCGTTACTGCTGTCGCTGGCGGCGGCGCAGTTCTTCATCGGTTTCTTTCTCGACCCGTACCTCATGGGTAACTCGCTTAACCTGAGCCCGTTCGCGATCCTGGTGAGCCTCGCGGTCTGGTCGGCCCTGTGGGGCGTCCCGGGCGCGTTCCTGGCGGTGCCGATCACCGCGTGCCTGGCGCTGGTGTTCGCGGAGTTCGAGGGAACGCGTCCCGTCGCGGTCCTGCTCTCGCGAAACGGCGAGGTGTGAGGCATGGCCGGGGACAGCGCGGCCGACGTGCGCCTTATGCTGCGCGAATCCTGGCGATACCTCGGCCAACTGGTCGCGACCTTCCTGGAGAACCGCGGCCTGCTGCTGGCCGGCGCGGTGGCGTATTACACGCTGCTTTCGCTTCTTCCCCTGCTGATACTCCTCGTGCTCGCGCTGTCGCACTGGCTTCCGGAGGAGCAGTTGCTTGCGACGCTGGGCCGCTACCTCGAACTCGTGGCGCCGGGCCACGCCGCCCCGCTGCTGGAGGAACTCGCCAAGCTGGTGGACCACCGCGACGTCACCAGCGGGGTGATGCTGGCCACGCTGCTGTTCTCGAGCTCGCTGGCGTTCACGGTCCTGGAGCGGTCGATGGCCGTGATCTTCCATCACCGCGTGCAGGCTCAATCGCGGCGCTGGCTCGTTTCCACGGTCATTCCCTATGCTTACGTCCTGGTGCTCGGCGCAGGGCTGCTCGTGATCACGCTGGCCGCGGGCGCGTTGGAGGCCCTGGGAACCCGGGAGGTCGCCATCCTGGGCTTCGAGCAGTCGCTGGGCCCGATGGCGGCGGCGCTGCTCTACCTGATCGGCCTGGGGGGCGAGATCCTGCTGCTGACCTCGATCTACATGGTCATGCCGGCGGGGCGTCTAGCATGGCGGCACGCGCTGCTGGGCGGCATCGCCGCCGGGCTGCTCTGGGAGGTCACCCGGCACATCCTGACGTGGTTCTTCGCCACGCTGTCCCGGGTGAGCGTCCTCTACGGATCGTTCGGGACCGTCGTTTCCCTGCTGCTGAGCTTCGAGCTGGCGGCCATCGTGCTGCTGGTGGGCGCGCAGGTCATCGCGATGTACGAAAGGCGGCCAGCACGTCGCGCCGCACCGCAGTCCGGCGGCGCGGCGTCGTGATTCCGCTGCTGACCGACGAATCCCCGTGTACCGCTGCGGCCAGGTCGTGCCCTCGGGCGGCCGGCCGAAGGGCGACTTCTGGGCGAAGGCGCTACAGCTGGTCGTTGAGCGAGAGGCCTACGCCGATCGTCTTCTGGTTCCAGTTGTAGTCGATCATGCTCTCGCCGTAGCCGGCGAACCCCTGCACGTAGGCGCGGAACGGCCCGATCAGCGGCGGCGAGGTCCAGGAGAGCTGCGCGGCGCCCTTGCCGGTGCCCAGGTTGCCGCGGGCCATCAGGTTGAAGCTGTGGCCGTTCCACTTGTAGATGCCGGTCAGGCTGCCGTGGCCGTAGTAGTCGGTGATGTCCGGGTTGTCGTCGAGATTGAACGCGTACCAGCCTTTCGCCAGCAGGGCGAAGTTCCCGCGCTCGATGCCCGCTTCCACGAACATGCGGTCCCAACTGCGGGACAGCAGGTCCGAGCGGCCGTTCGACTGGTGGTTGTAGCCGGCATTCAGCAGGCCCAGGCGGAAGCCGCCGCCGAGGTAGACGTCCGGACGCCAGCTCACGAAGGCCTCAGGCATGTAGTTGGTGTCGCGGAACGGCTTCGACACGTCCGAGTTGTAGAGCTGCCACTGGCTCTGCTGCGTGTAGGCGACCCACAGGCCCCAGCGCCGGTCGTCGGTCGTCCATGCGCGCGCCTTGGCGCTGATCTGGAACTTGGCCTCAACCTTGTCGCCGTCGGAAACGGGTTCGCCAAACGCCTCGAAGAATGGCACGAACGGTGCGCTGTTGAAGCGGCTGGTGTAGCGCGCGAACAGCAGGTAGTTCTGGTTGTACGAGTTGATCGTGTAGCGCGGCGAGTTCGGATCGAAACCCCAGGCGGAAT
>Ga0316616_100001041_pt1 | contig 10585 bp, 10 predicted proteins | sample OWC_Aug_M1_C1_D1_FD_207660 | JGI IMG/M metagenome (GOLD analysis project Ga0316616, IMG submission 207660) | Wetland soil microbial communities from Old Woman Creek delta, Ohio, United States - OWC_Aug_M1_C1_D1_B | ecosystem: Environmental > Terrestrial > Soil > Wetlands | place: USA: Ohio...
ACGACCTTGCCGTCGGCGCGGCCGCGGGTGCGGGGACCGAGCCAGCCCATCACCTTGCCGAGGTCGCGGGCGGACCCAGCCCCGGTCGCAGTGATGGCCTCGTCGACGAGGGTGGCGATCTCCGCCTCGGTGAGGGCCTCGGGCAGGAAGCCGGCGATGATCGCGATCTCGGCCTCCTCCTTCGCGACGAGGTCCTCGCGACCGCCCTTCCGGTAGGCCTCGACGGACTCGCGGCGGGTCTTCACCTCGCGGGCAAGGACGCCCAGCGCCTGGTCGTCGGTCAGGGGAGCGCCGTCGCGCTTCTCGACGGCGTAGACCGCGCTCCAGACCATCCGCAGGGTGTCGCGGCGCAGCGTATCACCCGACCGCGTCGCGGCGGTCATCTCCTCGTGGAGTCGATCTCGTAGGGACACCGGGCTGGCTCCTCCGCCGGGGCCCGCCGGGAACGGCGAGCCGGCTGCGATGGGCCTCCGGGGCCCGGAAACGGGCCGGGGAAGCAGGTGGACCGGCAACGGATGCGGGCGCCTCGCGGCTCCGCGGCCACCGGTCCCGGCGGCTAACCCTGCTGGCGGGTGGCCTTCTTGCGCTTCGCTTCCTTGCGCTTGCGCTTCACGCTCGGCTTCTCGTAGTGCTCGCGACGGCGAGCCTCGGCGAGAATGCCGGACTGCTGGATCTTCTTGTTGAAGCGACGCAGGGCGCTTTCGAAGGTCTCGTTCTCACCAACGCGGATCTCTGCCAATGCCGGGATCACCTCCTCCGCCCTGGATTGACGTGTCGGCGCCGGCCGCCGGGCGAGGTCGGCAGGCACGAACGCCCACCGACGCACGGTTCCGTCGTGCGCCGGCGAGCCCGGCGGAGCATAGACGGCTCCGTCGGGCGGGTCAAACGTGCCGAACGTCCCGACCCGGGCCCGGACGCGGGTCCGGGACGGGCATGCGGGCGTCCGGATGCGCGCGGGGCACCCGTCACTCCCCGGCGGGCAGGAGGTAGAGGGCGAGGCGCAGCGGCGTCCGGGCCCTGATCGAGTGCGGCATCCGGGCCGGCATCCGGAACCAGGTGCCGGCGGCGACCGGGTGGGCCTCGCCGCCGACCACCGCGTCGCCCTCGCCGTCCAGGACGTGGACGACCGCCGGCCGGGCGGCGGTGTGCTCGGACAGCTCCTCGCCGGGCGCGAAGGCGAAGAGGACGAGCCGCACGTCCGGCCCGTCGTAGAGCGTCTGGCTGTGGATGCCCCGCGGCACGTGCGGTGCGGCGGCGGCGAGGTCGGCAAGGAAGACGGCTGGCTCGGACATCGGGGCACCTCCGCCGGCAACGGTACGCCGCGGACCGGAAGACCATTGCGTATCGCGGCGCTGCCCTCCACGATGCCGGCATGAGCGAGTACCGGCCCTCCGGGCGCACCCTGATCGACGTCCTCGAAGGCGCCGTCACGCGGTACGGGGACCGGCCCGCGGTCCGGCTCCGCCACGAGGACGGCACGATCACGACATGGAGCTACCGCGAGCTGAGCCGGCGAAGCCGGCTCGTCGCGTGGCGGCTGAGATCCCGTGGCCTGCAGCCCGGCGATCGCCTCCTGACGTGGTCCCCGTCCGGCCCCGAGCTGGCGGCGGTCTACTTCGGGGCGATGCGCGCGGGTGTCGTCTTCGTGCCACTCGACCTGCACATGACCCCCGACGCGATCCGCCGCATTGCCGACCGCTCCGGGGCGCTGCAGCTCGTAGTCGGGACCGGGCGCGACGCACCCGACCCGGCCGAGGCCGACCTGGACCACCTCCCCGCCGTCACCACCACCGACCTCTGCGCGGAGCCCGGCGCCGCGATGCCCGCCGACTGGGAGGCGCAGGTCGCGTCGTGGGAGCAGCCCCGGCGCGACGACGTCTACCTGCTCATCTACACGTCCGGGACGACCGGCACGCCGAAGGGCGTGGTGCTGACCCACGACAACACCGTGTCGGGGATCGACGCGTTCCACCTCCTCGTTCCCGACATCGAGTACCGGCTCGTCTCGCTCCTCCCGATGTCGCACCTGTACGCCCTGGCGGTCGAGCTCTGCTTCACCCTTGACCTCGGTGCCGACATCCTTTACGTGCGGAGCCGGAACCCGCGCGTCGTCTTCGAGGCCATCGCCGAGCACCGGATGTCGGCGATGTTCGTCTTTCCGCAGATCCTCGACCTCTTCTGGACGGCCGCCGAGCGCGAGGTGGAACGCCGGGGCAAGGCCGAGTGGCTCCGGCGGGCTCGCGCGATCGCCCGGAACCTGCCGATGGGAGCCCGACGCCTGATCTTCAGGAGCACCGTTCACGCCAGGCTCGGGGGAGAGATGCGGCTCTTCGTCTGCGCCGGGGCGTTCCTCCCGCCGGCGGTCCAGCAGGCGTGGGAGGACCTCGGCGTTGTGGTCATGCAGGGCTACGGGGCCACCGAAACCGGGTCGGGAACCATCAACTCCTGGCGCGACCATCCACTCGGGACGGTCGGTCGGCCACTGGCGGGCGTCGAGATGCGGATCGCCGAGGACGGCGAGGTCCAGTTCCGGGGCCCGACCGTCACCAGGGGGTACTGGCAGGACCCGGAGGCGACGGCGGCGGCCTTCACGGAGGACGGCTTCTATCGGACCGGCGACCTGGGACACCTCGACCCGCAGGGCCGCCTCGTCCTCCACGGCCGCAAGCGGGACATGATCGTCCTGCCCAACAGCCTCAACGTCTTCCCCGAGGACATCGAGAACGCCCTGCGAATCGCGGGGATCCGCGACTCGGTCGTGCTGGAGACCGAGCCCGGGCGGATCGAGGCCGTCGTCCTGGCGCCGACGACGCTCGAGCGCGTCCAGGAGGGCGGGGCAGCGGCACCGGTCGTCGGGGCGTTCACGCCGGGATCCGACCTCGCCCGGGTGCGCGCCGACGTCGACGCGGCGGTGAAGGCCGCCAACGCGACCCTCGCGGTCCACGCGCGGGTCGCCGCCTGGCGCTTCTGGCCGGACGCCGACTTCCCGCGGACGCACACGCTCAAGGTCAAGCGGGACCAGGTGCGGGCGTGGGCGGCGGTGGCCGCTCCCCTGCCGGTCAGCGAAGGGTCGTAGGCCGCGAGGGCATCCCCGCCGGGGCGGCCGGTCGACGACGGCGACCGCGCGGCGAAGGGTGTCCGCGCGTCAGCCGCGCGGGAGCGGCACCTCCGTGCCCACGCTGGCCACGGCCGCCGCGACGTCCTCCGTCCGGGCGTCCGGAGAGGACGCCGGCGACCAGGGGAAGAAGACCACCGTGGATCCCACCTGGCGGATGACGTGGCGCACGTCCGGCGGGTACTGGACGCGGCCGGGGCCGCTCGTCACGTGCGCGGCAAGCTGCGTCGCGGCGGTCGCGGCGGCTCCCGGGTCGGGCAGCTCGTAGACGACGACGAGGCCGCCCTCGGGATCGTCCGGCAGGATCGCCCGGAACGCCGTCCGGGGCACGGCGGCCAGGGACGGCGGTTCGCCCGGGCGAACGGTCAGCTCGGTCGGCTCCAGGACGAGGCCGCGGGCCCGGAGGGCACCGTCGAGCTGGACCTGCGTGGCGCCGACGGCCGGCGAGATGGTGGGCCGCGGCGTCGGGTCGGGCGCCGGGGGGCGCGACGCGGCCGGGCTGCAGCCGGCGGCCAGCAGGGCGGCCGCGACGACGAGGGCGGCGCGGGCGGCGCGGCGTCTCACCCGGGAGGCCATTCGAACGCCCGCCCGCCCATGAGGTGCAGGTGCAGGTGGGGCACCGACTGGCCGCCCCACCTGCCGACGTTGGTCGTGACCCGGTAGCCGCGCTCGACGATCCCCTCGGCACGCGCGAGGTCGGCGGCGACCGCGAAGAGGCGCCCGAGCAGCGGGCCGTGGGCCTCGGTCAGCTCGGCCGCCGACGCGATGTGCTCCCGGGGCAGGAGGAGGAGGTGCGTCGGCGCCCGGGGGGCGATGTCGCGGATGGCGACCACGAGGTCGTCCGCGTGCACCACGGTGGCCGGGATCTCCCCGGCAGCGATCCGGCAGAAGAGGCAGGGGGCGCTCATGCCGGCAAGGGTACGACGGGGAGCCCGCGGCAAAGATCCGGGGCGGCGACGACGCCCTCGATCCGCCCCACGGCCCGCTCGGGGTCGGCGGGATCGGTGCCCTCGACCCGGACGACCGCGATCTCGCCGGCGAGCGGACGCCCGCCCGGTGGGGCGGCCCGCACGACCACGTAGTCCTCGGCGTGGCCGATCCAGCCGGCGCCGGGGTCGCGCCGGTCCGCGGGCTCCTCGAAGAGGACCGCCCGGCGTCCGCCGACGGCGCGCTCGGCGAACCGGCGGCGCGCGGAGGCCCCCTCTGCCAGGAGCATCGCCGCTCGCTCCTTCCGGACCCCGTCCCTCACCTGCCCGGCCATCCGGGCCGCCGGCGTCCCGGGCCGCACCGAGTAGCGGAAGACGTGGAGGCCGGCGGGGTCGAGCGACCGGATGAAGGCGAGCGACCGCTCGAAGGCCGCCTCGTCCTCCGCGGGGAAGCCGGCGATGACGTCGGCGTGGACGGCGAGGCCCGGGATCACCGTCCGGACCCGCTCCACGACGCGGGCGTACTCCGCGGAGAGGTACCGCCGTCCCATCCGCCGCAGGACCCCGTCGTCGCCCGACTGGAGGGGCACGTGCAGGTGGGGAAGGCAGCGCCCGGCGCCCTCCTCCGTCCAGGCGGCCAGCAGGTCGTCGTCCACGTGCTGCGGCTCGATGGAGGAGAGCCGGATCCGCTCCACCGGCGTCTCGGCGAGGATCCGGCGCACGAGGCCCGGCAGGGTCAGGGCAGCGCGCAGGTGGGCGCCGCGCGGTCCGCGCTCCGACCGGCCGCCGTCGTACGTCCCGATGTTGATCCCGGTGAGGACGATCTCGCGATGGCCGGCGGCCAGGGCGCGCCGCACGTCCGTCAGCACGACCTCGGGCGGCAGCGAGCGCTCGGGGCCGCGGGCGCGCGGGATGATGCAGTAGGTGCAGTAGAACGAGCAGCCGTCCTGGACCTTCACGAATGCACGCGTCCGGTCGATCCGGGCCCGGCCCTCGGCGATCCCCTCGATCTCGACGCCGGCGAGCGTCGGCAGCGCCCCGTCGAGCGGGCCGTGCGGGCCGTCGCCCGCCGCCGCGGCGGCCCCGAGCAGGCGCTCGACCTCCGCGAGCAGGCCGTCCTTCTCCTCGTTGGCGACGAGCCGGGCCGCGGGATCGACCGCGGCGAGCGTGGCCCCGCCCACCTGCACGGAGCAGCCGGTCACGATCACGACGGCGCCGGGGCTCGTCCGCCGGGCTCGTCGGACGGCCTTGCGCGACTTGTCGTCCGCGACGGCGGTCACGGTGCACGTGTTCACGAGGTGGAGGTCGGCCGCGGCCCCGCCGTCGACGATCTCCACGCCGCGGGCACGGAGCAGCCGTTCGACCGCGTCCATCTCGGACTGGTTCACCTTGCAGCCCAGGTTCGTGATGGCCGCCCGGCGGACGGGCGGGGACGGCGCGGTCGGCGGCGAGGTCCCTCCGCGAGCACTCGCCGGCGGCCTGCTCATCGGCTCACCAGAGGGCCGGCTTCGTCGACATGAAGAAGGCGATGAGCCCGACGGCCGTCGTGATCGCGTAGGCGACGTAGCGCTGGCGACGCGCCTTCGCCCGCCACGCCTCGCGGTCGGCGTCGGTGGCGATGCCGCCGCGTGCCTGGAGACGCCGAAGGCCCGGGCGCTGGATCGCAAACGCGACGATGGCCGTCACGGCATAGATCGCGAGGCTGACGAGGAGCCACGGCTGCTCGAGGATCCGCGGCCCGAGCACGGTCAGCATGGCGATTCCCGTGAGCGCCAGGCCGGCGCCGACCACCGCCGTCCCGCGGGCCTGGAGCCAGCCGAGCGCGCGCACGATGCGACCCGGCTTCTCGGCCACGAACGCGCGGTCCACCATCCGGTTGCGCAGGGTGAAAGGCAGGAGGAGGCTGGGCACGAAGAGCGAGATCGCGAGCGCCACGTGGACGGCAAGGATCCAGGGGAAGAGGGGCGCAAGGTTCGGCATGGGTCCGGCGCGATGCTAGCGCAGCGACCGGGAAGGCCCCGCCGGCGGGCAGGCCTCAGCCCCGGCGGGCCTCTAGGGCCACCCAGTCGCCCTCGGCGTCTCGGCGGAGGACCCGGAGGTCGGACCCCTCGAGGGCCTCCCGCACGGCGGCCTCGCGGTCGACGAAGATCCCCGACGCGAGAAGCCGGCCGCCGGGCCGCAGCTCGGCCGCCAGGTCGGCGGCCAGGGCGACGAGCAGCGACGCGATCAGGTTGGCGACGACGAGGTCGAACGGCCCGGCGCCCGACGGGAGCGAGCCGCGCCACGCACGGAGCCGGCGCGCGACGCGGTTGCGTCGCGCGTTCGCCAGCGTCGCCTCGATCGCGATCGGGTCGGTGTCGACGCCGACGAGCGCCCCGGCGCCCAGCAGCCCGGCGGTGATCGCGAGGACCCCCGAGCCGCAGCCGACGTCGAGGAGCCGGGCGGGGCCGGGAGGAGCCTCCGGCGATCCGGGGCCGATGGCAACCTTCGGCGATCCGGGGCCGGTGGCGGCATCCCGGGCGCGGGCACGCGTGCCGGCCGGGCCGGAGCCGGACCCAGCCGCCGGGCCGCGGAGCAGGCCCTCGTCCGCCCACCGCTCGATCCCCGCCAGGCAGAGGCGGGTGGTGGGATGGAGCCCGGTCCCGAAGGCCATCCCGGGATCCATCGCGATCACGACGTCCCCGGGCCGGCGGCGGTGGCGGCGCCACGTCGGCCGGATCACGATGCCGCGCCCGATGCGCAGGACGCCCACGTGGCGCTTCCAGGCCGTCGCCCAGTCGGACTCGTGGACGACTTGCGTCCGTAGCTCCCCGATCTCGCGCAGCCCGAAGGCCCGGAGGTGGCCCAGCGCCCTGTCCGCCTCGGTGGCCGCGCGCCGGGCGGCGTCCGCGTCGCGCGCGGGCAGGTAGGCGCGGACCGTTGCCGGCGCCGCCGGGTCGACCACGGCGCCGAGTCCCTCGTCGACGAGGGTGAACCCCGGCTCCACGCTCACGCCGCCGGGGGCGACGCGGGCGAGGATCTCGCTGATGGCCTCGACGGCCTCCGGGTCGCAGGTGACCGCCAGCTCGAGCCAGGCGCCGTCGCCGGCCGGCCCGACACCGGCCGCGCCGGTTCGGCCCGGGGCCGGGTCGGGCCCGGCGCTCACCCGAGGGCGTCCTTGATCCGCTCGAAGACGCCCCCCTTGCCTGTGCCCACGTTCGTCTCCCCGGACGCCGCGGCGTAGGCCTCGAGCGCCTCGCGCTGCTCCCTGGAGAGCTTGGTCGGGATCGTCACGTCGACGAGCACGTGGAGGTCGCCGCGGGCGCCCGCCCGTCGCAGGTGCGGCGCGCCGCGGCCGCGGAGGCGGATCTCGGTCCCCGGCTGGGTGCCGGCCTTGATCTCGAGGTCCTCCTCGCCGTCCGCCGTGGGGACGCGGACCGTCGCGCCCAGCGCCGCCTGGGCGATCGAGAGGTCGAGCTCGTGGTAGAGCTCGGTGCCTTCGCGCCGCAGCCGGGGGTGCGCCGCGACGTGGATCGCGACGTAGAGGCTGCCCGGCGGCCCGCCCCGGGGACCCACCTCTCCCTCGGCCGAGAGGCGGATCTGGTGGCCGTCGTCGATGCCCGCCGGGACCGCGACGCGCAGCCGCTTCGTGCGCTGCTTCCGGCCGTCGCCGCCGCAGTCGTCGCACGGCGACTCGACGATCTTGCCCTCGCCCCGGCAGCGCGGGCAGGTGACGACGTTGACCATCTGGCCGAGCATCGTCTGGCGGGCGTGGCGGATCTCGCCCCGGCCGCTGCACTGGGGGCAGGTCTGGGTGGCGGTCCCGCTCTTCGCGCCGCTTCCCGAGCAGCTGGGGCAGCGGTCGAGGACCGCGAACTCGATCTCCTTCTCGGTGCCCCGGATCGACTCCTCGAAGGTGATCCGGAGGTCGTAGCGCAGGTCGGAGCCGACGGCCGGGCGGCCGCGCCGCACTCCGCCGCCGCCCGCGGCGCTCCCGCCGAAGAAGGCGTCGAACAGGTCGGAGAAGGCGCCGAAGCCCGGCTGGGCGCCCGGGTCGAAGCCGCCGCCGGCGCCGGTCTGCCCGAACATGTCGTACGCCTGGCGACGCTGCGGATCCGAGAGGACCTGGTAGGCCTCGTTGATCTCCTTGAAGCGCTCGTCGGCGCTCTCGTCGCGGTTGACGTCCGGGTGCCACTGCTGGGCGAGCTTGCGGAACGCCTTCTTGAGGTCGGCGTCGGTCGCGCCGCGCTCGACGCCGAGGATGTCGTAGTAGTCGCGCTGGGTGGTCATGTGCGAAGGGAAGTCTACGGGGAGCGGCCCGGACGGTCAGGCGACGACGGACGGCACCCCGCGGCCCGCGGCTCGGCGCGCTCGCGGGTCAGCCGGCGGCGCGCTCGCGGGCCCGGGCGCGGGAGCGGACCCGCACCGGGAGCCGCGCCGGGGCGGCGCCGACGACCGCCATGACGGCTCCCGCAAGCTCCATGACGTCCCGGCTGATCCGGGCGTCCGGGCTCGCGACGATGAACGGAACGCCCTCCTGGTTCGACCCGGAGACGAGCTGCCAGTCCGACGCGATGACGTGGTCGGGCTCACGGCCCAGCGCGCGACGCAGCTGGTCCGGCCGCAGGCCGCCCATCGCGTCGGCCCGGTTGATGACGATTCGGACCTTCGAGGTCGGGTACCCGATGGCGGCGAAGGCCGCCGCGGCGGCCCGCGTGCTGTCGAGCGCCGCCGGCTCGGGCGTCAGGACCTGGAGGATGACGTCGGCCATGTCGAGGACCGTCAGGGTCGTGTCGTTGAGAGCGCTCGGCGTGTCCACGACGACCGCCTGGTAGGTCCGTCGAAGGAGGTCGAGGATCTTGTCGAGATCGCGGGCGGTGACCATGTCGGCCATCTCGAGGCGCGGCGGCGCGAATAGGAGGTCGACGCCTCCCGGCCCGCGGCGCATCGTCCCGACCAGGTCCGACGCGCGGACGCAGTCCGTCGGGAGGTCGCAGATGGACGGCTCGCCGGCATCGACGCGCAGGAGCCGCCGCAGGTCGCCGTACTGGAGGCTGCCGTCGACGAGTGCCGTGCGGACGCCGGACGCAGCGAGGCCGACGGCGAGGTTCAGGGCGAGGGTCGTCTTTCCGACGCCGCCCTTGGCAGCGTAGACGGCGACGATGCGGGTCGCGTGGGCCGGGTCCCGGACGGCACGGCCGTCATACGCGGCGCGGATGCCGCGGGCGAGGTCGATCGTCCCGAACGGCATCGCCACGACCGCGTCGGCATTGGAGCGCATGCGCTCGGCCAGGGCCGCGTCGGCCGGCACCCCGAGAGCGACCACCGCGATCCCCGGCATCGTGGAGCGGAGCCGCTCGAGCACGTCGAGCCCGGATGCGCGGCCCTGGAGGAGCGAGTCGACGAGGACGACGTCGGCCCGCAGCTCGCGCACCTCGCGGGCCACCCGGCGTCCGTCGGCAACCACGGCGACGATGCGCAGCGACGGCTGGCCCCGGAGCATCTCGCGGACGTGGGCGACGACCTCCGGCACCTCCTCCACGAGGAGCAGGCGCAGCGGCCGCTCGATGTCCTCGGGGGCCACCTCGGGCTGATCCGGCAGGAGCCCCGGCGCCGCGGGTGCCGCCTTCTTCGACCGTCGGGTCCGCGACGCGGGACGGGTCTCGGCAGCGAGGCGCACCGGGGCGGGGTGCAGCGGGATCGGGGCGGGGTCGGCGCCCGCGCGAGCGTCTCCCGTCGGGTCCGCGGCAGAGCCGCCGTCGAGAAGCTGGAGCCCGGGCTCTCCCGCGCGTGGCGACGCCGCGGCCGGCTCGCTCGTGCCGGAGCCGGGCGAGCGCCTGGGCAAGTGCAGGCGAGCGCGGAGCAGGGACATCGGTTCTCCCGTGCCGGGGAGAAGACCGTGACGCCCCGAGCGCCGGGACGCAATGCACCCGGTGGTACCGATCGGGCGCGGCGGAGGTCCCGAGGGCGGATCGCGCGCCGCCCGCGCAGGATCCATCCCGGGCCAGTCGGAGGCGTGCCTCCGCGCCGCGTCAGTCGGTCGGAGCATCCTCGTGGCCGCCGGCGGCCAGGGCCGCGCCGACGATCCCGGACGTGTTCAGGTAGCGGGCCGTCACGATCGGCGCCCGCGACTTCAGCCAGGTCCCGTACTTGGCGTACTCCTTGCTCACGCCCCCGCCGAGGATGATCAGGTCGGGCCAGAACCACGCCTCGACCTGGGCCAGGAACTCGCTGAACTCGCCGGCCCAGCGCCGCCAGCCGATCCCCCGCCGCTCGCGGGCCGCGCCGGAGATCCACAGCTCCACGGACTTGCGGCGGTAGGGCACGTGCCCGAACTCCGTCGAGTCCAGGAGCTTGCCGTCGGTGAGCAGCGCGCTCCCGATCCCGGTCCCGATGGTCAGGAGGAGCACCGTCCCGGGCACGCCCTTCGCGGCGCCGAAGGAGCCCTCGGCAAGCCCGGCGGCGTCGGCGTCGTTGATCAGCCGGACCGGACGACCGAGCAGCGTCGCGAGCGCCTCCTCGGCCGGGAAGTCGACCCACCCCTTGTCGATGTTGGCAGCGGTCA
>Ga0316616_100001046_pt1 | contig 10565 bp, 11 predicted proteins | sample OWC_Aug_M1_C1_D1_FD_207660 | JGI IMG/M metagenome (GOLD analysis project Ga0316616, IMG submission 207660) | Wetland soil microbial communities from Old Woman Creek delta, Ohio, United States - OWC_Aug_M1_C1_D1_B | ecosystem: Environmental > Terrestrial > Soil > Wetlands | place: USA: Ohio...
ATCACCAGATCGGTTCTTATCCGCATAAATCCCGTCATCGTTGGAATCCCAGGTGCAAAAACTCCCCTGGCTATCATAAAGATCCGCATAGTACAAATCACTGAAATAATACACATATATCTCAGAGGAATTCTCCCCGAAAAAACAACAGCGAGTCTCGCGCACCGGCATGAGTTCCTTCCCACCTACCAACAATACAAACTTCGTATTCCACATCTCATACGCATGAGCGATGAAATATTTCACCTGCTCCGCTGCATCATCCCCCAGTGGTGGGAAATACGCTCCAGAAAAAATCTCATCAAGAGTCACAATCTTGGTGGAGATCCCATGGCTCTGCTTATGCACTTGCAACACCGCCAGTTCATCAACAAACTCAGCTGGAGTTATAATCACAAAGGCCGACTCTTCAGACATCGGACTTCCCTGAACAATAAAGGAAGAACACATCAGCAGACCACACAACAGCATACTCATTCTTTTCGTTTCCATAAAGCTCCCAAATAAAACAATCATGTCCTCTTTATTTAAATCTTTATATCAATATGTTGGGCAAAACACAATAAAAGTGCTGTCTCTTCATCATATACCTCCATATTGTGAGGTTGTAAGATCCAAAAAAACATGCATGAATCATGTAGTCTTCAAACAAAATGAACCAGGTAGGTATAAGGGAACAGAGCCACCTTCGTCACATATACATGAACTGGAAAAATTTTTTTTGGGTAAATGAAAAAAAATACGTGAAAAAAAAAAAAGAAAAAAAAGAAAAAAATGGGTTGGATTTTACTTTACCGGGTTATAGTCGATATGATGCACAAAGAAGGGCATCCCGGTTTGAACAACCATGGGTGTCCGTGCGGAATCGAAGGTGATTTTCACGAATTCGAATCGCAGATCCTTCCCGTCGTTTTCTCCGAAGAAGACGAATCCTTTGATTTCGTTATTCACTCGGTCGACCCGAAGGATTCCAACCGCGGATAACTCACAGTCGTATGTCGCATAAGCGCTACTGATTGGAAGGAGCAGCGCGAATACCAGCCCAATTGCTATGATTCCATATATTTTCTTTCCCATATCATTACCTCACTATTGAGAATATTCTCCCACTACAAAAGATTTCTTTTCTCTTTCTTCTACAAACAATTAAAAAATTTCATTATAATTAGATATTTGTACAACTTTTTTATAATTTAGTGATACGACTTTCATCTCACTAAGGAAAAAAACCAAGGAGTGAACTCATTATTTCTACTATAGCGTCAACGGAGAGACTCAGGAAAAATAAGACTCCCCGTAAACAGACGATTCTTCATATTCGCAGGTTATTCACACTCTGAAACATAATTTTTCTTGTCTCCTAAGAAGAACAATATGCCTCATTCTAGACATCTTTAGACTCTTTACGAAAAGTTTATTAACAATCGTTAATTTACGGGTGGGTAGTGGCTCCGGAGAAAAAACGTTTTTTAATTCCATTTAAATTTTTTCCTCCCTTGCTCCGGAGCCTCCCAATATAGATGACTCACACCGAACACTAGTTTAAATGCAATAGAACGATTTCTCCTCCTGAGTGATTCAAAGAACAGAAAAGACAATACAAAAACCAAACACACAAGAACTCAATTTAATAAAGCAATATTACAAAACAACGGGTCATCCTGATGAAACCGTAGAAAAAATCCTACAGAATTCTTGGTTCGCCGCCTTTGAAAGCGACCCACCCAAGAAACTCATCATCGCAATCTACAGCATGGTTGAATTCTACGAGATATTCTGTATAGAAAACAATAAAATACAACGCATCGACTACCATGTCTTAACATTAGACCAATCCATCCATTTCACCTCTGTTCGGCATAGCGCACAAACCGCCTATCTGCAGACAGTGGGGTATATCAGAAAAAGAAAAACGACGAGGAATAAACCATGAACATAAGCATCATCTATGAATCAAAATATGGGAATGGGAAAGAAGCAATGATGTACCTGGAGGGTCTCTTAACAAAAAAAGGATACTCCGTGCAGCTCATCAACATCCATGACATCAAACCCAAGATGCTTCCCAAAGCCGATCTGTATGTTTTTAGTGCACCCAACGCGTTTGGGAAGATTGTACGGTCGATGAGGAAATTCCTTGAGAAAATCGAGGGACAACCAACCATGCGCTACATCCTTGTTAATACCTGCCTGAATCCCTCATCAAACCAGGATAAAGGGCTGGAACAGATGGAGGAAATACTCCATGAAAAGAACCTCATCAAATTATCTGAGGGACTCAAACTGAAGGTGATGGGGATGAAAGGACCACTAGAACCAGGATACCAGCACAAACTAGAGGAATTTGCTGCCACCATCCAATCTCATCTACAAAGCTAATCACTATGATTCTCCCTTGTTTCTTCTCCTTTTCAAAGCAGTCGTAACAAGCTACAAATACCTTAGAACAAATAACACATTTTAACCCTGAGGTTATCTGCCATGAAACAACCATCTGAATCCCCTGCGCCTCACACCTTTACCCCAGCGCGCCTTGAAACCCTCACCGACGGGGTCTTTGCCATCGTCATGACCTTACTGGTGCTGAACCTCTCCGTCACCAACCTCCTCACCATGGAACTCCCCCAGTCCCTACAAACCATCAGCTCCCTCCTCTACCAGTTCATCTTCACGTTTTTAGTCCTCGCGGTGTATTGGATGATCCATCATCGGATGTTTAATTACCTCAGGCAAACCGATGTCTACATCGTCTGGCTCAACCTCCTATTTTTAATGACAATCGCCTTAGTCCCCTTCGCCAACGGACTCATAAACAACATCACCTTTTTCGGACAAACAGCACTGCTCATCTACGCCTCCGACCTCGTGCTTTCTCTCATTTTCTTAGACATCATCTGGTGGCATGCGACCAGACATCACTTTCTCCTCAAACCAGAAACCACCCCAGAACAAATCCTACGCATGCGCCAATCACTCCAAGGATTCATCATCATCTTCTTCCTGGTCATCGCGTTCTCCTTCATCAACATCGAATGGAGCTCCCTCTTCCTCACCTTCCTGTTCTTCTACGCCCTTCTCAGCCAGATCGCCCCCATGAAAGGCAGATTACAACTCCTCATCGGCATCACCTGCCTTACCCTTAATATCATCACTGCAGTCCTCGTCATCACCCTCCAACTCCCCTTATATCTCGACAGCTGGGGGTCCTCCCTTGCCGTCATCCTTGGCGGCATGGGAATCGGGTTGATCGTCGGAGTCGTCTACAACCTGTTCATGTCCGTCACCTACTGGGGATCCTCCTCCTGGATCTGGATGTTCAGCAGCATCCTGGTCGTCCTCATCACCTGGTTCTTCAACAAAAAAGGATGGATCACCTTCCAAAAACCTTGGCGACTCATCTCCGTTGGAATCCTCACCGGCGTCCTCAACACCATCCTTGCAGTCTTCATCCTCTGGGCAGCACGGCTCCCACCCTACCAAGGAACCTACTCCATCTACACCTTCTTCTATCACCTCACCAACAACAACATCCTTGCCTCCACCATCGAAAACCTCAGCGTCGAAATCATCGACAAAACCATCTGCATCACACTTGCAGCCTTTGTTGCACTGTATGTGTTTAAAATCAACAGACATAAGGATACATCAGCGACATCCGCAATCTCATTCCCTTTCCTCAAAAGAAAACAAAAGAAGAAATAAACCACCACTCCTCACCACTCTTTTTTTAAAAAAAAAAAAACAACCACACCTATCAGATATCAAAATGTTTATTACTTCATAAAGGATATTCGTCTCCAAACCCTAAATTTGATAGAGGAAGAAGGTGGAAAAAAAATGGATATACAATCAAGTAGAATGATAGGCATCATTGGCGCATTACTCATGGTCCTTGGAATAATCCCGTCAGTGGGAGGAATCATCATGCTCCTGGGATTAATCCTCGTGCTTATCGCCCTAAAAGGATACGCGGATACCTACAAAGAAAGCAGCATCTTTAACAACGCATTATACAGCATCATCTTTATCCTCATCGGCGCTGTCGTCACCATCGTAATCCTCCTCTATGTAGCAGTTGGATTTGCCGCATCTCTGGGAATAAATAACTTTATGGATCTTGCCTCATGGCAACAAATCGACTGGCAAGAAGCAGTTAATTTTGACACCATCCAGTCCTTCCTCGTCCCCGTCATCCTCGCACTCATCGTCCTTGTCGCATTCGTCATTTTCGCAGGCTTCTACTTCAAAAAAGCAATGAACACCCTCTCAGAAAAAACTAAAGTAAAACTCTTTCACACCACCGGGACCGTGTTCTTCGTTGGAGCCATCCTCACCATCATCGTGATAGGTGTGTTCATCATCTATGTCTCATTCATCCTCCTTCTGATATCGTTTTACGAAAGCAAACCACTCGAACAAACCCCACCACCACAATAAACCGCGTGGAATACAAAAATGAAGACCACCCTCCGTGGACTGCTTGTTTACGCCACTACGTTTGGGGCAACCAAGGCAACTGCCGAGGAAATCGCCCGAATCCTCCAAGAAGAACAAATCAACATAAAAATCGTGAATCTTGAAGAGGAGAAAATAAAGGACCTCTCCGAGTATCAACTCATCATCGTTGGCAGCAGCCTGGCACACTGCAAATGGAACAGCAACGTAGAGGATTTCCTCAAACGATTTCAAAAAGAGTTCACAACCAAAAAACTCGCTCTTTTCGTCTCTTCTGTCATCACCATTGCGGAACGCGAAGGAAACACGGAAGAAATCGCAAAAATACGCAAAATCGCCATGACAGACACCCTTCAAAAATACCATCTCAACCCCGTCATGACCGGATTGTTCGGTGGCATCCTCGACTACAACAAGATGGGCTTCATCGCACGCAAAGGAATGGAAATCGCGTTTAAATCACGACTTCAAAACACCGGGTTTACCGAACAACAACCAGGTGTCTACGACCTCCACAACTGGGAAGCGATACGAACCTGGGCAAAAGAACTCGCGAAAAAAACCAAAGAATGAAAGGAAAAAAAATGAATGAACACAACACCACAAAAAAAGCATACACTTTTTCCCTTACCGCGGGACTGCTCATCCTCACCAACACCCTGCTCCTTGGAATCGTCACCACATGGTTCCCAGGATTCCTCCCAACACTCCCCGGACAAACAGCAAATGACCCAACAGTCCTCTACCAACTGACCACACTAGGCATACTCTGTGGTGCGGTTGTGTTAGGAAGCGCTTTCCTACTCCAAAGAAAAACGACCCGGCAAAAAACATTAGGCATCCTGATCATCGTATTTTCAATACCAAGTGTCCTAACTGGTGGAGGATTCATCATCGGATTTATCCTAGGCATCATCGGGGGAGTTTTCGCAATACGAAAATCCACACCATAAACTCACCTTTTACTTTCTATATGAAGAATAGTAAAGAAACAGAGGAATCGGATTTTGTCCTCTTCTGTACCCTCGAACAAAAAATCTCCAAAATCTCCATCTGGTTTTATGATGTAAAAACCTTACGTTTGTTTTCCGCTATTATTATTGCTTTCTTGGTACAGAAATAACCCGTCTTTTATTCGGAGAAATCGGTGTAGAGTAAACATAGAATGAGCTGATAAGAGAATGATTCTAATCAACAGCTATCCTCTTTTTAATTAATATCATAGGGTTCTTTTGCAGGACGCCAATCGACATTAATCCATTCAATCCTAGGACCCCAGTAGGGATCATATTTGAGATACCCATGAATGATTTTTGGTTTCTCATACGGTTCCCCCCAGTAGTTCCCGATCCAATGGGTAAAAATAGCATTCATAAATGATGCATCAACACTGGTGTTGATAATATTGTTATAACTAATCTCGCGTCGAAAAAGCCGCGGCATTGATAGTATCTTGTCAGTGGACAGTTCAGATGTTTGTCGCGATATAGACCCAGAATCCCCAGCGACGATACCGGTCCCGCAAAAGCGAATCGAATTAGAAGTAACACGGATCGCGCTCCATCCACTACAGCGTATCCCAATCGAACAATTCTCGATTCTATTAGAAGCACAGAGTCCTCTTGCCAAACACACCCCTGTGAAACAGAGAGTAAATGTATTATTTTGAATCTCCTCTGTGGCACTTGTAAAAATACCAAATGTGCTACAATTGATGAAACGATTTTTACGAATATCATTCTGTTTTCCTCTACACATCATTCCCATCTCACAGGAATCAAAAGTGTTGTTTTCAAAAGCACAGTAGAAAAACGTTCCATAAATGCATTCACTGCATTCTGAAATAGTGTTATCCTTAATAAGCGAGTTTCTCACATTATACAGAGTAATGCCTTGAGTAACATTTGAGATAGTGAGATTTCGTATAGTTATATCGCGGCAATCGACAGCATGGACTTGCCCAGCATCATCGATAACTGTGTTTTTCGTGTTATGAAGGTAGACAAAAGGTTTTCCGTTCACATAATTATTCGTTATTTCTCCTCCAGGTCTATTTTTAAGCAAAATACCGCAGTTCGTCAGTTGATTATCTTGGACGATACTATTGTAACAATTCACGAGGTTGAGTCCCGTATGGGAAGGAACATATGAACTATCGTTCCATCGGATAGTGTTATGAATGATTTTGAAGGATTCACCAAATAATTCGACAATCGATAATCCTCCACCGGTTATGATATTATTTTCTACAGTACAGGAGGTGGCAAAAAGAATTCCTATACATCCATCACGATTCTCCATCATATTACCTCGAATGATGATATTCGCCGCTCCCAAAATCATTAGAGGACAATTAAAAAACAGGTTATTTTCAATGATAGAATTCTCCCCAAAATTTAAAAAACCTATTCCAAGACCATTAATGAATGTATTACTAAGGAGACGAGCGTTGTCTTCTTCGACATGAATAACATGGGTAAGATTTTCTGCTCGAACGGTTATTTGTGTAATCATGACATTTTCTGCTTGAAGCAGAATCGTATCCTCGGTTTGGTTATTACCCCAGAGGAGGGTTGTGTTTCGACTTTCACCAATTAGAGAAACTGATTTATCAATGATTATGTTCTCAAAATAGGGTGAGGAGTCATCATAAACAAAAACTGTGTCACCGTTAGATGCATTATTAATCGCATCTTGAATCTTCGTATAATTATTCAGCCCTACTCCTCCAACATAAAAAATATCCCCTTGGGTCACAGAACAAGACGTTTCATCAGATGATATCGCCGAAGAAATCGGAAGAATAATACTTCCCAACAGCAGCATACAACTACAAACCCCAATCAGAGGTTTCCTATCCATTTACTTTCCCCCATTATCTTTTTTTAATGGATGTTATAGTATAAAAACTCATTCTATTTCGTAAAGTCATGATGGTGGGTTTGGATTCTCAGAGATTTCGTATACAATCAATATCCTTTCAATTTTCAATAAAATCAAATAAATACCAGAGGAATGGGAATGCGTTTGAGAATCGCTCAAATACTCGCATCCAGAATGCAGGAAAAGAAATACTCGTCGATATTGGGATATTCATAGGAAGCGTGCCCCAACTGCTTTCTAGGTCATTGTGATCCTTTGCTTTGATTCTAATCAGATAGGCTCCTTTTTTAGCCCATGAATGATGTGCAGTCTGCAACTGCCCAGATTCAAACGGACCAATCCAGCCACTGGAGGTATTATCACCCCAATCAATGTAGTACCAAATGGTCTCACCATCGCTGACGGTCCCATTAAACATATACGTGTAGGTGACCCCTGGTTTACCTTGTGAGGGACCCGTGATTATCGGGGTGGAGGGGGGCTCACCTTGATGGATAGTCATCGCATGCGGCTCTGACCAGACACTATCACCATCACTGTCCCGCAGTTTAGCTCGAATTTCATAGGCCCCAGGTTGTGTCCAGCTGTGCGACGCGGAAATAACCGATCCAGATGGATACGGCCCCAGCCAACCGGTGATATATCCATCTCCCCAGTCCCAACAACAATAGCAGGGTTCCTCATCAGGGTCCGTGATCGGTCCGGTCCAGAAGAGGTACTCAACGTTTATGATTCCCTCAGTAGGACCATAGATCACCGGAGGAGACGGACCAAAAAAAATGGTTCCATACAATACAAATGCCATTTCCCCATCAAGGAGATTGGTCCAATACGAAACACCCATGAGGGGGAACCCTTGCACAGCAGCATGAAGCTGATCAGGACTCTGCCCGTTAGTAGACCAGCCCCATTGAGGCGGGCAATCGACTTTCGCCTGGATAACAATCCAATATTTTGTATCCGCTGAGGCATTGAACGGGTGCGGTAAGGTCACATTGTATTCATACGAATCTGTAGAAAAAAGAGTCCCCAGAACCTCAGGAAGGTCATAGAAGGCCAAGGCAGTGGATGAAGGATCCTCCATTCCAGCACCAGTAGGCATAGTTCCTGTCCCATCATCTGCATAAAAGAGAACATAAAAATCACACGGATTCGGCCAGGGTGGACCCGCCCAAAACATCCCCCACCAATGCACTCCCGTTACTTGCATATCTTCTTCAAAAATGAAATCATCAGCCACCTGTGATTGCCATGGGTAAGCCGTATCATATTGTGAGGAATACCCCGACCCATAAAGTGGTGGGTAATTATCCCAAATAACATCATCATTTCTCTCTTCTATACCAGCAGTATTCAAAGCACTCAGGGATGCAAGGCTCTTCAGTGATGGAACAGTGACTGGGAAAACCAAGGCAGAAGCCGTTAGAGTATGACTCACTAAGACGAAGAGGATGACTCCAACAATCAACCATTTTTTTTTCATCTCTTTTCCCCCGGACATCATATTTTCAAATGAATGTTCTCCTATAAAAATATATTCTTGTCTACGAATCAGTTCCAAGTGTTCAATATCATATAAAACATGAAATAATAATAAAATAAGCATTGGTTCAATTCGTAAAAAGTTCATTAAAAAAAAATTTCCTTCGAGCATCAATCAACAATCTCAGATAGTTATGTTCTTAAAAGTGAGATATTCTGGTTGATATAAACCAATTGCGAGGACGACGACAGAATACCCAAAATAGGAATTTCCTCCGTAGAATACAATAGGCAAAGGAATGGTCTCAATATAATATCCAACAAATCCAAGGAGAAGAAATGCAAAAACACCCAAACGCTGCCACTGATCTGGAAAAATACCATCTTTTACATCAACGAGTCCATATACCCCAAGACAAAAAGCACCAAGATCAACCCCAGGTAAATAAACCGGCGGAATCCCATGGATTAAATAATAATGCAATGTGATAGCGTTCCACAGCTGTGTAATTGCATTTGTTCCTAAATTTATATTGATACCAGATTGACCATGTGCTTCAACTTTACAATTTAAATTGACAACGATTCTAGGAAACTCTGTTTTAAGACGGATAAAATATTCTTGGATACTTGATACATTGATTTTCTGCATCAAAAGATACTGAGTGTACTGTTCCTTTATTCGTTGAACTGATTCGTTTGAAGATAGTATCCCGTAAGTCTTATACACTTCTAATCTCTGATCCATCGATGATGTCAAAGAAAGAGCATGCGTCATTTTAAGATACTGACTTTTTGGAAGGAATATCACAGTTTTCTTAATGACCCCACCGGGTTCATATTTGTAGCAATAAACCCGAACAAATGTTTTCTCAAGAGATTGATTAAGGGTAACTCTTTCTTGTATTTTCTCAGCGGTGATAATCGGGGAACATGAACTCCCAACAAACAAGAGAATGATGCCGACCACTAACCATACCTTTTTCATGCGAATAACTCCTATATCAAATAATTAGGATTCCGAAGCAGGATGCCAATCGATGTTCATCCATGGAAATAGAAATGTTTTATAATGAATCGGATCCAGATGTTTGATGATCAAGATGAAACCTGGGATAATCTTCGGGAACAGTCGTGCCTTATTCCAGTAATTCCCCGTCCAGCGGTTGAAGAAAGAGTTTTGAACACACGCACAGAGTCGGTTGTTTAGGAAGGTATTCTGAGTGACATTCGTCAGAGTGACCAATTCAAGATACACGCCGATAACGCATTTTTGAATATTATTCCGTGCGATGATACACCCAGAGCAACTGAAAAGGATGATGCCCATACTACAGGAATTAATGCTATTAGAGGAAACCTCTGTGTCTGGAGAACTAATCTGAAGTCCACCATAGTTGATCTCGGTGAGAGTATTGTTCTGCACCCTATTGCGGCGACCTTCGTTAATCCAAACACCCCATTCACAGCCGGAGATGGTATTATTCTGAATGAGGTTCTCCTCTGATTCATCCAGGTACACACCATACCGACAGGCAGAAAAATGACAACGTCGAATCACAGAATCAGTGGTTCCAACAAGTTCGACTCCATGGGAAAGAGAGGAGAACAAAATAATCTTGACAATGATGCGTGTGCAGTTGACAAGAATCACCTGTCCTGCGTAACTGATGACGGCATCAGATTGACCCACAAGGAACACCAAGGGTCGGTTATTCACCGTATTATTGACAAACAGATTTGCC
>Ga0316616_100001049_pt1 | contig 10562 bp, 8 predicted proteins | sample OWC_Aug_M1_C1_D1_FD_207660 | JGI IMG/M metagenome (GOLD analysis project Ga0316616, IMG submission 207660) | Wetland soil microbial communities from Old Woman Creek delta, Ohio, United States - OWC_Aug_M1_C1_D1_B | ecosystem: Environmental > Terrestrial > Soil > Wetlands | place: USA: Ohio...
GGCTGGGCTTGGGGGATTCGTATTTCCGCTGGCGCTCCCCCCTGGGGCCGGTTTTCGTCGCTTACAACAAGAAAGGAATTTCCGCGGTTATGCGGGCGGAAAGCGGGGAGGCCTTCGAGCGGTCATTCCGGAAGAGGTTTTCCCGGCCCGTCTATCCCGCGCCCGATTCCCCCCGAAAAGGCTGGCGAAATGAAGCCCATTGGGTTGCGGCCGGGAAAGAGAGAAAAATCCCCTTCGATCTTGAATCCCTTTCCCCGTTCGAACAGGCGGTTCTCAGAAAGGCTTTGGAAATCCCGCGGAGCGAGGTGCGGCCTTATGGCTGGATCGCCCGTGAGATCGGCCGACCCAAGGCCGTGAGGGCCGTGGGAACCGCGCTGGCCAAAAACCCGATCCCGATCCTGATCCCCTGCCACCGGGTTATCCGTTCCGATGGGCAAATCGGGAATTATGCGCTCGGAGGAAAAAGGAAGAAAATGGAGATCCTTGCATCTGAAGGGGTGGACGCGGCCGGATTGGAAAGAAGGGCGCAATCGAAAACGCGGTTTTGGGGAAGCGACACCACCCGGATCTTTTGTTATCCCACCTGCCGCCAGGCCAGAAGGATCACTGGCGAGCATCGGGTCATTTTCCCTTCGGCGCGGGAAGCCCTCGCAGGCGGGTACCGCCCCTGCAAACTCTGCCGCCCCCTCCAGGCCGCGTGACGGAGGGGCGTAGATTTACGGAAAATCTTCCCTCACCCCTCTTTCCCCAAGAGGGGAACCCCTTTCCCCTGCTAAAGACCTTCCCCCCCTTTTGACGGGGGAAGCTGTGAAAAAATCGAAATATTTCCCCCTCACCCTCCCCTCTCCCGCGAGGGGAGAGGGTTAATATATTGAAATAGAAAAGAAACTCCCTCCCCCTTGACGGGGGAGGGAAAGGGTGGGGGTGGTTTCCGGAATTTTTTCAAACCTTCGGGGAGGGGCAGGGCGGGGGTGATCCAAACGGAGCCATTCCCCCCGAGTTAATCCCCCCCTGCAAAGGGCGAGGAGATTTTGGAATGAACCGGGGAATCCGCAACTTGTGACTTTCAACTCCTAACTTCTAAGGTTTATCACACATTTCAGATTGACTATTTCAGAAATATTTTTATATATTGCCAGAAGGTTAATCAATCGGTGTTGATCGCTGTTTCAATCGTTTATTCACGCTCACACTGGCACTCTTTCCCCGTTACGCCAGGCCCAATGCGCTCTTCGCTTTGCGAAATTTAACTCAGGGGAAAATCCTTGTCAAGAAAGGAAGAAAAAATGGATCCAAAAGATGTCCGGAAGGTGGCGGTCATTGGGGGCGGCACCATGGGCCATTCCATTGCCCAGGTATTCGCCCAGGCGGGAATCGAAGTGAATCTCATGGATGTCAAGACGGAAGTCTTGGAGCAGGCGCTGCGCCGGATGAAGGGGAACCTGCAGACCCTGGCCGATTACGGGAAATTGGACGCCAAGGAAATCCCTTACATCCTGGGGAATGTGCGCACTTCAACCGAGGTCTCCCGGGCGGCAAAGGGGGTGGATTTTGCCCTGGAGACGGTCGTGGAAATCCCCGACATCAAGAAAAAAGTCTTCTCCGAACTGGAGGGAGCCTGCCCCCCGGGTGCCGTTTTGGCCAGCAACACCTCCGGGCTGGAAATATTCAAAATCATCGAAGTCAAAGACCCTTCCCGCACGGTTACCGCGCACTGGTTCGCCCCTCCCCACATCATCCCCCTCGTGGAAGTCGCCCCCGGCCCGCAAACCTCCCCGGAAGTGGTCCGGTTTACCGCCGGGTTGATGGAGAGAATCGGCAAGAAGCCGATCGTGATGACCCAATTTGTGCAGCGTTTCATCGTCAACCGGCTCCAGAATGCGATTGTTTTTTCAGCCATGGAGATCGTATCCAACGGGTGGGCCACCCCCGAGCAGGTCGACCTGGCGGTCAAAGCGAGCCTGGGAATCCGCATGCCGATCGTCGGCGTCATTCAAAGCCTGGACTTCACCGGCCTCGGATTGGTTCATGACATCAACAAGAGCTTAGGCCTGACGATTCCCTTGATCGAGGAGCCCTTTGCCAAAGGCCACTTGGGCGTCAGCACCGCGAAGGGAATCTATGATTACGGCGGGCGGACCGAAGAGGAGATTCTCCGCAAGCGGGACATGCTTTACCTGCAGATGATCGACCACCTGGAAAAAGTCGGCGGCTTCAAACCGGTGTGATAAGAAATTTCACCGCAGAGCACGCAGAAAAAACAGGGGGTAGGGTGTAGGGGGTCGGGGGTAGGGGGAAAAGCAATATAATTCTTCCCAACCCCCTACACCCTGTAATATTTAGACGGGAATCGGGGCGATGACCTGCGACGAGGCGAACATCCAGGCCACGAGGGCCGCATTCAAGAACGCGCCGAGGTAGATGTGCCCCGTGAACACATAAAACCAGGTCGAAATGACCGCCGTTATGGCCAGAAGGGCGAGGGTGTGGAATAGGCTGATCATGAAAACGACAAACAGGCCTCCCGGCCCCTCGAAGGGGATGAACCCGTTTGTGAAGAGCGGGATGTATTGGACCATTAGAAAGAGAATCAGAGGCGCGGTCAGGGCGAAGACGTTGTAGCCTGACCAGGAAAGAAAAGTCCTGCCCGCCGAGGTTTTCTCCGGCCTGCGGATTTGGCCGTGCAGGAACATCCCGCCAAGGATGAAACAGATCAGGAGAAAGGGGTAATAAAGAAAAAACATCCGCCAGCGGTAGGGCGTCAGATCGCTGGCAAAGGGCCACACAAACCGGTAGTCCACGAGGAATATCCGCTCCAAAAGATGCTCGCTGCCATAGGCGAAGGCGAACAAAATTCCCGCCAGCAGGACGGTTTTTAGGAGTTGGGCCCCTCCCGCGGTATGCCGGTCACCCGCCAGGATTATTCCCAAATCGGCGGCCGTCAACCCGGTCCGAAGCCGCTCCCTCCGATACCATCTCCAGAACAGGATTCCCCCGATGACATTTACCCAGAGAAACCACCAGACGATGCCGTTCACCATCATCATGGGGAAACACCTGTCGATGGGCAGCGCATATTTGTGAACCCCGAAGAGAACAAGAATCAGGGGCAGGTAAAGCCAGAGCAGAAGGCCGTTGATCGCCGAAAACTTGAAAAATTCGCCCAAGGAGCAGAAATACCGCCAACGGGCCGCGCGTCGGATTACCCCGAAAAAATTCGTACGCAGGAGAATGAGCCCCAAGGGAAGAATGGACGCGAGACCGGCCAACATAGCGATTAGGGTGGCATACTCCTTGATCCACCAGGTTTGGTTGTTCTTGTCGACCCAGTACCGCGGATTGGGCCGGAGGGCCGCCCGCATCCATTCCACGGTCTCGGCGATGGAGGCGGAATCGTGGGATTCCTGGACATGGGTAATGGGGGGGACGAAGACCCTGCGGGCCGTGCCCTGGGCGAAATCCCCATAGGTCATGCCGATCCGGGGGGAGGGGACGGGAAAAACCCGTTTGGTCTGTTCGGTCTGCATCCATTCGTTTTCGATATCCCGCGTGCCGGTCATCCGTTGGCGGAATTCGTCCCATTTGCCGATGATCATCAGCATGTTCTTAGGCCGGGCAGGGGAGGATTTCAGAGTGTAGGCAAACCCGGTGATGACCAAGGCCTGAATCGTCGGATCCTCGAGAGCAACCATGTAGGCCATTTCCGCCCCCAGGCTGTGCCCGAGAATCCCCACGGAATCGGGTTGGACAAAAGGAAGGCGGCGCAGGTATTGAACCGAGGCTTTCCCGCCGTAGGTCAGGTCGAATTCGGGCAGGCGCGGGTCGCCCGGTTCCCCCGAGTTTCCCCGGCCGATGGCGTCGATGTTCAGGACCACGAAACCGCGCCGGGCCAGTTCGATGCTGTAAGCATCCCCTGTCTCGCGATTGTTCTGGTAGCCGTGGATGTAGACCGCTCCCGGGGCGGGGTTGCTCCGCGAAACCCCGACGGGCACGAACAGTTTTGCCCGCATGGGAATTTCGTTAAAATTGGGGTAGGTGACGTTGGATACTTCGACTCTCCCGAAATCGGTCTGGATGGAAGAAGCGAGGAAAACGGCGCCGCCGAGGAGCATCAGGCAAAACGCCAAACCGAGAAATGACTTTGCGGATTGGGATTGTTTGCCGGCATAGCGGGAATCCATGCGGTCCCCCTCTTGCGGAGAGTGATGGTGGCAATATCGCCGGCCCTAAATTAGCAGAAATAAGGAGGGAGAGCAACAGGCTGTGGCGGGAGTGGTAACGATGGTGAATATAGGGACGGATCCTGGGAAGGGAAGGAAAGCCCCATGGGGGCTCTCCCTTTTAGAAGGAAAATTAAATTTTGGGAGGGGGCCGATCCGTCGGGATCGAGATTCCCAACAACCCGACTTTAGGCCTTCAGGTACTCGTTGAACCACGCCGCGCATTTGGCCCAGGCGTCCTTGGCCGCTTCGGCCCGGTAGCTGGGGCGGTAATCGGCGTAGAAGGCGTGGGGGGCGTCTTTGTAGAGGACAAACTCCGCGGTTTTGCCGGCCGCTTTCAGGGCGGCTTCCATTTCTTTTACATCCGGAACGGGGATTCCTGCGTCCGCCTCGCCATAAAGCCCGAGAACCGGGGCGGCGATCTGGGAAGCCACTTCGATGGGGCCGACGGTCCGAACCCCCGCGGTCTTCGCCGGCTTGATCTGCCCGTACCAGGGGACGGCGGCCTTGACATCGCGGGAGTGGGCTGCGAAGAGAAGGGTGTACATGCCGCCGCGGCAGAATCCCGTCACCCCGATCCGATCGGCCTGGGCCCCCGGGTGTCTCTTGGTATACGCCACCAATCCGTCCAGGTCCGCCATGACCCGCGCGTCGGGAATCGGGTCCACCACTTTACGAACGGCGGCGATATCAGGCAGGTGCAAGACGCCGCCCTCGCGGGCGTAAGGCTCAAAGGTGATGGCCAGAAAGCCTTCCTTGGCAAAGCGGCGGGTCACATCTTTGATGTGCTCGTGCATCCCGAAAACTTCGGGGATCACGATCACAACCGGGAATTTTCCGGCCCCGGCGGGGCGCGCCTCGTAAATGGGGACCTGGAAATCGCCGGCAGGCACTTTGCCTTCGGCGGTGGCGAGACCCTCGGCGGGGGTGGTGATCACCTCGCCCGCCACCGGGCTGGCGGCCGCGGAAAACCCGGCCAGAACGACTCCGGCGGCGCTCATCCGGGCCATGAACTGGCGCCGGGACATACCTTCATACGCATTGGCAATCCAATCTTCGACCATGACAAACCTCCTTGGAAATAAAATCGCCTCACGCAAAGCGCATGGCGCATAGCGTTAAATTCCTGCCAGAAAACAATTTTAAGCGGATCCTCGCTTCATCGGGAAATACGGCTTGGGTTGGATTTACGGTCATAAGGTTTGATGCGGATTCGGGCAATGGGATTCAGGAGGGAGTTCGAAAGGCGGGTGGACGAAAAAAATCAACCGCGACCCTCCCCCTGCCCTCTCCCCGGGGAGGAGAGGGTGACCCTATTACCTTTGAACAAATTTCCTCCCCTTTTGACGGGAAGGGGGCGGGGGTGAAAGAAGGGCACTTTGCCGTTTCAAACCATGTAACTCCCGCCGTTGATGTCGATGCACACCCCGTTGACGTAGCTGGCGTCGTCGGAGGCGAGGAAGGCGATGACGGAGGCGATTTCTTCCGGCCGCGCCAGTCGTTGCAGGGGGATCCCGGCGAGGACCTGGCCGCGGTCTTCTTCCGTGCGGGCTTCCCATCTTTTCGCGACCCGCTCCGTGAGGACGATGCTGGGCGCAACGGCATTGGTGTTAATCCCGAAAGGGCCTAACTCCACGGCCATGTGCTTGGTGAACCCCTGGAGCCCGGCCTTGGCGGCCCCGTAGTGCGGGCCGGAAAGCCGGCCGTAGCTTCTCCCGGCGAAAGAGGAAACGTTGACGATCTTTCCGTATTTCTGGTTTTTCATGAAGGGCGCCGCGGCCCGGACGCAAAGAAAAGCGGACTTGAGGTTCAGGGCTACGGTTTGGTCCCAGTCCGCGGGCGGGATCTGCTCCACGGGCATTCGCGGGGTTCCGATGCCGGCGTTGTTGACCAAGATGTCGAGCCGCCCCCATTTCCGGATCACCGCTTGAACCATCTTTTCCACCTGGTCCTGGTCCGTCACGTCGCAGGGGACCGCGATCGCCTCTCCCCCGTTCTTGGCAATCTTCGCGGCCAGATTTTCCAGGTCGGAAACCGTGCGGGCGCTCACGGCGACGCGGGCGCCGCGGCCGGCAAGAAATTCGCCCGTGCAGGCGCCGATTCCGCGGGAGGCCCCGGTCACCAAAGCGACGCGTCCTTGCAGATTCATGAATCCCCCTTTAAAGGAATAATGGATCTCTCTGTGGGGGCACGAGGCCTCGTGCCCCCACGGCAGCGAGGAAAGAAATTTCTTCTGAAAATGATGGGGGTTTACCCCCGAAACCAAAGGGCTAAACCAGCAGGTATTTTTTCCGGACTTCTTCGTTGGCGCGGAGCTCCTCGATGCTTCCCCGGTAGCGGATCTGGCCGTTGTCGATGATGTAGCCCCGGTCGCTGAGGCGCAGGGCCGATTTGACGTTCTGCTCGGCCAGGAGGACCGTGAGCCCGTTTTCCCGGAGCTTCTTGATCTGCTCCTCCAGGGAACGGACCAGGGCCGGGGCCAGGCCTTCGGTCGGTTCGTCGAGGAGCAAAAGCTCGGGATTGCCCATCAAGGCCCGGGCGACGGCCAGCATCTTCTGCTCCCCGCCGCTGAGGCACCCGCCTTTGCGGGACTCGATTTTCGGCAGGGCCGGAAAAATTTCGTAGACTTTCTCTTTGCCCCACCCCTCTCCCTTCCTGGGCTTGCGGATGGCGATTTCCAGGTTTTCCCCGACCGTCAGGTCGCCGAAGATGCGGCGGTCATCGGGGACGTAGCTGACCCCCTTGCGGGTGAGAAGGTGCGGGTCCAGGCCGGTGACGTCTTCCCCGCGGAAACGCACGGCGCCTTGCTTGGGCGGGTTCAGGCCGATGATGGTGCGCATCGTCGTTGTTTTCCCGGCTCCGTTCCGCCCCAGGAGGCAGACCAGGGTTTTCTCTTCCACCTTCAGGGACACGCCGAAAAGGATGTGGCTCAACCCGTAGTAGGTGTGGATTTCCTCGACTTCCAGCATCATTCCCCTCCCAGGTAGGCGGTCTGCACTTCCGGGTTGCGACGGACCTCTTCCGGCTCGGCCTGCAGGAGGGTCCTCCCCTGGTGCATGACCATGATGCTGCGGGATATGGAAAAGACGATGTCCATGTCGTGCTCACAGAACAGGATGGTCAGGCCGCGCGTGCGGGCCAACTGGAGAATCAGCTCGATGGTGGCGAAGGTTTCCTCCGGGGACATTCCCGCGGTCGGTTCGTCGAGAATGAGGAGCTCCGGTTCGTTGCCGAGGGCGATGGCGATTTCCAATATCTTCTGGTCGCCATGCGAAAGCGATCCGACGACGCGCCGCTCTTTTCCGATCAGCCCCACGCTTTCCAGGATCCTGCGGGTTTCGGCCACGGCGAGCGAACCGGCAGGACGAAAAAGAGTGTCGGACTTCCCCTGGCGGGAGAGAACGGCGACCTGGACGTTCTCAAACACCGTCAGGCGGTGGAACACGTTGACGATTTGAAAAGACCTTCCGATTCCCCTCCGGCAGATAACGTGGGGAGGGAGCTGGCTGATGTCCTCCCCCTTGAAAAGGATCTGCCCCCGGTCGCGGCGGAGGTGGCCGGTGATGAGGTTGAAGAGCGTCGTTTTCCCCGCCCCGTTGGGGCCGATGACCGCGACGATCTCCCCCTTCTGCACCGTGAGCCTGGCCTCGTTCACGGCCATGAAGTCGTCGAAGCACTTGACCACGCCCTCTACCTGGAGCATTTACGCCTTCCCCCTTTCCCCGGTTTCCTTCCCTTTGGGTTTGAAGAGGTTCGTAAAGTAGCCCATGACCCCTTCGGGCAGGAAGAAGATCAGGAGGATGAGGAGGACGCCCAGGATCAGGGTCCAGTACTCGGTGTATTTGCCCACAAACGTCCGCAGACTCACGGTGATGGCGGCGCCCAAAACCGGGCCGGCAAAGGTGAACCACCCGCCCAGGAGGCACATGATGAAGATCTCCAGGGAAAGGACCCAGAAGAGAAGGTCGGGGAAAACCGACCGCTCCAAAACCACGAAGAGGACGCCGGCGATGCCGGCGAAGAAGGTGCCCACGGCGATGGCCCGCAGCTGGTGGCGTTTCACATTGACGCCGACGGCGGCGCAGCGCTGGGGGTTGTCCCGGATTGCCTGGAGCGTGCTTCCGAAGGGGGATTTCAAGATCAGGTAAAGAAGCACAAGGGAGACGGCCATCACGACGAGGATGAAATAATAGGACTGGTTCAGGGTGGAGAGGAACCCGGGCATGGGGATCCCGTGGATGCCGTCGTCTCCGCCGGTGAATTTATACCAGCGGTAAACGATCGCCCAGACGAGGGACCCCAGGGAAATCTGCAGCATCCCGAAATAAAGCTGGGTGAGGCGGACGCAGAACCAGCCGATCCCCACGCCGAACAGGGCGGCGGCGATCGGCGCCGCCAGAAATCCCACCCAGGTTGGCAGGGATGTCTTCACCAGAATCAGGGCAAGGGTATAGGCGCCCACCCCGTAAAACACGGCGTGATGAAACTGGAAAAGCCCCCCGTGCCCGACCAGCAGGTTCAGGCTCATGGCCAAAAGGGAAGTGACGTAGATCAAACCCAGAATGTAAACGAAAAACCGGGGCAAAAAAGAGGGCAGCGCCAGCAGGACGACGAAAAAAAGAAGGCCGATGCCGATCCCCGGGGCGGAAACGAGTTTTTTAAACAACGCCGGTTCCTCTCTACCAGACGGATTTCAGAAGCCCTTTGGGCCGAAGAAGAAGGACGATCACCACCGCGGTGTACGGGAAGACGATGGCGAACTGGGGAAAGACCAGGACGCCTAAAGATTGGGTGATCCCGAAGATCAGGGAACCCACGAGCGCACCCCACATATTCCCGAGCCCGCCGATGGTGACGATCAGAAAAGCCTCGATGATCAGGCTGTGGTCCATACCGAGGGTGATGCTCACCGTGGGGGCCACCAGGGCCCCTCCCAACCCGGCCAGGCAGCAGCCGATCACGAAGGCGGCGGCAAAGACCCGGCTCACGTTGATTCCCAGGAGGCCGACCATGTCCCGGTCCACGGCGGCGGCCCGGGATATTTTCCCGATTTTCGTGCGGGTGACGAAAAGCCAGAGGGAAACCGCGACCAGGAGGCCGACGAAAATCAAAAAAAGGTTGTAGCGGGGAAAAGAGGCGCCCAATACCGTAATCGACCCTTTGAGCAGATCCGGGGCGGGGACGGAGCGGTATTCGGCTCCCCAGACGATCTTTACCAGATCCCCCAGGATCATGGCCAGCGCGAAAGTGAAGAGAAGGAGCATCAGGTGCTCGCGCTGGTAAAGGTGCCGGAAGAGGGTCCTCTCCGCCACCAGGCCGACCAGGGCGACGACAAGAGGGGCGAGAATCAGGGCGATCCAGAAGCCCGAGGCCCCCCCGAAGTACTTGGAGAAAGTGAAAGTCGCAAAGGCCCCGATCATGTAAAGGGTTCCATGGGCGATATTGGGGACCCGGAGAACCCCGAGGACGAAACTCAGCCCGGCGCAGATCGTGAACAAAATCATGGCCCGGCTGAGACCCACGAGCAGTTGCGAGAGAACCTCAGCCGGGCCGATATTCGGCAAAAATCCCACTTGGAAGCGCTCCTATTTTCCCCGGACCTTTTTGATATCCTCGATGGTGGGAATGGCGTCCTTGGCCGGGATGGTGATGATGTCGCCGGCGATCAGGAAGGGGTATTCCGGGACCTTTTTGGTCACGCCCATGAACATGGGCAGCATGAGCTGATGGTCAAAGGCGCGCATCTCCAGCTCGCCTACGGGCGTGTCGACCTTCATCCCTTCCATGGCGTCGATCAGCTTTTCCCGGTCCATCTTTCCGGCCTTGATCAACCCGTGGTTGATAAAGTAGGCGGCCACGTAACCGTAGAGGGCCCCCACCCGGGGCTCTCTCTTGTAGGCGTCTTTAAAAGCCTTGGCAAAGGCCTTGTTCTTGGGATTGTCCGGGTAATAAAAGTGATAGTTCGAAGTTCCGATCACCTTCTCGGGCGCCTCCGCCCCCAGGGGGGCCAGGGTGCTGAGCTCGGTGGCGGTGTGAATGAAGATCGGGATCTTTTCGGCGAACCCCGTGGCCTTGGCCGCCTTCATGACATTGACCATGCTCCCGCCGCCGGTGGCGAAAATGACGGCGTCGGGTTTGGCCGCGGAAATGGCGGTCAGGTAAGGGGTCAGCTCGGGCTCGCCCACTTTCCACCAGGATTGGCCGGCCAGCTCCACGCCGGGCTTGATTTTCTTCAAATTTCCCCAGACGCCGTCGGCGAGCGCGTGCCCGTATTCATAGTCGTCCCCGGCGATCCAGTACTTCACAAAGGGGCGCTGGGAAAGGCCCGCGGCCGCGGCTTTG
>Ga0316616_100001050_pt1 | contig 10559 bp, 7 predicted proteins | sample OWC_Aug_M1_C1_D1_FD_207660 | JGI IMG/M metagenome (GOLD analysis project Ga0316616, IMG submission 207660) | Wetland soil microbial communities from Old Woman Creek delta, Ohio, United States - OWC_Aug_M1_C1_D1_B | ecosystem: Environmental > Terrestrial > Soil > Wetlands | place: USA: Ohio...
TTTTCAGCGTCAGCGTTCTTTACATAGATCTCGCAACCCCCGGCACCTGTATAACCGGTTGTGGAAAATATGACTTTGTCTATACCTGCAAACTTCAGAACCTTGAAGGTATAATACTCCATGTCTGTTACATTTTCCGAAGTAAGCTTCTGCATCGCCCTTAGTGCCAGCGGTCCCTGCACTGCCAACTGTGCTGTGCCTTCCGAGGCGTTATGCATGTCTTTACCCGGGCCGCAGGCAATTCCAAACCGGGCAGCATTTTTTACACACCAATCCCAGTCCTTGTCGATGTTTGCAGCATTAACCACGAGAAGATATTTTTCGGCATTGAACCTGTAAACGAGAAGGTCGTCGACAATACCTCCCTTTCCGTTTGGAAAACACGTATACTGCACCTTGCCGTCAGTCAGAGATGAAACATCATTTGATGTGATATACTGCAGAAAAGCGAGGGCACGGGGGCCGTTAACCCAGAATTCTCCCATGTGAGATACATCGAAGACACCCACCTTTTCCCTTACGGTGACATGCTCATCGGTGATACCGGTATATTCTACCGGCATATTATACCCGGCAAAAGGTATTATCCTGGCCCCCAGAGCCTCATGAAACTTCAGAAACGGAGTGTTCTTCATTGCATCGGATTTTGTATATTGAGCAAAAGTACCATTTTCCATTTGATAAAAACCTGCAATAAATCATTTTTGAACCTGCCTCTTTTATCATAATTGGTAGGCAGGAGGTATCATTATTTCTATATTTGCATCATTGACAAAGCTTAACCAATGGAATACAAGGCATTCAATCCTGACTATCTGGTGAACATTACAGGCGGAGACGCCTCGACAATGGATGAGATCGTAGGGATATTCCGCAACCAGATCCCTGAATTTATCACAGAGATGAACGATCTGTACAGCAGCGGCAAATACTATGAGCTGGGACTTCTTGCGCATAAGGCAAAAGGTTCAGTGACAGTGATGGGGATGGAGCAGACTGCAATAATGCTGAAGGAATTCGAGCTTAAGGCAAAGGCCGGGGAGCAGAAGGAAAAATATCCTGACTTCATCTCGAGGTTTAAAGAGGATGCCGCAACTGTCCTGGCTGAGATAGACGATTATTTCAGCAAAAAAGGTTAACCTCTTATGGTATTTTCAGAAAGGTTCAACGGAGTTGAGATCATCAGCTTCGACATTGACAGGATCAATGCAAACAATGTGGGCAGCATCAAACCTGTCATAATTAAATTATTCGACATACCTTATACGAGGCTTGTCATTGACCTCGCCGGGGTGAATTATCTCGACAGCACGGCCTTTGCCATGTTCCTCCACCTCCTCCGTGTGGCACGTTCAAATTACTGTACTTTCAGGATTTGCGGACTTACACCGCGGGCCAGTGAGCTGTTTGAAATGCTCCAGCTCGATAAAGCGCTGGACATATACACCGACCGTGAGACATGTCTCGAGAGCTTCCACCGGAGCGGGCCCTCTTAGACATTCGCGATAGTCAGTTCACCCGAACGAACATCTATTTTGACAATCTTTCCTTTGTCTATCGTACCTGCAATGATAGCTTTAGACAGCTCATTGACTATATCCTTCTGAATTAGACGTTTAACAGGTCTTGCGCCAAAGAGCGGATCAAATCCCTTTTCAGCAAGCCAGGCGACAGCCTTTTCAGTAATCTCGCTTCTGAACCCTTTCTCTTCAAGCATCTGCGAGACACGGCTGAACTGAAGCCTGACAATCTCCTGTATCTGTTCGACGGTCAATGGCCTGAACATGACTATCTCATCCACGCGGTTTACAAATTCAGGTCTGAGGGTGCTCCTGAGCATCTGGACCAGCTCTTCCCTGAGCTTTTCTGCCTGCTCATCACTCAGGTTACCGTCATTGCCTTCGATGGACTCACGTATCAGTGAGGATCCCAGGTTGGACGTCATGATAATAATTGTGTTTCTGAAGTTGACGGTACGGCCTTTATTGTCCGTCAGACGGCCGTCATCAAGCACCTGAAGCAGGATATTAAACACATCCGGATGTGCTTTTTCGATCTCATCAAGCAGAACAACCGAATAAGGCTTATGTCTTATTGCTTCGGTAAGCTGCCCTCCTTCATCATAGCCGACATATCCGGGAGGAGCTCCTACAAGTCTTGAAACGCTGTGCCGCTCCTGGTATTCGGTCATGTCGATACGTGTCATCAGGTTTTCATTATTAAACAGGTATTCGGCGAGGGATCTGGCCAACTCGGTCTTACCCACGCCCGTTGTGCCAAGGAAAATAAAAGACCCGACGGGACGCTTCTCATCCTGAAGGCCCGCTCTCGATCTGCGCACTGCATCGGAGACAGCAGCGATAGCTTCATCCTGACCAACAACTCTCTTATGAAGCTCCTCCTCGAGTCTCAGAAGCTTGTCCTTTTCGCTCTCCAGCATTCGTGACACAGGTATGCCCGTCCATTTTGACACGATCTCGGCTATATCGTCTGCCCGTACGTCATCACGTACCATTGACCCTGCAACACGTTTCTCCTCAATCTGCATGTTCAGGCGGTTGATCTCCTTCTCGTTCTCCACCAGTTTTCCGTAGCGAATCTCGGCTACCCTACCGTAATCACCGGCCCGTTCGGCCTTCTCAGCCTGGAACCTGAGCTCTTCGGCTTCCTGTTTCTTCCTCTGCAGGTTTTCAACCAGGTTCTTCTCGGCGCGCCAGCGTGCTTTTAGCCCATCCCTGACCGAAGACCGGTCAGATATCTCTTTTGACAGTTCTTTTTCCTTGAGTATGTCACCGTCACGGCGCACTGCCTCGCGTTCGATCTCAAGCTGCCTTATAAGCCGCTCGGCGCTGTCGATCTCCTCAGGCACGGAATTCATCTCAAGCCTAAGATGAGCTGCAGCCTCGTCGATAAGGTCGATAGCCTTGTCAGGAAGGAACCTGTCAGTGATGTAACGGTATGACAGGTCGACGGCGGTTATGATCGCTTCGTCCCTTATAATAACCTTATGATGTGCTTCATATTTTTCCCTGAGACCCCGTAGTATGGAGATGGCATCAGCCCTGTCAGGCTCGCTGATAATCACTACCTGGAAACGGCGCTCAAGAGCCTTGTCGGTCTCAAAATACTTCTGATACTCATTCAATGTGGTGGCACCTATCGCCCGCAGCTCCCCTTTTGCCAGTGCAGGCTTAAGAATGTTGGCGGCATCCATGGCGCCTTCACTTTTCCCGGCACCCACCAGGGTGTGGATCTCATCTATAAAAAGGATTATGTCGCCGTTTGCAGCGATGACCTCATTGACGACAGATTTCAGTCTCTCTTCAAATTCACCTTTATATTTGGCGCCTGCTATCAGTGCGCCCATATCAAGCGAAAAGATCCTTTTCTGCAGCAGATCCTCGGGCACATCACCGCGCACAATCCTCTGCGCCAGCCCCTCGGCTATTGCTGTCTTGCCTACCCCGGGCTCACCGATCAGTATAGGGTTGTTCTTTGACCGCCGCGACAGAATCTGCAGAACACGCCGTATCTCATCATCCCTTCCGATAACGGGATCAAGCTTGCCTGCCCGTGCCCGTTCATTCAGGTCAATGGCATAGCGGTTAATAGCTTCTTCAGAATTCATTTTGTATACTTTTCCCTGTTACCATCAATTTTTTTGCCAGACACCCTCTTCGATACATTTCATGTCAGAATGACAGAAAGCAAATATTTCCGGATTTTTTACGTTCTCCTATTACTTTCAGCAGCTGTATTTAATGGGTACAAAACCTTTCCGGGATGAATGAGAAGATACTTAACACCCTGATGCATCTTTTTGCCATCATTGCCCCTGCACAGGGCAGTGAGACTGACAGACGCAAGGTGGTTGAGGCTTTTCTCAGGCCCCAGCTTAACCAGGAAGGCGTCGATGCCTATCTGAAGATATTCGATAACTATTATGACGAAGCACAGGAGAGACTCAAGAAAGGAAATGAAGCCAGGAGAAATGCAGCCATCTCTGTAAGGATCATCAAGATATGTTTTGATATCGGAGCTCAGCTTACCCTTAATCAGAAAATCATTGTCCTTGTTCAGCTTCTCGAATACTGCCGTTCGGACGAAGCAATAGTGAGCGATACCGAGCTCGAATTCATCATCACAGCCGCTGAAGGATTTAATGTCAACCGTGAGGATTATGACCTCATTAAGCAGTTCGTTCTGTCAAAAAGATCTGAGGTCCCCGAGTCGTCACAAATCCTCGTCATTGACAATGAACCCAAACGAAAATACGCTAAAACCCGGCATATAATTAACAGTACGCTGAAAGGACAGGTAAGGGTACTCAATCTGCCACAGGCTGATATGCTGTTTATCAGGTCTTTCGGGACCGGTGAACTGTTGCTTAGCGGCCAGCTGAGGCATGAAGACAAGGTGTACCTCTTCGAGAGGGGGGCATCGCTTAAATACCTGAGCAGCAAGCCTATCTATTACTCTGAAGTGATCAGGCAGTTCCTTGACGAAAGCGTGCTTGCATCAAGGGTGGTCTACGAGGTGAAGGATCTTGAATATAAGTTCAAGGGAGGACATGTAGGGCTGCACAAGATGAGCTTCGCCGAGGAGTCGGGCAGGCTGGTGGGTATCATGGGTGCCTCCGGTGCAGGAAAATCGACACTGCTCGGCGTTCTCAACGGGATCAATAAGCCGGATGCCGGAGAAGTGCTGATAAACGGAATAAATATCCATAAGGATGCTGATAAGGTTAAGGGACTTATTGGTTTTGTATCCCAGGACGATCTTCTGATAGAAGAGCTGACTGTCTTCGATAACCTGTTTTATAATGCCAAGCTCTGCTTCGGCAACCTTAAGGACGATGAGATCACTGCCAGGGTTGATAATGTGCTGCACAGCCTTGGTTTATATGACATTAAAGACATGAAGGTCGGCACCCCGCTGAACAAAAAGATCTCCGGCGGGCAGCGCAAAAGACTGAATATTTCGCTTGAACTGATCAGGGAGCCCTCCATCCTCTTCCTTGATGAGCCCACCTCCGGACTTTCATCGCTTGACTCCGAGAATATTCTTGACCTGCTGAATGATCTTAAGCTTAAAGGCAAGCTGATCTTTATAGTCATTCATCAGCCGTCGTCAGACATTTTCAAGATGTTTGACAGACTCATCTTTCTTGATTCAGGCGGTTACATGATCTATTACGGAATACCCGTCGGGTCGATAGGCTACTTCAAGGACCGTATGCAGCTTCCCAAATACAACGACAGTGAATGTCATGCCTGCGGTAATGTCAATCCTGAACAGATCTTCAGCATCGTTGAATCAAAGGTGCTTGATGAATTCGGGCGGCCGACAAAAACAAGAAAAATATCGCCCCAGGAATGGAACGTTTTTTATAATTCGCGTAAAGAGGAAGCTCCGGCGCCTCCAAAGCCCGGTAACGGCATACCTGAGATAACGCTGAAGACACCAAACAGGTTTAAGCAGTTCCTGGTATTTGTCACCCGTGACATCCTGGCTAAACTATCAGATAAACAATATCTTGTTATCACTCTCCTTGAGGCTCCGGTGCTGGCACTGTTCCTTGCCTTTATCATCCGGTACTTTGATGAGAGTGTCAGCAATCCGGCCTATACCCTCATGCAAAACAGCAACCTGCCTGTCTACATCTTCATGTCAGTGATAGTTGCGATCTTCATGGGCCTCACAGTTAGTGCGGAGGAGATAATAAAAGACCGGAAGATACTTCGCAGGGAAGCATTTCTAAATCTGAGCTGGAACAGTTACCTTCTCTCGAAGATCAGCGTGCAGTTTCTCATTTCCGCCATCCAGGCTGCCACCTTTGTGGCTGTAGGCAACTCAATTTTCGGAATAAAGGGGATGTGGCTCGAATACTGGATCGTGCTGTTCAGTTGCTGGGCTACTTCCAATATGATGGGCTTGCTCATCTCCGACAGCTTCAAGACCGTGGTCACGATATATATCCTTATCCCGTTCCTCGTCATCCCTCAGATAATCCTTAGCGGCATAATCGTCAAATATGACAAGCTCAATCCCGAAATATCTTCTCCGGTCTCGATACCAATATATGGCGAGATCATAGCAGCTCGCTGGGGATACGAAGCCCTTGCCGTCGACCAGTATATGAACAATAAATTTGAAAAACAATTCTACCCTTACGATAAAATCATCAGCATTGCCAAGTTTAAAAAAGACATCTGGTACAATGAGATGAAAAGTATCCTTTCGAGGCTCGATAGTAATATTGATAAAGAGAGGCTTGGCACCACGGGCAAAAATGACATGATACTCATCCGTAATGAAATTGAGGAAGAGCTGGGGTTCACGCCGTCGGTGATATTTGACCCGGGTCTTATTGATCCTGACAATATTACCCTTGGAGCAATAGATACTGCGCGTAACTATATCGAAAGAGTTCGCAGGTACTACATAGAGGTGTCAAGGGAGGCAGTGGAGGCGCGTGACAACATTATCACTGCTTTGGAGCGTACCGACAGGGACGGGTTCATCCTGATGAAAAAACAATACACGAACGAATCGCTGGAAGAATTCGTAAAAAACGAAAATGAAAAGAGCAAGATAAAGCGTTACAGGAACAGGCTTTACCAGAATTATGACCAGATCTTTTACGACCCTGAACACCCCCTGATCAAAGCTCATTTTTATGCACCCCGGAAGCAGGTATTCGGAAACTTTGCAGGTACGCTTGCAGTGAATACCGGGGTGATCTGGTTCATGACTCTCATCCTGTATGTGTTATTGTATTTCAGGGTATTACATAAGATTCTCGAGTCTTCTAACAAGATAAAGATGGTGATCAGGCGCAGAGAGAGCAATGATTGACCTGGCGGCAGACAATTGACGCAGAAGAGGGTGCCGGCTATAAGGCCGGCACCCTCTTCTGTATTCAGTAACCGATATCTCAGTTTTACTGCAATGTATTATTCAACTATCTCAATCATCTTGAAAGGTACCTTGATGATGGAATCATAGTCCTCTCCGGCTTCGAGCATGTCTTCATCATCCTCCTCGTAAAACCAGTTTATCTCCACGTCGTGTTTCGACCTGTGGATTGCCTCCAGACGCTTGAACACATCAAGAATACACTTCGACGAGCTGGTATTGAAATATTCAAGCCTGATATTTACCACAGTCTTGTCAAGCGGTCCCTGCATGTAATTGTCAAGCCATTCATTCAGTGGTTTATAAAACTCTACGGAGTTCTCAGGAATAGATCTTCCCTTTATCTCAAAAATGCCCTCCTTCTCATCAAATTTTATCGACGGCGTCTTTGGGGTTCCTTCAATAATGATCGGTTCCATTGCTATTTTGTTTTTTGTTGTTTCCTCATTCACTTGTTATCACTGCACTAATTCTGAAAGCAGAGTGCAAGTTATCGTATTTTTTAAATCGGTAGTCAAGTCTGTGCCCAGTTTTTCTTGCCATATCTATTAATCCCAGTCCGCCAAGCCCCTTTTCAGTGATCTCCTGATGGTTAAGGATGTCTTTATAAAGTTCCTTAATTTCTTCCTGGGTCGAGTTGTTGATCCTTGTAAGCTTCTCCTCCAGCTCCCTGATCCTCAATGCTGTAACGAAGTTACAGGTGGTGATCCTGTATCCCCTTCCTGTCTTTTCCATGATTATCAGGCCAAAACGATCAGGTCTTGAAGCATGATAATCCCTGGGCACATCGTCAGCATGATGATAAAGGTTCTGCAGGCTCTCAACAAGCACATTATAAACTTTCTTCCTCAGCCTGGGATTTTCGCGGCTTGACAGAAGCTTGCCTTCAACAGAATCCAAAGCCTTATTGATCACCTCGGAGTCAACATTACCCTTAAAATAAAGGATAGCGCCCCTGATGTCAAGGTCACTCACAAGGTTTTCAAGATCAAAGCTCATCGTGCTTCTGTACAAGTAAATCGGGCTTTAATATTTAACAAAAATAGATGTTTGTAGTTAATACCCATCATGCGGATATTATTATTTTAATCAATGACTCTGTTTTTTTGACCAAGGTTGCAGGCTCATTGGCAAACGTCCGTTTAATGGGGATAAGCGCCTGCAGCCTTTCTGCTTCCCTGGTACAGTTCGTAGCCCTGGAGCCGGCATTCGATATCGCCGTTCAGCAGGTCGTACTTCCGGAAAGGTTTTAGCGCGACAGACTTGAGACTCTCCTTGTCGCCGGACATTATCCAGGCGGTGTAACCGTTGTAATTGTGCTTGAGGACGGTGCCGATATCACCGTAAAACCTGCCCATTTCTTCTCCCCCTATACGGTGTCCGTAGGGAGGGTTGATTATAAGTGTTCCTTCGGGTACAGGAGCCGGGTTCTTCAGGAAGTCCTTCACCGAGACTTCCACGGTGTCGCCCAGCCGGGCTTCACTGATATTGATTTCAGTCATCCTGACAGCGTCAGGAGATATGTCTCCCGCAAATATCTTCACAGGTGATTTTCTCTCTTTCTTCTCAGCCTCAAACTTCACAGACCTGAACAGCGCCGCATCATAATCTTTCCACCTCATGAAACCGAAGCTCTTCCTGAACTTTCCGGGAGCGATATTGCATGCCATCAACCCCGCCTCGGCAGGAATTGTTCCTGATCCGCACATGCCATCGACCAGCGGGGTGTCAGCCTTCCACCCTGTAAGCATGATGATCCCGGCAGCAAGCACTTCGCTCAGCGGTGCCTCTGACTGTTCGCGTCGGTATCCTCTTTTATAAAGCGGTATAACGGTGGAATCAAGCGAGATGGTGACCTTCCCGTTGCTTATGTGAAGATTGACCAGCAGGTCGGGTGATTTCGGATCTACCGAAGGTCTCTTCCTCGTCAGATGACGGAAGAAATCAGCGATGGCATCCTTTACAAGAAGGGCTGCATATCCTGAGTGGGTAAAATACGTTGAGTTTACGACTGCAGCCACAGCGTATGTCTTATCATTGTCAAGATAATGATCCCAGTCAAAGCTTACTGCCCCGTTATACAGATCTTTCTGACTGTTGATGCTGAATTCGGCCACCGGCTGCAGCACAGACAACGCCACACGGCTGTTATAGTTGACCTTGTAAAGCAGTGATTTGGACCCTTCGGCGGAAACTGCCCTGTTGAGGATGCTGATTTTCTCAGCTCCCATGGCAGCCAGCTCGGAAGCAAGCACCTCCTCGAGACCAAAAAGGGTCTTGACAATAAGTTTCATCGTCACTGTTTGGTATATCCGAGCAGCTTCGCGTAAAGAACCGGGTCATTGATGACTGACAAAGCCCTCAGAATGGCATTATCATTCTCATTCACAACCTTGTAATATTCGTTCATATCCCAGAGGTCACGTGCCACCAGTCCCTTCATCACCCTCTGCATTTCCTGCAACGAGGTGTCATACTGAGCCTGGTCAAATTTTACCTTGTTTTTCTCGCCAGCCGCAATGAGCTCATTCATAGTCTCCTTGCTGAAGGTGAAATCACTATTAAAATGTTCGAAAGTCTTGTATTTCCGCAGAAGGTCCTTCCGGTTCCGGTCTGTGTAACCAACAATAAAACCCGTAATCGTCGATGTTCTTATCAGGTCGCGGTAATAATCTGAATAATAAGTCGTATCAATTGGAATAAAAATATCAGGTGTAATTCCTCCGCCGCCATAAACAACCCTCTTGTTGGGTATGGTGTAGGCTTTCAGCGAGTCAGGCAGATTAAGGCTGTCAGGGTGGATCAGTTCTCCGTCGAAATACCTGCTGTAGTAAGCCTGGAAATATTTGTCAAATCCCTCGTTATAGGGTGTCTGTATGGAACGGCCCGACGGCGTGTAATAGCGGGCGATTGTAAGTCTTATTTCAGATCCGTCAGGCAGGGAGAATGCGTTCTGCACCAGGCCCTTGCCAAAACTCCTCCTGCCTATTATCACACCTCTGTCCCAGTCCTGCACAGCTCCAGAAAGTATCTCGCTGGCCGATGCAGACCCCTCATCAATAAGGATCGCTATCCGCGCCCTTGTAAGACTCCCTGACGGTTCGGACCTGTATTCCTGCCTGGGTGTATGCCTTCCCTCGAGATACACGATCAGTTCTTCAGCTGCCAGCATCTGATCGGCTATTTTCACGGCAGGTACCATGTAACCTCCTGAATTGCTGCGCAGGTCGATAATAAGGTTCGCCATTTTCTCCTTGCGCAGCTGCGCCACAGCCTGATCGAACTCCTGTGCCGTCTGTTCAGCGAACCTGCTGAGTTTAATATATCCTACATCGCCTGATACCATATATGAAGCGTCAAGGCTGTTCACCGGTATCTTGTCGCGTGTTATCGTAAATTCAAGGAGATCTTTTTCGCCTCTGCGGAACACGGTAATGACCACCGTCGTGCCCTTGGGTCCTCTGAGTCTCTTCTGCACACCTGTGGTGCTCATTCCGACACCTGTCACCTTCTCTCCGGCAATGGTTATTATCCTGTCGCCTGCCTGGATGCCAACCCTCTCCGAGGGGCCCCCGGGAGTAGGCGAAATTATTATAATGGTGTCATTCAGCAAATTGAACTGAATACCTACTCCTTCAAAA
>Ga0316616_100001051_pt1 | contig 10556 bp, 12 predicted proteins | sample OWC_Aug_M1_C1_D1_FD_207660 | JGI IMG/M metagenome (GOLD analysis project Ga0316616, IMG submission 207660) | Wetland soil microbial communities from Old Woman Creek delta, Ohio, United States - OWC_Aug_M1_C1_D1_B | ecosystem: Environmental > Terrestrial > Soil > Wetlands | place: USA: Ohio...
ACTGCTGCGGATCCCGCCGTCGACCAACTCCGAGATGCATGCGCGTACCTGGCCGCGTTTTATGTCGAGACACGATACCCGGTGCACTGGCCAACGCATTACTCGTTAGCCGAGGCTGAGCGCGCCGGCGAGGCGAGGGAGCAAATCCGCAATTGGGTGACGCGGCGCTTGGCGTGACGGCCTGCTCGCCCGATCACAGCCGGAAAGAAGACGCTCAAATACTTCCATATCCTGGCTTCCCGCCGCGGACGATTGGCCGATGAACCGACCACAGTTCGAATCCCTGGATCAGGCGGCCGACGCGACGGCTGACGCCTTGGTGCGGGCCGCCACCGGTTCCGCGTTTCAGCTCTTTCGCGATAGGGAATTCAGACGATTGGCGGCCATCGAGCAGTTGAGCCAGACCGAGCAGGACAGGATCTTCAATGAGTTGGTGGTGGCATCTGTTGTTCTCATCATGCTGCTGCTGGAGGCCCCCGATCTCCGGATGGCCGACGAGTTCCGCGTGTATTGCGCCGAGCTTCGCGCGAGGATTCCGCGAGCGCATGTGAACCAGTTGGGAAGCATGGGGGTCGAGGGAGAGCATTTTCGGGACTGGGAACGCCTGATCACCATGCGCTACGAGGAATATGCCCGGGATCGGCATGACGTGCGCGCAGCGGCGATGGGTCTTGAGTCATCGGAGAAGGGCTTGACCGTGGATGGCCTATCCAACATCCAGCTGCTCGTGCCGGTTCAGACCGCCGCCATCGGCTGCCATGACCACGTCTGTCGCGGCAACACGGACGGACGGGGTGAGTTGTTCAAGACGATCCTCCGATCGCTGTCCCGGCTCTATCTCGAACTGCGGGTTCCCCTCGAGGGCGGCAGGATCACTCCGCTGACGCGAGCGCGCGTGGCAGTCAAGAGGACGCTGCGCCGCATGCGCAGAAAGACCTGACCTGGCGCGTCGGACGTCCGTTGTACGTGACGGGGGGGGATTTGAGGTTGCGCGGGCACGACGCAGATGCTGCCGTGTGCGGCGTGGTGCCCGATCGCTCGCATGGCGCGACGCGCCATGCAGAGAGCCTGCGCGTTGCGATCTTGGTCCGCTTCTAGCTGATCGACAACAGCGGGCGGGACGACCCGAGGACCCGGAGCGTGCCCGCGGCCCGAGTGTCGCGTCACGGGTGCGCGGCCGGCGCGATCGGCGTGAGCGGGTGCAGGCGCCTGGACCGGCCATTCCGATTGCAGCAAGCAGGATGCGCGAAGCGAGCGGACCGGAAGGCCATACGGAGTTGGCGTGCGGGTGGGGCGAGCCGGCAGGAAGCGGGCCGCGCCGATGCTCGGCCGCGTGTGCCTACAGCACGCCCTGCCAGGCGCCATACAGGCTGGAGTACCCCGCACTCCCGTCTGGCTCGGCGAGAACCGGTCCCAGCAGAGGGAAGGCACATACCCCGGTGTGGCGGGGGCCGAGGCTGCAGACGCCCATCTCGCCCTGGCGGGCCGGGTTACCGGTATCCGCAAAGACGGGGGAGTATACCCAGGGACGGCCCCAGGGGTCCGTGTCGCCGATGTTGACGTACCCGCTCGCCCGCAGCGTCTGCATGGTGCCGGGGTTCCCCGCTTTCTCGTTCGCGTAGACGATGCCTTGGATGACGGCGGTCTTGCTGTCACAGGCGGCCTGGACGTACTTGGCCCGCTGCTGAGCCGCCCGCAGGTTCGGGATGGCGAGGGCCGCCAACAGGCCGACGATGGTCACGCCGATGAGGAGATCGATCAGCGTGAACCCCGGGACTGCTCGGCGTCGGACTGCCTGCCGCACGCTGCGTCCTCCTCGGGATGACAGCCGGACGCCAAAGGGGTCCAGGCCGCCAGCGGATAGGTGCCCTCCGGATCGCACGCCGCGAATCGTGCATGAACGACACCCCCTCGGTCTGGTCTCGGGGAGTCCTCGCGGGTGCGGTACTCCTCATGGGAGCAACGTCCGTGCCGGGCGCCGACGTCTGTGATACCTCGGTCGGAGGTGAGTCTCTAGGCGGCCTGTTCTCCGCACGTTAGCTGCGGGCGTTGGCTGCGACTAGGCGTGGCGACACTCCTCCGTTGCGGTGCAGCCTCTCGTCAACGGGCGCGGCCCATGAAAGCCTTGCACGGCCGGGCGCTCCCCCGGTCCGCGACCCCACCCAGAAAGGTCGAGGGGCGCTGGCTCCGGCACACGAGGCATGGGAGTCACGGTCCCGCGGGTGGCCTCGGGCGTGCTTCGCGGTGACCTGTCGCGAGATGGGACCGTTCAGCGGTGGCATCGGTCGTGGGGGCCAGCGTGGCGGGAACTGAGCGTTCGGGCGTGGCGGTCAAGTCTGCGGCCGTCGCCCGGTTGGGGGCATGGACCTACGCGCCGGCCTCGGCGGGGTCGGGCCATTGGCCCAGGACCTGCGCAATGGCGGTCAGCAGCGTCTCGGCGTCGGCCGGTTTGCGGAGCGTCAGCGTCGCCCCGGCGTCGTGCCCCACCGTCGCCACGTTGGCCTGGTCCCAGACGGTGATGAGGATGACCGGGAGGCTGCCGAGCGTGGGGTGCGTCCGGAACTTCCGGCAGATGTCGTAGCCGCTGAGCCCGCGCAACATGATGTCGAGGAGGACCACATCGGGCCGGTCCTGGGTGGCGAGCGCGAGGCCCTGGAGCCCGTCCGTCGCGGTGAGGACCCGGAAGCCGTGCTGGGCGAGGAAGGCCCGGTAGAAGTGGAGGACGAGCGGGTCGTCGTCGATGCAGAGGACCGTCGGGGGCTGGGTCGCGGGGGCGGGGCCCCAGGGCACGGGTCCGCCGCAGTTCGGGCAGGAGCCCTCGCCCGGCGGGTCGCTCGGTTTCTGGCTGACCACCTGCGGGAGGTGGCGGTGCGGACAGATGCTCGGTTGGGTCACACCTGGGTCCTCAGATCGTTGTGGCGGCGGCATCGGGTTCCCTCAGCCCCCGTTCCGCTTCCCGCGATGCGCCACCCCGTGGAGGGTCGTCTGGACCACGGCCACGAGGGCCTCCCGCCGGAAGGGCTTCGTGAGGCACGCCACCGCGCCGAGGGCATAGGCGCGGCGGTTCAGGCTCGGGTCGGCGCTCGCCGTCAGGAAAATGACGGGAATGGCCTGGGTGGCCGGGTCGGCCTTCAGGCGGGAGCAGGCCGTGTAGCCATCCACGTTCGGCATCATGACGTCCAGAAGAATCAGGTCCGGCTGCAGGGCGGCCGCCTGCGCCAGGCCGTCCGCCCCATCGACCGCCTCCGCGACGGCGCAGTCCGCCCCCTCCAGCAGGTCCCGGACCATCTGCCGGAGCAGCCGGTCGTCGTCCACAACAAGAATGCGGGCGGTGGGCATGGCAATACTCGGGGTCCGCGTGCAGGGGCCGACCGGAGTGGTTGGTCCTCACGATGATCATACTCCACGACGCCACTTCCGGCTACCGAGAGGGAATACTGGTCCTGTAGACCGAACCATCTCCTGGCGCAGACGGCGTCGCCGCGGCTCTCCTCGGGTGGCACGCGAATCCGGCGTGGGAGTACCGCTGCACGATCATACGGGCGACCCGTGGGTTGCCACGGCTCGGACGGTGCCCGCAGCCGTATGCCATGCTTGCACAGGCCCCACCTCGCGTCCCGCAGGCGGTCGTGTGGGAAACCCACGATCAATATTGCCGTTGCGCGATCAGCGGGCGGGTACGCCCCGTCGCCGTGTGGAAAAGTTTGCAAACGCCCCGCACGGCAGATTCCGACGCCCGCCGCGTCCGTCCGATGGGGTATGTCCCCAGGTTCATGCGCATTTCGCGTCCTGCCGCCGTGACGAAAACGCCCTGGCACGGAACCGGCCGTGGTTCAGGCTGAGTGCTGCACAAGCTGCGGGGGTGTGGACGCGGCCGGCGGGTGTGGACCGCCCGGCGCGTAATGGACCGCACTCCCGGGTGCAGGTGTAACCCCCTTCCCGAAACGCCAGACCCGTCGTGAGACGGGGACGGAACGCCACGGGTCTTACGAAGACAGCCGGGCTGCCGAAGGAATGGACTCCTTCCGGTGCCCGGCCTTTTTCTTTCCGGGCACGCGGAGATGGGGCGCATTCCAAGACGGCTGCCCCGCACCGGGTTCGGGCGGTGCGGGGAGTGGCTCCGGGTCGACGGGTGGTACCGGTTCCGGCGGCACGGGGAATGGGGGGACGGGGAGCGTGACCTGGTCGGATGGCATGGGGACGCCGGCCGCCGGGACCCCGACAACCCTGGCCGGTGGCCCCAAGGGCTACGACGCCAGTGACGCCTATTGGGATAGCCGCTACGCGTGGGAAGGGCCCGAGCCGTGCGATCGCCGCATGGGGCCCGAGCAGTGCGCCTTCCTCCGCAGATGACGGACGGCGAGCGCCGCGGGGGTGTCCGCCGTCCGAGCGGGCAATGGCGACCCCCGCGCCGGCGGTGCGGCAGGGGGTCCCCGACAGCGCACCCCGACGAGGACTGCGAGGATCGGGAGATGCGCCAGTACTTGATCATCGTGTCGCGGGACCGCCCGACCTTGTTCCGGCACCTCCGCGAGCGGCAGGCGGCCGGGGTGCAGGTCATTCGGGACCGCCGCGCCACACCGCGCCCCCGCCAGCAGTCGGGTCGGCCTGCGTCGGGGGCCTGGCACACAACCGTGGAACGGGACGGCTATATCGTCGTACCCCTCACGGGGCCGGCCGCGGGCGCTCAGGACACGGTGACCGTGGTCTAACGGCCGAGGCGCGACTCCGGCAGGGCGCGGTGCGCCAACCGCCGCGCGACCCGACCGGGGGAGGGCCAACCCCAATGGACGGTAGCGAGATCCTGACGTTCGTCGTGTTCGGCGTGGCCGTGCTGTGTGTCCTCGCCTGGCGCGGCGGGTACTGAGCGGTGCTCCCGTTCGCCCCACCGCATCCCGTGGGCGTCGCGGGTTGCCTCGCGCTCGGCGTGATGCGGCGGGCCGCGTCCGTCCCTGCCCCCTCGCCGGTGGCTGCTGGCCCCTGAGCGGTCCCGTCGTGCCAACACCGATCCCGGCCTCGGCGCACCCGTCCACCCGCGAGGTCGGGTCTTCCCTTGACAACCGGAACCCGTTGGCTACGGTGGGATCGGGAACGCGAAGGGGCCATGCGCGGCGGCACGAAGTACCCTCCACGGCGTGCGCGGAAAGAGCCGACTCGGCCCGGCGTGTGGCGCTCAGCGTGCGAGTTGGCCCAAGAAGTGCGAGGTGACACGATGGCCCGTCTGCTGGGATTGCTCGGCGTGGTGCTCCTGCTCACGGCCTGCACCCCGGGGATGCAGCGGTTCACGCTCCCCGAGAACGTGGCCCCACCCGCGCCCGCTGCGCAGCAGGGTCCGCCCGCGCTGGCCGCCCTTGCCGGGCCGTGGACCGGAACCTGGTTCACGCCCGACTGGGGCTTGGGCTACGACGCGCTCCTCCTCGTGGAGAGCATCGACGCCGACCAGGCCACGGTCCTGTACGCTTGGACTAACCCGGGGCGCGGGGGCGACGGGTGGTATCGGCAGAAAGCCCGCCTGCTCCCCGGCCCCGGGCTCGAATGGACGCGGGGCACGTGGACCTTCCGCCTGCACCTCGATCCTGACGGCGCCCGCCTGGCCGGAACCACGGAGCGGGCCACCCCACCGGACAAGGCGTTCATCACTATGGAGCGCACGCCGTTCGCGGCACCCCCCCCAAAGCAGCCGCCGGCGTCCGCCGCCCTTCCGCGTCTCCCCGCCGAGGCCAGGATCTGGGCCCCCGCCGAGCTCCCCCGCGCCGCTGCGCGGTGGGTGGGCATCTGGGAAGGCACTTGGGACAGCGGGATCCCGTGCCGCTTGGTCGTGCAGGGGATCGCCGATGGGAAAGCCAAGATCGTCTACGAGTGGCGTGCGGACCCACAAGCCGGGACAGTCGACGGCCTGCGCCGCCTCGCCGACGTTAACGTCCCGGCGGGGATTCTTACCTGGGGACAGGCCCCCACGCTGACGTTCCGCGTGAGCGCGGACGGGCGGACGCTCCGGGGCGAGTGGGAGCGGGACGGCGACGTGTCGGCGGCGACGCTCCGAAAGGTCGTGCCGGAATGAGTCGGCGCCTGCGGGCCGGGTGACGCACTGAGCCCCCGCACTGACGCGCTGCCATTGCGTGCGAAGTCGACTGAGACCAGCTCGCCCTGCCGACGTTCCAAACGAGCCAACGATCTGGAAGCGAAATGGCCGCCGTGTGCTGGGCTCAAATACCAGTCGATGCCCCAATTCAAGCGGCCGACGGCCAAATCGCACAAACCCTCACAAGGCTGAAACGTGCGTCACCGTAGAAGTGCCAGCTTGGCTGCATCATTCCCGCAGCCCGCCCGCACCGCAATGCCGCTCGAACTGGTGCGGCATGTTAGATAGCCGCGCCCGACACATGATCACTCCGGACTGACGAAAAGTGTCCGCACGGGTGACACGGCGCGGCGTTCCTCACTTGGTGGTCCGCCTAATCCATTGTTATTACAAAGACGATGTGCGGTCGCTCGCTGCCTGAGGTTGGCATGGAGGATGCTTTTTCTCGCAGCAAGTCGTGGAGGCGGCGGCCGTTGCCAGAGTGGAACGGCCGAATACTCCGAAAGGAGATCGCGATGCTCTCGAGAACGACAATAACCGGACGGAGTATCCGCTTTGGGTCGCTCCTCCTGCTCGTCCTGTGCCTGGCGAGCTGTTCGACCCCGCTCACCACCCGGGAGAAAGGGGCGCTGGTGGGTGGGGCGGTCGGGGCCGGCGCCGGGGCGGCCATCGGCAGTGCCTCCGGCCACGCGGGCACGGGCGCCCTCATTGGGGCCGGCGTCGGGGTGATCAGCGGCGCCCTGATTGGCGATGCGATGCAGGCGAACGAGCCGCAGCCAGCGGCGGCACCTCCGCCCCCGCCCCCGCCACCACCTCCACCCCCACCGCCGGTGAGTGTCGCTCCCCCGCCGCCCCCGGTCGTGGCGGCGCCGCCTCCGCCCGCCAGCGTAAGCGTCGACATCCGTCTCGGGAGTCGACCCGCCCTCGCCGTCGTGCCGGGGACCGCGGTCTCCTACGCGCCGCATCTGGCGTATAACTACTTCGCGTACAACGGGCGGTTCTACGTCTATCAGGATGACGTGTGGCTGTCGGCCCGGGCCTACAATGGGCCGTGGGCGGTCATTGCGTTTGAGCGGGTGCCGCGCCCGATCCTCGGTGTGCCCGTGACATACTACAAGGCCCCGCCGAAGCACTGGAAGCAGAAGCACGGGCCGCCGTCCTGGGCGCACGCGAAGGGGCACGCGAAGAAAAAGGGATACGACGACTAGGGGACTGATCGCGGCGCTGCCGGGCCGCGCGAGAAAGGAGCCATCGCATGGTGCGCATACTGCTTGCCGTTCTGGTGCTGATGTTGGCGGCGCTGCCGGGGGTGGCGGCGGCCAGCCTCGACACCTTCCTGAGCAGTGTCAATGTCCAGGCGCGGGTCGACCTCCCGGGCTTCCATGCCACGGTGAGTGCGCAGTTCGGGGTGCCCATCCCGCAAGTCCAGGCCGTCCTGCACACCGTGGGCTCACCGGCGGATGCCTTCATGGTCTTCCAACTCGGGCAGATGAGCCACCGCCCGCCCGAGACCGTGGTCCAGACATACAAGACCCACAAGGGGAAGGGCTGGGGCGTCATCGCCAAGGAACTCGGGATCAAACCCGGCTCCCAGGAGTTTCACGCCCTCAAGAGCGGGGATCTCGTGTATGGCGGGGCGCCGAATGAGGGGCACGGCAAGGGCAAAGGGAACGGGAAGGGGCGCAAGAAGTAAACGCGGTCTCCGCACAGCGGAACGGGTGGCTGGCGCGAATCAGATCGGGGGTTCCTGGTCCCCCTCTGAAGCGGGGATGCGTCCGTGTGCTGACAAAGCACTCGGCCGGTGCGCGGCGCATCGGAAAAATGTGCAGATGCCGCCAGACCCCGCATGCGACTCCTTGGGTCGGAACCCCCCAGCTCCTCCTCAGCAAGTGCCTGATGTCTCAGGGGGGAATGGCTTCCACGGCGATCCATCTTGCGTTCGTGAAGCGTCTGGAACGTTTTATGCTCAACGAGAGACCGTAGTACGGCCCCCTCCGGGGGAATGGTGTCCCCAGAGGGGACTGTGTGCTTCGGTAGCCGTTTTTTCGTCTGCGACAGTCCGGGGTCCGACCCCTCGACCGTGCCGTTGACGGTGGTCGTGAATGTGAGGTACGATACCGTAACGTCAGGTACGGGACGTGCGGCACCGATCTTCCCTGTCGTAGCGCATCGGAGAAGGAGAGGCCAGCCATGAGACCGTTCCTCCGGACTTTCATTCTGGCAATCCTCATGGTCGCAGTGATCCCATTCCTTGGCGGTCTATCGGTGCCGTTCTCGTCGAGCCACGATAACGTCGCCTACGCGAAAGGCGGGAACGGCGGGGGCGGTGGCAAGGGGGACGCCGACTCGGGCAAGGGCGCCGGCCGCGGTGGTGACCGGGACGGGCACGGCGGGTACGGCGGCGATCGGGGTGGCCATCACGGGGGCCACGGCGGCCATGCGGACGGGCGGGGCCGCGGCGGCGACCGCGATGGGCGCGGGCACGGGGGGTACGGGGGTGACCGGGACGGGCACGGGGGACCGGGCCACGCCGGGGCGCGGAACATGGGCCAGGCGGTCTCCACGGCCGCGCACAACGCCAAGGCCGAGGCCCGAGCCGCGGGCGAGAAGGTCGGCCCGGCGGTGAGCGGCGCCGTCCATGAGGCGCAGCGGTCGTTCCGTGGGGCCGAGGACGGCCACCACGGCGACCAGGACGGCCACCACGGCGATCAAGACGGGCATCATGGCGAGCGCGATGGGCGCGGCCACGGGGGGTACGGTGGTGACCGGGACGGGTACAGCGGTGATCGGGACGGCCACCATGGCGAGCGGGGCGGCGCCACCGTGGCGGGGTCGGGCGGGGGGCCGACGCGGCGCTAGGCCGAACCGAGCATGAGGACCCTGGGACGGCAGAGCCGAGCCGGACGCGTCCTCGGCCTGGTCCTGATCCTCGGACTCGTGCTCGTGGGCTGCGCGGAGACCCGATCGGAGATCGCCACCTCGTTCCGGGAGGGGCGGATCGCCCAGCAGCACTACGACGCCGGGAAGGCCAAATACCGCGCCCGCGACTACGCGGCGGCGATCCCGCTCTTCCAGCGCACGCTGGCCCACGAGCCGCAGTACGACGATGCGGAGGTCTACCTCGGCTGGAGCTACTTCCACCTCGGCCAGTACGCGGACGCCACCCAGCATTTCCGACAGGTGACGGTCCGCCAGCCCCGCTGGGAGGGGGCCTGGAACGGGCTGGGCTGGAGCCAGCACCGCGCCCGGCAGTCCGAGCGGGCGCTCGCGGCCTTTCAGGAGGCGGTCGCCCTCGACCCCGGGTATCGTGACGCCGCCGTCGGCCTCGCCTATGCCCTCTTCGAGCTCCAGCGGTATCGCGAGGCCCTGCCGCACCTCCATCGTCTGACCCGGGAAGGCGCATACATCTATTTCCCGGACCCGGACTCGGATGTCGAAGAGGTGCGTTCCCGGTACGCGTGGTGTCTCTACTACACGGGGGCATATGACAAGGCGCGGGACGAGTTTGGCAAAGGGCTCGCGGTTCGCCCCAAGTGGCCGGGCCTCCACAACGGCCTGGGCTGGGCGTACCTGAAGCTGGGGAATCGCGCCAAGGCGCGGGAGAGTTTTCAGCGGGCGCTTCAACTCGATCCGAATTATGCCGACGCCCGGACCGGGCTGGCGGAAGCCAGCCGCTGACCCAGGCACGGTGCCGCGACAATACATCCGCCGGGGTCCGTTCGGGGCTCCGGCGGATCTCTTGCGAGGGCGCACAACCGGGTGGTCATAGACAGCCCGCGTGTGAGGTTCCCGGCGCAAGTCCTAAACGTCACCCGACCGGTGGCGGCGTGATCGCGGCCGTTGCGCATGAGATGGTGGCCGCACCAGGCCATCCGCCATCCGGTGGCGCCCAACCCGCCACGCACTCCGCACCGTTCCCGCACCCTGGATGCGACGCCTTCGATGCCGCTTGGGGCATTCGGGGAAGGGTGTTTTTCTCAATTGGCGACCCGCTCCCCGGCGCCACAAGTGCGCAATAGCTTCCACCGCCGCCCTTCCCTAAACGGAACGTTCCCAAGCGCACTCCTGCGTCGGCCAAATCATCTGCGATGTGCGTGTGAGCTTCGAGCGCGGCCGCTGACACCCTGAGCTGGCTCGCCGCTCGGCCGCGATCCGACCAGTGGGTCCGGGGACTCACCTCAGCGCCTGCGGCCGGCCACGGCGAGTGTGATCCCGCCCAGGGCCAGTGTGCCGGCGGCGACGAGCCGCGGCGACAGGCTTTCCCCCAGCAGAAGCACCCCAGCGCCGGCGTGGCCCCCGCCGAGGGCGGCCCGGCACGGCAGCGAGTTGGCGACGAAGGCCAGCATCTCCGCCGCGGTCAGGCCCGCCGTTCCCCAGGCCGCGCGCTCGTTATCGCCAGGCCCCATGGCGTCAGGATCCGCCGACGTCCATCGTGTAGCACACGGCGGTCCCCGCGAGGGCGACAACTCCATCG
>Ga0316616_100001053_pt1 | contig 10545 bp, 6 predicted proteins | sample OWC_Aug_M1_C1_D1_FD_207660 | JGI IMG/M metagenome (GOLD analysis project Ga0316616, IMG submission 207660) | Wetland soil microbial communities from Old Woman Creek delta, Ohio, United States - OWC_Aug_M1_C1_D1_B | ecosystem: Environmental > Terrestrial > Soil > Wetlands | place: USA: Ohio...
TCACGCTGTTCGGGGCCGCGGGCAGCATGTCGTACAGCGACCCCGCCAGGTGGCTCGCCAGCTTGTTGTCGGTGGCATCGGCGTTGTCCAGCACCTGGACTTCGGGGGCCGCATAGTAGATCGGCTGGCTGGGCACTTCGCGCACGTTGAAGAAGATGCCCGAGTTGCCGGCCTTCTCCGTCTTCCAGTCTATGGAGAGCTCGAAGTCCCTGAACTTCTTCAGGCCGTAGAGAATGTCTCCGCCCGCGCCCTGGCCTGGTTTCCTCCCTGGCGCCGTGAAGACCTTCATCGCCTGGTCTTCGACGACCCAGTTGGCGGGCATCGTCGTGCCGTTGCACTGCCGCCAGCCGTCGAAGGTCCGCCCGTTGAACAGCAGAACCCAGCCCTGCTGCTTCTCGGCGGCGGTGAGCGTGTTCGGTGCCTGCGACTGGAGAACGGTGCCGAGTGCCAGGATGACGGCCATGGACACGAGGGCGGTACTGGCCTGGTTCTTCATCTCCAACTCCTTCCCCGCTACATGCGGAGTCGCTTCACGACCTCGACGACGAACGCGGCGCAGTACTCGCCGGCAATCCGCTGAAACTCGGGGGAATGGAACTCGGAGTCCGAGATGATCCGGACGGCCACGAAGCGTACGCCGAAGCCCGTGGCCGTCCCGCCCGCAAAGGCGCTTTCCATGTCCTCGGAGACCGCGCCGTAGGTCCTGTTCGCCCAGACCAGTCGATCGACTTCACGATTGAACTCGAACGCCGACCCGATGACGCCCTTGACGACTCGTCCGCGGGGGTTGGGCGTTCCCAGCACGGCGGCGAGCGCCTCCGCGTCGCCGGGGAACTGCTTGAACTCCACGCGTTCCTTGCCCTCCAGCCGCAGCCAGTGCGACATCGGCGTCCACCGCGACTGGCTGACACCGGCTCCGGCGTCGGCGTGGGCCGACCGGAAGGCGCCGTAGTCCACCGTCGCCTCGCCGGCCACGATGTCGAAGACCTTCAGCGAGGGGTCGAGTGCGCCGGCGGTGCCCTGGTTGACGATCAGGCGCGGTCGGAAATGGACGATGGCCAGCGTCGTTGCGACCGACGCGTTCATCGGCCCGACTTCCGTGCGCGAGACGACCACGCGCTTCCCCCCCAGCTTCCCGCGCCAGAAGGTCCAGGCCGCGATCTGGATCTGCTCCTTGTCGGTCAGCGCAGCCAGCAGCGGCTGCAATTCGGTATCGACGGCGCCCTGGACGACAAGGTCCACGGGCGGGCCGTAGTCCGCCGGCGGACGGGCGACCGTCGCCGCCTGTTGCGCCGCCGGTGCCGACGCGAGCGCGAGCGCAAGAACGCATGCGGCCACGCTGGCAGCGAGCAACCTCCGAGTGAGCGATCGGGTATGGTTCATCGGACGTGCGGGCGATTATAGCCCGAGGCGAGAAACCTCCAAACGCCGCTTTGGCGTAGTATCCTACGGCCGGCCGGCTCAGGCCGGCGGAGGAGACAGTCATGAGGGCGACGGCAACCGCGCTCGTCGTGGTGTGGGCGATTGCAGCAGGAGCGGCGATGGCGCAGACAATCCAGTTCGTTCCGCAGGTTGGGGCGCAGACCTACGCCGTCCGCCCGCCGGTGCTTCGCGTCAAGCCAGGGGACATCATCGAATCCCCGACGCTGACGCGGCCCGGCGACTACTACGAGAAGGAAGGTGGCGCGTGGCCCGGCGAGGTCGGGCCGTTCTACGTCGAAGGCGCGGCCCCCGACGACACGCTCGTGGTCAGGATCCTGAGCGTGCGCCTCAACCGGGATACGGCGGTGTCCTTCGTCAGGCCTGCCGGCCTGAGCGCGCTGGCGACTGACGGGCGGCTGCGCCTTCTCAACGAACCGCTGCCCACGCGACGCTTCGTCTGGCAGCTCGACCGCCAGCGGAACACCGCGTCGCTCGACCTGCCGAACTCGAAGTCGAAGCGGATCGAGATCCCGCTCCGGCCGATGGTGGGTCGCGTGGCGGTGGCGCCGGCCGGGGAGGAGGCGTTCGGCGGCCTCTGGCCTGGAGCGTTCGGCGGGAACATGGACGCCTCCGACATCCGCGAGGGCGCGACGGTCTACCTGCCGGTCTACCACGAGGGGGCGCTGTTCTACTTCGGCGACATCCACGCCGCGCAGGGCGACGGCGAGGTGTGCGGCTCGGGCCTCGAGACGACCGCCGTCGTGACGATGCGGTTCGAGCTCATGAAGGGGAAGAAGATCCTCTGGCCGCGCATCGAGGATGCCGAGCACATCATGGTGGCCGGCAGCGGCCGCCCACTCATCGACGCGTTCCGAATCGCGCACGTGGAGCTGATCGAGTGGCTCGTCGCCGACTACGGCTTCGAGAAGATGGAGGCCTACCAGGTCGTGTCGCAGGTGGGCAGCGCGCGAGTCGCCAACGTCGTGGATCCGCTCTACACGGTGGTCGCGAAGTTCCCGAAGGTCCTGCTGCCGAGAAGGTGACGCCGTCGGCCGAAATCAATCCGGGAGCGATTACGGATCTGTAAGCGGTTTCGGCGTTGGCGCGGAGGACCTCCCGACCTCAGGGCCTCTCGCCTGGCGCCGGATTCGCGCCATCGCCTCCTTGCGCCGGCTTCCTTCGAGGTCGCCGCGGAGTTCCTCGAGCGCTACCCGCACGACGTCGCGATGGTGCACGTCGACGCCAACCTCCGCCGCGGCTTCGAGCCACAGCTTGTGGATCAGTTCGAGGTCGTCTGGCGTCAGCGTCGGCGCGTGGGGGCCGAGCAGATACGTCTGGATCTCGCCACTCAGTTTGTACGCGATCAGCTGCGTGCGCAGCTTGTCGCTGTTCTCCACCCGCTCCCACGCCTGTCCGAGCAGCCGCGCCTGATCCGCCGCCGAGAACTTCGCCGAGTCCCCGAGGATGATCTGGCTGCAGGACAGCCGCACCGCGGTCTGCGCCATCGCGTCGAAGACATTCGACGCAGGCACGACGAGCAGCTTCACGGGGCGGCCCTGGCGCTCGGCGATCGCGACCACTTTCGTGAACAGGAGTTGCTCGTAGTCGGTGAAGACCTCCGTGTGGACGAAGTCCCTGAAACCGGAGTCCGGCCCATGCAGCAGCCGGACCGTCATGGCCACGACGTCGTGCCGCCCGGTGTCCGCGTGCGTGAGCGCCCAGTCGAGGTGAGCCAGCGTGTTGTAGTCCCGCACGGGCACCAGGACGCTCCCCGGCCGGGCGGCCACCTCCGCCAGCCCGAGGTCGTTGGCGGCCAGCAGCTGGAACTGATCGAGGCCCGTGTCGTGGCCATGCGCCAACCGCCGCACGTTCTGCCGCTCCGAGACGATGAAGACTCCGTACAGCACGGCCGTGAACGTCAGCCCCCAGATGGTGGCGAGCTGCTTGGTGAAGAGATTGGTGATCGCGAAGGCGAACAGGAGCGTCGTGATCAACGCGAGGCCGACCGGCAGTTCGATCCCGCGGACCCGCACGTTGAGCGGCACCCGCCACTCGCGGGCGCCGGGGTCCTTGAAGCGCAGGACGAGCACCGCGAGGCTCTTCAGCGCGAAGCTCCACACGACGCCGAACGCGTACGCCTCGCCGAGCAGATACACGTCGCCCCGGCTGAGCAGGAGGGTCAGCAACTGGAGGGCGACAATGGTATTGAGGACCCGGGACGTCGTGCCGTACTTGCGATGCGGTTTCCGGAACCAGTCGGGGAGCACGCCATCTTCCGAGATCCGGTTCACCACCGCGTTCGAGCCCACGATGGCGGTGTTGACGGCTCCTGCCAGCATCAGGAATCCGACCACGACGACGAACGCCTGGAACAGGAGCCGAAGCCACAACGGGCCGGCCAGGTTCATCGCGAGCCCGGAGATCAGGTTGTCGTAGAACTTCGAGCGCGTCGCCTCCGGGATCAGCGCGAAGGAGAGGAAGCTCACGGCCGTCGTGAAGACGACGCTGTACACGAAGATGACCAGGCCGGCGCGGCGCAGGTTGCGCGGCTTCGGGTGCTCGATCTCGCGGTACACCTGGGCCAGCGACTCCCAGCCGCTCATCGCCAGGAACGAATGGCCGAGGCCGACCAGGATCGCGATGACGGTAAACGTCGGCCAGACCGTTCCCTTCAGCCAGCCGATCGATTCGTCGGAGAACGTGATGTGGGAAAGCGTTGGCGGCGGCGGCAGATGGCCGCCGCGTTGGAAGAGGGTGAGGGCCGACCACGCCAGCAGCAGCACCACCATCACCGTCGCGATCTTGATGATCTTGAGCGCGTCGCTGCTCGACTCTCTGAGCCCCTGGGTGTTCCGCCACCAGAAGTAGATGATGACGATCGCGGCGAGCGCGGCCGAGGTTTCGTTGGGCGGGAGGTGAAAAGACGATCCGGCTCGGTGCGATAGGTCGTTGAGGAGGCCGACGATGTACTGTCCGGCAGACGTCGCGCTGATGGGACCGGTGAGGATGTAGTCGAAGAGCAGCGCCGACACGGACATCTTGCCGAGCGTGCCGCCCATCGCCTCCTTGACGACGCGGTACACGCCGCCGCGGACGAACATGATCGAGCTTTCGATGTAGATCGCCCGCACCGCGTACGAGAAGAGCATGACGCCGAGGATGAACCACGGCGCGGCCCGGCCGACGGCCTGCTCGGCGATGCCTCCGGCGTAGAATGCGGACGATCCCAGGTCGGCGAGGACGATGGCCGCCGCGCGCCAGAAGGAGATGAACGACAGGAAGACGGTGGTGGCGACGACCACCTGCACCGGACCGCGCCGAGCCGCCTGCACGGGCATCACGTATCCTCAAAGGCCCAACCCAGGGCCGAGTCGTTTCTGCACCAGGTGAAACCTAACTCTTGATTCTCCGCACGGTGCCATTAGGAAGTCATAAGAACTTCATAAAGCGCGTTGACATGACGGCGCCCCGCGTTTGACAGTGTCCCGGACGCTCCGCTACGCTCCATCGAGAAACCAGTGTCCCGTTCTCTGGTCTCGCTGGCTCGCCTCGTCGCTTCGATTGGCGCCGTGCTGATCGTGACAGCCGTGTGCCACCTGCTCGTCCGGGTGAATCCGACATCTGTGGCCCTGGCCTACGTGGCCGTCATCCTGCTGGTGGCGAGCGGCTGGGGTGTCGTTGAAGCGACCGCCGCGGCCGTGGTCGCGACGGTTTGCCTCAACGTCTTCTTCCTGCCGCCGGTGGGCACCCTCACGATTGCCGACCCGCAGAACTGGGTGGCCCTGGCGGCGTTCCTCGTGACGGGGATTGTCGCCAGCCAGCTGTCGGGTCGTGCCCGGCGGCGTACGGTGGAAGCCGAGGCCCGCCAGCGCGATCTCGAGCAGCTCTACGCGCTGAGCCGGGCGTTGCTGCTCTCCCCCGGTCGCCCGACCATGGCGGGCGCCATCGCCAGGCACGTGGCCGACGCCTTCGGGTTTCCGTCGGTCGCGGTCTTCGACCACCGCGCCGACACCATGTCCTGGGCCGGTTCGACCGACGCGTCGCCGCTCGAGTCGAAGCTCCGCGACGTGGCGCGCCAGGGTGTCTCTCTGCAGGAGGACGGGATGCTCCTCGTCGCCATCCGCCTGGGAGGTGCGCCGATCGGGGCGCTGGCGATTCCCAACGTGGGCTCGAGCGACACCGTCGTCCAGTCGATCGCGAGTCTGGCGGCGATCGGTCTCGAGCGGGCCCGGGGATTGGAGGCCGCGGCCCGCGCCGAAGCGGCGCAGGAGAGCGGCCAGCTCAGGGCGACGATGCTCGACGCATTGGCCCACGAGTTCAAGACGCCCCTGACGTCGATGAAGGTCGCTGCCGCCGATCTCCGGTCGAGCGCGCTCAGCGAGCGCGACCGGGAGCTGGCGGCCATCATCGACGAGGATCTCGACCGGCTGCAGTCGCTGGTGACCGACACGGTGTCGATGGTCCGTGTTGACGCCGGCGACTTCAGCCTCCGCCCGAACCGCCACCTGGTGTCGGACCTCGTGGCGTGGACGCTGCGTCAGTTCGAGTCGAGGCTCGACGACCGCGCCGTCGTGACCTCGGTGCCCGAGTCGCTCGTCGTCCAGGCGGACCGGGAGTTGCTGGGACTGGCGCTGCGACAACTGCTGGACAATGCGGTGAAGTACTCGCCGGCGGGGTCTGCCATCGAGATTGCTGCGGCGGGCGGCCCGACGCTTGACATTGCCGTGCGCAACGCCGGCGCTCCGATTCCCGAGCGGGAACAGGCGAGGCTGTTCGAGCGGTTCTATCGTGGTGCGCAGGCCCGTCTTCAGCCAGGAACCGGGATGGGCCTCGCCATCGTGCGGCAGATTGCGGAGGCGCATCACGGCACCGTCCGCGTCCAGAGCGCGCCGGGGGCCGGCACCGCGTTCGTCATTTCCCTGCCGCGGGAGGAGGGCGTCAGATGAGCGCCGGCCGCATCCTCGTCGTGGATGACGATCCTCAGATTCGCCGCGTCCTCAAGGTCACGCTCAGCGGCCAGGGTTTCGAGGTGGACGATGCCAAGAATGGCGACGTGGCGCTCGAGAAGGTGCGCGACGCACGGTTCGACCTCGTGCTGCTCGACATCAACATGCCGGGCATGAGCGGCCTGGACGTGTGCCGGGAGATCCGGGCCGGCTCCGAGATTGCGATCATCATGCTGACGGTCCGCGACAACGAGGCGGATACGGTCGAGGCGCTTGACGCCGGCGCGGACGACTACGTGACGAAGCCGTTCAAGCCGACCGAGCTGTCCGCGCGGATTCGGGCCGCCCTCAGGCGGGCGCCCGGGGGCCAGGGCCCCGATGGCCGCCTGGCGCTCGGTGAGACGACCGTCGACTTCGATACGCGAGAGGTCTTCTCTGCGGGCCGGCGCGTGCGGCTGACACCCAAGGAGTTCGACCTGCTTCGGTACCTCGTGGGACACGCGAACAAGGTCCTCTCGCACCGGCAGCTGCTCCAGGCGGTCTGGGGGCCCGACTACGGCGACCAGGTGGACTACCTTCGGGTGGTCGTGAATCAGTTGCGCAAGAAGATCGAGCCGACGCCGTCCAGCCCCACCTACCTGCTCACCGAACCCTGGGTCGGCTATCGCCTGCAGATCCCGTCCGACCCGCGGTGACCGTCCGGCCAAGTTCTAAGGCCGCGCTAATGACTTCCTAATCGACGGCCCCCTAGCATGGGGCCAATGGCTGATCTCGCGTTCCTCGCGGTCGGCGCCGGCTTTCTCGCGCTCTGCTGGCTCTTCGTGCGGGCCTGCGAGCGCCTCTAGGGCGGACCTGTGGACTACGTGATTGCTCTGGCCGCTGCCGCAGCGCTGTTCGGATACCTGGTCGTCGCACTGCTTCGGCCGGAGCGGTACTGAGGTGCGTGGATGAACGTCGCGGGTGTCGGTCAGATTCTCTTCTTCGCCGCGCTGGTGCTCGGGCTGACGAAGCCGCTCGGCCGGTTCATGTCGCGGGTGTTCCAGGGCCAGCGGACCTTCCTCCACCCGGTGCTGAGGCCGCTCGAACGCGCCATCTACCGGCTCGGCGGCGTGCGCGAGGAGGCCGAACAGCGGTGGACGCAGTACGCCGGGGCCGTGCTGGCGTTCAGTCTGGTCCAGGTTCTGCTCGCCTATGCCATCCTGCGGCTGCAGCAGGTGCTGCCGCTCAATCCGCAAGGCTTCGGGACGGCACACGCGCCGGCGGGGGCCACGGCGGTGACGCCGGACCTGGCGTTCAACACCGCCGTGAGTTTCATGACCAACACGAACTGGCAGGCCTACGGAGGCGAGTCCACGCTGAGCTACTTCTCACAGATGACCGCCCTGACGGTGCAGAACGTCACCTCGGCGGCGACCGGCATGGCCGTCGCCATCGCGCTGGTCAGGGGCTTCGCGAGGCAGGAGGCGCACGTCATCGGGAACTTCTGGGTCGACCTGACGCGCGCCACGGTCTACGTCCTGCTGCCTCTCGCGTTCGTGGCCGCTCTCGTGTTCGTGTCCGCGGGGGTCGTCCAGAACTGGGATCCCTACACCCGGGCGGTCACGGTGGAAGGCGCGGCGCAGACCATCGCGCAGGGACCCGTCGCCTCGCAGGAAGCCATCAAGATGATCGGCACGAACGGCGGCGGCTTCTTCAACGCGAATTCGGCCCACCCGTTCGAGAACCCGTCGCCGTTCACGACGCTGCTGCAGTCCGTCCTCATCTTCGCGATCGGCGCGGGCCTCACCTACACCTTCGGGCACATGGTCCGCGACACGCGCCAGGGATGGGCGCTGCTCGCGGCGATGGCCGTCATGTTGCTCGTCGGCGCCTTCGTGGCCTACGGCGCCGAGCAGCGAGGCAACCCGATCCTGGCGCCGCTCGGCGTGGATCTGTCGGCCTCCGCCGGCCAGCCCGGCGGGAACATGGAGGGCAAGGAGGTCCGCTTCGGGATCGCGCAGTCGGCGCTGTTCGCCACGGTCACGACCGATGCCAGCTGCGGCGCCGTGAACGGCATGCACGAGAGCTTCACGCCGCTGGGAGGCCTGGTGCCGCTCTTCAACATCCAGACCGGCGAGGTCATCGTCGGCGGCGTGGGCGCCGGGCTGTACGGCATGCTGCTGTTTGCGATCCTCGCGGTCTTCATCGCCGGGCTGATGGTCGGACGGACGCCGGAGTACGTCGGCAAGAAGATCGAGCAGAAGGAAGTGAAGATGGCGATGCTCGCGCTAATCGCCACCGCCTTCAGCATCCTCTCACTGACCGCCCTCAGCGCCGTCCTGTCGTTCGAGCCGGGCGGCTACTGGAACCCGCCCGGGCCGGCGGCTGCCAACGTCGCCAACGCGGGACCTCACGGGCTGTCGGCGCTGCTCTATGCCTACACCAGCGGTACCGGCAACAACGGGAGCGCCTTCGGCGGCCTCAATGCCAACACGCCCTGGTTCAACCTGACCATCGGCCTGGCGATGCTGATCGGCCGCTTTCTGTTCCTCCTGCCGCTGCTGGCGGCAGCCGGGAGCCTGGCAGGGAAGAAGGCCGTGCCGGTGACAGCGGGCACGTTGCCGACCCACGGGGCACTCTTCGTCGGTCTGCTCGTCGGGACCGTTGTCATCGTCGGCGCCCTGACGTTCTTCCCCGCTCTGTCCCTGGGGCCCATCGTTGAGCACCTGCTCATGAACCAGGGCCGGCTGTTCTCGCTCGGCGAGCCCGTTCGAGAGGTCCTGCCATGGCTGTGACGGCGGCAGTCGATCGCCCGGTGACCGCATCCGTGAGGCAGCGCGGCGGCCCGCCTTCCGTTCTGCCCGCGCATCTTCGTGGTGCGCGCCCGCTGCTGGATCCGGCGATCGTGCGACGTGCTGCGCGCGAGGCGGTGCGCAAGCTCAGCCCGCTGACGCTCTGGCGGAACCCGGTGATCTTCGTTGTGGAAGTCGGCGCCGCGCTGACCACGGTGTTCGCGTTCCGTGACGTTGTTGCAGGGGGCGGCGAGGCCGGATTCGGGATCCAGATCGGCCTGTGGCTCTGGTTCACCGTGCTCTTCGCGACGTTTGCCGAGGCGATGGCCGAGGCCCGCGGCAAGGCTCAGGCCGACTCGCTCCGGAAGACCAGGACGGACGTGGCTGCGAAACGTGTCCGAGCCGACCTGGCGCTCGAATCGGTGCCGGCCTCCGACCTGAGGGCCGGTGACATCGTGCACTGCGAGGCGCGGGATGTGATTCCAGGGGACGGAGAAGTGATCGAGGGCGTGGCGTCCGTCGACGAGTCGGTCATCACCGGCGAGAGCGCTCCGGTCATTCGCGAGTCCGGTGGCGACCGAAGCGCCGTGACGGGAGGGACGCGGGTGCTGTCCGACTGGATTCGGGTCCGGATCTCCTCGAACCCCGGCGAGACGTTTCTGGACAAGATGATCGCGCTGGTCGAAGGGGCCCGGCGGCAGAGGACGCCGAACGAGGTCGCGCTGAACATCCTGATTGCCGGCCTCACGCTGATCTTCCTGCTCGCCGTGGCCACGCTCGGACCTCTGGCCGCCTACTCGGCGACGGCGGCCGGGTCCGGCGCACTGCCTTCGGTGACGGTGCTGGTCGCCCTGCTGGTCTGCCTGATTCCGACCACGATCGGCGGGCTCCTGTCGGCGATCGGAATCGCCGGAATGGACCGCGTCATGCAGCACAACGTGCTGGCGATGAGCGGACGGGCCGTCGAGGCGTCGGGCGATGTGCACACCCTGCTGCTCGACAAGACGGGTACGATCACCCTCGGCAACCGCCACGCGGTGGAGTTCCTGCCTGCCGACGGCGTCGAGGAGTTCGAGCTGGCCGACGCGGCACAGCTGTCGAGCCTGGCCGACGAGACGCCCGAGGGGCGTTCCATCGTGGTGCTGGCCAAGCAGCGGTTCGGCCTGCGCGGGCGGGAGGTGTCCGACCGGTCGACCGCCTTCATTCCGTTCTCGGCTCACACGCGCATGAGCGGCGTCGACCTCGACGGCCGTCGGCTCCGGAAGGGCGCGGCGGAGTCCGTCGCCGCGTTCGTGCGCGACTGCGGCGGAACGGAGCCACCGGCGTTCGCGCACCTCGTCGAGCGGGTGGCGCGAACGGGAGGCACGCCGCTGGCCGTTGCCGATGGCGGCCGGATGCTCGGCGTC
>Ga0316616_100001054_pt1 | contig 10543 bp, 4 predicted proteins | sample OWC_Aug_M1_C1_D1_FD_207660 | JGI IMG/M metagenome (GOLD analysis project Ga0316616, IMG submission 207660) | Wetland soil microbial communities from Old Woman Creek delta, Ohio, United States - OWC_Aug_M1_C1_D1_B | ecosystem: Environmental > Terrestrial > Soil > Wetlands | place: USA: Ohio...
GCCCTCCCCGCGCCCGGCCGGGCCCGGCCCGACCTGGACCAGCCGGGAGTCGCCCCGCGGACGCCGGTCGAGGCGGCCCTCTGTGCCATCTGGCGCGACGTCTTGGGCCTGGACGACGTGGGGGTGCACGACGCCTTCGGCGAGCTGGGCGGCAACTCCCTCGCGGCCGGGAAAGTGGGCGCCCGGATCGCCGCGACGCTGCACGTCGACCTCCCCCTGCGGACCCTCTTCGAGACCCCCACCGTGGCCGGGCTCGCCGCGGCGCTCGCCGCCCGCCTCGCCGACGGGCTCGCGCACGCCGCCCAGGAGCGGCTCCTGGCGGAGGTCGAGGCGCTCCCGGAGGCCGCGGCCGCGGACCGGCTCCGCCCCGCGCGCCCCGCCGGCCCGGAGGGGCCCCATGAGTGACCTCGCCGCCCGGATCGCGGCCCTCTCCCCCGCGAAGCAGGCGCTGCTCCGGCGGCTGCTCGAGCAACAGCAGGGCGCGCGCCCCTCGGCCGCCGCCATCCCGCGGCGGGACGCCACGGCCCCCCTCCCCCTCGCCTTCGCCCAGCAGCGGCTCTGGTTCCTCGCCCAGCTCGAGCCGGCGAATCCCCTCTACAACATCCCCGCCGCCTTCCGAGTCCAGGGGGTGCTCGACGTGGCCGCCCTGCAGACGGCCCTGGATCAGGTCGTCGCCCGGCACGAGGCGCTCCGGACGACCGTCGCGGCCCCGGACGGCCAGCCGGTCCAGGTGGTGGGCCCCCCCCGCCCGGTCCCCCTCGCCGTGGTGGACCTCACGGCCCCCCCCGCGCCCGCGCGCGAGGCCGCGGCCCAGGCCGCCCTGACCGCCGAGGTCCGCCGCCCCTTCGACCTGACCCGGGACCTCCTGCTCCGGGCCCTGCTGGTCCGGCTCGGGCCGGCCGAGCACGTCCTCCTGCTCACCAAGCACCACATCGCCTCCGACGGCTGGTCCACGGGGATCCTCTGGCGCGAGCTCGGCCACCTGTACGCGGCCGCGCGGGCGGGGCAGCCCCCCGCCCTCCCGCCCCTCCCGATCCAGTACGCCGACTACGCCGTCTGGCAGCGGCAGTGGCTCCAGGGGGACGTGCTGGCCGCCCAGCTCGCCTACTGGCGGACCCAGCTCGCCGGCGCGCCCGCCCAGCTGGCGCTCCCCACGGACCGCCCGCGCCCGGCCGTGCAAACCGGCCGGGGGGGGCACCGGACGCGCCCCCTCCCCCCGGCCCTCCACGCCGCGCTCGAGGCCCTGAGCCGCCAGGCGGGCGCCACCCTCTTCATGACCCTCCTGGCCGCCTTCCAGACCCTCCTGGCGCGGTACACCGGGCAGGAGGACCTCGTCGTGGGCTCCCCCATCGCCGGGCGCACCCGGGTCGAGACCGAGGGGCTGATCGGGTTCTTCGTGAACACCCTGGCCCTCCGGGCCGACCTCGCGGGCGACCCCCCGTTCCGGACCCTCCTCGGGCGGGTGCGGGAAGGGTGCCTGGAGGCCTACGCCCACCAGGAGCTCCCCTTCGAGAAGCTGGTGGAGGAGCTCCAGCCGGCGCGCACCCTGAGCCAGTCGCCCCTCGTCCAGGTGATGTTCGTCCTCCAGAACGCCCCGCGGACGGCCCTCGCCCTCCCCGGGCTCACCCTGACCCCGGTCCGGGTCGAGAGCGGCACGGCGAAGTTCGACCTCACCCTGGCCGTGACCGCCACGGACGCGGGGCTCCAGACGACGGCGGAGTACAACGCCGACCTCTTCGACGCCGCCACCGTCGACCGGCTCCTGGGGCACTACGAGACCCTCCTGGCGGGCGTCGTGGCGACCCCCGACGCGCCCCTCAGCGCCCTCCCGCTCCTGCCGGCGGCGGAGCGGCACCAGCTCCTGGTCGAGTGGAACGCGACGGCGACGGCCTACCCCCGGGACTGCCGGATCCACGAGTTGTTCGAGGCCCAGGTGGCCCGGACGCCCGACGCCGTGGCCGTCGTCTGGGGCGACCAGGCGCTCACCTACGCGGCCCTCAACCGGCGGGCGAACCAGCTCGCCCACCACCTCCGGCGGCTGGGGGTGGGGCCCGACGGCCTCGTCGCCGTCTGCCTCGAGCGCACCGGCGACCTCGTCGCGGCCCTCCTCGGGATCCTGAAGGCCGGCGGGGCCTACCTGCCGCTGGACCCGGCCTACCCGACGGACCGGCTCGCCTTCATGCTGGCGGACGCCCAGCCCCGTGTGGTCCTCACCCAGACGGCCCTCCGCGCCCGGCTCCCGGCGTCCGCCGCCGCGGTCGTGTGCCTGGACACGGCGCCGCTCGCGGCCGAGGCCCCGACGGACCCGCCGCCGCTGGCCACCGCCACCAACCTCGCCTACGTCCTCTACACCTCGGGGTCCACCGGCGTGCCCAAGGGCGTGGCCATCGAACACCGCAGCGTGGGGTCGCTGGTGCACTGGGCCCAGGGCGTCTTCACGCCGGCCGAGCTGGCGGGGACGCTGTTCGCGACCTCGATCTGCTTCGACCTGTCGGTGTTCGAAATGTTCGTGCCCTTGAGCAGCGGCGGGACCGTCATCCTCGTCGCGGACGCCCGGGCCCTGGCGGAGCGGCCCGCCCGGCCCGCGGTCACCCTGGTCAACACCGTGCCCTCCGTCATGGCGGAGCTGCTCCAGGCGGGGGCCGTGCCGCCCTCCGTGCGGACCGTGACCCTGGCGGGGGAGCCGTTGCCGGCGCCCCTGGCCGACGCCCTCTACCGCCTGGGGCATGTCGCGAAGGTGTACGACCTCTACGGCCCGTCGGAGACGACGGTCTACTCGACGTGCGCCCTCCGGCGCCCCGGCGGCCCCAGCACCATCGGCCGCCCCCTCGCCAACACGGAGGCCTACGTCTTGGACCGCCACGGCCAGCCGGTCCCCATCGGGGTGCCCGGCGAGCTGTACCTCGGCGGCGTGGGGCTCGCCCGTGGCTACCTCCACCGGCCCGCGCTGACGGCCGAGCGGTTCGTCCCGCACCCGTTCGCCCCGGCACCGGGCGCGCGCCTGTACCGGACCGGGGACTGCGTCCGCTACCGGGCGGACGGCACGCTCGAGTTCCTCGGGCGGGGGGACCACCAGGTCAAGCTCCGGGGCGTCCGGATCGAGCTCGGCGAGATCGAGGCCGTCCTGGGCCAGCACCCCCAGGTGCAGACCGCCGTCGCGGTGGTCCACGCGGCGGCCCCCGGGGACCGCCTCGTGGCCTACGTCGTGCCGCGCCCCGGCATGGCCCCGACCGCTGACGCCCTGCGCGCGTTCCTCGAGGCGCGGCTCCCCGCGTACCTGGTGCCCGCCACGTATCGCGTGGTGGCCGCGCTGCCCCTCCTGCCGAATGGGAAGGTGGACCGCCAGGCGCTGGCGGCACAGGCGCCGCTCCCCGCCGCGCCCGAGGCCCCCTACGTCGCCCCCCGCACCCCGGTCGAGGCGGCCCTCGCCCAGCTCTGGGCCGAACTCCTGCGGGTGGAGCGGGTCGGGGTGCACGACGACTTCTTCGCGCTCGGGGGGCACTCCTTGCTCGCCACCCGGGTGGTGGCCCACCTCCGCACGCGCTTCGGCGTGGCCCTGCCCGTGCGCGCGGTCTTCGAGTCCCCGACCCTCGGCGCCCTGGCGCTGGCCGTTGTCCAGGCGCTCGTTGAGCGCCTGGGGTCGAGAGAGATCGGGGATTTTGAGGGTTGCCCATGAGTGATCTCACGGAGCGGATCGCCGGTCTTTCGCCTGAAGTCCGCGCGCGCTTCGAAGCTTACTTCCTGACGGGTGCCACGGCCGGGGGACCCGAAGGGCGTGTGACTCCACGTAAATCGCGAGCGGCCCCCCTCCCCCTCGCCTTCGCCCAGCAGCGGCTCTGGTTCCTCGCCCAGCTCGAGCCGGCGAATCCCCTCTACAACATCCCCGCCGCCTTCCGAGTCCAGGGGGTGCTCGACGTGGCCGCCCTGCAGACGGCCCTGGATCAGGTCGTCGCCCGGCACGAGGCGCTCCGGACGACCGTCGCGGCCCCGGACGGCCAGCCGGTCCAGGTGGTGGGCCCCCCCCGCCCGGTCCCCCTCGCCGTGGTGGACCTCACGGCCCCCCCCGCGCCCGCGCGCGAGGCCGCGGCCCAGGCCGCCCTGACCGCCGAGGTCCGCCGCCCCTTCGACCTGACCCGGGACCTCCTGCTCCGGGCCCTGCTGGTCCGGCTCGGGCCGGCCGAGCACGTCCTCCTGCTCACCAAGCACCACATCGCCTCCGACGGCTGGTCCACGGGGATCCTCTGGCGCGAGCTCGGCCACCTGTACGCGGCCGCGCGGGCGGGGCAGCCCCCCGCCCTCCCGCCCCTCCCGATCCAGTACGCCGACTACGCCGTCTGGCAGCGGCAGTGGCTCCAGGGGGACGTGCTGGCCGCCCAGCTCGCCTACTGGCGGACCCAGCTCGCCGGCGCGCCCGCCCAGCTGGCGCTCCCCACGGACCGCCCGCGCCCGGCCGTGCAAACCGGCCGGGGGGGGCACCGGACGCGCCCCCTCCCCCCGGCCCTCCACGCCGCGCTCGAGGCCCTGAGCCGCCAGGCGGGCGCCACCCTCTTCATGACCCTCCTGGCCGCCTTCCAGACCCTCCTGGCGCGGTACACCGGGCAGGAGGACCTCGTCGTGGGCTCCCCCATCGCCGGGCGCACCCGGGTCGAGACCGAGGGGCTGATCGGGTTCTTCGTGAACACCCTGGCCCTCCGGGCCGACCTCGCGGGCGACCCCCCGTTCCGGACCCTCCTCGGGCGGGTGCGGGAAGGGTGCCTGGAGGCCTACGCCCACCAGGAGCTCCCCTTCGAGAAGCTGGTGGAGGAGCTCCAGCCGGCGCGCACCCTGAGCCAGTCGCCCCTCGTCCAGGTGATGTTCGTCCTCCAGAACGCCCCGCGGACGGCCCTCGCCCTCCCCGGGCTCACCCTGACCCCGGTCCGGGTCGAGAGCGGCACGGCGAAGTTCGACCTCACCCTGGCCGTGACCGCCACGGACGCGGGGCTCCAGACGACGGCGGAGTACAACGCCGACCTCTTCGACGCCGCCACCGTCGACCGGCTCCTGGGGCACTACGAGACCCTCCTGGCGGGCGTCGTGGCGACCCCCGACGCGCCCCTCAGCGCCCTCCCGCTCCTGCCGGCGGCGGAGCGGCACCAGCTCCTGGTCGAGTGGAACGCGACGGCGACGGCCTACCCCCGGGACTGCCGGATCCACGAGTTGTTCGAGGCCCAGGTGGCCCGGACGCCCGACGCCGTGGCCGTCGTCTGGGGCGACCAGGCGCTCACCTACGCGGCCCTCAACCGGCGGGCGAACCAGCTCGCCCACCACCTCCGGCGAATTGGCGTAGAACGCGGCAGGTTTGTCGGTGTCTTCATGAACCGTTCTCCCGACCTCGTCGCGGCCCTCCTCGCGATCCTGAAGGCCGGCGGGGCCTACGTGCCGCTCGACCTGGCTTCTCCCGCCGATCGGATCGCGCACATGCTGCAAGACGCCGATCCCCCCGTCCTCGTCACAGAGAGCGGGATGCTCGATCGTCTCCCGGGGCATGGCGCACAGGTGCTGTGCCTCGACCCAGGGACGGACGGTTTCGATTTGGCCGAACCGAACTCGAACCCGGTCACGGAGAGCGACCCACTGGACTTGGCGTATATGATGTACACGTCGGGATCGACGGGACGCCCCAAGGGGGTGACGGTGCCACACCGGGGCGTGGTCCGGCTGGTCAAAAGTACAAACTATGCCCAGCTGACCGCCGACGAGGTGTTCCTCCAATTGGCTCCTGTCTCCTTCGACGCCTCGACCCTGGAGATCTGGGGAAGTTTGCTGAACGGCGCCCGCCTCGTGCTGTACCCGGGGCCGATTCCTTCTCTTGATGAGCTCGCGGAGGTGTTGGAGCAACATCGCGTGAACATCCTTTGGTTGACAGCCGGCCTATTCCACCAGGTGGTGGAGGAGCGCCTCGATGCGCTCCGACAGGTTCGCCAGGTGCTGGCGGGGGGCGACGTCCTCTCCGCACCCCACGTGCGGAAGGTCTTGGAGCGCTTTCCGGGTTCTTGCGTGATCAATGGGTACGGGCCAACGGAGAACACGACCTTTACCTGCTGCCACTCGATGACTGACCCCGCTCAGGTGGACGACAATGTACCTATCGGACACCCCATTGCCAACACACGCGTCTATATCCTCGACAACCACATGCAACCGGTGCCGATAGGAATCCGCGGAGAGCTGTGGACCGGCGGTGACGGCCTTGCCTCTGGGTATCTCAACCAGCCAGAGCTTACGTCGGAGCGGTTTATCCCTGACCCCTTCAATCCGGCGCCCGATGGTCGCTTGTACCGCACCGGTGATTTCGCGCGCTACCTGTCCGACGGGACTATTCAGTTCCTGGGGCGGATGGACGACCAGGTCAAGATCCGGGGCTATCGAATCGAACTGGGCGAAATCGAGAGCAGCCTGTTGAGGCATCCGGGCGTGCGGCAGGCCGTTGTGGTTGTGCGGCACGAGCCTCGAGCGGGGAAGCGGCTGGTGGCGTATCTCTTAGCGGGGGCGGATGGTCCGACCGCCTCCGAGGCCTTGCGCGACTTCCTCAAGTCGGCCCTGCCCGACTACATGATTCCGACTCGATTCATCTGGCTCGACCATGTGCCGCTCACGCCCAACGGCAAGGTGGACCGCCGCGCCCTACCCGAGCTCGGCGCTGAGATCCTCTCGGCCACTTCGGGGCTGTCTGCAGCGCCGCGCGATGAGTTGGAGCTGCGATTGGTGCGCCTGTGGGAGGAGGTGCTCGGTGTCCGTCCCATCGGCCGTGGAGACAACTTCTTCGAGCTTGGTGGACATTCCCTGATGGCGGTGAAACTCTTCGCCCGCATGGAGGAGGAATTCGGTCGGAAACTTCCTCTGTCGGTGCTGTTTGAGGCATCGACTGTGGAGCAGTTGGCGGCCCTCATGCGCCAGAATGGGTGGTCGCCGTCGTGGCGCTCATTGGTGCCGATCCAGCCCCACGGATCCCTCCCGCCCATCTTTGCTATCCCCGGGGTTGGAGGAAACGTTCTCTCGTTTGCCGATCTGGCCCGAGCGCTGGAATCCGTTTGCCCGACCTATGGGCTGCAAGCGCGAGGTCTCGACGGCAGGGAAGCGCCATTCACGAGGATGGAGGATATCGCGGCACACCACATAGAGGAGCTCCGTACTGTGCAGCCGCATGGCCCGTATCGCCTGGTCGGTGCATGCATAGGAGGGGTAATCGCCTTTGAGATGGCCCATCAACTGATCGCCCGAGACGAGCCGGTCGACATGTTGGCAATGCTAGATGCCTGGCCGCCAACAGCGACGCGTCGGGCGACCCGAGTGTCTTCGTTGCGTCCGGCCGTCGTGGCTCTGGAGTTCGCGGCTCGGCGCTTTCTGATGTATGCCAGGGAGTTGGCGGCGCTCCGTGCAAAGGACCGTTGGCGCCTTCTTGTCGAGAAGGCCAAGCGACTTCGGACCGTGATCACCCAGCAACATGGACTGGATGATGTGGGCGATGAGATCCACGGAACAGTCGTCGAGCGTGCCAACCTGCGGGCCCTACGGCGGTACGTGCTTCGACCCTATCCGGGGCAAATCTTGTACATCTCCGCAGGCGGGCGAGACGTTTCGTCCAGACAGGACGCGCGCACGGTCTGGCGGGAATATGCGCTTGGAGGGGTAGAGCTCCACTCGTTGCCGGTCGAGGACTCGGGTCAGATGCTGGTGGAGCCTTACGTGCGCGACCTAGCTGGCTACCTAACAGCGTATCTCCAGCGGCAAACAGTCGGCGGTACCCTCGGCGATCCCGGCGAGCAACCGGCGTAGATTCCGGCGACGCCGGCGAGCAACGGATGCCGCGGAATGCGGTGTCTTCCGCGAGCGTCGCGCGTGGGGTGCCGGTATGGCCAATGTCCCGACGAAAATCCGCCTCACCTGCATAGCCGAATGAACCCTCCAATGGGCGACCCGGCCATCCCCAGCGAAACGATCGGTCACTTCTCGCGCTGGCAGAGCACGAACGCTCCCAACGCGGTAGCGATTCTCGCTCCGGGACGAAAATGTCTAACGTACGGCGGGCTGTCAAGGCACATAAATCGTACGGCTACAGCCCTAGCTGAGTACGGCCTTGGCTGCAACGACTGCATCGCAGCGGCCGTGCCCGACGGGCCGGAGATGGCGTGCGCCTTCTTGGCCTTCTCCGCGTGTGCCACGTTCGCGCCGCTCAACCCAGCTTGCACGGCGACGGATTTTGAGTTCTATTTGGATGATCTGTCTGCTAAGGCGCTGGTCCTGCCTGAGCGCACAGAGTCACCTGCTCGGGCCGTGGCTCGGTCGCGTGGGATCCCGGTTCTCGAATTGATCTCCCGGCCTGAGGCCGAGGCGGGGACTTTCGAGTTAAAAGGATCATCAGATCGCGTGAACAGGGGCACGCGCTGCCGTCGTAGTGTCGCCCAGCCCGAGGACGTGGCGCTGGCGCTATACACTTCTGGGACAACCTCACGGCCGAAACTGGCGGCGCTGACGCATCGCAGCCTTTGCAGTTCGGCCCGTCACATCGCTGCGACGCTTGCGTTAACAACTTTGGATCGCTGCCTTGCGATCGTACCGTTGTTCCACATCCATGGACTCGTCGCCGTCGCCCTCTCGTCCATTGCGGCCGGAGCGAGCCTCGCCTGTCCGTCGGGCTTCAACGCGGTGGAGTTCCTCAAGTGGCTGGAGGTCTTGCGACCAAGCTGGTACAGCGCCGTGCCAGCCATGCATCAGGCCATTCTGGCGCGCGTCGTCGACCACGCCGAGATCCTCCGAGGCTCGCCGCTGCGGTTCATTCGGTCGTCTTCGGCGGCACTACCACCCCGGCTCATGTGCGACCTTGAGACTGTGTTCGGAGCGCCGGTCATAGAATCGTACGGCATGACCGAAGCTTCACATCAAATAGCGAGCAATCCCTTGCCGCCGGGCGTGCGCAAACCCGGTTCGGTGGGACGAGCCGTGGGTACCGAGGTGGCTATCCTGGACGAATGCGGGCAGTTACAGGGAGTCGGGGAGTCTGGGGAAAACGTCATCCGAGGACCGGGCGTGATCCGTGCATACCAGAACAACCCCGAGGCCACCCGCGCTGCGTTCGCCGCTGGCTGGTTTCATACGGGCGACCACGGGTACTTGGACGCCCAAGGTTATCTGTTCATCAACGGCCGCCTCAAGGAAATTATTAACCGCGGTGGCGAGAAGATAGCGCCGCGCGAAATCGACGACGTGTTGCTCGATCATCCAGGCGTTCGGGAGGCGGTGGCGTTCGCTATTCCACACCCCACGCTCGGCGAGGACGTGGCGGCAGCCGTTGTCCCGAAGGACGGGCACTTACTCAAAGAGTCGAAGCTCCGTGAGGCGACCTATCGGTGCTTGCCCCATTTCAAGGTTCCCAGCCGGATCGTGTTTCTCAAGGAAATACCCAGGGGCCCCATGGGCAAGGTCCAGCGGATTGGGCTCGCAGACCGACTGGCGGGGGAATTGGCCGTGGCCTACGAATCTCCCGAAAATGCTCTAGAGGCGTTGTCCGCGGCAGCCTTCGAGCGGGTGCTCAGCCCCCCCATCGGGCGTCATGACAACTTTTTTTCCCTGGGAGGCGACTCGATTCGTGCAACCCAGGTATTGGCTGGCCGCAACACCATCGACACCGTCACGTTTCAGCACGGCGGCAGTCGTCACCGTCAGTCATTGCTGATCCGGTAGTTCCCCTTCAGCAGAGACCAGCCTAGGTTCGGTCCAACTGACCTCCCCGCATTCATCCTGAACGGAGGCCCGGCGCATCGGGTATCGTGTCGCCTTCCATCTGGGAGGTGCTCGATGCTCGCTACCCCACGGCGTCCGCGCCGCCGCCGTTGTCCGTTCTGCCAGACCCTCTTCCGTCCCCACCCCCGGCTCGGCTCCCGCCAGTGGACCTGCGGGGCGCTGGCCTGTCAGCAACAGCGCCATGCCGCGAGCTGTCGGGCCTGGCGACGCCGGAACCGCGCGGTGACGCGATCGCACTACCAGGACTACGTTCGGCCGGCCCGCCTGGCGGCGCAGGGGCCGAGCCCCTCGCCCGTGCACGCCCAACTGGTCTTGGCCTCACTCCGTCCCGAGTGGCGAGACGCGATTATCGCGCAAGGCCGCGTCCCGACAGGCGTTGGCCCTCCATAACTGGCCCACCGAGATCGCGAGACGCGATCCGACCGGAAGCCACGTGTTCACGGCGAGTTCGGCCACCATAACTTCGCACCCGGGTGAGACGCGATCGGGCCGCCAGCCCTGGTTCCATGGGCACTTCGCCCCACTTACCGGCGCACGCGTCCCTGCTACGAGACGCGATAGGCCGGGCGGCCAGTTCCGTGGTACACGACAGGCCACGAAGGAGGTCGCCCATGCTGTCTGCCGCGATCCAAGCCGAGATCCTCCGGCTCCACTACGCCGAGCGCTGGGGCTACAGCCAGATCGCCCGCCACCTCGGGATCCACCGCGAGAGCGTCCGGAAGGTGGCGCGGCGCCGGAGTGTCGCCCTCACGCCGGCCCCGCC
>Ga0316616_100001055_pt1 | contig 10535 bp, 7 predicted proteins | sample OWC_Aug_M1_C1_D1_FD_207660 | JGI IMG/M metagenome (GOLD analysis project Ga0316616, IMG submission 207660) | Wetland soil microbial communities from Old Woman Creek delta, Ohio, United States - OWC_Aug_M1_C1_D1_B | ecosystem: Environmental > Terrestrial > Soil > Wetlands | place: USA: Ohio...
GGCCAGCGCGGCCGCCAGGCCGGCGGTCCAGAGATAGAACCGGGCCGTGTCGCGGCGCGGAGCCGTTGCCGGACGGGTGGATTTCATGACACTATGTTAACCAAATTTCGGCCTTTTCGCCATATCCGCGCCGATGAGAAGAGGTTGCCAGAACCTTGCCAGGGGGTCCGGACGATCCTTCCGAACCGCCCCGAAACGTCCGCAGGCCCGGCCGATGCTTGGCCCGAGATGGACAATTCGTGTATAGTATGACTCCGGCCGGATCACCGAACCGGCCGCACCCGCTTGTTCCCCCACGGAGAATCCGCCATGAACCTTCCCGACGACAAATTCTATCTGGGCAAACAGTTCGATCTGAAGGCCTCCAAACTGCTGGATCAACCGGTGCTCTACGATCCATCGGACCTTACCACCCACGGCGTGATCGTCGGCATGACCGGCTCCGGCAAGACCGGCCTCGGGATCGGATTGCTCGAAGAAGCCGCGCTGCAGGGCATCCCGGCGTTGATCATCGATCCGAAGGGCGACGTGACGAATTTACTGCTGCATTTCCCGAACCTCGCCCCCGCCGATTTCGAGCCGTGGGTCGACGTCGAAACGGCCAAACGCGAAGGCAAGACGACCGCCCAGGCCGCCGCCGACGCGGCGGCTTCCTGGAAGAAGGGCCTCGCCGATTGGGGCATCGCCCCGCAGCGGATCCAGGCGCTGCAGAAAGCCGTGCAATACGCGATCTACACGCCCGGCTCGGAGGCCGGTCTGCCGGTGAGCATCCTCGCCTCGCTCGAGGCTCCCGATGTCCCGTGGGACGCCAATCGCGAGGTCCTGCGCGAGAAAATCGCCGGGACGGTCACCGCCATCCTCAGCCTGGTCGGGGTGGAAGAGCTCGATCCGCTCCGCTCGCGCGAGCACATTCTGGTCTCGAACCTGCTCGAGAACGCGTGGAGCCGCGGCCAGAGCCTGGATCTCGAAACCCTGATCCTGCAGACCCAAACCCCGCCGATTGCCAAACTCGGCGTGTTCGACGTGGAGAGTTTCTTCCCCGCCAAGGACCGCCAGGCGCTGGCCATGCGCCTCAACAGCGTGCTCGCCGCGCCGTCGTTCCAGTCCTGGGTGGAGGGCCAGCCGTTGAACATCGAATCGCTGCTCCATGCGCCCGGCGGACGCCCGCGCCACAGTGTTTTCTACATCGCCCACCTGTCGGACGCCGAGCGCATGTTCTTCGTCACCCTGCTGCTCTCGGCCGCCGAGGCGTGGATGCGCACGCGTCCGGGCGCGTCGGGGCTGCGCGCCCTGCTGTATTTCGACGAGATCTTCGGCTACCTCCCGCCGGTGGCGAACCCGCCCTCGAAGACGGTGATGCTGCGGATGCTCAAGCAGGCGCGGGCCTTCGGCCTCGGGCTGGTGCTGGCCACCCAGAATCCGGTCGACGTCGATTACAAGGCGCTCTCCAACGCCGGCACCTGGTGCATCGGCAAACTGCAGACCGACCAGGACAAGCAGCGCCTGCTCGACGGCCTCGAGTCGCCCGGCGTGAACCGCTCCGTGTTCGACAAAACCATTTCGCAGCTCGGCAAACGCGTTTTCCTCCTGCACAACACGCACGCCAAGGGGCCCGTGATCTTCCAGACCCGCTGGGCGATGAACTACCTGCCCGGCCCGCTGACCCGGGCGCAGATACCGGCGTTGAATAAATTGGCCGGAGCGACCTTGCCCACAGGGACGGGCGGCGCATCCCGCGCCGCGGCTCCGGCGGCGGGAGCCGTTTCCTCCGCAAGTTCAACCGCCCGCCCGGGCGTTCCGGCCGGGATCGCCGAATATTTCCTGACGCAAAATCTGTCCCTGCAGCAGGCGGCGCAAGCGGCCGGTCGGGGCGCTCCCGCGGGGGCGAAAACCGTTTATCAGCCGGCGCTGTTGGCGCAGGCCAAAGTACGGTTTCTCGACCGCAAGTATGGGGTGGACCGACTGGTGAGCAAGACCGCCCTGGTCATCGACCCGGATCCGCGCGGCGTCATCCGCTGGCAGGATTTTCCCGCCGCCCCGGTCGATGACGTGGATATGTCGAAAAGCCCGGTGGGGGAGGCCGAATTCGCCGCGCTCGAGCCGCCGCTCACCGATGGAAAAACCCTCAAGTCGCTGGAGAAGGATTTCCAGGATTGGGCGTTTCACGAGAGCTCGCTGAAGGTCGCCGTCGATCCCGCGCAACGAGCCGGCGGGCCGCAGGCGGCGATCGATAAAAAACTGGAGGTCCTGCGCATGAAGCTGCAGCGCGAAGAGCTCGAACTGCAGCAGGACAAGAGCGAGATGGCCCAGCGCACGATCGAGGAAATGGGCACGGCGGCCGACAACATCTTCGGACTGCTCACCGGCCGCAGCCGCCGGTTGACCACCTCGCTCACCAAGCGCCGCCTGACATCCAAAGCGGCCGGGGATGTGAAGGAAACCGAGCAGACGATCGAGTTGCTGAAGAAGCAGATCCGGGATCTCGAGCAGATGAAGACGGCCGGCACGCCGCAGCCGGCCGCCGCCACGGAGGTGACGCTGACCCCCGCGCAAAAAGATGTCTATGTGGAGCTGTTCGGGGTCGCCTGGGTGCCGTATTACCGGCTCCCGGACGGGACGGAGCTGCTCGGGTATTCGGGCTAGGGAAAAACCGAAATCGACAATGTCATTGCGAGGAGGGCCGAAGCATGCGGTGTTTATGCTTCGGCCCGACAAAGCAATGACATCGGTCTAACCATGCCGCCCAAAATCGTCTCCTCCGAAACGCGGTTCTCCGGAAGGCTTCTCTCCGTCCGCGTGGATCGAATCCGGACCGATGACGGCCGCGACCACGATCAGGAAATCGTCGAACACGCCGGCTCGGTCGTCATGGTCCCGCGCGACTCCGACGGCGCGATCTGGTTCGTGCGCCAGTACCGCCACGCCGCCGGGCGCGAGATTCTCGAGCTCCCGGCGGGGACGCTGAATCCGGGGGAAGACCCCGCCGCCTGCGCGGCCCGCGAACTGCGCGAGGAGATCGGTTTGCGCGCCGACCGGCTGGAAAAGATCGGCGGATTTTTCCTGGCTCCCGGGTATGCAACCGAATTCATGCACGTCTTCCTCGCCGAAGGGCTGCATCCGGACCGGATTCCCGGGGATGAGGACGAGGTGCTGTTTCCGGAGAAACGCTCCCCCGGCGTCGTGGAGGGAATGCTCGAATCCGGCGCCGTGGAAGATGCGAAAACCATCGCGGCGTTGGCGCTGTTCCTGCGCCGGCCTGCGGGCTCCGGATGATCCCCGGATGGGCAATCCCCCCGATCTTGAAAATTGAAAATTATTTTTATGCCGGTCGATCGCCGCCCCTTGAGGCGGTTTGTTTTCGGTTTTGGATTTGTTACCCCCATTTCCCGAAGGGGCATGGGGGGGATGATGAGGACAATTTGCTTGCCGGAAGAATAATTCGAGCGGCTTCCAAGCATGCCATTTACGAGTGCACAACCATTATCCGAGATATTTCGAGGAACAATTTTCCCGTTTCCGAACGGCCATTCGTGGTTTTTCACAATGGATTCTGGTAATATCCATTGGGGAAGGGACATCCATCGAAGGGAAGGATGATGTGGGATCCAGAACCGGCAACCCACGAAATCGTCCGCCCGTGATGCTGGTCGCATCCGGAACGTCATCCGTATCGCGGATGCAATCGGTCCTCTCGAAGGCCGGCTTCCGAGTCGAATCCTGCAAACCGAGAATTCTGCAATTTTCGGACGGCAAGGCGGAAGCCGCGGAGGGGGACGGGCCGGGACGCCTTCCACTCTCGCAATTGAAACGGGATCTGAACGGCCGGCCCCAAACCATCTCCGCATTGCTGAGGGTCTGCTCGGAGTTGTCGCCCGGAATACGGACGGTCGGGCTGGCGTTGTACGATCCGGACCATGCCTCCTGCGCCCGCTACAAATGCATCGGACCGTCCGCGCGCCGCGTCCCGGAGCACATGCCGTGGAATCGCTTTCCGCTGTTGCGGGTCGCCTATCAGAAACGGCAGGCGGTGTATATCCCGGATTCCTCCGCGGTTCCCGCGGCCCTTCCGGTCAACGGGAAGGAAAGCGTCGGATGTCTGGCGATTCCCCTCCCGGCGAAGGATCCGGTCGGGGTGCTGTTCCTCTCGCACAGCCGTGTCGAACCGCCGACCGCGCGGGATTACAGCGTCCTCATTTCCCAGGCGCGGGCCCTGGAGACCGTGCTCGAGAATACGCTGCTCAGCGGGCGCCTGGCAGTTTCCGAGACGCGCTACCGAAGCCTGTTGCTGGCGGCGCCCTTCCTGATCGGATTGCTCGATTCCCGCGGGACGGTGCTGGAGGTGAACCCCAAGGCGATCCGCGAATTACGGCGTCAGGGGATATCCACCCGCCAGATCGTCGGGCTGAACGTACTGGAGTCTTCGGGCACGCCGGAGGTATTCCGGGATTTCCTCCGGGAGGCGCTGCGGAAGGGCGAGGCGGTGAGCCGGGAAAAAATCAGCGTCGCGCTGCCGCGCGGCGTGGAGGTCTTCCGCGCCCATGCGTTTCCGCTGCGCGGAGGGAGCGGGGCCGCGAAGGAGCTGCTGGTCATCGGCGAGATGATCACGCACTACCAGCAGTTCATGGACGACGCCGAGCGCACGGAGCGCCTGGCGGCGATCGGGCGGGTGGCGGCCTCGCTGGCGCACGAAATCAACAATCCGCTCCAGGCGCTGCGATCGCATTTGGAACTCATCCGATCCTACCCGCTCAGCGAGGAGGAACGCGAGCAGTCCTTCGGCATCCTCGAGCGCGAAGTGGAGCGGCTGGACGAAACCACGCGGCGCGTGCTCGGGTTCGCCCGCCCGGCGCCCGACATCCTCCAGCCGGTTTCGATCGTCGGGATTCTCGAACAGGCGCTGGCGTTGAGCAAGAATTACCTCCGCAACCAGCGCGTGGAAATCCAGACCTCGCTGCCGGAGGGTCTTCCGCCCGTGCTGGCTGCCGCCGGACAGTTGATCCAGGTGTTTCTGAACATAATCCTGAACGCCGTGCACGCGATGAAGGGAAAGGGGCTGCTCGAGATCCGGATCCGTTCGCTGGGCGGCCGGGCCGAAATCACCATCGCCAACGACGGGCCGCCCATCCCGTCGGAAAACCTGACCCGGATTTTCGATCCGTTCTTCACCACCCGGCCGGAGGGCACCGGGCTGGGTCTCAGCATTTCGCACGCCATTCTGCAACGCCACCACGGAACGATACACGCCGCGAACCTGCCGCGGCGCAAGGGCGTGAAGTTCGTCGTCACGCTGCCGTTCGCGCCCGCGACCTAGATTGGGGATCCGCATGGACACATCCGCCACCCCGCCGCTCCTGCCCGAAGCCCGAATCCTGATCGTCGACGACGACGCGCACGTGCTCCTGGCCCTCAGCCGGGCGCTCAAACTCAAGGGGTATTCGTACGTCGACGAGGCTCACAGCGGACAGGAGGCCGTGGACAAACTGACCCGGATGCCCTACGACCTGATGATGCTCGACATCCGCATGCCGGAGATGGACGGCATGGCGGTGCTGCAGAAGGCGCAGCAGGTCCGGCCGAACCTGCTGGTGATCATCCTCACCGGCCACGCCGCGATGGAAAGCGCGCTGGCGGCGTTGAAATCCGGCATGGTGGTGGATTACCTGCTCAAGCCGGCGTCGCTCGAACAGGTCGAGGCCGCGATCCGCAAAGCCCTGCGCCGGCGGCTGACGGAAATGCAGCAGCGCCATTCGTTGGAAACGGCGATCGCCGCGCTGGAACAATTGAAGACCGACGCTCCCGTTCCGCAGAGCGGGGGGCTCCCCCTGACGCTCGAACGATTCCTGCACGCCGGCCCGGTGTCGCTCGACCGCGACAACCGGCAGGCGACCCTCCAGTGGGAGGGAAAAGTCACCACGGCCGTCCTCACGGCCAGCGAAGAGAACATCCTGGCGCTGCTCATGTCGCGGCCGGGCGATGTTTTTTCCTCGCGCCGGATTGCGCGCGAGGCGCTCAGCTACGACCTCAACGAGAACGAAGCCAAGAGCATCGTCCATCCGCATATCGTGCGGCTGCGGCGGAAGATCGAGCAGGATTCCAAACATCCGGGCCTGATCCGCACTGTCCGGGGGAAGGGATATACGCTTTCGTTGGAGGAACGGCCGGAAAAAGACTCCATCGAATCCGGAGATTGACCCGACGCCGGGCGACTATTATCTTTTTGCTTGTTTTCAGCCGTTTTCTTCATAAACCCATAAAGGTTAGATTTTCTTGACTTGGTCTGAAAGCCATGGTATCATCCTTCTCATCAAATTAGCACTCAAAGCATTAGAGTGCTAAGGGAGACAGGTCGTGCAAAAATTGACCGAACGGCAGGAATTCCTGCTGGGTCTGATCGTCCGGGAGTACGTCGATTCCGTCCAGCCCGTCGGTTCGAAGACGCTGGTGGACCGGTACCATCTAAATTTCAGTTCGGCCACGACCCGGAACGACATGCTGACCCTCACCGAGGAAGGATTCCTGCGCCAGCCGCACACTTCCGCGGGACGGGTGCCGACCGAAGACGGGTACCGCTATTTTGTGCAGCGGCTGCTGGGCGAAACCGAGCTTCCGGCGGCGGAGAAGCGGACGATCAGCCACCAATTCTTCCAGGCGCGCGGCGATGTCGACCAATGGATGCGGCTGGCGGCGGCGATCCTGGCGCGGCATTCCAGCGTCGCCTCGCTGGTAACCGCGCCCACGACCGAAAAGGCCGTGTTCCGCCAGCTGCAACTGATCTCGATCAAGGGCCAGCAGGCGCTGCTGGTCCTGGTCCTGCAGGGAGGGAAGGTGCAGCAGCAGTTCCTCTCGCTCGATGAGCCCCTCTCGCAGGAAGACCTGACCCAGACGGCGGCGCGGGTCAACGACCGCTTCGCCGGCGCGGACGCGGATACGGTCGATCAATCGCGGGAGGAGATGCCGCCGCTGGAGCGGGAAATCCTCTCCGTCGTCGTCGAGTTGATGCGCCGGGCGGATTTCGTGGCCGCCGCCGAGATGGTCCACGACGGATTGACCAACGTATTGAAGACCCCGGAGTATTCCGATCCGGATCTCGTCAGCCGGACTCTGCGGATCCTGGAGGAGCACAGCCTGCTCGGCGAATTCCTCACCCGCGCGCTGGGTTCCGAGGTCGGCGGGGTGCAGGTGGTCATCGGCGGCGAGGGAGATTGGGAAGACCTGCGGGATTGTTCGATGGTGATCGCCCGCTACGGCGCGCCGGGGTTGGCCACCGGAGCGTTGGGCGTGATCGGACCGATGCGCATGGCGTACGGCCGGACGATCTCCGCGGTGCGCTACGTTTCCTCGCTGATGAGCGACCTGGTCTCGGAAACCCTCAGTGGCTGAGTGCGCACCACGGAGCATCCGCGGCATTCGAATGGAAGGACCATGACGGACAAGAAGAAGAACGCTCATGAAGAACAACCGGCCGGAGCCGGGGCCGTCCCGCCGGAAACGGAGCAGGGGGCGGCTGCGGAAAGCGAAGCGCCGATCTCGGCGGACGAACTGCGCGCGGAGCTCGAGAAGACACGGGCGCAGGCCGATGAATATCTGGACGGCTGGAAGCGCGCCCAGGCCGATCTGATCAATTACCGCAAGCGGGTCGAGCGCGACGCCGCGGATACGCTTCGCTCCGCCGCGGGACAGGCGGCCGCGCGGTTTTTTCCGATGCTCGACGATTTCGAGCGGGCGGTAAAGGAGCTTCCGTCCTCCCAGAACCTCGGGCAGTGGGCCTCCGGCATCGATTTGATCTACCGCAAAGGGATCGCGGCCCTCGAGGCGGAGGGGATCACTCCGATCGACCCCCCGCAAGGGGAGCCGTTCGATCCGAACGTCCACGAAGCCGTCGCCCGGGAGATCTGCCCGGACCGGCAGGACGGGGAAATCATCGAGGTCGTCCACCGCGGATACCGGATGGGCGACCGGGTGCTTCGGCCGGCGAAGGTGCGGGTGGCCTGCCGGCCCGCAGATTCGGCACCGCAACCGTAGGGACGCGGCATGCCGCGCCCGGACATGGCGACAGATCGGAATTTCGGAAAAAGGAGAGATGACCATGGGCAAGATTATCGGAATTGACCTGGGTACGACGAACTCCGTCGTTGCGGTGATGGAAGCCGGCGATCCGAAGGTGATTCCCGCCTCGGAAGGCTCGCCGCTGGTGCCGTCGGTGGTGGCGATCAACCCCAAGACCGGCGAACGCCTGGTGGGCCAGTTGGCGCGCCGGCAGGCGGTCGTCAATCCGGAGAACACCGTCTTCTCCATCAAGCGCTTCATGGGCCGCAAGTTCAGCGATCCCGAGGTGCAGCGCGCCATCGCCCTGGTTCCGTACAAGGTGACGGCCGCCGCCAACGGCGACATCCGCGTCCACATGGGCGGGAAGGAATACTCCGCGCCGGAGATCTCGGCGATGATCCTGGCCAAGCTGAAGGCCGACGCCGAGGCGTACCTGGGCCAGTCGATCACCCAGGCCGTGATCACCGTACCGGCCTACTTCAACGACTCGCAGCGGCAGGCGACCAAGGACGCCGGGCAGATCGCGGGCCTGGAAGTGATGCGGATCATCAACGAGCCGACGGCCTCCTCGCTTGCCTACGGGCTGGATAAAAAGAAGGACGAAACCATCGCCGTGTACGACCTCGGCGGCGGCACGTTCGACATCTCCATCCTCGACGTCGGCGACGGCGTGTTCGAGGTGAAGTCCACCAACGGCGACACGTTCCTTGGCGGCGACGACTTCGACCATCGCGTGATCACCTGGATCGCCGACGAGTTCCAGAAGTCGGAGGGCATAGACCTGCGCAAGGACCGCCAGGCGCTGCAGCGGCTGAAGGAAGCGGCCGAAAAGGCCAAGATCGAACTCTCGACCGTGATGCAGAGCGAGATCAACCTGCCGTTCATCACCGCCGACGCCTCCGGCCCCAAGCACCTGACCATGACCCTGACCCGCGCCAAGCTCGAACAGCTGACCGGCGACCTGATCGACCGCTCCATCCGCCCGGTGAGCCAGGCGATGGAGGACGCGCGCCTCAAACCGGCCGACATCAACGAAGTGATCCTGGTGGGCGGGATGACCCGCATGCCCGCGGTCCAGGAAGCGGTGAAGAAAATCTTTCAAAAGGAGCCCCACAAGGGCGTCAACCCCGACGAGGTCGTGGCGGTCGGCGCGGCGATCCAGGCCGGCGTGCTGGGCGGCGAGGTGAAGGACATCCTGCTGCTCGACGTCACCCCGCTGACCCTCAGCGTGGAGACCCTGGGCGGCGTGGCGACCCCGCTGATCGAGCGCAACACCACCATCCCGGCCCGCAAGAGCCAGATCTTTTCCACCGCGGCCGACATGCAGACGTCCGTGGAAATCCACGTCGTGCAGGGCGAGCGCCCGATGGCCGGCGACAACAAGAGCCTGGGCAAATTCATCCTCGACGGCATCCCGCCCGCGCCGCGCGGCATCCCGCAGGTCGAGGTGACCTTCGACATCGACGCGGACGGCATCCTCAAGGTGACGGCGCAGGACAAGGCCACCAGCCGGTCGCAGCACATCACCATCCAGCCCTCCTCCGGGCTGGCCAAGGACGAGGTCGAGCGGATGACCCGCGAGGCCGACGCCCATCGCGACGAGGACAAGAAGCGCAAGGAGGAAATCGAGGTCCGCAACTCGGCCGACAGCGCGATCTACTCGGCGGAAAAACACCTGCGCGAGCTGGGCGACAAGGTGCCCTCCAACGTCCGCGACGACGTGAACAGCAAGGTGGCCGCCCTGCGCAGCGCCCTGCAGGGCAAGGACCTGCAGGCGATCCAGAAGGCGTCCGACGACCTGGCGCGCGCCCTGCAAGCCATCGGATCGGCGATGTACGGCAATCCGCAGGGCGGCGGTCCGCAGCAGCCGCCTTCCGAAGGACCGTCCGGCGGCGGACAGACCGGACCCGGCGGAAGCGGTGACGTGGTGGACGGGGATTTTAAACAGGTGTAAGGGCGCGTTGGGTCGATTCTGAAAAAAAGAAGACCACGATGAGGTCCCCCCAAATCCCTTAGGGTTTTTGGGGGGACAGTGTTATTCCGAGGGGTGGGGAGTTTCCGATACCACATGCCGACAACCCGCGATTACTACGAAATCCTCGGAGTGCCCCGAAACGCCGATTCGGATTCGATCCGCAACGCGTTCCGCGGTCTGGCCAAGCAGTATCATCCGGATAAAAACAAGGACCCGAAAGCCGAAGAACGCTTCAAGGAAATCAACGAAGCCTACGGCGTGCTGTCCGACGATCAGCGCCGCGCGGCCTACGACCGGTTCGGCCACGCCGGACTCAACGGCATGCCCTTCGGGAACGCGGCGGGGGTCGGCGACCTGGGCGACCTGTTCGAGGAGTTCTTCCGCGGCTTCGGGATGGGGACCGGACGCGCGTACCGTTCCCCGCGGCGCGGCGCCGACCTGCAGGTGGAAGTGCGGCTGACATTCGACGAGTCGGTGACCGGCGCGGAAAAGGAACTGGAGGTCACGCGGTCCG
>Ga0316616_100001058_pt1 | contig 10530 bp, 6 predicted proteins | sample OWC_Aug_M1_C1_D1_FD_207660 | JGI IMG/M metagenome (GOLD analysis project Ga0316616, IMG submission 207660) | Wetland soil microbial communities from Old Woman Creek delta, Ohio, United States - OWC_Aug_M1_C1_D1_B | ecosystem: Environmental > Terrestrial > Soil > Wetlands | place: USA: Ohio...
CCGGTCGCCGGGGATCCCGCCGCCGATGTCGAACACGATCTGGCGCAGCGTCGTGCCCATGGCGACTTCCACCAGGCCCGTGCGCGCCACGTTGCCCGACAGCGCGAACACCTTCGTGCCCTTGCTCGTCGCGGTGCCCACCGATCCGAACCAGGCGGCGCCCTGCAACACGATTCCCGGCACGTTCGCCAGCGTCTCGACGTTGTTGATGATCGTCGGCTTGCCGAACAGCCCGCTCGCCGCCGGGAACGGCGGCCGCGGCCTGGGCATCCCGCGGCGCCCCTCGATGCTGTGGATGAGCGCCGTCTCCTCGCCGCACACGAACGCGCCCGCGCCCTGCTTGACGACGATGTCGATCGAGAAGCCCGAGTCGAAGATGTTCGAGCCCAGCAGGCCGTACGCCTTCGCCTGCGCGATGGCTTCCGTCACGCGCGCAATGGCCAGCGGGTACTCGGCGCGCGTGTAGATGTAGGCCTTGCTCGCGCCGATCGCGTAGGCGGCCAGCGCCAGGCCTTCGAGGACACGATGCGGATCGCCTTCCATCACCGCGCGATCCATGAACGCACCCGGGTCGCCCTCGTCGGCGTTGCAGATCATGTACTTCTGGTCGGCCGCCTGCTTGTGCGCGATCGTCCACTTGGTGCCCGTGGGGAAGCCGCCGCCGCCGCGCCCGCGCAAGCCGCTCAGTTCGACCTCGCGGCACACATCTGCGGGAGTCATCGTCCGCAGGGCCTTCGCCAGCGCGCCGTAGCCGCCGCGCGCGAGATACTCGTCGAGACTCGACGGATCGACGATGCCGCAGTTGGCCAGGACCCAGCGCGTCTGCGGCGCGAAGAAGGGAAGCTCGTCCAGCCGGCACACGCCGGGCCAGGGCGCGGCGCCGTCCTGCCGGAACTGGGCCAGCGGCGCCATCGGAAGCGTCTGACCGCTGAAGACCGCCGTCAGCAGCGGCGACACCTTCTTGTCGGTGACCCTGGAGAAGCTCAGCCGCGGGCGGCCGGGCAACTGGATGTCGACCAGCGGCTCTTCCACGCACAGCCCGATGCAACCAACCTCGATGACGTCGGCGTCGACGGCGCTCGTCTCCATCCACCCCCGGATGGCCGCCAGCGTCTTGCCGGCCCCGGCGCCAAGGCCGCAGGTGCCGGTGCCGATGTAGATGATCGGCTTCGCGGGCGCCTCCCGGCGCCGGTCGCGGTTGCGCGCCGCGATCGAGACCGAGCACGCGTCGTTCACGTGACACCTGGGGCCGTCGGCCAGACACGCCACGAGATCAGGGCACGGCCGATCGGCCGAGTGCCAGCAGGCTGAGCAGCAGCGGGGAAAGGCGGTGGCGCTCACTTGACCTTCGCCTCCTTCCGCAGGTTGCGCACCAGGCGGTTGACGACATCCGGCGTCGCCCCCGCGTGGAACTCGCCGTTCACCGCCACGAGCGGCGCCAGGCCGCACGCGCCCAGGCACGCCACGACCTCCAGGCTGAACATCCCGTCGCGTGTCGTCTGGCCGGGCTTGACGTTCAGCGCGCGCTGCAGGGCCGTCAGCGTCTGCGCCGACTTCTTCACGTGGCACGCCGTCCCGCGGCACACCTGGACGTGATACCGGCCGAGCGGATGGAACCGGAACTGGTTGTAGAAGGTGGCGACGCCATACACCTTGCTGGCGGGCAGCTTCAGGTGCTGGCCGATCCGGACGACGGCCTCGCGCGACAGGTAGCCGCAGCTGGTCTGGACCTCCTGCAGCAGCGGGATGAGCGCGTCCCGCCTGCCGGCGTGATAGCGGGCGACGATGGGTTCGATGTCGGGCGTAACCATGATGAGACGTTCCCGGGAGCTATGCCTGCCGTTGCTGGTGCGCGTAATAGGCGACCCGATCGAGCGCCGTCGACATGTCCATGTCGTCGACGAAAATGCCCGTCGGGAGATGGAGCCGGACCGGCGCGAAGTTCAGGAAACTGCGGATGCCCGCGAGGACGAGCCGGTCGGCCACCCGCTGCGCCTCGGCCGCCGGGACCGCGATGACGGCCGCCTTGATCCCCTCGCGGCCGAGCACGTCTTCGACCTGGTCGATGGGGTACACCCGGCATCCATGGATGATCCGGTTGGCCTTGTCGGCGTCGCGGTCGAAGGCGGCGACGAAGCGGACCCAGGGCTGGCGGTTGGTGTAGTAGGCGAGGATGGCGCGCCCGAGGTTGCCGACGCCGACCAGGGCCACCGACGTCTCGACCGACTTCGCGAGGACCGCGTTGACCGCGCCGATGAGTTCACCGACGGCGTACCCCTTCCGGGGGCTGCCGGTGAAGCCGATCATCATCAGGTCGCGGCGGACCTGGGCCGGCGTTGCGACGGCGGCGGATGCCAACTGGTGCGAGTAGATCTGCGTCATGCCGCCGGCGGAGAGGTCGAGGAGCAGCCGGCGGTAGAGGCTGAGGCGTCCGATGGTCTGGACGGGGATGCGGTGCGCCGGCGACTTGATGGGGGTTGGTTCAGCCATATCTGTGATTAGACTCACATTGTGAATCGGTTCACAGATAGCTTATTCAGGCCAAGTCGTCCCTGTCAACCCAGTTCCACCTACAAAAATGCTCAGATTTTTGTCGTTTCGGTGAAGGCGGGGACTGTCCCCGTGGAAGCTGGAGCGGCGGGACTGAAGCGGGGGGACTGTCCCCGTGACTAGCAGAACACGTCGCGCTTGCCGGCGCGGACGCGCTTCACCATGCTGGCGGCCATCTGTTGCGGCACCGGCCCCATCGATGCGAGCACATCCTCGACGAGCCGCTCGCCCACCACCCGCGTTTCCTCCGACCCGTAGTCGATCATGTACTCGACGAAGGTCGCCAGGGCGTTCGGGTCGCAGTGCTCCTTGATCTCGCCCGGCTTGGCGAGGTCCATGAAGTCCTGGCCGGTCCGGCCCAGTCTGTAGCAGGCCGTGCAGAACGAGGGGATATAGCCCAGGCCGGCCACGTCGCGGATGACCTCGTCGAGGGGGCGGTGGTCGCCGAGGCAGAACTGGCTGGCGTTCTCGCGCTCGCTCTCGGCGTAGCCGCCGGGATTGGTGCGGCTGCCGGCCGAGATCTGCGAGACGCCCAGTGCGAAGGTCTCGCGCCGGATGTGCGCCGACTCCCTGGTGGACATGATGATGCCGGTGTACGGGACCGCGAGGCGCAGAATCGCGACGATCTTGCGGAAGTCGATGTCCGACACGGCGTGAGGCGGGTGCGACGCCACGTCGGACCCCGTGGCCGGTTCGAGGCGCGGCACGCTGATGGTGTGCGGGCCGACGCCGTAGCGCGCCTCGAGGTGGCGGATGTGCTGCATCAGGGCGAGTAACTCGTACCGCCAGTCGGCCAGCCCGAACAGCACCCCGATCCCCACATCGTCGATGCCCGCCTGCATGGCCCGGTCCATGGCCGTCACGCGCCAGTCGTAGTCCTTCTTCTTGCCGGCGAGATGGACGCTCGCATAGGTGGCGCGGTGGTAGGTCTCCTGGAAGAGCTGGTAGGTGCCGATCTTCGCGTGTTTCAACTCACGGAATTGATCGAGGGTGAGCGGCGCCACGTTCACGTTGATGCGCCGGATCTCGCCCTGGTCGTGCGTGACGCTGTAGACGGTGTCGATCGACTTCAGGACGTACGAGAAGCCCTCGCGCGGATACGACTCGCCGGCCACGAGCAGCACGCGCTTGTGACCCTGGTCGATGAGCATGCGCGTCTCGCGCGCGATCTCCTCCTGCGTGAGCGCCCGGCGCTCGAGCTCTGTGTTGCGGGCCCGGAAGGCGCAGTACGTGCACTCGTTGGCGCACATGTTCGACACGTAGAGCGGCGCGAAGATCACCAGCCGCCGGCCGTAGATGGCCTGCTTGACGTGCTGGGCCGCGTCGAACGTCTCGTGCAGCAGCTCCGGATCGCTGACACCCATCAACGCGGCCATGTCCTCGGCCTCGAGGCCCTTCAGTTCACGGGCCTTCGCCAGCACCTCGCGCACGCGCTCCGCGTCCGCCAGCCGCTGGCGCTCGAGCGTGCCGGCGATGCGGGTGTCGTCGATGGGAACGGCGTCTGTTGTCGGAAGCATGGTGAGGGAACTCCAGCGGGGCGCGGGCTGACCTGATTATATCGTCGGTGTGATATAAGCGTCGGTTTGTGCCTGGCGGGGCCGTCCGTCACGGCCTCTGGAGGGAGATCCCGCACCCATGCGTTCCACGACACGTTCGCGCAGCACGCTCCGCCTGATCCTGGCGGGAACCGTCGGCGTCGCCATCCTCTCGGCCGCCGTCGGCGCCCAGGATCGGCTGAAAACCATGCCCGGGTACGAGCAGTACCTGCGCATGAGCAAGGAAATCCCCAACGCCATCAAGATGGGCAACCTGTCGGTCGCCTGGAAGGACGACGGCAAGGCGTTCGAGTATACGAGAGACGGCAAGACGTGGCGGTTCGACGTGGCCACCAAGGCGGTCACGGAAGTCACCGGTGCCGAGGCGCCGACGCCCGCGGCTGGCGGGCGGGGCGGCTTCGCTGCCGGCATGCCCGAGCGCGGCCGCCAGGTGGCCTCGGCCGAGTCGCCCGACAAGACGCTCAAAGCGGTCTACCGGGACCGCAACCTGTATGTTACCGACGCGGCCGGCGGCAACGAGGTGCCCGTCACCACCGATGGCAGTGAGAAGGACCGCATCAAGTACGGCACCGCGAGCTGGGTGTACGGCGAGGAACTCTCCCAGACGACGGCGATGTGGTGGTCGCCGGACGGGAAGAAGCTCGCGTATTACCGCTTCGACGAGAGCAAGGTGCCCGACTACTTCCTGCAGCTCGACCAGACGAAGCTCTACAGCAAGATGGACGTCGAGGCCTACCCGAAGTCGGGCGAGCCGAATCCCGTCGTCGATCTCTTCGTGTATGACATCGCCTCGAAGTCGACCGTCAAAGTCGACGTCCGCGGCGGCAGGCCCTTCGAGAACGATGTGGTCGGCCATTACGTGTATCGGGTGTCCTGGTCGCAGGACGGCAAGGCACTGCTCTTCACCCGTACGAACCGGCGCCAGAACATCATGGAGCTGGTTGCCGCCGATCCGGCCACCGGCGCCTGCCGCGTCATCCTCCGGGAAGAGTGGCCAACCGGATGGATCACGGAGAACCCCACGCAGGTCTTCCTGAAGGACGGCCGGCGGTTCATCTGGGCGTCGGAGCGCACCGGCTGGCGGAACTACTACCTGTACGACCTGTCGGGCACGCTCATCACGCCGCTGACGCGCTACGCGACGTTCGAGGCGGGCAACCTGGTCAAGGTCGACGAGGAGGCGAAGGTCGTCTTCCTGATGGCCCGTGACGGCGACAATTTCCTGAAGCAGCAGTTGCACCGGGTCGGCCTGGACGGCAAGAGCGACGTCCGGCTGACGGACCCGGCCTTCAACCACTCCGTCGGCAACTGCATGGCCGGCGGCGGCGGCCGTGGCGGCGGCATGCCGGGAGGGCCGGGCGGCGCGGGAACCTGCGGCATCTCGCCGGACAACAGGCACGCGGTTGTCGTCTACCAGACGCACAACACCCCGCCGGCGACGCGGCTGATCGACGCGGCGGCGGGCAAGGTCGTGGCGGAGCTGGCGGCGAGCGACCTGACGAAGTTCAACGAGCTCGGCCTCAGGAAGGCCGAGATGTTCACCTACCTCGCGGCCGACGGCAAGACGCTGCTGCGGGGCATGATCAGCTTCCCGTCGAATTTCGACCCGACGAAGAAGTATCCCGCGCTCGCGTCGGTGTACGGCGGGCCGGCGTCGGCGGCCACGAGCGAGAATTTCGTGCGGCCCGGCCCGCTGACGGAGTACGGGTTCCTGGTGCTGTCCCTGGATTCACGGGCGGCGCCGGGGATGGGCAAGCGGACGCTCGACGCGATCTACCAGAAGCTCGGCCAGGTGGAGATGGACGACATGGCCGCGGGCGTCAGGTCGCTCTGGAGCCGGCCGTACTTCGATCGCGATCGCGTGGGGATCTTCGGGACGTCCTACGGGGGGTACTCGTCAGCGATGTGCCTGCTGCGCCATCCCGACGCGTTCCGGGCCGCCTCGGCTTCGTCGGCCGTCACCGCGTGGGAGCACTACGACACGATCTACACCGAGCGCTACATGTGGATCCCGCAGGAGAACAAGGCGGGGTACGACGCCGGCAACGCCATGAAGTTCGCCGACAAGCTCGACGGCCGCCTGCTCATCTATTACGGCACCGCCGACAACAACGTGCACCCGACCAACGCGATGCAGCTCATCCAGGCGCTCCAGCGGGCGGGCAAGAGCTTCGACGTGCAGGTCGGCCCGGATGCGGGCCACTCGGGCGTGAACCAGCAGCGGATGATGGAGTTCTTCATCCAGAACCTCGTCATCGACCCGCCGAAGCGCGCCGCGTCGGCGCAGCAGTAGCGACTCGGGATCAGCTGCCGGCCGTCCCGGTCAGCCTCGGGCGCATCGCGACCACCTGCCAGGGCTGGCGGCGCGCCGAGGATTGCCCGCCAGACCTGTTAAAACGACCAGACTTGTCGCCATTCAGCCAACCGGCTATCCTAGGGGGATGACAGCGCTTGTGAACAAGGAGAAGATGGAAATGCTCAAGAAAACGTTGCTCGGCGCACTCATGCTGGTGGTGCTGAGCTCCGCGGCCTGGGCGCAGACGCCCAAGGTCGAGTTTACGGGACTCATCGGCTGGACGATCTCCGACGGCGTCAGCGGCGACCCGGTCAAGGCCCTCAACGGACAGACCTACGATCAGGTCGACCCGAAGGACTCCGTGAATTTCGGGTTCTCGCTCGGGTTCTTCCTCAGCCCTTCGGCCGAGGTCGGGTTCCTCTGGCGCCGGCAGGCCACCGAGCTCGAGATCTCGGGGACCCGCACGGACATCCTCGGTGACATCAACATCGACGGCTACCACGGCTACGGCGCCTACTACTTCGGCGATCCGGAGTCGAAGGCCCGGCCGTACATCATGGGCGGCCTCGGCGCGACCCACTACGGCAGCGTGTCGTACACGAACGCGGCCGGCCAGGCGTCGACGACCGAGTCCGGGACGCAGTTCTCCACGACCTGGGGCGCCGGCCTGAAGGTCAACGCGTCGCCGAACGTCGGCATGAAGTTCGGCATCCAGTGGACGCCGACCTACATCAAGTCGGACGCGGCGGGCTGGTGGTGCGACCCGTGGTGGGGCTGCTACGTCATCGGCGACGCGCAGTACTCGAACCAGTTCGAGCTCGTCGGCGGCCTCAGCTTCAGGTTCTAGTAGAAGCCAGAAGCCAGAAGCCAGAACCAAGAAGCAAGAAGCAAGAAGCAGGAAGGGCCGCCAGGTGGCGGCCCTTCCTGCGTGACAGCCTTACTCGTTAACCCCAATCCCTAATCCCTAATCCCTAATCCCTAATCCCCAATCCCCAATCCCCGAGCCCCTCGCCCCTACGCCCCCTCTGTAAGCGGCACGTAAGGGCATTCGTGCAGTTCGACCGGCTTCCGGTTGGTCAGCAGCCGGTACCAGTCCCGGGCGCAACCCACCACAATCACCGCGACGAACACCAGGAACATCGCGGCCACCGCGGCGTCCACCTGGTTCATGTGCACGGTCTTCTGCCAGAGGGCCAGTTGCTCGGGAGTGCCGCCGGCCGCGATCTTCGCGGAGAAGCTCCGGGCGGCCGCGAGGAATCCGAGCGCGGGGTCGGGCGAGAAGATCTTCAGGTAGCCGGCTGAGAAGGTGACGGCGATCAGGAACGTGAGGGGAACCGCGGTCACCCAGGCGTAGCGCGCGCGGCCCATCTTGATGATGACCGACGTGCCCAGGGCGAACGCGATAACAGCGAGCAACTGGTTGGCGATGCCGAACAGCGGCCACAGCGTATTGATGCCGCCCATCGGGTCGATCACGCCCATGTACAGGAAGTACCCCCACCCCGACACGAGCAGGCCGCTTGCCAGCACGTTGGCCGGCCAGCTGCGCGTGTCGCCGAGCGGCTTCCAGACCTGCCCGAGGAAATCCTGGAGGATGAACCGGCCGACGCGCGTGCCGGCATCGATGGTGGTGAGGATGAACAGGGCTTCGAACATGATCGCGAAGTGGTACCAGAGGGCCATCCAGCCCGCGCCGAAGGCCCTGGCAAACATCTGCGCCATGCCCAGCGCGAACGTCGGCGCGCCGCCGGTCCGCCCGAACATCGTCTTCTCGCCGATCTCGGCGGCCAGTTGCTGCATCTCGGGCACGGTGACCGGGAAGCCCGCTGCGGTGATGGCCTGCACCACCTCGGCCGGCGGCAGCGTCTTGCTCAGGCCGGCGTTGATGGCGAAGTACTGGCCGGGCTGCAGCGCGCAGGCGGCGACCAGGGCCATCAGCGCGACGAGCATCTCGGTAATCATCGCGCCGTAGCCGACGCTCCGGATAACCGACTCCCGGTCGGCCAGCTTCGGCGTCGTGCCCGACGCGATGAGCGCGTGGAACCCCGAGATGGCGCCGCACGCGATCGTGATGAACACGAAGGGAAACACCGGCCCGGCGAACACGAGGCCCGTGCCGTCCACGAAGCGCGTCAGCGCCGGCATGTGCAGCGGCGGCGCGACGATGACGACCGCCAGGGCGAGCACCGCCACGGTGCCGAGCTTCAGGTACGTGCTCAGGTAGTCGCGCGGCGCGAGCAGCAGCCACACCGGCAGCACCGACGCGGCAAACCCGTACAGGATGATCGCCCACGCGATCCACTCGCCGCTCCGATCGAACCACGGCGTCAGGCCCCACGCCTGCAGATTCCCGCCGGCCCACACGCTGGTCAGCAGGCCGGCGACGCCGAAGACGGTGACGGCCCGCACGCTCACGCGGCCGAGCGTATGCGCCACACCCATCGCCATGGCCAGCGGGATGGTCATGGCGATCGTGAACAGCCCCCACGGGCTCTCGGCGAGCGCCTTCACGACGACGAGGGCGAGCACCGCCAGCAGAATCGTCATGATCGCCAGCAGGCTGACCATGGCCACGAAGCCGACAACGGGGTTCACCTCGTCTTTCAGCATCTGGCCGAGCGACTTGCCGCACCGGCGCATCGAGGCGAACAGGATGACCGCGTCGTGGACGCCGCCGCCGAGCGTGGCGCCGATGAGGATCCAGAGCATGCCGGGCAGGTAGCCGAACTGCGCGGCGAGCACCGGACCCACCAGCGGACCCGGCCCGGCGATGGCCGCGAAGTGATGGCCGTAGACCACCCACTTGTTGGTGGGCACGAAGTCCTTGCCGTCGCGTTGCGTGACCGACGGCGGGGCGCGGCGCTCGTCGAGCACCAGCACCTTCACCATGAGCCACTTGCTGTAGAACCGGTACGAAATCGCGAACGTGCAGAGCCCAGCCGTCACGAGCCACAGCGCGTTGATCGACTCGCCGCGATGGAGCGCGGCCACGAGCACCGCGGCCGCGCCGGCGGCCGAAATGGCGCTCCACACCAGCAACCGGAGCAGTTTCGGCATCTTGCGGATTCTAGCCTGCGGCTTCGGCGGGGCTCAAGCGCCGGCTGATGGCTGCCGCGGCTAACGGATTTGTCATCGTCGGCGGCATCGGGACGTAATCAGTCTCGACCCCTTGTGCAGCAGCGGCGGCGCTGGACTCCCGCAACGCGCTGCATATAGGCTTGACGCACACCCGAGGTGCGCGCACGGGGACCGGGTCCGGGTGCACCGGAACGGCTCCGACACTGGGCAGGGTGGACCTCACCCGGCTGGGCTGGCGGGCGGAGAGCCATGAGACCGAGCTTGAGATTGCTGGACGACACGCTCATTCAGCGCATCGTCGGCGAGGCGCGCGACATCCTGTGCAGCCTCGGCGTGGTGATCCACAACAAGCCCGTCCTGGAGCTGCTGGGCAGCCACGGCGCGGAGGTGACCCTTCCGGCGTGGCACGCCCGGCTCACTCCCGACATCATCGACCGTGCGCTCAGCACGGTGCCGCATTCGTTCAAGCTCTACGACGTCGTCGGCAGCCAGACGCACGACTTCGCCGGCGCCAATGTCTACTTCACGCCGGGATCGGCGGCCATCCGCATCCTCGACCAGGACGGCGTCCGGAGCCGGAAACCGACGACGGCCGACTACGTCAGGTACGCCAAGGTCGTCAGTGGACTGGCGCACCTCGCGTCGCAGAGCACGGCCCTGATTCCCGGAGACGTGCACGAGCAGGTTTCGGACAGTTACCGTCTCTATCTCAGCTTGATGTACGGGGAGAAGCCGGTTGTCACCGGCGCCTTCACCATCGAGGCGTTCGCGGTCATGAAGGACCTGCTGCTGGCGGTCAGAGGCAGTGCGCGGGCGCTCGAGGAGAAACCGCTGGCCGTGTTCTCTTGCTGTCCGACGGCGCCCATCAAGTGGAGCGACGTGACGAGCCAGAACCTGGCCGACTGCGCGCGCTGGTCGATTCCGGTGGAGTTCATCTCCATGCCGCTCGCCGGGTTCATGGCGCCGGTGACGCTGGTGGGCAGCCTCATCCAGCAGGCCGCCGAGACGCTCAGCGGTATCGTCATCAGCCAGCTCACCAGCCCCGGGCAC
>Ga0316616_100001059_pt1 | contig 10528 bp, 5 predicted proteins | sample OWC_Aug_M1_C1_D1_FD_207660 | JGI IMG/M metagenome (GOLD analysis project Ga0316616, IMG submission 207660) | Wetland soil microbial communities from Old Woman Creek delta, Ohio, United States - OWC_Aug_M1_C1_D1_B | ecosystem: Environmental > Terrestrial > Soil > Wetlands | place: USA: Ohio...
GGCTCATGCCATCCGGCAGGGCTCCCTGGTGGAGCTGGTGGTCGGGGATGGCGGTACGGGCTTCGGAACGGGCGAGCCCCATCTGGACCGGATGCTGGCGCGCTTGGCACTGTACACCGTCCCGGCACTGCCGCGCCCGGGGCGGGCTTTCGGCGACGCAGGGCGCGAGGTGCAGGTGCGGCTCGGCACGGCACGGAATCCGCGGGTGGGGCGATGAGCCCCCCGCTGTTCTTCCAGGCCATCCTCCGCCTGCTGGTGCTGACCGCCCTGGGCGCCCTGTACCTCGCGGAGGTCGCGAGCCTTTCCGCGCTGGGAGGCGTCGCGGCGCTGGCGCTGGGAAGCTGGTGGGCGGAGGAGCTCCGGGTCGCCGTTCCCGGCGTCCGCCGGATCTGGGACGTGTGCACTGTCGCTTTCCTGGGCTATGCGACGCTCGACCTGCTGGTCTTGGCCGACTCGTTCATCGTGGCGGTGATCCACCTGCTCCTTTTTTTGATGATCTACAAACTGTACAACGCCCAGGGCCACCGCGACTTCCTCCATCTCTTCGTTCTGACGTTTCTGGCGTTGGTGGCCGCCTCGACGCTGACAGCGCATTTCGGAATGCTGCTGGTCTTCTCTCTGTACATGATCCTGGCGATCTGGGGGCTCGCCCTGCTCCAATTGAAACGGGAGACCGAGCTTCACCTTCCGGAGCGAAGCCGCGACCTCTTAGGGGCGCCGGGACTGGTCGCGCCCAGCTTCCTGATCAGTGGCTTCGGGATGGCCGTCCTGGCCCTGGTGCTCACGCTGGGCATCTTCTTTCTCATCCCACGCGTCGGCCGGACGTTCCTGTCGCTGCGCGGTCCGCTCGGTACGCAGGCGACCGGGTTTACCGACCGAGTGGATCTCGGGATATACGGTGCGATCCAGACCGATCCGACCGTCGTCATGCGGATCAGCTTCCCCGAGGATCCGAACGCGCCGGCGCGGTCTCCCGATCTGCGCTGGCGGGGCGTGGCCTTCGACCGATTCGACGGGCGCGCCTGGTCGCTGGCCGATTCGGGCCGGACGCCCGCCCGCCAGATACGCGAGGGGCAGTACTCGGTCTCCCCGTTTGCCGTCGGCTTACCCTTCATCAGTGCCGAGATCTTCCTGGAGCCTATCGGGACCGACGTCCTCTTCGGCCCGCCCCGGCTGCGCGCGATCCAGGGCCGCCTGCCAGGCGTGCGGGTTAATGGCGCCGGCGGCGTGACGCTGCCGTTTCCTCCGAACTCGCGACTCCGGTACCTCGCCGTGTCACAGCCGGAACGGGTCCGGGACGATGCGCTACGGCACGCGACTCGCCCCAGCGACTACCCGGCAGAGATTCGGGCCGCCTACCTCCAGCTTCCGGCGCTGCCGGCGCGTATCCGCGCATTGGCCGAGTCGCTGTCCGCCGAGGCGGCAACGCCTATCGACGCGGTCCGAACCGTGGAGGCGTATCTGGTCGAGCATCAGCGTTACAGTCTCGACTTGGGACGGGACGCGGGCCGGGACCCGCTGGAGGACTTTCTCTTCGAGCGAAAGACGGGCAACTGCGAGTACTTCGCCGCCAGCCTGGTGGTCCTGCTGCGAGCCATGGGGATTCCCGCGCGCGTGGTCAACGGGTTTCAGCGGGGAGAGTGGAACGAGGTGGGGCAATACTTGGCGGTGCGCCAGCGGGATGCGCACTCGTGGGCGGAAGTCTTTTTTCCGAGCGCGGGGTGGGTGACGTTCGATCCGTCGCCCCGCGCGGCCTTCGAGGGGCAGGTCTTCGGGGCGAGCGGCCGAGTCGGAAAGTACTTCGACTCCTTACGCTGGCGCTGGAATCGGTACGTGGTGGACTACAATGTTGGGGACCAGGCCGCGGTGGCGATCCGCCTGCGACAGCAGTCAGTGGCGCTGCGGCGCGGCCTCACGCAGGCGTGGGACCGGTGGTCCTTTGAGGCGTATCGCAGCGCGCGAAGGTATTGGCGGAGCTACGCGTACCTCGTGTCGGCGCTGGTCGTCCTGGTGGCCGCGGCGACCATGCTCGTACGCCGCACACCGCTCGCCGGGCGTGGTGCCGACTGGCTCCTTGCCATGCGGCTACGGAGATCCCCGGTGGCCTTCTACGAGCGCATGCTCCGCGTTCTGAGGCGGCGCGGTTGTCCGCGGCCGCCTGCGGTGACCGCTCGGGAGTTTCTCGCGGGCCTCCGCGAGCGGCCGCAACTCTTCGAGCCGGCTGCCGAGTTGACCGTCCTGTACGAACAGGTCCGCTTCGGCGGATGCGCCCTCACGGCCGACGACGGACGGCGTGCGGCGGTCCTCCTCAGACAACTTGAGGCCGCGCCGCGGTAATGCGTCGGTAGGCCGTCCGGCGGTCCGGCGGTCCAGAGAAACGGAGCCTCGCCCACCCGAACCGCCGAACCGCCAGCCGTTCTATCAGTACTTTCCCCGCGAGATGACGACTTCCTGTAGGACGGCGTCCTTGACCGGACGGTCGTTGGCGCCGCGCGGGGTGTTGCCGATCGCGACGACCACCTCCTGTCCCTGGATGACTTCGCCGAAGACCGAATGGCGGTTGTCGAGGTGCGGGGTCGGGCCCAGGGTGATGAAGAACTGGCTTCCGTTGGTATTGGGGCCGGAGTTGGCCATGGACAGGATGCCGGCCTTGGTGTGCCGGAGATCGGGGTGAAATTCGTCGGCAAACCGATAGCCGGGACCGCCGGTGCCGCGACCCAACGGGTCGCCGCCCTGGATCATGAAGCCCGGGATGACCCGATGGAAGATGGTCCCGTTATAGAGGGGCCGCTTCACCTTTTCGCCGGTCTTGGGATCCGTCCATTCCTTGGTCCCGGTGGCCAGTCCGACGAAGTTCTCCACCGTCTTGGGCGCCTTGTCGTCAAAGAGCCGAACCACGATGACGCCCATGTTCGTTTTCAAGGTCGCGTACAGGGGTCCGTCCACCGGCTTCTCCTTTTCGCCCGCCGCGGCCAGGCTGGCTACCGCCAGGCAGAGACCGCAGAGCACCATGCTGCGTTTGAGATACGTTCCCACGGCGTTCCTCCTTGATGAGCAATTTTCCCGTCGCATGCCACGTGCCGCGAAGCGCATCCTACTCAGCCACCGGCCCGTACGCAACCGGAATCGCGCCGAGGACGAGACGACCCCGGGTGTGGCGAGGAGCGTACCAACCGGAAACAGAGGGCGCGAAAACCTTGACAACGCGGGTGGTCCAAGGCGATGCTCACGCCACCTACGGACGGTGGGGCGCGCCGAAAGGGGCGCCCGAAACGCAGCGGGGTCGAATCAGTAGGGGAGAAAGGTACATGCTCAACACGCCGAGAGGGACGCAGGGCATGGTCGTGGCGCCGCATCACCTGGCCGCGCAGGCGGGCCTGGCCGTACTACGGGAGGGTGGGGATGCCGTCGAGGCCATGGTCGCCGCCGCCAGCACCGTCGCGGTGGTCTACCCGCACATGAACAGCATCGGCGGGGACAACTTCTGGCTGATTGCCGAGCCGGGGCGAGAACCGGTGGCCATCATGGCCTGCGGGGGCGCCGGCGAGAAGGCCACCGCGGAGTTCTACCGCGGGCACGCGAGCATCCCGACGCGCGGGCCGCTGGCGGCGAACACGGTGGCGGGGGCGATCTCTGGTTGGGATGCGGCGCTGGCGGTGAGCAAGCGGTGGGGCGGGCGGCTGCCGCTGGGCCGGATTCTGGCGGACGCGGTTTCTTACGGCCGGAACGGCGCTCCTGTGACGGCGAGCCAGCACAAGAACACCACCGCCAAACTCCCCGAACTGAAAAATGTCCCAGGCTACGCCGGGCAGTTCCTGGTGAACGGGGCGCCCCCCGCGGTGGCGTCGCTTTTCCGTCAACCACGGCTGGCGGCCACGCTCGAGCGTTTGGCCCGGGCGGGGCTCGACGACTTTTACCGGGGGGAGATCGCGGCGGCCAACGCGGCTGATCTGGCGCGGATCGGGAGCCCGGTGACGGCCGCGGACCTCCGGGCGCACCGCGCCCTGGAAACCACGCCGCTGCGCGTGAACTTGCGGTCCGGGGTCGTCTATAACGTGCCTCCGCCGACGCAGGGGCTGGCGTCGCTCATGATCCTGGGCGCGTTCGACCGCTTGGGATGCGCCGACGCCGAGGGCTTCCCGTTCCTCCATGGACTGGTGGAGTCCACCAAGCAGGCATTCCTGGTACGCGATCGCGTGGTCACGGATCCGGCGTACATGGCGGACGATCCCGCCGGCTTCCTCACCGACTCCCGGTTGGCGGAGATGGCCGGGCGGATTGACCCGCAGCGAGCCCTCCCGTGGCCCGCGCCCGCGCAGAGCGGGGATACCGTGTGGCTGGGGGTCATTGACGGGCAGGGACGGGCCGTGAGCCTGATCCAGAGCATCTACTGGGAATTTGGCTCAGGAGTGGTTCTCGCTGATACGGGCGTGCTCTGGCAGAATCGCGGCGTGAGCTTCTCGCTTTCGGACACGGCGCTGAACGTCCTCCGGCCGGGGCGGAAACCCTTCCACACGCTCAACCCCGCCATGGCCCAGCTCGCGGATGGTCGGCTGATGGTCTATGGAACCATGGGTGGGGAGGGGCAGCCCCAGACGCAGGCGGCCATCTTCGCCCGGCATGTCCTGTTCGGGCAAGAACTGCAGGCGGCCGTTACCGCGCCGCGCTGGCTGCTGGGGCGGACCTGGGGAGCGGCCAGCACGAACCTGAAGCTGGAGAGCCGATTCGATCCCTCGGTGATCGAGGCGCTCCGGAAAGCCGGCCACGATGTCGAAGTGGTCGCGCCCTTCACCGATATCATGGGTCACGCCGGCGGCATCGTCCGGCACCCGTCGGGCGTTCTGGAAGGCGCCGCGGATCCGCGGGGCGACGGAGTGGTGGCGGCGTTCTAGACCGTCTCCGCCGTGCCTGGTGCCGCAGATACTCCCCGGCATCCCGGGGGCGTGGCCTGCACGCGGCCGCAGGGGCACCCCGGCGCCTCCCGTCGGGCGTGCGAGACGGCCCGCGGCCCGGTCGTCGCGCGGCCCCCAAGAGCAGATTCTTCACCTCACCTCGCCCACCATTACCACCACCTCAGCTGTCTGGCGGCGTGGCAGCGGGTAAAGACTCGCAGGAAATTGAGGCCCATGAAGGCCGAAATCTCCAAAGTTCCGAGCCCGCCGGCCCGCATGGCATCGGTCAGCAAGTCGACATCGCCGATATCGTCCCATCCCTGAATCCTGTCAGGCAGCCCGCCGCCGCCGTCGGTCCCCAGGCCGATATGCCGGATTCCAAAATACATTTTGAAGACCTTGATCTCCTCGACCCAGTCAGCGAAGGTCAGGCGGTTGACCGGATTGCCGCCAATGGCGAGCGGCCAGGTGCAGACGACCCCGCCCGTCTCTACTATCGCGGCCATTTCATCGTAAAGCCGCAGGCGTCCGGGGCCTCTGCTTGTTACATTCGGGGGCAGGGGGCTCGTGTGGGAGTCGATGATGGGCGCGCGTGCGCACGCCGCGACGTCGAACAATGTCTGCGTGCTTGCGTGCGCCACGTCGACGACCATGCCCAGCCTGTTCATGCGCGCGACGACCTGGTGCCCGAAATCGGTCAGCCCCCCGTCGCTTGAATCGGAGGAGCTGTAACGCCGCATATCGTGGCCGATCGCGTTGTCGCCGCTTCGGTTCACGGTGCCGTGGACAAGGGTGATCATGCGGACGCCCAAGTTGTAGAACTCGTTCACGCGTTCTATCTCTGTCCCGATCGCGTCCCCGGCCTCGATGGCGAGGATCGCATGGATCGGCCCCCTGGGGTTCGGCTGCAACGGGATATCGCGGGGCTGCCGTACGATCCTGACGAGCCCCGCCGCCTCGAGGTCGTGTACGAGCTGGATGCTCTCCAGCGCCTTGAAATAGGCCGAGTCGGCCCCGACCGCGGTGTAGTTGTCCCCCATGACGGCGATCGTTGTGGCCGAGAGTTTCGCGCTACGAATGGCATCGAACGTGTGCTCCGCCGTGCCAGGCACATGGGCGTGCGCGTCGATGATCGGGATGGCGAGCATCGGCAGGAGTTCCTGAGCGGACAACCGTCCCACCGGCAAGGCGCTCAAGGCTCCCGCGGACAACCCGTAGCGCACCACCTTGGACAGAAACTCTCTTCGCTCCATAGGGACCTCCTCTCTCGGGAAAACAAAAAGCCAAGGCACCCGAAACGGGTGCTTGGCCGTCAAACGCGACAGGGGGATGATCTCGTCATCCGGACTCTCCTGCCGAGGCGTCTTCACATGAGAGCGAACCGAATGTAGCAGCGCGTCAAACGCGGCGTCAAGAAAATAGGGGCTCCTCGTGATTTGTGATCCTACGCAGGACCGCTCAGTGTACGGCGCGGCGGCGACTGGCGTCAGGTCTGCCGAACCGCCGCGCGGCGATATCGCATCTGCCACGCGGCGCGTGTGGCTTTATGGCCAGGGAGTCTCCTCTGTTCACCTCGTCTCGCCCGCGCGGCAGAGATCATCTATTGACCATTCTCAGACCGGCTTCGGGATAGCGTGCGCCGGAGACCTTGGCCGCAGGCATGATCGATTCGATATGGTCGAGGTCTGCAGGGGACAATTCAACCCGCAACGCGCCGACGTTCTCCTCCAGATACTTGATGCGCTTCGTCCCGGGAATCGGTACGATCATCTCACCCTGCGAAAGCACCCAGGCAAGCGCCAGCTGCGCCGGCGTGCAGCCCTTCTCCGTCGCAAGCCGGTTCACTGTATCGGCCAATGCGAGGTTGCTCGCGAAATGCTCCTCCTGAAAGCGCGGCAACCCGCGGCGGAAGTCGTCCGGCGCGAGATCGTCGGGGGTCTTGATGGTACCGCTGAGGAAGCCGCGCCCGAGCGGCGCATACGGCACGAAGCCGACGTTGAGTTCCCGGCAGGCCGGGAGGATCTCCTGTTCCACGTCACGACTCCAGAGGGAGTACTCGGATTGCAGCGCGGCGATCGGATGGACGGCGGCGGCGCGTCTGAGGGTCGCGGCGGATGCTTCGGAGAGCCCGATGTGGCGGACTTTCCCCACCTCGATGAGCCGCGCCATGGCGCCGACCGTCTCCTCGATCGGAGTGCTGGGGTCAACCCGGTGCTGATAGTAGAGATCGATCACATCGGTGCCGAGCCGCTGCAGGCTTTGGTCCGCGCACTGGCGCACGTATTCCGGCCGGCCCGAGACGCCGCGCACCGTCGGATCGGCGGTCCGCACGATGCCGAACTTGGTGGCAATGACGACCGCGGCGCGGCGACCCGTGATCGCACGGCCGACGAGCTCCTCGTTATGACCCATGCCGTATATGTTGGCGGTGTCCAGGAAGGTACAGCCCAGATCGATCGCGCGGTGAATCGTCGCGATCGATTCCCGCTCATCCGTCGGCCCATAGAACTCCGACATGCCCATGCAGCCGAGGCCGAGGGCGGAGACGTCGAGCCGACCCAATCTGCGTGTGCGCATTTCTACCTCCCGTGCCATCTCAGGTGAAGTTACCCAAGTTGCGTGCATCCTCGAGGCGAAGGGGTTCGCCGCCAGCTACCCCGTTCCACATCACAAATCGTGGGAGCCGCCGAGTCGAGCACGGCGCGCCCGCTCCTCGGAGGAGTGGCGCGGGCGACGGGATGTCGCGCGGACTCCGAAAGCGATCCGGACACGCCTGCGGCGAAATCCGCTCCGCCTGTGTGTGATGGCACGATAGCCACGGTGGTGGGTCGTGTCAAGGTCCGGGGCCTCGCATCACTGGAAGTCCCGGCTGCCGCCCGTTGGCACCTGTTGTTTCAGGTGCGGGACCCACACCTGCTCCGCGATCAGGTGGGCGACGCCCTGCTGGGACTCCAGCCGGCCGGTGACGCCCAGGATCGGGCTCGTCTTGACGAGGACGCGATACGTCGTCCACACCTTCGGCCACAGGACGACGTTCACGAAGCCGGTCTCGTCCTCCAGTGTGAGAAAGACCACCCCCTTGGCGGTGCTGGGCTGCTGGCGGCAGATCACGGCCCCGGCGTAGCGCACGCGCCGGCCGTGGGGCAGTTGCGCCACCGCGGCCGCGTCGGGAAGCCCCTGGGCGCGAAGCCCCGCGCGGACTGCTTCCAGCGGGTGGCCTCGGGGGCTGAGGTCGGTGGTCCGGTAGTCCCACCGGATCGTCTCGGCCGGGCTGAGGCGCGCGAAGTGCCGGTCGGGTGCGGACCGCTCGAGGGGCAGGGGATCCTCGCGACACATGGCGAGCGCCTTCGCCTCCCAGAGCGCGGTGCGACGGCTCGACTCGAATCCATCGAAGGCGCCGGCTTCTGCCAGCGCCTGCAGAGCGTCGCGCCCGGGTCGGACGCGGCGGGTGAAGTCCGCCAGCGACAGAAACTCCCCTGCGCGGCGGGCCGCGACGATCCGCTCTCCCTCGGTCCCACGCAACCCCTTGACGTACCGGAAGCCCAGCCGCACGGCGAAGACCCATTGCGTCTCGACTGGCTCCAGGGTGCAGTCCCAGTCGCTTGTCCGGGCGTCCACGGGGCGGACCTCGACGTCGTGGCGCCGCGCGTCCTCCACGATGGTGGACGGCGAGTAGAACCCCATCGGCTGCGCGTTCAGGAGGGCGCAGGCGAATTCCGCCGGGTGGTGGCACTTGAGCCAGGCCGTGGCGTAGCTGATGAGGGCGAAGCTGGCGGCGTGGCTCTCCGGGAATCCGTACTCGCCGAAGCCGCGGATCTGCTGGAACACCCGCTCGGCAAACTCCGGACGGATTCCTTTCGCCACCATGCGCGAGACGAGCCGCTCCCGGTGCTGCTCGATGCGGCCGCTCCGCCGCCACGCCGCCATGTCGCGCCGCAGCCGGTCCGCCTCGCCGGGGGTGTAGTCGGCCGCCACCATGGCCACCCGGATGACCTGCTCCTGGAACAGCGGCACGCCCAGCGTCTTCTCCAGGACGGGGATCAGACTGGGGTGGGGGTAGGCCACCGGCTCGTCGCCCCGGCGGCGACGAAGATATGGGTGGACCATCCCGCCGGTGATGGGCCCCGGCCGGATGATGCTCACCTCGATCACCAGGTCGTAGAACCGCTGCGGGCGCAGGCGGGGAAGCATGGCCATCTGGGCGCGGCTCTCGATCTGGAACACGCCCACGGTGTCGGCACGAGAGATCATGGCGAACGTCGCCGGGTCGTCCGGCGGAAGGGCGGCCATGGAGTAGGCGAGCCCGCGGTGCTCTGCGATGAGGCGCAGGCACCGGTCGAGGTGGGAGAGCGCCCCCAGGCCCAGGAGATCCACCTTGAACAGGCCCAGCGCCTCCACGTCGGTCTTGTCCCACTGGATGACGGTGCGGCCCGGCATCGTCGCATTTTCCACGGGGACCAGGCCGGTCACCGGCTCGTGGCCCAGCAGGAATCCGCCGGGATGGATCGAGAGGTGGCGCGGGAAGTCGCAGAGCTCGCTCGCCAGCTCTCGGAGGTGCCGGTGCGCGGGGGCGTCGGGGTCCAGCCCCGCCTGGGCCATCACGGCGGGGGCGATCTCGCCGGAGCGGGACAGGAGCTTTGTCAGCCGGGTGAGCGCGGTCTCGGAGAGGCCCAACGCCTTGCCGACGTCGCGCACCGCCGAGCGAGCGCGGTAGCGAATGACATTGGCGACCATGGCGGCGCGGTCCCGGCCGTACTTGGCGTAGACGTGCTGGATCACCTCCTCGCGCCGCTCGTGCATGATGTCGAGATCGATGTCCGGCGGCTCGGCTCGCTCGCGGGACAGGAACCGCTCGAAGAGGAGGCCCATCCGCACGGGATCGATGGCGGTGATCCCCAGGCAGTAGCAGACCGCGGAGTTCGCGGCGGAGCCGCGGCCCTGACAGAGGATCGCCCGTTCCCGGCAGAAGCGGACGATCTCCCACATCGTGAGGAAGTAGCCGCAGTAGTCCAGCTCTTCGATGAGGCGCAGCTCCTTCTCCAGTTGCGCCGTCACGTCGGCGGGGACCGCGCCTCCGTATCGCTCCCGGGCCCCGGCGACGGTGAGCTCGGCGAGCCATTCCGCGGTCGTCTTCCCCTCTGGCAGCCGCTCCGAGGGGTAGCGGTAGACGATCTGGTCGAGCCGGAAGGCGCAGCGGGTGGCGACCTCGCGCGTCCGCTCGATGGCGTGCGCATCGTCGGCGAAGAGCGCGCGGAAGGCGGCGGGAGACTTCAGGTCGTGTTCGGCGTTCGACCGGATGCGCCGGCCGGCAGTGGCAAGCGTGACCCCATGACGCACGCAGGTGAGGACGTCCTGCAGCCGGCGGCGGGCCGACGTGTGGTAGAGGACCTCCACGGCGGCCACGAGCGGAATCTCGTAGCGCGCGGCGCGCCGGCGGAGGCGGGCCTCCCGCTCGACCTCTTCGGCCTCGCGATGGCGGGCGATCAGGGCGTAGAGCCGGTCGCCGAAGGCCTCGCGAAGCAGGTGGGCGACACGGTCCGGCTCGACGTCGCCGCTGACGAGGCCCCGGACGCCGCCCCACAGCGCGATCAGGCCCCCGGCGTGGGCGGCGACCTCGTCCCATCCGACCTGGGATG
>Ga0316616_100001061_pt1 | contig 10526 bp, 9 predicted proteins | sample OWC_Aug_M1_C1_D1_FD_207660 | JGI IMG/M metagenome (GOLD analysis project Ga0316616, IMG submission 207660) | Wetland soil microbial communities from Old Woman Creek delta, Ohio, United States - OWC_Aug_M1_C1_D1_B | ecosystem: Environmental > Terrestrial > Soil > Wetlands | place: USA: Ohio...
TACTGACCATAATCTCGAGAGATACGGATGGGTCACCGGCAAGATAAAGTTCCTGCTCGCAGAGCATCATTTTCGTCATTTGCCGAAGCTTTGGCACATTTTCACACTCGACATCGAGGCGACAAAAAAATGAGCAGGAACGTCCAACAGGCTGCCAAGAGCGCATCGCGCACACCGTTGAGAATACTGCTCTGTGGCGCAACGCTCTCCGGTAATATGGGAGCGCAGGCCATGTATCTGACCATGGTTGACGATCTGCATTCACTGACGGACCCGCTGGACGTGACCGTTCTTTCCAAATACCCGGATGATGATCGCCCGCACTGCGAAGCGCTGGGATGGAACATGGTCTCATTCCCGACCATGGTTCAGTTATCTTTAGGTGTACCTCTGTCGATCGCTTTCTGGATCTGCCGCTCCCTGCATCTGCCCGCGGCATGGATTTCTCGAAGTCGAATCGCACCCTATGCCGACCACGACATCTTGATCGATCTCTCCGGTATATCCTTTACGGACGATAGGTCAATTTCCGGCTTACTCATTAACTGCCTCTGGCTCGTCCCCGCCCTATCGACCGGGATTCCTTTCGTAAAGGCTTCGCAAGCCATGGGACCGTTTCGGAAACTACCCGTCCGCTTAGCGGCGCGATTTTTCCTGTCCCGCGCATCCTCACTCGTCGCCCGCGGACCCATCAGCGCCCGGCACCTGCAAGCATTACTTCCGCACAATAGGATTTATCAGCTTCCCGACGTCGCATTCGCGCTTAAGCCTGTACCGGACGACCAGGTAATGAAGGTACTTAGGGAGGCAGGGTTAGACGAAGATGAGGCATATTGCGTTCTCGGTCCCAGTTACGTTGTCGAGTCAGCAATGTCCGGCAAGCAAGCAGGGAATCGATACGCCGACCTCATGGCGATTGCGGCGGACCAATTGACCGCCTTGTCCGGACTTCGTATCATTCTTGTCCCCCATGAGAGATCCCACAAGAGGTCTTCCTACGACGACTTGAAAGTTTGCGAGTCCGTTATTGAAAGGATGAAGAATCCTCAACGAGTACTTCTTCTGCGAGGGAACCTGTCGGCACCCCTCCTGAAAGGCATCATCGGGGGAGGCCAGGTGGCAATCGGATCGCGATTCCACTTCATGGTCGCCGCGCTATCGTCCGGCGTACCTTCCCTAGCTATCGGCTGGAGTCACAAATATGCCGAGATGATGCAAATGCTTGGACAACAGACCTTCGCTGTTTCACACGAAGAAATCGATGAAGCCACTTTCGTCTCAGCCGTCCACCGCCTGTGGTCGGACAGGGAACCCATCCGGGAGGAGATAGCCTGCCGACTTCCGGGTATCTTGCAGGCCGCTTCTTCAAACGCGGCCGTTTCACTGCGTGCAATCATTAAAGCCGGCTGCAGTAGCAACGAGACGGGGATCAATCCGTGATCTGGAGGCACCGAACACCGTACGGAACCGTCAGGGTATTATTAGCGTGGCTTTTTTCCCTCTGTTTATGTGCTGCAATCCTTTATCAACTGAGAAACGATCAGGAGAAACTATTTCGAATTCTTTACATCAGCCCGTTGTATCTTTTTTTTCTGTCAGCACTCCGTGCGTCAATTTTTATTCCGCCTGGTATTAGTCGTAAACTCATGGCTGAGCGTCTCGGCATTCGACTTGCATTTGTCGACTGGTATGGCCTTCTGATAGTCACAAATCTGATAAGCCTTGCCATACCCGCCCGCGGCGATCTCGCCTTAAGCGCTCTCTATCTCAGAAAGAAATACAGTTTGCCCATAACGCATTTCATCAGCATGCTCTATGGAAGTACGATCCTTCTTATCCTTTGCCTTAGCATCACGGGAATATTCTGTATGGCTCTCATTGCAGCGCAAGGTGTCACATTGGATAACCGGATTTTGGGAATCGTCGCTACGTTCGGTGTCCTGTCGCTTTTTCTGGGTGGACTTCCCCCCAGTCTTTTCAGGGGAGAAAATTGGATCATGAGGAAGCTGCGTGCCGCCTTGGAGGGCTGGATACATCTGCGTTCGGACAAGACACTGCTGACGAAATTGACGTTTTTGACCCTGTCGGGAATCGTGCTGATCTCCCTTTGGATGTACGCATCCTACCGCATGCTGGGGTTCGAGATCAGCGTCCTATCGGCGACAGTCACAGGCGTCATCTTTCAGATGAGCTTTATCATTTCGATTACGCCTGGCAATCTGGGCCTTCGAGAGGCACTTCTCGGTTTCACTTCTCAGGTCCTCGGGCTCGGTTTCGCGGAAGGGGTCGCAGTCGCCCTGCTTCAAAGGGCGGTGTCCATCCTGGTTATTCTTTGCCTTGGGGGTATCTTTAGCGCATTCGTCATGCGATCGCTTACCAGCATTGTCAATAGCAAAGTAAGCGAGGAAAAGAGTGCTGATGAACAGGCTCTCCAACCATGAACCCGTGATCCGCGACTGTCTGTGAATCGGATATGGCACCTGTATGATCGTCGACACAAACATGCGATTACGCCTTAACCAGAAAATAATCATGTGCAAACACACAAACATCAGGGATGTCGATGCGGCCTTCGCCTGCCCGCCCATCCGGGTCGACTATGCGCTCCATGAAGCCCGTCACCTCCCCAGGTCGGCCATCCAATGGGTAGGCGCTTCTGAATCCCATCAGGCCGGCTTCAAAGCAAATGTATCCAAGTCCGTATGACTGTGCGCGGGAGTAAAGAGCACTACAAGATTAATTATGTACGCGTCGTAGCGTGTTCTTTGTTCATGTCCTGCTCGGTCAGTATGTCATTTTCAAGGAAAGATAACAATGTCGGCTGACGTCACGATTAATCAGCCTTCCACGTACGCTTGTTGCGGGTGCGGCGTTTGTGTAGTGGTGTGCCCTGAAAAATGCATCCACCTGGAAATGGATCAGGATGGCTACTATATTGGCAGGGCCGATCTTGAGCAGTGCAGCGGATGCGGGTTGTGTCCAAAGGTTTGTTTCAAATTTCAGGACAAGTATGCACTTCCATATAATTCAGAACCGGCAGTATACACCGGCCACCATCGTGACGACGATATACGATATAACTCATCATCTGGTGGAATTGCGACGGCCATAGGAGAAGCAGCCATCGCTCAAGGCTACAAAGTGATTGGGGCAGCTTTGAACCTTAAATCGCGAAGACTGGAGCATCGGGTCATCTCCACGGCAGCGGACTTGCTGCTCATCCGAGGTTCGAAGTACATTCCCAGCTATACGCCAAAGGCATTTTCTTACCTCAAGGAAAATCCAAAATGCGTCGTTATTGGCACACCCTGCCAGATAGGCGGCCTGAGGCGGATGATTCAGATGAAGGATGAACTGAGTGATGTCATTCTGGTTGATTTTAGATGCTTCGGCCATGCAGGGAAAAACCTCTTCGAAAAATATGTCGATTTTCTGGAAGGCCTCAATACCAGCGGGATTAAAAGCATTAATATGCGGGCCAAGAACAAGGGCTGGCATATGTGGGGTGTGCAGGCAGACTTTAATGACGGAAACCAATATTACCAAAACAAGTTTCGCGACCCTTTTACGTTTTGCTTCAGAAGCGGACAGGCCGTGCATGATGTATGTATAAACTGTCATGAGTATAAAAACAGTTCACACGCAGACTTACGGATGGAGGACGCATGGGCCTTTGTGAGCACTGCTACAAAGATGGACTTGAAGACGGGACTTTCCATGATCAGTGTTTATTCCGATAAGGGAAAGCGATTGTTCGAGATGATAACAGACACGATAGCATTCAAAAAAGAACAGATTGACGTGTCACAAAGGACCTACACCGTCATTCATAAGAAACACTATTTGATGGAGCTTCTACGGACGGATTTGAGTTTGAAAAGAATAGTCAAAGAATACAAAAATTCGCTCTCCACCCTGTATATGATAAACTGGAATTTGCAAAGTCTCATTACCACCATCCAACCTCACGTGCCCGGCCTCTACAATTTCGCGCGGCGGATCTACAGAAAGTATTTTGTGTCTTCCCCCCGATAACGTGCTTTGGGAGACTCAAGAACGGAATCCTCCGGCGGCTAATTCAACGAATGATTCGATGTTTATGACGATGCAACCTCAGACATGGGCAGTCATATATTTTGCGGAGCTTCTCCTGATTTCATGGGCGATGGGGAGCTTGACCATCGGCGCGACGCGCCTGCTTCCCGTTCCACGATGGACCCGTTTTCTCGTCGGTTTCGCATCGGCACCCTTCCTGCTTGGGGCATGGGTACTGGCCGTCGCGGCCATGTTGCCCGGCGCGCCACGTTTTGTATTCCTTCTCCCTCCGCTCATTGCGGCAATTCTGATATTTTTCTGGCGCGGTCGGCAAACGCTGAATTGGCTCCGCCGCAGTATCTCGCGTTCGATCCGTGCGGTCTGGAAATGTCACCCGTTACGTCTGGCCTTTGTTTTCGCCCTTGTTTTGGTTGTTCTCGTTGCGTTCAAACTCGCCCGGAATAGCGTGGAGCCCATCCACGCACATGACGCCCTCGTCTACCTGAGCGAAGCCTCCATATTCTCCCAGGAGCGGACGCTCGATGCCGTCAACTCCTTCAGGGACCGGCCGGACGGGACGCTGCGAGGCAACTGGCATAATTTCCTCTGGCCGGCCTTCTTGAGCCACGCCTTGATGCATACGGACGCCGATGTCCTAGGATATCCCAATGACGCGGCTGCGCGGGCTGCCTTCCAGTGGACGGTCCTTTGTGTTCTGCTGTCATTGACCGCGCTCGCCGCCTGCGTGCGGTACCCGGGTGTTTCGTCGCTGGCCGTTATCCTGCTTTTGCAGGTGCCTCTGTTTGCCTACCTGTCGAACCAAAGCAGCCGGGACGGATTCCGCATCATTCCGCTTCTTCTTTTAACGGCCGTTCTTGCAGGGCTGTCACCTCAGCGGCTTAAGTTCGGATTTCGATGGCCCTATCTGATACCGCCGCTTCTGCTGGCCGCGTGTTGCATCAGCGGCCACGCTCTGGGCGGATTCATTGCCGTTCTGATCGCTTTCGCCTGGGGTCTATGGGGAATCATCATGCGAACACGTATAACGCGACTGACCTTGGTTCTGGGCACCGTCGCGATAGGGCTGTTATTGGGGGGAACCCATCAACTGAAGGCGTATATCGAAACGGGAAATTTTAGAGGGGTAGAGGCGGAGTGCAGCATTGCCAGGTTGCCCCCGGAGACACATGCTGGGGAGGTTCAGCAGGAAAAGGTCGCGGCAAGGGGACGGTACGCCGAACTTCTGAGGAGGGATCAGTATCGAGTCAGTATTGCCGGACTGCTTTGTGCTTTGATTGCCGTCGCTATCGGAATGCGATCACGGCCGTCTCATCACGATAGGATCCTTCTGTATTTTGGTCTGGCGACCCTCGCAATCACAACGCCGTTTCTCGGCCTTCTCGATTTCGGGTCCTATCCGATCACGGAGTGGTTCACCTCAAACTTTCGATACCAGATGCACTGGTATCCCTTTGGGGCTGTTTGCATCGCGTCGGTCACTCTTTTTGGTTATGAACAGCTTCGCTTTCGGCAAAAGAGCTCTTGCCGCACTGTTGCGACGGCCATACTGGTGGTACTTATCCTTCTGGTCTCCGCCACGGCTTGTACGACCGTTTACAAGCGCTGGCATGCATCTGCGAACAAAAGAGCAGAGTTTATGCTGAAGGTCGGGCATATCGCGGACGCGATGAACCGAATGCCCCCGGGCAAGAGGCTTCTTTTGGAGAATGCCCGATACAACTACTATCTCGGCAACAAGGCTATGTTGATATTTTCCCGTCCCGCCTGCGAAATTCTGGAAGCCCAGGATCATCGACAGGTCAAGGAAGCCTTGCGAAGGCGGAATATCGCCGCCGTGGCTCTCGAGGAAGAGTCGCTCGCCGATCGCTGGGACCATTCCCACCTGCTCCGTACGCTCGCCGATCCGGAGGTGGCGGCGTTGACGCACCAAAAGGGCATCCTGATCTATAGCATTCACGATGATGCCCCGGTTTCGTGATTTCCAGGTCTTGATTGAGATAAACATGTTACGAAACATTTTCTCAGCCGGGTCAGTGAGTACGTTTGCTCAGATTATAGTGATCACAGCTATCTCCTCGAGCCCCGGCTTAGACCTCGGCACCTGTTCCGGGCGGGCACTCATGAGGAAATTCGAATAGACCGCCCGTGAGCGTGAAGAACCGCCATGGCCAGGATCTTCAAAAATAGTGAAAGGTTAGAAGGTGCTATGAAATCGTCAGAACCTGATATCGGTGTTTACCCGATACCCGAAAATTCCAAGCTCGTTAAGCACTATGATGCCTCCACAGCAAGGGGGAAAGGGTTTAACCAGGCAAATCTGGAAAGAAAGTAGGTACATGTGAAAATCGTTTCCGTTGTCGGCGCACGACCCCAGTTCATCAAATGTGCCGTGGTGTCCAGCAAACTCAGAAAAGTGGCGGAAGAGATTTTGGTCCACACCGGACAGCACTATGATCATGAAATGTCGGGCGTATTTTTTGATGAACTCCGCCTACCCGCGCCCAACTACCATCTGGAAGTGGGATCCGGTTCACACGGCTGGCAAACGGGGCAAATGCTCTTGAAAATCGAAGAAGTTCTTGCAACCGAGAAGCCGGATTGGATTCTCCTTTACGGTGATACCAATTCAACCCTGGCCGGAGCTTTGGCCGCAGCGAAACTGCACATGAAGGTAGCACATGTCGAATCGGGTCTCCGAAGTTTCAACCGCATCATGCCGGAGGAAATCAACAGGGTGGTCGTGGATCACCTTTCGAGCCTTCTCTTCTGTCCCAGCGAGACGGCCGTAAATAATCTCGCCCGTGAAGGCATCGTGAGAGGTGTTCACGTCGTGGGGGATGTCATGCTGGACGTGCTCCTGCGTGCTCTCCCCCTCGCAGAAGGTCGATCGCGGATTCTGTCGACGCTCGGTCTGTCAAAATCCGGATTTCTTCTTGCGACAATCCATAGACCGGAAAACGTAGACCATCCGGCTCGATTAGCCAATATTGCGAGGGCATTCAATTCGCTGAACGAAATTATTGTTTTCCCCGTGCACCCCCGAACGCGGAAGATGATTGAGGAAAACGCCGTCGTCTGGAGTCCCCATGTCAGGCTTATCGAACCCCTGGGCTACCTGGATATGATAACCCTGGAAAAGTCAGCCAGGATCGTTCTCACGGATTCCGGCGGAATTCAGAAAGAGGCATACTGGCTGGGTGTTCCCTGCCTGACATTGCGGGATGACACCGAGTGGGTGGAAACGATTGAATCCGGTTGGAATAAACTGGTGGGGTCAGAGACATCACAAATCATAGAAGCGGTTCATACCTTCGAATCGCCCGCAACGCGCTGGTCTTTATATGGTGATGGGAGCGCAGCCGGACATATCGCCACGATTCTAACGTCCGGCGGCGGATAACTTATTGTCCACAATCGAACATCCGGAGACACGACCGTGAAAACATCAATCATCATACCTGTCTTCAACGAGGAGAACGGCATCGAAAATAACCTGACTGAATTATCAACCTACATGACCGGTTACGCCGGGCCGGATGGTTGGGAGGTGATCGTCGTCAATGACGGCAGCGATGACAAAACACTCGAAGTCCTTCGGAAGGCTGCCGGCCGAATGCCCTGGTTGCGGGTGGTCGACTTGGGTCATCGCTGCGGCAGAGGAAAGGCCTTGAGGGCAGGCATGGACACGGCATCCGGCGAAAGGATCGTGACGCTAGACGCCGATCTCAGTTATGCCCCCTACCACATCGAGCGATTGCTTGACAAGCTCGAGCGGGATCAGGCCGATATTGTTGTTGCCTCGGCCTACGGAAAAGGAGGGACGGTGCGTAATGTCCCCTGGAGAAGACTGTGGATCAGCAGGGTAGGAAACAAGATCCTCTCGTATATGTTCGGGGGCACCGTGACGGTTCTGACCTGCATGGTTCGGGCCTACAAAAACGATTTCATCAAGCGACTGGACCTGCACTCCGACGACAAGGAAATCCACCTTGAAATCATGTCGAAGGCGAAAATTCTCGGCGCCAGGATAGCGGAAGTGCCGGCCGACCTTCACTGGAGGAAGGAAAAACTATCCAAAAGTACAAGCGTGCAACCCCAACGACGGGCCACGCTCAAGGTCCGGAGAACGAGTTCAACGCACCTGTTCTTTGCGATGCTGAGCAAACCCGGTGTAATCTTCTGGATACCCGGTATTCTTCTGATGGCCATCTCCTTTTTCGTTCTGTCGACCATTGTCACCACGATGGTCGCTTCGGACTTCGATGCGGGGCTCTCGTTGTATCAGACAGTCCGAAATTCAATGGTGAAGGCACCTATCTCGTGGATTACCATGGCCTTTTCATTTGTGCTGGGAATCCAGTTCTTCACGCTCGGTTTCCTGACAAATCAGAGCAAGAAAAATCAGGAAGAAACCTATAAAACGCTCCATTCCATTTACCACGAAGTCAAAAACAGGAAAGGGTAGCCCGTAACATGTGCGGAATCGCCGGATGGGCGGGGCGCAATGCCGATCCACAGCTCTTAACCCGCATGATCGACATCATGAGGCATCGGGGCCCTGACGCCGAGGGATATTATCTCTCTGAAGAGGCCCAACTCGGGCATTGCAGGCTCGCCATCAATGACCTGTCCGAGCAGGCCAATCAGCCGTTTCAATCGCGCGACAGGTCCGTCGCCGTCGTCGTGAACGGAGAGATCTATAATTTCAGGGACATCAAAGAGCCGCTGACGCAAAAAGGATATCCATTCCGGTCCAATTCGGATTGTGAAGTCATTCTCCACGCCTATCTGGATCGGGGTTTGGAATTCATCCGCGAACTGAACGGCATGTTCGCTATCGCGATTTGGGACGAAAAGAAAAAGACCCTGTTCCTCGTCAGGGATCGTCTCGGTATCAAGCCTTTATATTACACGCGGGTGGGGAATTCGCTGTTATTCGCATCGGAGATCAAAGCGCTGGCCGCATGCAAGGAGGCCCCTCTGTCTCTCGATCTTCAATCTTTCGGTGAATATCTCGTTTTTGAGAATTGCTTCGGCAACCGGACGCTCAACGAGGAGATCAAACTCGTTGAGCCGGGTCAGATTGTCACCTTCGATCTTCACAGTCGGTCATTGAATAAAAACTATTTCTGGCAGCCTTCCCTGAGTTCCCTTTCAGACGATTCCAGGGATAACCTATATGACAGCTACCTCAAAACGGTCGAAACCTCGGTGAACAGGCATCTCATCAGTGATGTCCCAGTGGGCTGCTACCTGAGTTCGGGCATAGACTCCTCGTCCGTGACATACTTTGCGACAAGAAAGCTCAACGGTCATATCAAGACCTACACGGGATATTTCGGCATCGACGGCTTTTACGACGAAGCGACGGGGGCCAGGCAAATTGCCGATCACCTAGGCTGCCCCAACGAGCGGGTGGACATCGGACCGAGGGATTTTGTCGATAACATCGAAAATGTCCTCTACCATCTGGATGAACCCAGAGTCGGTATGGGGTCTTTTTCCCAGTACATGGTCGCGAAGAAGGCGGCACGGGAAGTCAAGGTCATCCTGACGGGACACGGTGGCGATGAATTCTTTGCAGGATATCCTGTATTCAAGGCTATCTACGGCAGGGGAAACGTCATCAAGCTTTTGCTGTCATCCACGCCCCGGGAATTGATGTATTTCGCCTATTTCTCCCTTTTGCCCCTTTTCACAAAAGAGCTTCGGTATTTTCTACCAAATATCTTTTCGAAAGATTCTCTCAGAACGGATCTTCAGGAGGATTTCCATCATGAGCTCTTACGAAGAGCAAATATTCTGGAAGAGCCTGAGAAACTCCGAGCAGGATCATCAAACCAGTATGAGCAGTTGTTCCTGACCTATCTCAAGTTCTATCTCCCAGCCCTTTTCGTGGTCGAAGACAAGATCAGCATGGCCTTTTCTCTCGAATCGAGAACACCCCTCTGTGACAACGAGATGCTCGATCTCGCCCTCCGGATACCCTTATCCGAGAAATTGAAAGGATACGAGCTCAAGCATATTCCCCGCAGTGCCATGCGGGCAAAGCTTCCTGAATTTATCTACGAACTGCCGAAGAGAGGCTTTCCAACGCCGCTGCGATTCTGGTTCAGGAAAGAACTGAAAGATTATATCCGCGATTTCATCCTCGACAACTTTGCCGAATTGAACGTCATCTTTCGACGATCCGCGGTGGAGCGCATGATCGCGGACTACCAGAATGCGTTCATCGCAACTCCTTATGATGAAATCAAGTCACACAGATTGTGGATGCTTCTGAACCTGATTATCTACTTCAAAAATCAGAAAAGCCGTTATCACCGAGAACGGACTACCGTTCGTGTGCACTAAACAGATCAAGAGGAGCCGCTCCTTATGCCCATGACAGTTTTGCGCATGCAAGTGTTGAAGGCATGCCGGCACTTGTTGAGCGAACAGAACCGGGACCCTTACGCACCGGGGTATGG
>Ga0316616_100001063_pt1 | contig 10523 bp, 9 predicted proteins | sample OWC_Aug_M1_C1_D1_FD_207660 | JGI IMG/M metagenome (GOLD analysis project Ga0316616, IMG submission 207660) | Wetland soil microbial communities from Old Woman Creek delta, Ohio, United States - OWC_Aug_M1_C1_D1_B | ecosystem: Environmental > Terrestrial > Soil > Wetlands | place: USA: Ohio...
CGCGCAGCCCCCGCCGGGCCAGGTGGCCCGTCACGACGACCCGGTGGTCGAGACCCGCCGCTTCTGAGTGACGAAACCGGACCGGGGCTCGATTCCGACCATGCACGTGGCTCGACGAGCGGGAACAGCGCGGGCCGCTCGGTGCGTCGTCGCTTCCCAGCCAGCAAGGATGCCAGCCTGACCTTGCTCCTCGCCCTCAAAGGGGACGTTGTTTCTTTCATTGCTTTGCTCTTGACCTCGCGCCGTGTGCCCGGCCTCGGTCCTCGCTCGCCCTTCATCCTGACCCTTCGGACAGTGGCAAACTGCTCCTACGGGCGGGGGAGCGCATCTGAGGAAGCTCTTGGAATGCGCTGCTTCTTTCTTCGCCTTCTGCTTTCCTTCGGGCAGACGGTCGAGTGTCCAGGTTCTCTTCGCCTGGCTCAGGCGGGACGGGAATTGGAGACGCAGCCCTCTCGCTCCCTTCAGGGCCCGCGGGGTTCCGGCAGAATTCCGCTTGACACGCCCCCCGTCAATGGTCTGGGGCCGCACGCCGAGCACCTGCGCCAGGGTGCGACCGAACTGGCTGAGGACCGTCACCCAGAGGCAGGCGGTCCCATCCTGCGCCCGGAGCGCACGCGCTAGACAAACCATGGAGGAACGGGATCCGGACGGAGCTACTCGATCCACCGCACGTCCACCCAGCGGCGCTCCTGGGCGGCACGCTCCACGGCGTCCACGACCCGCTGGGTCTCCGCCCCGTCCCGGAAGGTGGGATAATCCTTCGTCTCGCCCCGGATCGCCCGCAGAAAGGCCACGCCCTGGTCCAGCTTGTACCCCACCTGCGGGTCGTCCAGGCGCGGGTTGCGCGGGGAGCCGGGGTAGCGCAGCAGGTCGAAGGGAACCTCGGCCCGCGCCCACTGCTGCGTCCGGGTCATGGCTGGGCCCAGGCTGATCTGCAGCTCGAAGGGCCGGATCAGCTCGTAGAGGGCGGCCCCGCCCGTGCCGTGGACCTCGATCCCCTGGTAGGCCGCCCGTCCCGTACCGCCCCGCCCCGCCGCCGCCCGGTTCAGGTCGAAGGAGCCGATCGCCCCGCCGGCGAACTCCACCGTGAAGCTGCAGGCGTCCTCGGCGTCCGCGGGCACCCTGCGCGCGCCCGAGGCATCCGGCCGCTCGGGGACGTAGACGCGGGTCACCCCGCAGACAGCAGCGATGTCGCCCAGGAGATAGCGCGCGAAGTCGATGCCGTGGGAGGCCATGTCCGCCACAACCCCGGCCCCTGCCTGGCTGCGCTGGTTGCGCCAGGCGACGGGCGTGGCCGGATCCAGCATCAGGTCCGTGAAGTAGGCGAGCCGCCACTGGCGGATCTCCTGGAAGTGGCCCTCCGCGACCAGCCGCTTGAAGAAGCGCAGCGCCGGGACGAACCGGAAGGTGAAGGCCACCATGTGGACGATCCCCGCCCGCTCCGCCGCCTCCTGCAGTTCCCGCGCCTGGGCGTAGTTCAGGCCCAGCGGCTTCTCGCACAGGACGTGCTTCCCCGATCCAACGGCCGCCGTGGCGACCTGGTACGTCAGCCCGCTGGGAGGGCAGACCACCACCGCGTCCACCGTGGGGTCGGCGAGCAGGGCCTCCCAGGTGGAGTGGACCGTGGGAATGCCCCACCGGGCCGCGAAGGCCCGGGCCCCCTCCTCGGTGCGCGAGGCGACGGCCGCGACCTCGCACCAGTCGGGGCAGAGCTGCAGCGAGGGAACGTGGACGAAGCCGGCAATCCGGCCCGCCCCGATGATGCCGACGCGGATCTTCCTGGTGGCCATGCGATGCGCTCCTTGTCTCGGGGCCCCGCGCCCGGCGGGTCGGTCGCTACTTACCATAGCCTGCGTCGCTGGGCAATCATTCTCCGGGCATTCTCCGGGCGGCCTGCCTCCCCACCGCCCGCGGCTCCGGCGCCGGCCCCAACGGTCCCCGACCCGCTCGGAAAGTCTTTGACAGGGCATGGCGCATCCGACTACAGTTCTCCGTCGCTCTTCGCACTCACCCTTCAGCCCGAAGCATTCACGAAGGGCTTCGTGACTGCTCCGGGCTCATGTGGAGGATGTCACCATGCGCCTGCTCAGCCGTCGGATGTTCCTCGCCCTCCTGTCCGCAAGCCTGCTCCTCCTCGGCCTTTCGCCCTGGGGCCATGCCGGCCAGACAGAGAAGTCGGTCAAGATCACCATCCTGCAGCTCAATGATCTCTACGACATCACCCCCGTCGAGCAGGGCAAGAAGGGCGGCCTGGCTCGCGTGGCCACCCTCCGCGATCGGATTGCCAAGGATTCCCCCAATACCGTCCTGGTCGTGGCGGGGGACTTCCTCTCCCCCTCGACCATGTCCAGCCTGTTCCAGGGGGTCCAGATGGTCGCGCTCTTCAACGCCGTCGGCGTGAACCTGGCCACCTTCGGGAACCACGAGTTCGACTACGGCGAGGACGTGACACTGGAGCGCATGAACCAGTCGCGCTTCACCTGGGTCTCTGCCAACGTGCTGGACCCCAAGACGGGACTCCCCTTCGGCGGAGCGGTCCCCTTCACCCTGTGGGACTTCGACGGCGTGCGCCTGGCCTTCTTCGGGCTGACCACTCCGGAGACCTCGACACTGTCCAAGGGGGCCAGGAGCATCAAGTTCCTGCCGCCGATCCAGGCGGCCAAGGACGCCGTGGCCCGCGCGCAGCGCCTGAAGGCGGACGTGGTGGTTGCCCTCACCCACCAGGACATGGCGGATGACAAGCAGCTGGCCGCTGCCGTGCCGGGCATCGACCTGATCCTGGGCGGGCACGAGCACGTCCCGCTGGACGCCAAGGTCGGGCAGACGCAGATCCTGAAGACCGGCTCCGACGCCGTCAACCTCGGGCGGATCGATGTGACGGTCACCAAGGGGCCCTCGACGCGCCGCGTCGAGACAAAGTGGGAGCTGATCCCCGTCACGGATCAGGTCCCCGACAAGCCCGAGGTGGCGGCCCTGGTCAAGCAGTACGAGACCGCCATGGCGGGCAGGCTGAATGTGATCGTGGGGGAGACCCGACTGCCGCTCGACACCCGGAACGACATTGTCCGCACCCAGGAGTCGGCGGTCGGTAACCTCATCGCCGACCTGATCCGCGCCGCCGTCCAGGCGGATGTGGCCCTTGTCAATGGCGGCGGCATCCGGGGCAACACCGTGATCCCGGCCGGCCAGCTCACGCGGGGAGACGTGCTGAAGATCATGCCGTTTGCCAACAAGATCGTGAAGATCGATGTCACGGGCGAGACCCTGCGGGCCGCCCTGGAGAGCGGTCTGAGCCAGCACGAGCGGACGGCGGGCCGCTTCCCGCAGGTGTCCGGCATCCGCTACACGTTTGATCCCAAGCGCCCCGCCGGCTCCCGCCTGGTCTCGGTCACGGTGGGTGGCCAGCCGCTGGAGCCCAAGCAGCGTTACACCCTGGCCACATTCGAATTCATCCTGGGCGGCGGGGACGGCTACACCATGATGAAGGAGGGCACGGTCCTGGTGCGGGCCGAGATGGGTCCCATGGACTCGGATGTGATCCTGGAGCGGCTGAAGGCGGGGCCGATTGCCCCGGTGCTCGACGGCCGCATCCGGCAGGCGCAGTGAGCGGTGGCGGGCCGAAGGAGCCCGCAGCGATGACGAGCAAGCCCATCTACGCCGGCCGCGTGGTGAGCCTGAACCTGGAGACCGTCACACTGCCCAACGGCGCGACGGTCGAGCTGGAGGTCATTCACCACCCGGGTGCCGCCGCCGTCGTACCGGTGCGGGAGGATGGGGCAGTGCTCCTGATCCACCAGTACCGGCACGCCGTCGGCGGCTACATCTACGAGCTCCCGGCCGGAAAGCTGGATCCGGGCGAGGATCCCAAGGACTGCGCCGCGCGCGAACTCGAGGAGGAGATCGGCCTGCGCGCCTCGTCGCTGGAGCACCTGGTGACCTTCTACACCACGCCCGGATTCACCGACGAGGTGATCTACGTCTATCTAGCCAGCGGCCTGACGCCGGGACGCCAGAAGCTCGACACTGACGAGGTCCTCGAGGTGGTCGCCTTCCCGCTCGAGGACGCGCTCGCCAAGATCCGCGACGGCACGATCCGCGACGGCAAGACCATCGTGGGTCTGCAGACGGTGTACTTGGCCAAGCACTCCCCCTGATCGGAGGCTCCCGGGTCCTCTTGCCTCGCTGATCCTGGTCCAGGACTGCTCGATCCACCCCCCGGCGGCGGTAAACGCACCGACCGGCGCCGGGGGATTCCCCCCTCCTGTTCCGCCTCCTGCCGGCTGTCCCCCTCCGGCACACGAATCTCGTCCTCCACATCCCACACCCGTGACCGAGAAGGCCCACGCCATGGCGCTCGCCTTTCCGAGCAGTCGCGTCCGATGGACACGCGAGCGAGGCATGTCCGGCGCATTGCGGAGGTGAATGCTCCTAGACCAGGGATGGCAGAAAAAAGGCAAGCGCAGGCCAAAAAAAGACAATATCAGACAAGCGGCCGTGCAGGGCAGTGCCTAGCTTCTATGGTGTAACGGTGTGTACCCCCATCGGCGCTCGGCAACCCCCGCCGAAAGCCACGTGACGCCTGGTCACGGTGCAGTACCTCATGATTGTCTTCGCACACCGAGGACGATTCGAATGACTTTGCCCTCGGCGCCCCTTCGGGGCCCTCCTCCGCCGCAGATTGCACCCGTGACCGGGTGGTGTCCCATTTGCGCACATTTCTCCCCACGAACCGACGGAGTTCCCGGCGGGTAAGCCGGGGTCCATGTCGGCGGAACGGGGGAGGCGTGAACGGGATCCTCTGGACGTCCAAGACGGTGGGATGCAATACCGGCCAGGCAACAGGGATGCCATGTTGGCGGAGGAGACGTCAATGGAATCAAGAACTTTGCATTCCGGGGACGGTTCCCCGGGCATGATCTCGCGCCGCGGCCTACTCAAGGGTGCCGCTGGCCTGGCGGCGGTCTGGTCGACATCTGCCTGGGCAACATCACACGAAGACCATAGCTGGAAACATCAGGGGTCGATTTTCGCCTATGTCGGCACCTACACCCCGAACGGTGAGGGCATTCACCTCCTCAGAATGAATCCATGGACGGGAGCTCTCACGCCGATCAAGGTCTTCCCGAGTGGTGACGTCAACCCGTCCTGGATCGCTTTCGATCCGAAACGAAAATACCTGTACGCTGCCAATGAGATCTTCGATGCCACCGGCTCGGTGAGCGCATTCGCCATCAACCGATCGAACGGCGATCTGACACCCATCAATACCGTCAGTTCGGAAGGCGACGGCCCAGCCCACCTGAGCGTGGACCCCCTGGGGAAATACGTGTTCGTCGCCAACTACGGCGGCGGAAACGTGGCCGTGCTACCCATCCTGTCAGGCGGAGCGCTGGGTCCTGCCACGGACGTGGTTGCCGACAACAGCGTCTGTTCGCCGGCGCCCTGTCCTCTGGGACCCATCCATGCCGAGAACGCCCCGCCGGGCAGCTTTGCCATCAGCGGCCACGACGCGCCTCACGCCCACATGATCCAGACCGATCCCGCCGGCAACTACGTCATCGCCCAGGATCTGGGACTGGATCTGACCATCGTGTGGAAGCTCGACCGGACGAACGGCAAGCTCATCAACCACCAGACGGTGTCGTCGTCTCCAGGAGCGGGGCCGCGCCACTTTGCCTTCCATCCCAACGGCCACTGGTTCTATTCGCTCAACGAAGAGGCCTCCACGCTGACCTTCATGACCTACGATCCGAAACTGGGATTGCTGACCCCTCAGCAAGAGATTCCGACCCTGCCGCCCGAGTTCAAGGGCACCAGTTTTACCTCGGAAGTGATCGTCTCCCCGGATGGACAGTTCGTGTACGCGGCCAATCGCCTGCACGACACCATCGCCATCTTCGATGTCGGCAGGTCGGGCAGGGTAACGCGACTCGGGGAGGTGTGGACCCGGGCCGATTATGCGCGCAACATCAACATCGATCCCACCGGCCGATTCATGTACGCGTGCCACAACCGAAGCGACAACATCACCATTTTCCGGATCGACGGGGGAGGTCGCCAGCTCACGTTCGCCGGGGAATACGCCGCCGTGGGCAGCCCGGCGATCATCATCTTCCTGGAGTAGGCAGTACGACTTCCCCGCAGCCCCACCCGATCGACATCGCCCGAGCGCCGGGGGCCCCGGCGCTCGGGTCATGCCGCTCGCCAAGAATCCTGACTCACGCCTTCGAGGCCCTTTTTCCGTTTGACAGGCACTACCCCCTTCGGTAGGTTCCCCCCGGTCTTTCGAGGGAAACTCCAACCCCGGAGGGAGGCATGGCGATCGTCACGATCGTGGGCGCCGGCATGATGGGCACGGCCACGGCCTGGCCGCTCAGCGATAACGGCCACACCGTGCGGCTCGTCGGGACGCACCTGGACGCCGACATCATCAGGAACTGCAAGGACAAGGGCTTCCACCCGCGGCTGAAGCGGCAGCTTCCGCCGGGGGTCCGGCCCTTCTTCGTCGAGGAGATCGCCCAGGCACTGGAGGGGACCGAGATTGTCCTGAGCGGGGTCAACTCGTATGGGGTGCACTGGATCGGACAAACCCTGGCCCCGTACCTCCGGACGGACCACCTGCTCATCGCCATCACCAAGGGCCTGGAGGCCACGGCCGAGGGGGATCCGACCATTCTCCCGGACGTCCTGCGTGGCGAGCTCCGCGCCAACGTGCGTGAGCGGGTCCGGATCGCTGCCGTCGGCGGCCCGTGCATCGCGGGCGAGCTGGCCGGCCGCCGGCAGAGCTGCGTCGTATTCGGCTGCCCCGACCGCGAGGCGGTCGAACGGCTGGCCGCCGCCTTCCGGACGCCCTACTACCACATCTGGACGACGACGGACCTCGTCGGGCTCGAGTTCTGCGCCGCGATGAAGAATGCCTACACGCTGGGGGTGGGGCTGGTGCACGGGGTCCTGGAGAAGGCCGGCGGGATCGACGCGGCGGATGCCCACATGCACAACCTGGCCTCGGCGATCTTCGGCGAGGCCTGCACGGAGATCGAGCGCATCGTCCAGGCGATGGGGGGCACCCGCTCCTTCGCCTACGGCCTGCCGGGAGCCGGAGACCTGTACGTCACCTGCCAGGGCGGCCGGACGGTGAAGATGGGACGGCTCCTGGGGCTCGGCCACACCTACGCGGAGGCTCGCCAGATCATGGCCGGCGAGACGCTGGAGGGCGCGGCCATCGTGCACGTGATGGCCAGTGTGGTTCCGCGCCTCGTGGCGCGCGGCTTGGTGAAGGCGGACGAGCTGCCGCTGCTCCGGATCCTGATCGACATCCTGGTGCACGGCCGGCCGGTGGATCTGGCCCTGGATCGCTTCTTCAACGGTCTGGGGCGGGTGTAGCAGGCTGCTGAAAAAGGCCCATCTGCGGCGTTGGCGCGCTCCCGCGGCGCTGCGGCGTACGGACCGAGTACGCCTCGCGCCTGCACCCATTCTGGCGAACGGGTCCCCGGCGCGCCGCCTTGCATCTGGGCCTTTTTGAGCAGCCTGGGGAAAGCCAGGTTTCCAGCGGTCTGCTCGTTGTCAGGCTGGCCGGTCGGTCAGCGTGGAGTTGCCGTGGGCGGAGCGCAGCCGGACTTCAGGCACTTTCAGGCAGGGGCGGCCCTGTTGCGGCAGGCGATGGGCGGCCTGCCGGATCGGGTGCCGGTCTTCGCCCAGCTGCACGAGTTCGCGGCCGAGTACCTGCGCATCCCGCGGCGAGAGTTCTTCACCCGGCCCGACCTGTCGGTCCCGGCCCTGCTCCAGACGCAGCGCGACTTCGGCCTCGACGTGGCCTCGGTCACGTTCGACGTCTACAACATCGAGGCCGAGGGCCTGGGCCAGAGGCTGGTGTGGCTCGACGGCGGCATGCCCGACGTGGACCGGAGCGAGCCGTTGATCCGCGACCGCGCCGACCTGGCGCGCCTCCGGACGCCCGACTTCGACGCGGCAGGCCGTTTCCAGCGGGTCATCCGCATGCTCGCCCTGTTCAGGGAGCTGACCGGCCTGGAGCCCACCCTCAGCTTCTGCGCCCCGTTCTCGCTGGCGGCGAATCTGCGCGGGACCGAGCAACTGCTCCTCGACATGCACGAGGATCCGGAGTTCGCGCGGGGCATCATGGACGGCGTCACCGACGAGGTGCTGGCGCCCTGGATCCTCTACCAGAGGCGATGCTTCCCGGGCGCCACGCGGATCAGCGGGGCGGACGCCACGGCCTCCTTGCCCATCGTCAACCTGCCGGTGCTGCGCCGCTGGATCATCCCTTCAATCCAGCGGCTTCGTCAGCTGTGCGGGCCCGAGGTCTACGTCGCCAACTGGGTTGGCGAGCGCTACCTCCCCGACCCGACCGAGCTGCTCGCCCAGAAGCTGGCCGTCGGACCTGGTGTCCTCTGGGGGCAGGACCCGGACGTGGAGGAGCTTGGCCCCGCCGTGTTCAAGGGGTTCGCCAACGCCCACCGCGTTCCCCTGATCTTGGGGGTGGGCGCCGGATTCCTTGCCCTCGCCACGCCGCGCGAGGTCAAGGCGCGGGTCCGCCACTACGTCGAGACCGGCAGCCGCGGCGGCCGCTTCGCCCTGTATTTGTGCAATCTGGGGGCAACCACCCCCGCCGAAAACCTCCGCGTCGCCGTCGAAGCCGCCCATTCGATCCGCCCGCAGCCCTGACGCCCGAAGAGCCGTCGCCGGTTGAGTTGCATCCCTCCCAAAGCATCGGCTAGCCGTCCCATGCCCGGCACGTGAACATCGTGCGTCCGGAGTTATTCCCCAGTTGCAGGGGTCCATTTCCGACCCACTCACCTTCCCTCTCCCCCTCGCCCGGCCCCCACGGCGCGGCAATCCCGCCTTCCCTCGTCGCCGGGAACCAATGGGTATGCTCGGGGGTTAGTACCATCGAAACCGCCCACGCGAGAACCGAAACGGCTTCGCCAGTGGAAAGGCGGTTGGACCCAGTGCCCCCACCGAAGAACACCAAGAGAAAAAGAGGAGGAGGCGTCATGAGAAGGGTGCGTGCGCGTGGTCTTGCTGCAGCCCTGACGATGGCTCTGATGGCGGGCCTCATGGTGGCCGGTCCTGCCACGGCGGACGAGTTCATCAAGGCACGCCTACAGGGCTACAATGAGGTCGCTGCCGTTTCCACATCTGGGATCGCCGAGTTCCGAGGAAAGATCAGCCGGGATGAGAGCACGATCGAGTACGTGCTGAGCTATGAGGGCCTGGAGGGGACGGTTACGCAGTCCCATATTCACTTCGGCCAGCGTGGAGTGAACGGCGGGATCAGTGTCTGGCTGTGCCAGACGACCACGAATCCTGCCCCGGCGGCTGTATCATCCCAAACCCCCGTCTGCCCCGCTCCGTCGGGCACGGTGGAGGGGACCATCACCCTCGAAAGCGTGATCGGTCCGGCCGGGCAGGGCATCGCGGCCAAGGAACTTGCGGAACTGATCAAGGCGATCCGCGCCGGCGTCGCCTATGTGAATGTCCACAGCAGCCTCGTGCCGACCGGCGAGATCCGCGGGCAGCTTCGGGCCTCCCGCGGCCACCACGACGACTGGGACTAGAGCCCGCGGGCCCGAAAACCCTCCTCGGGATCTCGCGAGACCGAGCGGCACCGGACGCCCGGTGCCGCTCGGTGGGCTCCGCGTGGGCTACGCCAGCAGATGGAACCCCTGGCGGACGAAGTCCTTGTCAAAGGCGAATGCTCTTTTGGCCCCCCGTCTCTTCATCACCAGGAAGCTCACCTGATCCACCAGGCTGAGCTGGCGGTTCCCAGCTCGGGAGAGCTGGCGGACCGCCTCGGCATGCAGGGGACCATCAACCCACTCCACCTCGAAGTTCCGCGCATCCTCCGCGAGGGCAATTGCCTGCCGGAGCCCGATCCGCCCCTGGATGAGGGCCATGCTTTCCAGCAGAACATAGTTGTGGGTCAAAAGGGGTTCCCCTCCTTGGAGGAGCTCTTGAAACAGCCGGACCGCTCGGTTATACCGGGGATCCCCACGGTCGGCGAGCGCATACAGCGCCGAGGTGTCTACGAAGATCACCGCCCCCGCTCCTTGGCCAGGAGTTCGGCCAGGGCGTCATCGTGACGCTCGGAGACGGGCGCGAGCCTCCCCTGCCGCGTCGTGCCCGAGCCGATAAAGGTGAAGTCCCGGACGGTCCTCCGCCGCCTGGCTCTGGCTGTGCCAAGCGCTTCCGCCAGGACATCCCGGGCCACGGCAGACATCGAGCACCCCTGTTCGTACGCCCGCTGCCGCAGCCGCTGGTAGGTCCCGTCGTCCAGTTGGATCTGAGTCCGCTTCATGGCGACCTCCGCGAAGAGTTGTGATGGAGGCATCATTCCATCATGCTGCTTTGCTGTCAAGCGTCTTGCCCATTGCGGCGATTGCAGTCCCGAAGCCGAGAGGTCAGGTGGCGGCAGGTAGACGAAGGGGCGGTCCTAGTAGCCGGCCCGCTCCGCCCTTACAAACTGCCTGAAAACCCGCCCCCCCAGGCTTCAAAGTAGCCGGGGC
>Ga0316616_100001065_pt1 | contig 10522 bp, 11 predicted proteins | sample OWC_Aug_M1_C1_D1_FD_207660 | JGI IMG/M metagenome (GOLD analysis project Ga0316616, IMG submission 207660) | Wetland soil microbial communities from Old Woman Creek delta, Ohio, United States - OWC_Aug_M1_C1_D1_B | ecosystem: Environmental > Terrestrial > Soil > Wetlands | place: USA: Ohio...
GCCCTGGCAGATTCCTGGAGGGTGCTTATTCTTGACTCAAACCTAAGTTGAGCGATTCTGATTTGGATTTTTTGCGGAAAGGCCCGGAGGGTCTGAGTGCTGAAATCACATGAAAACAATCAGGAGCAGAACATGATCCGAATCACTTCCAAAGCCGTCGCGTATATCGCCGAACGCGGGGGGAATTTGACGCTTTATTCCAAGACTCTTTCGGGCTGATGCGGCAGCCGCCGAATCCCTGCGGTCCGCATGGGAAAACCCGTGATCAACGGGGTCGAACGGTTCGAAAAATTCTCGATAGATGGCGTAACCGTGTGGAGGTCGAATTCGGTTAGCCCGGCCACGCCGGACCAACCGATCACCATTGACCTCGGCGGCTTGCTCTTCCTCGGCAAACGCGTGGTGTTGAAAAACGCGCGCTGACCGCCGGGAGATCGATCATCGCCGTCAGCCGGAAGAACGACCCCTCCATAATTCGCTCCGAACAGCCAATTTCTCGAAGGGCGTTTCCTAAAAATGCTGCCGCGACTGCTATCAGTGTCATCTTGGCGCATTCGGCCCGCAGCGCTGCACCTGAGACCGACGCCGACCGACCCTCTTCCCCAGACGCCCGCCTCACCGGCATTATCGGGGTCGAAAAACACCTGTCCATCGTAAAATGGTATGCTTCTTTGCAGGCTTACCACATTGGTTCCAACGACAGCCTTGGTCTGGTCCACACCCGGTTTTGCATTTATTGGTGATCTGCAACCAGGCACCCATCAGGATCAAGGTCGCTGAAGAAAGAAGCATTGCTGGTTGCGCAGCGAAGAGATATTCAAAATCTCGTAGCGCAGCAACCAGCCTTTCTTCGAAGGCCCCCTGGCCCGTTAACGGACCCCAGAAAAACGTCGGTACCCTGTCATGTCCATGGGGAGGTATCACACCGGTAGGGCTCCAAAGGGCCAGCCTCAAAGGGCTCATGACAGGGGCAGATCCATCGCAAAAGGCGATCCCCACCTTGATTGATGCGGCAGTGAAACAGTGTGCCAATCACCATAAAGGGCTTTCACCAGCCTTACGCCGGGATCACCGTTTCACGGCCAAGCTAATGCGCCGTCAACTCCTCCCGAAATTCGACTTGATCGCGCATGATGTAGTAGCACACCCGTGCCAGCTTGTTACTCAACGCTCGGGTGGCCAATATTGAATTGGTCTGCGCCGCCTTGCGATCATAGTAGCTGCGAAAGCGGCTATTGAAGCGGCGTGCCATTTGCGCGGCCGCCGTAAAGGCCCACCTCAAATATCGATTGCCGTTTTTACGGTTGCCACTGCCTTTGCTTTTGCCGTCGGATAGCCGCTGTGTGGATACGCAGCGGCAATACGAGGCAAAATTGCCGACGTGTGCAAACGAGGCAAACACCAGCGGAATAAAAGCCTCCGCAGGCAACTGGCTCTGACGCCGACGCCAGTCCTGCACAAACCGCCGAACACTGTCATAGCCGCCTGCGTGTCCCTCGCGCTGAAGCTGCTCAAATGAAACCACTGCGCTGCGACGCAGTCGCTTGAGAAGCTTCTGATCCTCGGCCAACCCCTTCTGCAACTGATCGCCAAACGCCCCCAAGACCGGCCGCCGTTGAACAATGCGCCGATACTGGCTCACCGTTGCTGACTGCGTAGCACCTCGCGAACCGTGTTGCGCGAAACACCAAGCTCTTTAGCCGTCTTGCGGATCGACTGGCCGTCCCGGTGAATCCGCAGCCGAATGTTACAAATGGTCTCCACCGACAAATCACCGAAGCGCCAAAACTGTGATATCGTCTCAATCCCCTTCCAATTTCATTTGATTCTGCCAGTAGACAAAGTTAAATTTTAATTGATAGAGTATCCTTCCGCTGTTGAACCTATCAAATTTAAAAGGAGGAGCTATGAAGGTATCTTGTTCTGTGAAGGCGGTAGCGCTTTTTTTAGCAGTGTTTTTTTTAGGTGCGAACTCGGCCTTGGCGGATCCTAAGAAGATCACCGCTGCGATTGACGAGGCGAGCCAGAGTTGCCGGAGTGTTTCTCAGCAGATCTGGGAATTCAAGGAGCCTGGTCAGCAGGAGTTCAAAAGTTCTGCGCTGCTCAAAGAGGAACTGGCCAAGATGGGTTACAAGGTTGCAGGGGATCTGAAGGTACCGGAAGACCTTGTGAAGGAGGGGGTCGCCAAAACGGCGTTCAAAGCCGAGATGGCAGGCAAGGGTCCCGGCCCCACAGTGACTCTCATGCTGGAGTATGATGCGCTGGCCATCGGCCACGGCTGCGGCCACAACCTGATCGCCACCTCGGGGCTGATGGCGGCGGCGGGCCTGGCCAAGGTCATGAAGGACACCCCCGGCCGGGTGTTCGTCATCGGCACCCCCGACGAGGAACGCGGCTCCATGGGCGGCGGCAAGGTGGCGTTGCTCGAAGGCGGGCATTTCGAAGGCTCGGACGCGGTCTTCATCACCCATGTTTCAGACCGCTGGAGCATGGACCAGCGCCTGCTGGCGATGAAGCGGGCTAACTTCAGCTTCAAGGGCAAATCAGCGCATGCCGCCGCTGCACCCCACAAGGGAATCAACGCGCTGCGCGGCGTGTTGCTGACCTTCAACTGCGTCGACCAGCTGCGCGAGCATTTGCGCCAGGACGTGCGCATCCACGGAATAGTCACCAAGGGCGGCGGCCCGGTCAATGTCGTGCCGGATCTGGCTCAGGCTGAATTCGCTTGCCGGGCACTAGACACCACCACCATGGAGGATGCTTACGGCAAGATCGTCAAGTGCGCCCAGGCTGGGGAGCTTGGAACCGGCACCACTCTGGAATTTAAAGAGCCGCGGGTCGCCTTGAAGGCGGCTATCGTCGTGCCGCCTCTGCTTGACGCCGTTCAGTCCAACCTGAAGGGTCTCGGCATCGCCGCCAACCAGTTCAAGGACTTCGACGAGTTGGCATCTTCCGACCTGGGGATGGTGAGCTACAACTACCCCACGGTTAATGTCTGGTTCAAAATTGCCCCTGAAGGCACGGCGTTGCACACGGATGCCCTGCGTGAGGCTGCCAAATCCGACGAGGGATGGAAAGCCGCTGTCGTCGTCGGCAAGGCCGTCGCACTGTCGGCCTACGAGATGTTGACCAAATCGGAGAAGCTCAAAGCCGTCCAGGAGAGTTTCAAGGAAGCCAAGGCCAAGGAAGGAAAATAGAAACAATGGGTCGAGGGATTAGGGGTTCGAGACTTTAAGAATGACAAATTCTACATTCGCTGCCGGAAGTCCTGACCTCTCTATGGTGGGATAAGAAAGGCGACTGGGACACCGCGCACGCCCTGGCGCAGAACATCCCCAGCGCGCAGGGCAGCGCCGTGCATGCCTATCTGCACCGGGAGGAGGGCGTGCTGTGGAATGCGGACTATTGGTATTCCCGCGCCGGGAGAAAGCGCCCGGATATATCTCTGGAAGAAGAATGGCGACTGCTGGTGGCAGAGATGCTACAAGCCCCGGGATGAAGCCGGGAGTAGTGATCAATAGTGAAATGGTCTGAACTTCAGGCGGCCACCGTGGTGAAAAGCTTGCCGCCGGTGCAGGCGAGAATACCTCGGCCGAAAAGCCCGGAGAGGGTCTCATCGTATTTTCGGCGATAAGCCCTCCGAAAGAAAAAATCGCATGTTTCCGGAAACCAGACGGTGGCTATGAGGCGGTCGAAGAAAGTGGTGCAGTCCGCGCCGGGCCGCATCAGCACTGTGTAGACCACGATGCGCTTGAGTTGGTCGTTGCCCAGCTCCTCCGGCCGCTCGATGTAGGCCCTGATCCGCCGTTCGCTGCGCACGACCGCCGCTGGCAGATCGGCAAAGGGCCGGCCGTGGCCCGGGAAGACCCTGCGAACCTCCAGCCGCCGGATTTTTTCCAGGGAGTCCAGGGCATCGAAGAGCGTCCGGCTGCCTTCCACGCGCAGTGTCATTACCGGTATGTCTCTTTCCCAGAGCGCGTCGGAGGAAATGAGAATTTTATGCGCGGAGTTGTAAAGGACAATGCCGTCGGCGGAGTGCCCGGGGGTGAAGATCACGCGGAACTCGTAAGGGCCCACGGCGATGACATCGCCGTCTTCCACGCCGCGGGTGCACGAAAAGAACTCCGCCTCTTGGTCGTAATACCGCCACCAGGTCGCCCAGTCGTCGCGCGTATCGATGAAGTGTTTGCCGACCCGGTGCAGCGCGATCTCGCAGCCCGAAAGCTCTTGGATGCGGCGATTGCCGCCGATGTGGTCGCAGTGGCAGTGGGTGTTGACGATCAGGGCGACGCGCGCAAGATCGACTCCCAGGGCGCTGATGATCTGTTGCGTCTGATCGAAATGCGGAAGGTAGGCGGTGTCGATGAGCACCGGCCGGTCGCCGCGGAAGACAAAGTGGTTGGCGTTTAGGTAGCCGCGCTGAATCAAAAACAGATTGGGAAGGATCTCCGCAACCGTCATGCTTGCACTCCCAAGATCCGGAAGGGCCGGTGGGTGTCAGGCGTATCTGTTGGGGGGAGGATTAAGGCAGCTTTGTACCACAGCTCCCGGCAGACCGCAAATTGACTAACGGCGAAATGTGGCTAAATTTTAAGTGTACTTTGGAAATTCGAATTTTCGTCAACGGGCAGAAGGCCACACTGGGCACGGTGCTCCACAAAGGCGATCAAGTCGGATTAGCGCCAGCCACTGGCGGCATGTGAACCACTAATAAAAGGGTTGTGTCGGCGAACGTTTTCGAATAATCTGGTTTGTCATAGATGCCTGAAAGGAGGATACAACTCTATGACGATTCGCAAAACGATGGTCTGGCTTTCAACCGTGGTATTGGCGCTGCTGATGATTGCTGCCTGCTCCATGTTCGAAAAGGGGCCGGCCAAGCCGGAAAAGGACCAGAAGCGGCTTCCCGATGTCCGCGAGTTTGATGACGTTTTGATTCCTCGGGAGATGGACATTGACAAGGATTCCTCGGCAATTTACCGGCGGGAGGGTCTAAGCGCCGGTCTTCTGCGCCTCTCCGGCCGGGTCGAAACCAGCTCTCTCATACGCTATTTCCAGAACAACATGGCCAACGAGGGCTGGCGTCCGATCAGTCAGTTCCGGTCGCCCCACTCGCTGATGCTCTTTCAGAAGGGCAACCGCATGGCGGTCATCGCCATCGAAGACGCGGACTTTCAGACCTTTGCCGACGTGTGGGTCGTGCCAATGAACGAGTCGATCGACAACCTGCCGCAAAAGTAAAGACGGCTCCGCCTATGATCCACCCAGAGGGATTCACTGCGATTCTCGACGAGGTTTCCCGAACCCTGCGGCATATGCAGGATACCGGCATCAGGGGGGTTGATTGCGCGCCGGAAAGTCTGGACAAGTTGAATGCCTGGGGCTGCGGCCATGAGATGGCTTCCGCTGGATCCACCGAGACCCTTGAGGACATTCGCGCGCACCTCGGCGAATGCCAGCGCTGCAAGCTTTGCCGCAGCCGAACGCGCATCGTATTCGGCGCCGGCAATTCGCAGGCGCGGCTCATGTTCATCGGCGAGGGGCCCGGTCATGAAGAGGATCGGACGGGGGAGCCTTTCGTGGGAGCGGCGGGACAGCTGCTCAACCGCATCATCGAGGCCATCCGTCTCAACCGGCAGGACGTTTACATCGCTAACGTGGTAAAGTGCCGGCCGCCCGGCAACCGCCTGCCGGAGCCGGAGGAAATCGCCACCTGCTCCCCGTTCCTGAATCGGCAGATCCGCGCCATCCGGCCGCGGTTCATCTGCACCCTGGGCAGCTGCGCCGCCCAGAACCTATTGAATACCCAGGAAGCCGTTTCCCGGTTGCGGGGCCGCTTCTTCGATCACGAGGGAATCCGGGTTCTACCCACCTACCACCCCGCCTATTTACTGCGCAATCCCGAGAAAAAAAGGGAGGTGTGGGAAGACATGAAGCTGCTGATGAAAGAATACCCGTATGAAGCTTAAAATCGCTTCATATATCATCGCGATCATTCTAGTGGCCGGCCTCGGTCGGGCCATGGGAGATTCCGCCGACGTTTACATCCTGCGAGTTTCCGACGCCATCAGCCCCGGCACGGCTGAGTTCATTCACAACAGCCTCAAGAAAGCCGAGAAGGAGCGTGCCGGCTGCGTCATCATCGAACTGGACACTCCCGGAGGACTGGCTGAGTCCATGCGCAAGATCGTCCAGGACATCCTGGCCAGCCCGGTGCCGGTGGTGGTGTATGTGGCTCCGAGCGGCGCCCGAGCTGCCTCTGCCGGGGTGATGATCACCATGGCCGCCGATATTGCGGCCATGTCGCCGGGAACGAACATCGGCGCGGCGCACCCGGTGGGAGCCGGCGGCCAGGAGATCGAAGGCAAGATGTCCGAAAAGGTGGTCAACGACATGGTCGCCCATGCCAAGAGCGTTGCCGAGCGCCGGGGCCGCAGCGCCCAGTGGGTGGAGAAGGCCATCCGGGAAAGTGTTTCCGCCACTGAAACCGAGGCGTTGCAGGAGCATGTGATCGACCTGATCGCTCGGGACACCGACGACCTCATCCGACAAATCAACGGCCGCCGCCTGACCGGCAAGGGGACTCTGGAACTCGACAATTCCCGCAAAACTGTGCTCGAAGAGGGCTTACGGACCAAAATTCTCCGAACCATCAGCAACCCGAACATCGCTTACATCCTGCTGATGATCGGGCTGGCCGGAATCTATTTCGAACTGTCCCACCCGGGAGCGATTTTTCCAGGGGTGATCGGCGGCATCTGCCTGGTGCTCGCCTTCTTCGCCCTGCAGACCCTGCCGGTCAACTACGCGGGGATCCTGCTGATCGTGCTCGCCATCATCTTTTTCATCATGGAGATGAAGCTCACGAGCTATGGGCTGCTGAGCGTGGCGGGCATCGTCTCGCTGCTGCTGGGCTCATTGATGCTCTTCGAGGGCGAGGCGCCGGAGAACCGGCTGGCCTGGCAAGTTCTGCTGCCCACCCTGTTTGTGATCTCCGCCTTTTTCACGGCGGTGGCCTTCCTCGTGTTCCGCTCTCAGGTGTCCAAACCCACGACGGGAACGGCCGGGCTCGTGGGTGAAATCGGCTTCGTGAAAAAGGCGCTGGAGCCTGAGGGCAAAGTATTCGTACACGGCGAACTCTGGAACGCGGTCAGCCGTACACCCCTCCTGGAAGGGGTGCGGGTGCGGGTGGTCAACGTGACGGGCCTTAAACTCGAAGTGGAACCCGCTGAACCGGAGCGGCTGCCTTCCTATCCCAATTCCAGCGCAACGTCGTAGCGCGTTGCCGCGGCGGCCTACTGCCCGTGCACTGCCCAAGGCTGAAGGCCTGCCGTTCGAAAGTGGAGAAACCCCATGATGCAGGAGGTAACCATGTACGCGCTGTTAGCCGTTGTGCTGCTGTTCATTTTTTTCCTGTCCGCGGCGCTCAAAGTCCTCAATGAATACGAGCGCGGAGTGATTTTCCGCCTCGGGCGGATCATCGCCGCGAAGGGACCCGGTCTGATCATCCTGATCCCCATCATCGACCGCATCGTCAAGGTGAGCCTGCGGTTGGTGGCGCTGGACGTGGACCCCCAGGACGTGATCACCCGCGACAACGTGTCGGTCAAGGTCAACGCGGTGCTTTACTTCCGCGTCGTCGACCCGGTGAAGGCCATCGTGCAAGTGGAGAACTACGCCTACGCCATGAGCCAGCTGGCCCAAACCACCCTGCGCAGCGTCTGCGGCCAGGCCGAGCTCGACGACCTGCTGTCCGAACGCGAGAAGATCAATGCCAAGCTCCAGGAGATCCTGGACACCCACACGGACCCCTGGGGTATCAAGGTCACCACCGTCGAACTTAAACAAATCGATCTGCCCCAGGAGATGCAGCGGGCCATTGCGCGGCAGGCCGAAGCCGAGCGCGAGCGGCGGGCCAAGGTCATCAACGCCGAGGGCGAGTTCCAGGCGGCTGCCAAGCTGGCGGAAGCCTCCCGTATCATCGAAAAACACCCGGTCGCCTTGCAGTTGCGCTATCTTCAAACCATGCGAGAGATGGCCGCGGAGAGCAACTCCACCACCTTTCTGCCCATTCCGATCGAGCTTTTCAAGCCGTTTTTCCAGGACCGAAAGGAAAAGGAGACGCCCGAAAAAGGATAGGCGGACACACCGGTCCCTGCCTATTGACATCGCAAAAAGAAATAGTTTAAGAAACGGAACGCTTCACACGGTCATCCTGTCGTTCCGGTCTCGCGACGCGGATGACACCGCACGCATTTTCGGGCGGGGGCCTTTCAGCCTCCGCTCGTGCTTTCCACCGACCTCCAAGGAAAGGATCAGCTTATGAGCGAGAAAGAAGTCGAAATCTGGGGTCGCCCTTTAGCGAAAATGACCACCCCGGAGCTGAAAGAGCTCGCCAAGGGGATCGAAGGGGTTTCCGGCGTTCACGGCATGAAGAAGGAGGAGCTGGTCGAGGTCCTGCGCAAATCCAAGGGGATCGCGCCGGCCGCCGCCAAGAAAGGCGACGCCTCCCTGCGCGTGCTGAAAAAACAGATCCGGACCATGAAGGCCAAACGCGCCGCGGCCATCGAGGCCAAGGACCGCAAGCTGGCAACGATCTGTCGCCGCAAAATTTCCCGGCTGAAGAAAAAGACCCGCCGGGCAGCAGCCTGAATCCATCATGACCTATCTCGGCCAATCCAGAGCGGAGCCGGTGCCGGCGGGAATCATCGCTCCCGAATCGATTGCCTTTGACATCGACGGGGTCATCGCCGACACCATGAATTTGTTTCTAGATATCGCCCGCGACGAATTTGACGTTAAAGGGGTCCGCTACGAGGACATCCGCTGCTATAATCTGGTGGACTGCATCGACATGGATCCCGAGGTGATCGACCGCATCATCACCCGTATCCTTGACGGCGGCTACCGGGCGCCGCTCAACCCGATCGCCGGAGCACCCGAGGTGCTGGCACGCTTGGCGCGGCGCAGCGGGGCGCTGCTTTTGGTCACCGCCCGGCCCTACCTCGGACCGATCGGGGATTTTATCCAGCGCCTGCTGCCGGTAACGCCGGGCGGCATGGAAATTGTGACGACCGGATCATTTGACGCCAAAGTCGAGGTGTTGCAGCGCCGGCGAATCTCCCATTTCGTCGAGGACCGCCTGGAGACCTGCTTTACGCTGAACGGGGCCGGCATCGCCCCGGTGCTCTTTGCCCAGCCCTGGAACCGGTTGCCGCATCCGTTCATCGAAGTCTCCTCCTGGTCAGAGATCGAAGAGTTGATCCGCTGGTGAGAGGAATTCCCGTGCTGAATACTTCCCCGCTGATTGAAGCCGTTCACTCCTTTGTTGAGTCCCTTCCCGCCGAAAAAGGCTATTCGGTCCATACCTGCCGGGCTTACACGCGGGACCTCGATGAGTTCGCCGGGTACCTGAAAGAGAACGCCGCGACGTTCACGCCTCTGATGGAGGCCGGCCTCGCCGTCGGTCCCGGGCATATCACGGCGGTGATGATCCGCGGCTACCTGGGGTACCTGCATCAGAAGAACCAGAAATCGAGCATCGCCCGCAAGCTTTCTACCCTGCGCAGTTTTTTCAAGTTTCTGGTGAAAAAGGGTCTGGTCGAGTTCAACCCGGTGGAAGGCATCCTGACTCCCAAGCGAGACAAGACCCTGCCGGTATATTTGTCGGTCGATGCCGTCTTCCGGCTGCTCGATTCCATCGAAACCGGCAGCGTTCAAGCGGCGCGCAACCGCGCCATCTTTGAGACCCTCTATTCCTGCGGGATCCGCGTTTCGGAGCTGGCGGGACTCAACGTATATGACCTTGACACGGCTGGCGGCACCCTGAAGGTTCTCGGAAAGGGTGCCAAGGAGCGTTTGGTCCCGATTGGCCGCAAAGCCCTGGAGGCCATCGCTGACTACCGCCAGAGGCTCCCGGCGCAGAGCGGCGCCGATATGGTGCAGAACGGGCCACTGTTTCTCAACCTGCAGGGCCGGCGACTGAGCAGCCGCTCCATCGCCCGGATCCTCAAGAAAATTGTGACCGCTTGCGGCATCCTGACCCCGGTGTCCCCTCACACGCTGCGGCACACCTTCGCCACGCACATGCTCGACGCCGGGGCCGACCTGCGCAGCGTGCAGGAACTGCTGGGCCACCAAAACCTGTCAACGACCCAGAAGTATACCCACGTCAGCATCGAGCGACTGATGGAAACCTATGACCGGGCGCACCCGCGGAAATAGAAACCTCCTCGATGGCTTTTGGCTGTTTTTAGCGGGGATTCGTAAACCACTTTCGATCGGAATGAAGCCACCATGATCTGTCATGGCACCACCATTCTCGCCCTGCGGCACCGGGGCAGGACCGCGGTCGCCGGCGACGGCCAAGTCACGCTGAACGCCAGTGTGATCAAACACCGTGCCCGAAAAGTGCGGCGCATTTACAACGACGCCATCGTCGTGGGCTTTGCCGGCGCCACCGCCGATGCCCTGAGCCTGTCGGAGCGTCTTCAGGAGAAGCTCGAGCGCTACAACGGGAATC
>Ga0316616_100001067_pt1 | contig 10511 bp, 9 predicted proteins | sample OWC_Aug_M1_C1_D1_FD_207660 | JGI IMG/M metagenome (GOLD analysis project Ga0316616, IMG submission 207660) | Wetland soil microbial communities from Old Woman Creek delta, Ohio, United States - OWC_Aug_M1_C1_D1_B | ecosystem: Environmental > Terrestrial > Soil > Wetlands | place: USA: Ohio...
CTGCTCCAGACCGAGCTCCGGAAGATGAACATGGAACTGGAACAGTGGGTCACGGAGAAGACCGAAGAGCTCCGTTCCTCGGAAGAGCGGTATCGTACCCTCGTGGAGAATGCCAACGAATCGATCTTCGTGCTGTCCGAGGGCGGGGATATCGTGTTCGCCAACGAGCACGCCGTGCGCCTGTCGGGGTTCGGGAAATTCGACCTCGTGCACAAGAACCTTGCCGAACTTCTGTCCGACGCAGCCCAGGTGCAGGGCATGCTCACCGAGACGGTCCAGAGCGGCCAGTCGGTCAGGAACGCGGGATTGAAACGCAACGACGGCGTTATTGTCCCCGTCGAGGTGAGCTGCGTCGGTCTTACGCTGATGGGCAGGCGCTTCATCCAGGCTGTGGCGCGCGATATGTCCGCCTACGCGCGTCTTGAACAGAAACTTGCCGAAAAGGAACGCGAAATCGCCGAGCTGCGGGCGCGTTGAACGAAACAGAGCACCTGCGACCAATGCGCGCAGGTCACTCCCCACACAAAAAAACGGCCCCGGAGCAGTCCGGGGCCGTTGCTGTTCATGGATGTCTTTTGCTGTTGCCTGTTACTTCGCCTTCACCTCGATGTCCGTGGCGAGCGACTCGTACTTCACCGTGACCTTGGCGCCGACCTTGATGTCTCCCTTGACCTTCGTGTTGGCGTCCTTTTTCAGTTCGAACTTCTCTCCCTTCTTGTCCACGACAATGACATTGTCCTTCACTTCCAGGACCTTGCCGGTGAACTGATAGGTCTTGCCGGCGGCGAACGCCACCGATGCTACAAGTGCCAATGCTACTGCGAAAATCGCGATGCGCTTCATAGAATACCCTCCTTCGTAAAATGAAATAGTGAAAAAACTATAGCCAATCAAAGATGTTCTGTCAAGTCGTGCACCTCGGCGTTAACGCTTCTTGCTGCCGCCTCCCAGGATCGAGCCGAGCACGCCCCGGATGATCTGCCTGCCGATCTGGCTGCCGATGGCATGGGCCGCGCTCTTGGCCATGGCGCCGAAGATCTTCGAGGTGTCGGACTGGGGTTCGGTCCGGCCCTGTTTTGCCGCCGGCGCTTCCTCTGCCTTCTGCGCCTCGGCCTTTGCTTTCAGTTTTTCGTAGGCAGACTCGCGGTCCACGGTCTTTTCGTAGTGGCCGAAGAGGACCGATGCCTTGATGATCCCGGTCCGCTCCTCGGAGGAAAGGGGGGTGAGTCGGCTGCGTGGAGGAAAGATAAGGGCGCGCTCGACCGGTGTCGGTGAGCCTTTGGCGTCGAGGACCGACACCAGGGCCTCGCCCACGCCGAGTTCGGTGATGGCCTTCGTTACGTCAAGGCCGGGACTGGAGCGAAAGGTCTCGGCCGCCGACCGGACGGCCTTCTGGTCGCGCGGCGTGAACGCCCTGAGCGCGTGCTGCACCCGGTTCCCGAGCTGTCCCAGGACGGTTTCCGGCACGTCCAGCGGGTTCTGGGTGACGAAGTACACGCCCACACCCTTGGATCGGATGAGCCGCACAACCTGTTCGATCTTGTCCTCAAGCGCTTTGGGCGCGTCCTCGAACAGGAGGTGCGCTTCGTCGAAGAAGAAGACCAGCTTCGGTTTGTCGAGATCGCCGACCTCGGGAAGATTCTCGTACAGTTCGGCCAGCATCCAGAGCAGGAAGGTCGCATAGAGCTTCGGGGACTGCATGAGCTTGTCGGCGGCCAGGATGTTGATGACCCCCCTGCTGCGCGGACCGGTCTGGATGAGATCGTTCAGGTCAAGGGCAGGTTCGCCGAAGAAGGCGCCGGCGCCCTGTTCCTCCAGGGCGACCAGTCCTCGCTGGATCGCGCCTGTGCTTGCGGCTGAGATGTTGCCGTATTCGGTCTTGAACTGAGTGCCGTTCTCTCCCGCAAACTGTGTCATGGCGCGAAGGTCCTTGAGGTCCAAAAGCAGGAGACCATTGTCATCGGCGATCTTGAAGATCAGGGTGAGAACGCCGCTCTGGACGTCGTTCAGGTCCAGGATCCGGCTGAGGAGCAGGGGGCCCATCTCGGAGACCGTGGCGCGAACAGGATGCCCCTGCTGGCCGAAAACATCCCAGAACACGGTGGGGCAGCTTTCGAAGGCAAAGTCATCGAGGCCGAGCTGCTTTGCCCGCTCCTTCGGCTCCGGCCGGTCGCCGCCGGGCATCGCCATGCCCGAACAATCGCCTTTCACGTCGGCCATAAAGACCGGGACGCCTATCCGGCTGAACTGCTCCGCCAGGACGCGGAGCGTCACGGTCTTGCCCGTGCCGGTGGCGCCGGCAATGAGCCCGTGCCGGTTGGCCATCCTGGGCAGGATGGCAATGTCGTTCGTGCCTTTTGCGATAAGCAGGGTATCCGTTCTCGGTGCCATGTATCCTCCGTCAAGGGACGAGCCGCGGTCCCGGTCTGATGGGTGAAGCGGTCAGGATTATTCCATAATGGTTTTTTGATTGCAAGTGATTTGTCTTGGCAAGATCATTTGGACACTGATCCTTATCCGCATGTATCCGTGTCAACTGCAGGTATAAGGTTTATCGGTGTGAAGTTCCGGTTCACGAAGAGCGATGGGATCATCATGCTTGTCTTCTCATAACACCCTTGACAATCCAGACCTGTTTGCCTATCCTCAAGGAAATGCTTCCTGCCCCGTCGGACGATAACAAGGCGAAGAAACCGGTCATGAATGGCGTCCCTGGCAGGTCAATGCTGTCAGGTCCGGAAACAAGCATCGTATCCTATATCCGGACGATGACGCTGATCATTGTCTGGCTCCTATTCACCCCTTTAACCATAGTGTGTACCGGGATGACGCTCGATGCCCGGGCCGGTCCTGAAGAGCCCGTCGCGGCAGGCGTTCCCGCAGGAGCGCCGGAAGGACAACCAGCGCCGCCCGTTCCCGCATCGCCCCGGGAGGAGAAAGGAACTTCGGCGACCCTGCAGCAGGAAGGGGAGAAACAGGCAGCGCCATCGTTATCAGGCCAGCCACTGACCGGGCCGACCGCAACAGCGCCTTCGGCCCCTGCTGGCCCATCGGCATCCGAGAGCACGGATTCGGGGCTTGTTGATACGCTCCACGGCGGCATTTCCCGTGGATTCCTGACCTCGGCAACGTGGCTGGATTCCTTCTTCGGCGATGAACGCTATGAGGCGGAGATCAACCGGTCTTACCTCAAGGTGCGCTTCGACGCGTTCCGTGAGGGCAGTACGGGCATGGATTACCGGCGACCGAATTTCGATCTCCGGCTCGTGCTGCCCCAACTTCGCAAAAAGACCCGTCTGGTGATCTCGGGCGATCCGAACGACAGGGACGATGCGACGCCTGCGCAGCCGGGGGGGCCAGGTACCAACATTGCTCAGACACCCGAGAGAAACCTTACGACGTCTCTCCAATATTTCCCCGTGGAAACGAATCGCAGCAATTTCAGCCTCCGGGCCGGCGTCAAGCTGCATAACGGGAAGCTTGCCGTCCTTGCAGGGCCGCGGTACCGTTATCTTGTCCCTCTTGATCCCTGGGCCCTGCGGTTCACCCAGGAGTTTGTTTGGTCCACTGACCAGCGATGGCAGTCCAGGACTACGTTCGACTTCGAGCGGACCCTGCCCAATGACCTGTTCTTCCGGATGACCCTTGAAGAGCTCTGGTCCGAGAACGTAATAGGCTATCCGTATGCACTGAGCTTTCTCCTGCGGCAGCCGCTTGACCACAACCGCGCAATACAGTACGAATGGGTCAACAGTTTCCAGACCCATCCGACCAACGAATTGGACGAGGAACTGCTCGTGTTTCGATTTCGGCAGAGGTTCTGGCGGGACTGGTTGTTCCTCGAGATCGCGCCGCAGCTCCGTTTCTCGAGGGACAGGGCCTTTGAATTCACGCCGGGGATCCTGTTCAGGCTCGAGATGGTCTTTGGCAACATCCAGAATATATTTTAGCGAACTGACCGGGACTGTTGCTACACCGATACCACGCGGTCGCGGCCCTGCTGCTTGGCCAGGTAGAGGGCTTCATCAGCGCGCTGAAGAATGGCGTCGGCCGTGGCATCCTGCTCACTTAACGAGGTGACGCCGGCGCTCACCGTTACGGTGATCTCCCAGGGACTGTCCGAGATCTTCCTGCCTGCGATCTTCCGTCGTATCCGTTCCGCAAGCCCTGCGGCGTCGTCCAGTGTCGATCCGGGCGAGGCAATGAGGAATTCCTCTCCTCCGATCCGCCCCAGGAGATCATAGCTCCTGAGGCCTCCCAACATCTCTCGGGCGACGGTCTTCAGGACCGTATCGCCGAAGGCGTGGCCGAAGTTGTCGTTGACCCGCTTGAAGTGGTCAATATCGAAGAGGATCAGTGACACGGTCCCTCCTGTCCTCACGGCGCGCTGGTATTCCTTGTCCAGCTGTTCCATGATGTACCGCCGGTTCTTGAGCCCGGTGAGCTCATCGGTCACGGCGATATGTTTTAGCCGCTTTTGTGTCTCGTCCAGCCGTCCCACGAGCTTCCAGGCAAGGGAATAGAGTATGGCCAGCAGGATGCCGATCGTAACGATGCTATCTATGATGATATGGTTGCGATTGGTCCTCATCTGGGCCACCAGGCCCTCGGCGGGTATCATGATGCTGACGCCGCCGCGGATGTCTCCCCGTTTGTAGCCCTGCTGGCGGTGGCACGAGAGGCAGGCTTCTTCAACAATGAGCGGAAGGACGTACCGGAAAACAGGTTTGCCGCTGCTCCTGTCGATCTGCCAGTGCTCCCGTTCTCCCCGCTCGAAACGTTCCAGCACTTTGCGTTCAAAGTCATCGGGCTGGTTCTGGGGATTCAGGTTCTTGAGGCTGATCATGTGGAATCCTACGTTATTGCCCTTGCGGGCCAATTCCGATATCTCCCGGGTCATGATGGCGGGATTACGGAGTGTCAGGACCCTCCCGTCGGTGGTCCTCACATCGGGGTTCATACCCAGCTCCTTGAGGTAGGGGTTCGATTCGATACCGGGTTTTTTTTCTACGTAGACACCGCCGTACTGGGCATTCCAGTGCCGGGTGAGCACGATGAGCTGGGCGTAGGACGTTGCCTCGTGCCGCACGGTCTCGACCAGGAGGTCGTTCACCGTGAGGTAGCGGAGCAGGTAGGTAGCGGCCACGAATATCGTGACGACCACACTGACGGTGATCAGGAATAACCTGACATCCTTGAAATACTGAAAGGGTTTGGGCCATGTTGTTAGAGGCATAGATCGAACCTTCAGGGAGTGTTTGCCGGGAAAAGGGGAGCCTCCCGGACTTGTTCCTCCACCCTTTCCTAATAGTGTATAGTGTAGCGGCCGCCGGGAAGGTTGGTTCACGCGACCTTCTGCATCATCTCCTGGAGACCCCGGCTGAAGGCTTCCGGACCGCCGCTGTTGTAAAGCGCGAGGACCGTCTGGCGGAGCCCATGGAACCGGTTGAAGGCCTTCCTGCGCACGTCATCGATTTCCCTCCAGTTCACATCCCCCGGCCGCCTCTGGTAGGCCTCACGGATGTCGGGGAACAGCAGCCTCCGGTAACCCTCCATGAACCCGATGGCGAGGCTCAGGGCGCCCCGGTCCTTTCTGTCCACGATGAGCTTCAAAGGGCCTGAGTCCGATGTGTCGGCCACAAGGTCCTGCACCGCGCGGAGGTAATGCTCAGCCTTCCTGTCGCCGGCCAAGGCAAGGATGTCCTTCCATTGGGAGACGGCTTCCCGTGACTCGGCCAGCTCATGATGAAGGAGGACACCAGCATAGTCGACGACCATCCGGTCCAGTGTATCTTTACAGGCGTCATCGACGGTCTGGCAGGGTTTGAGGCCGTAGGCCTCGAAGGCATCGGTCGTGGCGGTCGGTCGGCCGGGTTTGAGCTCAGCGAACTTGTCCCAAAGGATGGCCTTCAAAGGCTCGAGCCGCAGGAAGATGGAGCGGCCCTGAAGCATGGCGGGAGCGGTGAACAAGTCCCGCACGACCTCCTGTCCCGTGGTGTAGACCCTATGGCCCACAACCTCGGCTACGCTCTTTGCTCGGGCGAGAAAAAAGGTTGGCTTCAGATACATTCCGTAGCCGGCACCGTACACATATCCGTCCCCTTCGAGGGCCGGATTAATCCTGTCGACGTCGAACGCATCGTAGTGTTCCCCACCGATCGTCAGGTCCCGAAATCCCTGTCCTTCAAGGCCCGTCCAGCGGGACTCTTTCCGTTCGATCCAGGCGGCGATCTCTTCGCGACCGATGCGGGACCACGGTTCGAGCCCCCGTTCCGACCGGTACAGGTCCCGGTAGCGCATCAGGAGCCCGCAGATGGAAAAATACCCCCAAAACCGGGCATCAGAAACGTCGCAGTTGAACTTTATTTCCTTGAGCAGGGTGTCTGACATGTTTCCTGTGCATTATTCCTGAATACCGGGTAAAAGTAAACTGAAAAACCGTCGGTTTAAGGCGGAAAGGTCACGGCTTGGCATAGTACAGGCCTCCCCATCACAGGACGACCATTTTGACCTTTACATCACGGCCTATGCTATGGTATAAATTATGCATATGGCGGCCGTTTCCAGGTCGCCATAATAACTTTCAGACCATGATACTATCACTCGTAAGATTTCTTGCTGTTCTTTTCCTTTTTGTCGTCCTTGCTGCATTTCTCTATGGCAGTTACCTATTCCTGCGCGATGCCGATATTACGATGCCTTCCTTGTTCAGTCCTGCTCCCGGCAAGCGGCTGTTCATCAGCATGAACGGTTTCCGTTTGACCCAATCGGAGAAAGGAAGGGTCACGTTGCGGATGAGCGCCAGCGCCGCCGACCTGTTCGAAAACAAAGAGGCCCAGCTGAAGGAGATCGAGCTGGTCTTTACCGCTCCCGACAAAAGGACAGCGGCATTGATCGGAGAGACAGGGGTCATGGACATGGTAAGCGGAAATGGCACGATCCGCCGGGGTGCGCGGGAAGTGCGGATCATTACGAGCGACGGTTACCTGATGACGACCAATTCCCTTTTCTGGAAGGCAAAGGAGCGCGTCATCAGGACGGAGGAACCATTCAAGGTCCTGGGCAGGGAGATCTATCTTGAGGGCAAAGGCTTTTCCGCCGATGTGGATATGCGGAAAATTTTGGTGGACAGCAATGTCAAGGCGGTTCTTCAGGAATAGCCCTCTTCTGATCGCGGTCCTGTGCCTGCTGGCGCCGGCATCGGCTTCTGTTGCCCTGGAAAAGGGGGACCGGGAGCCCATGGTTGTGACGTCCGCCCGCATGGAGGCCGATGAGCTGGGCAATACGGTGACGTTTGTCGGCGAGGTGACACTCAAGAAAGAGGCAATGACGCTGACGGCCGATCACCTTGTCGTGTTCTATGACCCTGCTACAAAGGGTGTCCGGGAGATCGAGGCCCTTGACAACGTGGTGGTCCGGAAAGAGGGAAGGGTCGCCCGGGCGAACAAGGCCATCTATTACAGTAAGGATGAAAAGATCGTCCTTACCGGCGATGCGCGTATCAATGAGAACGAGAACCAGCTGGGGGGGGAGCGTATAACCCTGTTCATGAGGGATGACCGGAGCATTGTCGAAGGCGGCAAGGTTTTGTTCTATCAGGACAAGCAAACGGAGAGCAAGCAGAATCCGGTAATGCGGAAAATAAAATAGTCGTGGCGGGATGGATGCTGGCACACCCTTTCGTCCGCGGCACAGCGAGGAAAGCGTAGCCGAACATGGATGCCCTCGAAGCGAAAAAACTGGAAAAGACCTACCGAGGCAGGAAGGTCGTTAAAGGGGTAAGTTTTCAGGTCAAGCACGGGGAAGTAGTAGGGCTCCTCGGTCCCAATGGCGCCGGCAAGACCACGTCGTTCTACATGGTGGTCGGCCTGGTGAAGCCCGACTTCGGCAGGGTCGTCCTTGACGGGGTGGATATTACCCGGATGCCCATGTACCAGCGGGCGCGGCACGGTATCGGGTACCTTGCCCAGGAGCCTTCGGTTTTCCGGAAATTGACGGTAGCGGATAACCTGGCTGCCATTCTCGAAACGCTCGGGCTGTCCGATCTTGAGATGCGTGACCGGCGTGACAGCCTGCTTGCCGAACTGGGGATCGCCCACCTTGCCGGCAGCCTGGCATACACCCTTTCCGGAGGCGAACGCCGCCGCGTGGAGATCGCCCGGGCCCTTACCATGTCGCCCAAGTTCATCCTGCTCGACGAACCCTTCGCGGGGATCGACCCGCTGGCGGTGCAGGATATCCAGGGCATCATCTCCCTGCTCAAGACGAAGGGGATCGGCATCCTCATCACGGACCATAATGTCCGGGAGACCCTCGCCATAACCGACCGGGCGTATATCATCAATGACGGCAAGATCATCGAGGCAGGGACGCCGGAGGAGATCACGGCAAGCCCCCGCGTTCGCGAGTTCTACCTGGGAGAGGGATTCAAATTATAAAGAGCCCAGGGGAAATGGGAAGTTGAAACAATAAGGAATCATGGAAGCCAGACTCGAACTAAGACTCGCACAAAAGCTCATCATGACGCCGCAGCTCCAGCAGGCGATCAAGCTGCTGCAGCTCTCACGCCTCGAGCTCACCCAGACGCTCGCCCAGGAACTGGTGGAGAATCCGGTCCTGGAAGAGGTCACGCCCGAGACTGAAGAGGGCTCTTCCGAGGACGAAGCAGAGACGGGATCGATGGCCGAGAGCGGTGTTCCCGCGGAGAAGACCGCGGAACTCGCTGCCGGGAACGACGGCGAGCAGGAGCTCAAGACCGAGTTCGACCAGATCGGCACACGATGGGACGAGTATATCGATGAGATGAACGACGGCAGGGATTACGGGACCCTCGAGCCGAACGAGGACGACCGGCCGTCGTATGACCAGACCCTCACCCGGCAGCCCTCGTTGAACGACCACCTGATGTGGCAGCTCCGTCTCTCCACGTCCGATGATGCGGTCCTTGCCGCCGGGGAGGTCATCATCGGGAATATCGATGATGACGGCTATCTTCGCGCCGGGATCGAAGAAATGGCCCGCGATGCGGGGGGATCGTTCAAGGATATGCAATACGCCCTGACGCTTATCCAGAACTTCGATCCCATCGGCGTGGGAGCACGGGACCTGAAAGAGTGCCTGTTGATCCAGATCAGGTATCTCGACCTCGAGGGATCGCTCGTCGAAAAGATCGTCCAGAGCCACCTGCCGGACCTGGAAAAGCGGAAATACCAGAACATCGCCAAGGTCCTGAACGTCACTCAGCAGGATGTGATGGAGGCTTCCACGTTCATCATCCACGAGCTGGAGCCAAAACCCGGCAGGCCCTTTACCGCGGCCGATACGCACTATGTGGTCCCCGACGTCTATGTCGTCAAGGTGGAGGACCGCTATGTGATCCAATTGAACGAAGAGGGATTCCCCCGGGTGCGCATCAATCCCTATTACCGGAAGATCCTGAGCCAGAAGGAAAGCCTCGACAAGACGACGCGGGAGTACATCGAGGAGCGCCTCCGTTCCGCTCAATGGCTGATCAAGGGCATGGATCAGCGGAATAAGACCATATACAAAGTTGCCGAGAGCATTGTCAAGTTCCAGACAGAATTCCTTGAACAGGGGATCACCCGCCTGAAACCCATGGTCCTCAAGGATGTTGCCGAGGACATTTCCATGCATGAGTCGACCGTCAGCCGGGTCACGACCAACAAGCACATGCACACCCCGCAGGGAATATTCCCGATGAAGTTCTTTTTCACCACGGGATTCACCACGGCCGGCACCGGCACCGAGGTGTCATCCCTGACCGTAAAGGACGCGATCCAGAAGATGATCCGGGAGGAGGAACCATCGGCGCCGCTCAAGGACCAGCAGATCGTGGACTCCCTGAAAGCCGTCGGGCTCGACATCGCCCGCAGGACCGTGGCAAAATATCGTGAAGAGCTCCGGATACCGCCGACGAGCGTTCGGAAGAGAATGGGATGAGTAGAGCAAGCACCAAATGCCAGGCATAAAGCTCTAAATAAAATCCAATGTTCAAATACGAAGGACCGAAACAGGTTTGGAATTTTGTGAATTGAGATTTATTTGAGATCTGTGATTTGTTATTTGGAATTTAGCATGCTGAAGGAGGTTCTTATGCAGGTGACCGTGATCGGCAGAAACATCGAGGCAACAGAGGCACTCAAGCAGTACGCGACGGAGCGGTTCCAGCGGTTCGAGAAGTATCTGCCCCAGAACAGCCAGGCGACCATTACCCTGTCGGTGGTGAAGAAAATGCACCATATCGCCGAGGCAATGATCAAGGCGAATGGCATGCTGATCCAGGCGTCGGAAGAGACCGAGGAAATGTATTCTTCCATCGACCTGCTCTATGAAAAGATCGAGCGACGGGTAAGGAAATACAAGGAGCGGCTGACGGACCACAAGCACCAGCCCGGCCTCACCGGGGTGACGGATGCGGCGCAGGCTGCGACCCATCCCGAGGACCGCATCCCGCAGATCATCAAGACCAAACGGTTCGACCTGAAGCCCAT
>Ga0316616_100001068_pt1 | contig 10507 bp, 11 predicted proteins | sample OWC_Aug_M1_C1_D1_FD_207660 | JGI IMG/M metagenome (GOLD analysis project Ga0316616, IMG submission 207660) | Wetland soil microbial communities from Old Woman Creek delta, Ohio, United States - OWC_Aug_M1_C1_D1_B | ecosystem: Environmental > Terrestrial > Soil > Wetlands | place: USA: Ohio...
GACGCCGACGGCCTGGGACCGCTCTTGCCCGGCTTGATCCCTTGGACCAGCTTCTGCTGACGATCGTAGATGTGGAGCGAGCCTGCTCCCACACTTCGTACACCCGCTCGACTCCGTACGCAGTGCGGGTGGCGACGGAGATCGTACGGCTCATTTCGACGACCTCCCCTTGGCCAAAGGGCCGGGCTTCCTCGCGCGCTGCCACAAAAGCTCATTTTGCATTGTGAGTTCCCCGATGCGCTTCATCGCCGCATCCAGCCCCGCCTGGACCGGGTCCCCCTCCCGTTCCTTGAGCGCAGCATCGATGCCGCAAAGCCCTTTGTCGCGCCACTTCTCCATCCGGTAGATTTCTACCCCCACTTCAGGTCTGATGGAATACCATTGAGCACTTTATCTATCATGACCCTTCTGGCGGCACCCCGCCTGGCTTTGGGCTGAGGGCTTCTATTTAAAGGCTCTATCAGATTCCATGTAACATTTGTCAGTTTTATCCGTATTATAATACATAATCAGGATGTTATGTCTAGTTTTTTTGGAGACAATAGCTTCTATCCAGTTCCTTTGCTTTCTGAAATTATAGATTTTGGGTTGAGAAGGCGTGCTACCGAAACCGGGTGCTGTGACTCTTGATTTTTACGACCTTGCAGTGGTGCATCAGCCGATCGAGGGTGGCGGTCGCAATAATGGCTATATAAACCTTGGCATCCGGGGCCAACTCTTCCCTTTCAGACCCCATAATACGAAACGGATTCGAACCAATCGGGGCCATTCTATTATGGAACGGGAGCGACATAGTGGTGCGTGGGCGTTTGTGGAGGGCATCGATCCATAAGCATACTGATTGGCTAACTCGGCGAGGATTTTACTGTCACGCAAGGCCTAAAGCAACTTTTGCCTTTTTTTATAACAATATCAATTGCATTAATGCGTTTCTATTATCGAACACATAGTGCTTTTTATCCAAAAAAAGTTTGCCCTCCCCCCTTGACTTTTCAAATCGCAGGGGTATGGCAGCTCGAACTTAAAAAAGGGCTGACTAACAAATGGGCTATTTTGATGAGGTTTCGATCACTGAAAACAAGAAAACCAAAAACCTTAAGGGCGAAGATGGACTAAATTCAGAAATTTCTGATGATCAGGAAGAATTGGCAAACATTTTGGCAAACCGGCTGGCCCGCATTTTTGTTGCTACCTGCAAAGGAAAAATCCGGAACGAAGGGGTTTAGGTCCAGCCATTCGAACCCAAAACAGCCTAAAGCAAAAAAACGCCCGCGTAGAAGCCGATATAGCGACCCCGGACGATGGCGTACTGGCAGGAGGCTTGGCTTCGGGGCAACGCAGGAGCGCAGCCCGCAAACGAGAAGTGGTGTTGCAGCTGCTGCGAGGCGAGTTCGTGGAGAGTCTATCGCGTGAGTTGGGGGTGGAGATCTACCGGCTGGAAAAGGGCGCGACAAGGTGCTTTCAGGCATCGATGTTGCGCTCAAGGAACGCGAGGGCGATCCGGTGTAACCTGGATTATGTGGGGCGATGAGGCGGATCGAGGAACTCACGATGAAAAACAAGCTTCTGTGGCAACGAGGTAAGAATCCCGGCCCTTTGGCCAAACAAAGATTGCGGTCGAAATGAACCAGACGGTCTCCGCAGTCATCGAGACAGCTTACGAAGTCGAACGGGTATGCAGCATGTGGGAGCAGGCTCGTTCCAGGTTCTACGATCGTAAGGAAAGGGCGCAGAAGCTGGACCAAGGGATCAACCCGGAGAAGCCCGATCCCAAAGCCGTCGGTATCAGATGCAGAGCTTCTCGATCTAATTCGGAGCGATCTGGCGGCCTCCCCCTTTTTGAGCCAAGGACACCGCAAAGTGCTGTGGCGGCCACATTTCGGTCAAGGACTACGAGTGTCTCGCAAGCAGGTGCTTCGGCTCATGAGGGAAAATCAACTACTACCCCATAACTGTTAGCGACAGGAAGAATCCAGTATCCACGACGGCACGATTATCACTTAAGCTCCGAACCTCATATGGGGCACCGACGGCACGAGGGTATTCAAGGCTTGACGACGGATGAGTGGCAAACGGAAGCTGCCCAATTGGACGAAGGTGTTTTCTATGTACACCTCGGCTTCTACGCTTGTATCGCGCTAAAGAAAAATTATTCATAATAATTGGCCCACCAGCGTTTTTATGCCACCGTTTCTAACCTTAAACAATATGTTTGACATTATAAAAGGGTTATGTAAGGTATCATCGTTTACTTTTAATCCCTTGGGGTTGAATTCCCCGTCGCCAGCGGCGATAGAATTGGCCCAAACCTCAAGGTGAATACCCCGCCGCTTGGGGCTGGCATGGTCTATTGCCAGCACGTAACCAAGGAGATATTTGCTGGACAGCCGATTGTCGATAGAAATAACCAGGCTGACCATGAAAACAAAGCTTATATTTACCACCCAAAGCTGATTGGAACGATTGAATGAAATTTTCCAACCATCCTTGCTAATCTATTTCTTTTTAAAATTTATTTTTGGTAGCATCGGTAACTCGCATTAGTATCAATGCAAAAGTTTTAGAAGAGAATTTTACCATAGGAGGGACCGTTATATTTTATGATTAATTCAATTTTGATTGCACGTTCGAGTAAGGATTTGCATGACGTTTCCTGCGAATCACAAATCTTTGAAATGAGAAAAGAGGCTCATCGACTAGGTGAACATGTTTACAAAACTTATAAATTCTCACAAATTAGCCATTCCGAATTCAGAGAGCATCCTCAATTTAACGAGATTCTTTCTGAAATAAAATCTAAAACTAGAAAATGGTCAAAAATATGGTTTTATGACACAGCTCGTGTATCTAGGATGAGATTATACGCTGGACAATTCAAAGCGTTTCTGAAAAGATACGGAGTTGAAGTCCAATTTTTGAATATGCCTAAAACCGGTATAGATTCAATTGATCGTGCTATGGAGGGCATTTTAGAGACATTTGATCAGATGCATTCTGATATTTCGCGGGCTGGAGCAATCCGAGGCCAAAAAGAAAATATTAGGGAAGGCTACAGAGCAGGAGGATCTGCTCCATATGGTTACCGATTAAAAAATAACCCCAAGGGGTATGATAAAGCTGGTAAAGAAAAATTCAAAACCACACTTGAGCCTGATCCAATAACATTTCCTATCGCCAAAGAGTATCTGGAAAGGCGAGGCAACGGAGAAAGCAGGCGTTCCATACTAATGGATTTTACAAAAAGAGGTATAAAACCACCCAGGGGAGGTAATCTTTGGCATTCATCTAGTGGAAAGTCAATTGAGGAGAATCTCTTAGTTTACCAAGGCAATTTAGTATATAATCGTCATAATGAACGTATCTTTAAGAAAGGATATGTAGGTGGAACAAAATGGAGGGATCGATCGCAATGGGAAATTAAACAAAACGCACATGAAAGATGTATTAGCGACGAAACAGCAAATAAAATTGGCCTTCAACTTGATAAAAATAAATCCAGAAAAACAAATCCAGGCCCCAAGAAGTATCTTTTAACTGATATTCTCTTCTGCTCAAGTTGTAATAACCGAATGGTTGGTAATTCAGGATTTTATGCTTGTCAGACTAAAAATAAAAACAAAAATTTGTGCAATAACAACAATATTAAAACTGAATTTCTTGATAAGAATATTTTAAAATATTTAAAGGACAATCTTATACAAAAAAAGTTTTATGACAAATATGTAGAAGCCATAAAAAACCAACTCGAAAAATATAAAAAGGAGGCGAGCGTCGAAAATAAACAACAATCTAAGCGACTGGCTGAAATTGATTCACAGATTGCAAAGTTGATGACGCTTTTTTCAAAGGGAAGAATTAAAGATGAAATTATTGAGTCTCAAATAGAGCCTCTTCAAAAAGAAAAAGAAGAGCTTGAAATTAGGTCTGCTGAATTTTCAATGGGAAATGCAATAATTGATGCAAAAGTGAGCGAATACTCAAGTGAATCCATAAAAGAACAATTGGAACGATTCGAAGAAATGCTGAATGAAAATAATGTTATCGAGATGAGGGCCATGGTAAGAGATTTTATTAAAAAAATTGTGCTTTACCCAAAAGAAAACCCAGTTGAAAAAAAATGGAAAAGGCGCATACATATAGAAAGTTATGTACGCGCCTTAACGATGATAATAGTGGCGTCCCCAACCGGATTTGAACCGGTGTTGCCGACGTGAAAGGCCGGTGTCCTGGACCTGGCTAGACGATGGGGACGTAACCTATCCTTGTGTGTCTGGTGGGCCGTGCTGGACTCGAACCAGCGACTCTCTGCTTAAAAGGCAGATACTCTACCGCCTGAGTTAACGGCCCGCCTTTGAAACGGTTTTTTATATTGGCTCTTCATAGCTTTGTCAATCAAAAAACATTAGCAGCGCCGTTTAAACGGCCATAACCAGGGCCAGCCAGCAACCGCCGGCGGCGAGCGCCGCCCAATCCCTGCGCCCGGCCCTGAGCTCGGGGCCGGTTCGCGACTCGGTGTAGCCGCGCGCCTCCATGGCGAGCGCCAGGCGGTCGGAGGTCTCTAAAACCCGGCGCAGCAGCGGGATGCCGAACATCACCATGCGGTAGACCGGGTTGCGCCGGTTCTCCACCGCGCGGGCCCGCTGGGCATCCATCGTGCGTGAGACCTCTTCGAAGATGAGCGGGATGAACCGCACGATGAGGCCCAGCATGGTCCCAACGCGCTCGGCGGGGATAAAGGGCAGCGGATCGAGAAGCCATTGCACGCCGGCCTTCACGTCGGCGGGCCGGGTCGACGCCGCGAGCATCGACCCCATCAGGAAAACGAGGATCAGCCGCAGGCAGACCTGCAGCCCGTCGCGCACGCCCTCGCGGCTGACCACGACCGTTCCCATCGAAAGCAGGGCCGCGCCGTCCGTTGAAATCGTCCGGGCGACGAACACCACTCCCAGCAGAAGCCCCAGCCCCCGCAGCTCCCGGGAGTGGAGCGAGGGCGCCACACGGCTGAACCCGGCAAGCGCCAGGAGCGGCAGCCCGAGCAGCAGGAGCCCGGCGCTGTTCACATGCAACCCCGCCGCCGAAAAGAGGGCCAGCAGCAACAGCTTCATGCGCACATCCAGCCGGTGCAGCACGGAGGACCCGGAGCGGTAGTGAAACCCCGTCAGTTCATCCACGACAAGGCCTCCACGCCGAGCCCCGCCGCACGCGGGCGTTTCACGCCGTAGGCCTCAGCCGCGGCAACCAGGGCGGGGGGCGGCCCGTCGCATTCGATTTTACCGCCGCGCATGAACACCAGCCGGTCGGCGTGGGCCAGCACCTTTTCGAGATCGTGGGTGGTCAGCAGAATCGTCTGGCCGGAGCGATGCAGTTGGAGGATCTGCCCGAGCACCTGCCGGACCCCGGGGTAATCGAGGTTTGAAAACGGCTCGTCGAATACGATCACCCGCGGCTGCATGGCCAAGATCCCGGCAATCGCCAGCCTTCGTTTCTCGCCGCCCGAGAGCAGATGGGGCCGCTTCCCGGAAAGATGCGCCAGCCCCGTCGCCGCCAGGGCTTCCTGTACGCGCCGGTCGATCTCGGCGCGGTCGAGCTTCAGGTTCTCCGGCCCGAAAGCCGCATCGGCGTAAACGGTTTCACCGACGATCTGGCTGTCGGCGTCCTGAAACATCATCCCCACCATCGTGCGGGCGCGCAGGAGGTCCTTGGCCACGTCGATCCCGGCGACCCGCACCGTGCCCGAGGTCGGCCGCAGCAGACCGTTGAGATGCCGCAGGAGAGTGGTCTTGCCGGAGCCGTTGGCACCGGCGATGATAACGAACGAGCCCTCCGCGACCTGCATCGAAACCCCTTCGAGGCCGACGGTGCCGTCGGCGAATCGATGCACCAGGTTTTCGATTTGGATGATGACCGGCATGGCCCCCCTTTTCTCGACAGGCAAATGGGTCATTTCAATCTCATCACGGGACGCACGGATTTGGCGATCAGCGCCGCCGCGGCGATCTTGAGGGCGTCACCCGCCAAGAACGGCAGCATCCCGACCGCGACCGCCTTCTCGAACGGCATGCCGGTCACCATCATGAGCCAGGGGACCCCGCACGTGTATAGGGCAACGGCGCCGAGCGCCATCGCCGCCACATCCCGCGGCATGCGAGCGGGCTTCCGTTCCGCAATCCACCCGACCAGAAAAACCACCGGCAGGTACCCCAGCAGAAAGCCGCCCGTCGGGCCCGCGAACCGCCCGATCCCGCCCGTGCCGCCGGCGAAAACCGGCAGCCCGCAGATCCCCGCCAGCAGGTAGACCGCGACGCTGGCAAGCCCCCAACGGCTCCCGAGCAGAAGCCCCGCCAGGAAGACGAACAGGTTCTGCAACACGATGGGCACCGGGCCGATGGGGACAAACAGGTACGCGCCGGCCGCCGTCAGGGCCGCAAAGAGCGAGGCGTAGATCATCGGTCGCAGCGGCGTCGCCTCCTCCGCCGGCTGTGAAATCGCCGCCCCATTTTCTTCCCCGCGGCTGGTCATTTCCGATCCATCACTGAAAACCACGCGCCGGTGCCCCTTGGCCCCTTTGAGGTGTTCACGCCTGCAAAAAACAGTCGCCGTATAAAATGGTGGCGATCGTCCCGTCGTCCTTCCGCAGCAGCAGCGCACCGTTTTCATCCACATCCACGGCGACGCCGCGGGTCTCCTCCTTCGTGGTGACGATGCGCACCGGCCGGTTGAGCGTCACCGACCCCGTTTTCCACTCGCCGATGACCCGGTCCCACGGCTCGGCCGCGATGCCCTGCTCCAAGGCGTCCAGGAACCGGGAAAGAAGTTCCCGCCGCGGAACCTCGCGCCCCAGCAGGGCCTTGAGGGACACCGCCGGCGGTTGAACCTTCGGCGGGTCATTGTTGACGTTGAGCCCGATCCCGATGTTGATGAAGTTGACCTGCTCGCCCTCGCTCTCCATCTCCGAGAGCAAGCCGCAGAGCTTGCGGCCGTCAACCAGGATGTCGTTCGGCCACTTCAGGCCCGCATCCACGCCATAGCCCTGCCGCAGAATGGAGGCGAGAGTGAAGGAGGCCAGAAAATTCACCCGGGCGCTCCACAGGACCGGGATGCGCGGCCGCAGCACCACCGTGAAGTAAAGCCCCCCCTCCTCCGAACTCCAGATCCGGCGCATCCGGCCACGGCCTTGGGCCTGCCGGCCGGCCACCACGGTGGTGAAGGCCGGGCAGCCCTTGCGCGCCAACTCCTTGGCCAGGTCCATCGTGGAGGGCGCTTCCTGCAGATAAACCATGCGGTCTTCGCGGCCCGGGAACTCCCACGGGTGGAGGCTGTCGGGCGAGGAGCGCAGCCGGTATCCCCTGGCGCCGGACTTGATATCGTACCCCAGTTCCTGGAGTTTCTGGATGTGCTTCCACACCGCCACGCGCGATCCACCGAGTTCAGCGCAGAGCGCGTTGCCCGAGACCACGTCGCCGGACTCGCGCAGCAGTTTGAGGATGTTGGCTTTCATGGCGAAACCCTACCGTTAACCGTATCGGTTGGGCAGGTTAACGAAAACGGGGCGACAAGTCAAGAAGCCGGGGGGGGCGGCGCCGCGGGGCGCAGCCTGCTTGGCACCCATCGCGAGATCAGCGCCAGGGCCGGAAAAACGATGAGGAAGGCGATCCGCGCCTGGTAGCGGCCGAACACGCCGCTGAGGTTGGACATGAAAAAGGCGTTGGCGATAAGCGCGATCAGGGCGAACAGCGCCATCTGGATGAGGGGGTCGTCGCGGCGGCGTCTCCAGCCCGTCACCGTGAAAAGCAGGCAGCCGGCGATCGACAGCCAGAGGATCGCGATAAACGGCGCGTCCAGCTTTTTCAGAAGGCGCTCCAACGCACCGCTTGCCTGCCGGGAGGCCAGGTAGGGCGCCACCTCTTCCGGGAAGGCGATGCGGAGGTCCCCCGCGACGAACGAATCCGGGCCGAAGGGCTCGAACCCGTTCGACAGCTCGGGGAAGAGCAGCAAGTCCCAGGTGTTTCGAACCGCCGCCGCGGCATGGTCGTAAAGGCTGCGGGGAAAATCGCGCAGGCTGAAAAGAACCAGCTCTCGGCACATGCGGTTGTACGCCGGCCAGTTCAGACCGAGGTTGTAGAGCCCGACCCAGGTGAAGCTCTGGTGGTTTCCGGCGCTCCAGGTGAAAACCTCGTCCTTGCGCCGGCACAAAGGAAAATCCGGATCCTGCCGGCATTTCAGCTCGAGGACTTCCGGCATGTCGTGCAGCACCCGCGCGGCGATAAAAACAAACCCGTTGCCGGATCCGAACTTGATCTGGCCGCCGATCAGGTTCATCGCCACGATGAGGACGACGGCACCCAAAAAACACGCCGCCGCCCGAACGGCATAGCGGGACCGCTCGCGGACAAACGGCAGCATCGCCAAGGCCGCCGTGCCGAAGGTGGGAAAGTTGCCGAAATGGGTGGCGCAGGCGAAGGCGAGCAGGCCCGCGGCCGCCGGGTGGAAATTCCCGCTGGCGATGACGAACAGGCCGATGAGCCCGGTGAGGGTCCACACGTCCGCCATGACCCAGCCGGAAAACAGGCCCAGGCCCGAGGCGAGCAGCGCTGCGCAAAGGGCGCCGGTGTGCTGCCGTTTCAAAACCCGCGACCAGAGGAGGACCATCGCGAAGGCGGTCGCCGCGCATTGGACCGCCGCATAGGCCCAGTTCCCGCCGATCCAGGTGAAGGGCCGCATGGCGCAGCCGAGCACCGGGCTGCGCATTTCATCCGGGCAGGCGCCGGAGTAGCCCCAGAAGTCGGGAAACAGAAAGGGAAACCCGTTGACGAGCGGGTGCAGCAGCAGCAGCCCGAAGAGGAACGCCGTGCAGCCCCACTCCGGGTACCGCCAGTTCAGCCGCGGGCAGCTCCACATCGGCATGCGTCACCGGCCCGCGGCGTCTTGGCCGACGTCCATGATGGCTCCCAGAAAGGCGGTGAGAAAGATCTGGGTGGCGGCGGCCAGAAGCGTGATGCTCAGCGCCATCAGCCGGGTGGCCATCGGGCTGTCGAACGACCCGAAAAACGCACCCCACCAACTGACAAGGCACCAGACCAGCCCGCCGCAGCCGGCCGCAAAGAGAACGAGCGCCGCCAGCGCCAGGCGCTCCAGGGTCAAATTCTCGAGAAACGTCGCATAGCGCTGATGCCGCGGCAGATACCCCTGGCGCGAGGCGTAGCGCCGGACCTGAAGCGAAAAGGTAACGCTCTGCACGCCCACCAGCAGGCACAGGCAGCCGGCGATAAAGGTCTTGTTTTCGAAGCCGATGCCGCCCACCCACACGGTGCCCGGCAACAGGAGCGCGGTCACGGCCGCGCCCAGCGCCAGCAGGAAGACTCCGGGGTAGAGGAAAAGCCAGCGGGGGCAGTAGATCAGCAGAAACTTGAGGTGCCGCCAGCCGTCCCTCCAGGTGCGCAGGTGCGGCGGCCGCGAGCGGCCGTCCGGGGAGAGCGTCGTGGGCACCTCGGCCACTTTCAGCTTCGCCAGCGCCGCGCGCACCACCATCTCGCTGGCGAACTCCATGCCCGCCGTGCGCAGGTCGAGCGCCCGGATCGCCTGCGCGTTGAACCCGCGCAGGCCGCAGTGGAAATCGTGGACCCGGATCTTGAAGAACAGGCGGCCGATGAAGCTGAGCAGCGGGTTGCCCAGCCAGTGGTGCAGGCGGGGCATGGCCCCGGGCCGGATCCCGCCCTGGAAGCGGTTGCCCATGACGAGATCGGCCCCGCCTCTCAGCGCGCTCAAAAACCCCTCGAGCCGCGAGAAATCGTAGGAGTCATCGGCGTCGCCCATGATGATGAAGCGCCCGCGGGACGCCGCGATGCCGCCGCGAAGCGCCGCGCCGTAGCCGCGTTCGGCCACCGGCACGACGCGCGCCCCTCTAGCTTCCGCAATCGCCCGGGACCCGTCGGTGCTGCCGTTGTCGGCGACGAGCACCTCGCCCTCCACCCCAGCGCGCGCCAGAAAGCCCAGCGCCTTGTCGATGCAAACGCCGAGGGTTTCCGCCTCGTTGAGGCAGGGCATCAGGATGGTGAGTTCCATTCCGTTTCCCGTCTACAGGGAGGCCAGCAGCCTCTCGTGGATGTTGTCGAACCCGCCGTTGGACATGATCAGGACCACATCGCCGCTGCGCCCGGTGCGGACGACAAAATCGATGATGCCCTCGGTGTCCGGGAAGAAAGCGGCGTTTTGGCCCTGCCGACGGAGCTCCGACACCAGCTCCTCGGAGGAGAAGCGCTCGGCCTCGGGGATCTTCTCCAGCAGGGGCGGCCGGCGGATGCAGACGACGTCCGCCCCGTCGAACGCCAGCGGGTAGACCGGCTGGAAAATCTTGCGCATGCTGGAGTTGGTGCGCGGCTCGAAGACGGCGATGAGCCGGCGCCCGGGGTAGCCGGACTTCACGGCGGCCACGGTCTCGCGCACGGCCGTGGGGTGGTGGGCGAAGTCGTCCATCACGACGATCCCGCGCTTCTCGCCCCGGATCTCC
>Ga0316616_100001070_pt1 | contig 10505 bp, 7 predicted proteins | sample OWC_Aug_M1_C1_D1_FD_207660 | JGI IMG/M metagenome (GOLD analysis project Ga0316616, IMG submission 207660) | Wetland soil microbial communities from Old Woman Creek delta, Ohio, United States - OWC_Aug_M1_C1_D1_B | ecosystem: Environmental > Terrestrial > Soil > Wetlands | place: USA: Ohio...
GCAGATGTTCACTCCGGTCTCGATTGTCATTGACGGTGTCGGCCTGAACCTGACCGGGCTGAGTTACAACGGCACGCTGTGGGTCTGCTTCGTCTCGTGCCGCAAGATGTTGCCCGACCCCTCCGTCTTCGTACAGTGCCTGAACCAGAGCTTCGACGAACTGGTTGCCGCTGCCGTCGGCAAGCGGCAGCCGGGTGCGGGGACCGGGCCGGCCGCGCCGCGGACGCGGCGAGCGGCTGCCGCGGCACCGGCGGCCCGTGACAAAGCAGCGGCGGTCGCCCCGGTCCGCAAGAGCGCCACGACGAAAGCGCCGGCTGGCAACAAGCCGACACCGAGCAAGCCAGCGGCAAGAAGGACGGTCGCGAAGAATCCGCCACCGGTCGTGGTGGCCGAGAGTGCGTTTGTCGAAAATTCTCCAGTCGAGAGGGTGGCCACGCAAGACATCCCCTGAGGGTGCACCAGAAATAACCTGGCGCCGGCCATACGGCGCGGGAAGAATAATCTGAATATCTTGCCGGTGGCTTGGCCGTCGGCGGGAATCTGGCTGGCGTATCCGGCGCCGGTCCAGGATCGAGGAGAGATGCATGGATTCGGAATTTGCCCCCAAGATTTCAGCGCCACCCTATTACCGCCTGATCCCGCACATGGGCAGCGAGTCGGCGCAGTTCATCATCGACAACCTGCTGCGTTTCTCGTTCAAGCGCATGAGCTTTTCGAACGATGTCATTCATGAGTTGCGCAAGCGGATCGCCACGGTCGACCATAATCTCGGACAACTTTCCACGGATATCCGCATCACCCGCCAGGATTGCGACGAAGTGCGGGCCGAATGGCTGGAAGTTCCGCAGAGCCGCCTCGATCGCGTATTTCTGTACCTGCATGGCGGCGCTTTCTGCTTTCGCATTCCGCGCATCCAGTCGTCAATGATCGCCCGCTGGTGCCGGACATCCGGTGCCCGCGCCCTGATGCCGGTCTATCGGCTGGCGCCCGAACACCCCTATCCGGCGGCTTCCGACGACTGCCTGGCGGCCTATCGCTGGCTGCTCAACAACGGCGTGCCGGCCCGCAACATCGTCATCTGCGGTGACTCGGCCGGCGGCAACCTGTCGCTCGTGACGCTGCTGCGCGCGCGCGCCGAGGGTCTGCCGTTGCCGGTTGCCGCGATCCTTCTCTCCCCGGCGACCGATTTCTCGTTGAGCGGACGCAGCGCGGCGGTCAACGAGGCGAGCGACCCCATGTTCTCGGTGGCCATGCTGCGCTGGTTCGGCGAGATGTACCTGTCCGAGCCGGAGTTGCACCTGACGCCCCTGGTGTCGCCGCTGACCGCCGATTTCACGGGCCTGCCGCCGATGCTGTTCCAGGTCGGCAGCAACGAGATGCTGCTCGACGATTCGACGCGGGCGGCTGCCAAGGCCCACGGTTCGGGGATCGATGTCCAACTCGATGTTTTCGATGGCATGCCCCATGTCTTTCAGGGAATCGGGCAGTTGCCCGAAAGCAAGCTGGCGGACAAGTACGTGGCCGAGTTCCTCGAGACACGAGCTGGCTGGGGGCGCGTCTAGTCGCGCCTTGCGCCAGGCGCTGCCGCGGTCGACGGCAGCAGACGCAGGAATCCGGTTTGCCAAATCGGGGTTGCCGAGACTCCTTCAGCCCATTCCCGGCGCCCATCGACCCACGGCGACCGGAAATGAAAACGCGGCGCGAACCGCCGGTTCGCGCCGCGCTTGCCAACCCCGCAGGTCAGGCGGCCTTCTTCTTCCGGTTGCCGACCAGGAACGCTGCCAGCGCCGGCAGCAGGAGAATGGCGCCGAAGACGTTGACCAGGAACATGAAGGCCAGCAGGATGCCCATGTCCGCCTGGAACTTCAGATCCGAGAAGGCCCAGGTGGCGACCGACACGGTCATCGTCACCGCGGTGAATACCGACGCGGTGCCGCGCTGCTTGAGTGCCTGGACAAAGGCGTCGCGCAGGTTCAGGCCAATATCCATTTCGTGCTTGATGCGCTCGAAGAGGTAGATGCCGTAGTCGACGCCGACGCCAACGCCGAGCGCCACGACCGGCAGCGTATTGACCTTGAGGCCGATGTCGAGCCAGGTCATCAGCGCATTGCACAGTACCGTCACCAGCCCGAGCGGCAGGATGATGCACAGTGTGGCGGGAACCGAGCGCAGCATGAGGATGCACAGCAGCGCCACCGAACCGAACAGGGCGAGGTTGACCCACTTGTCGGCGGCTGCCACCGTTTCATTGGTGGCGGCCATGACGCCGACGTTGCCGCTGGCGAGACGGAACTTGAGTTCATCGGTGTCGTACTCGCTCTTGAACGCCTTGATCTGATCGACGACACTGGTGATGGTCTCGGCCTGATGATCGCGGGTGAAGATCGAGATCGGCATCGCGGTGCACGTCGAGTTCATCAGTTCGTTGCCGAGGCGGGTCGCAAAACCCACGCCCTGGGCGATCTGGGCCTTGTCCTGGGGCAGGGCCTGCCACTTCATGTTGGTTTCCGCGTAGGCCTGGGTGACAATATTGACGAATCCGGCAAGACCGCGAACCGCGGCCACGCCATCGTTCTGACGGATGCCCAGTTCGAACTCTTCCATCTTGTCCATCACCTTGCGATCGACGCACGGCGACTCGGCGCCCTTGGCCTCGGCGATGACCTGCAGAACGTCGACGCCAATGGCGAAGTTGGAGGTGATCACGCGGACGTCCTCGTTGTAACGGGAATTGGGCCGCAGTTCCGGCACGCCGTCGCCGAGGTCGCCAACCTTGTGGTCCTTCGCGACATAGAGACCGATGCCGAGCGCGACGAGGGCGATGGCGATGGCGACGGCCCCGCCCTTCGGGGTGGCGAGGACGCCAAATTTCTCCCAGAGGCGGTCGGCGCTGGCTTCATGGCCGCGCATCCTCTGCGCCTGTTCCGGCGAGATCTTCCGGTATGACAGCAGGATCGGCAGCAGCATCTTGTTGGTGACGATCATCACGGTGACGCCCAGCGTCGCGGTAATGGTCAGTTCCTGGACCATTTCGATCTGGACCATGCCGATGACCATGAAGCCGATGGCGTTGGCGAGCAGGGCGGCGGCGCCGGGAATGAAGAGATTCTCGAATGAAAGCCGTGAAGCCTTGATGCCGTCGGCGCCGGCCATGGTCTCCTGTTTCCAGGAACTGGTCATCTGTACCGCATGCGAGACGGCGATCGAGAAGATCAGGAAGGGAACGAGGATCGACATCGGGTCCAGCGTCAGCTTGAAGATGGGCAGCAGGCCGAGTAGCCAGATCACCGGCACGACGGCACAGATCAGGGCATACGAGGCGAGCATGCCGGACCCCGAGTACCAGTACAGGAGCGCGGCGGTGATGACGAAGGCGATGCCGAAGAAAGCGATGACGCCTGCCGCGCCTGCGGCGATGTCGCCGACGGCTTTGGCGAAGCCGATGATGTGGACCGTGACATCCTTGTTTTCGGTTGCCTGACGGATTTCCTCGAGCTTCCTGGCGACTTCCTGCAGATTGAGGCGCTCCCCGGTATCGGGATCCTTTTCCTGCAGGGTGGCGACGACCATGGCCGCGGTGCCGTCGATGGCGACGATGCGGCCGCCCCAGTCCGACTTGGCGACGTTGTCGCGCACGTTCTTCAGTTGCTCGGGCGTGCCGGCAAAGTCCGCCGCAATGATGTTGCCCCCCCGGAAACCGTCCTCGACGACCTCGGTGTAGCGCACGTTCGACGTGAACAGGGAGGTCACCGAACTGCGCTCGACGCCCTTGATGTAGAAGACGTCCTCGGTGACCTTGCGCAGGGTGTCCATGAACTCCCTGGTGTAGATGTCGCCTTCCCTTGCCTTGAGGGCGACGAGAATCTTGTTGGCGCCGCCGAAGTCGCTCCGGTATTCGAGGAAGGTCTGCATGTACTCATGCTTGAGCGGGATCATCTTGGTAAACCCGGCGCCCACCCGCAAGTGGCTGGCCGAATAGGCGAGGGCGATGGTTATCAGGATGAACAGCAGCAGCAGTGGCTTGCGCAGGTGAAATATCCAGTACGACACCTTGCCAACCCAGGTGTTGCTGAACTCGTGGGCCTGCAGGCCGATATCGTCTTTCTTTCCTGAATCTGTATTCACGCCATGTCTCCCGGTCGCTTCCGTGGTGGGTATTGCCTACTTGGCCAGCAGGGCTGCCGGCACGGGGGTGATGCCGCGGTCGCCGACGACCAGCAATTCCCCGTCGCTGCGCTTGAGGACGCTTGCGTAACCCCTGCCTGGCAGACCCTTCACCTCGAAGGTCTGGCCGTTGTCGCGACTGAGCGCCAGCTTGCCGGAATTGCCGGTGAGCACGACCATGCCGTCGTCGAATGCCCGGCCGCCGTTGAAGGCGACCTTGGTGTCGGTCGCGACCTTCTTCCATGTGCGGCCGGCGTCGGTCGACCGGAAGATGTTGCCGCGCATGCCGAAGATCAGCGCGTTGCCATCGGCGGTCCGCAGACCGCCGAAGAAGGAGCCTTCATATGGCGAGTCGACCCTGGTCCACGTCGCGCCGCCATCGGTCGACCGGGCAATGGTGCCCGATTCGCCGACCAGGACCAGCGCGTCGCCGAGCGGGATGACTTTCGCGATGTGCCGGTCGAAGCCTTCCTCGACCACGTTGTGACGGGTCCACGTGCGCCCTGCGTCGGTCGACTTCAGATAGAGGCCGAAGGCCCCGTAGGCGACCAGCGTCTCGCCATCGAGTGCCGTCACGCCGAGCAGGGCGTCGGTCCCAGCCTCCGGCACGTCGACCAGGGCCCAGGTCTGGCCGCCATCCTCGCTGCGCAGGATGGTTGCGCCGTGACCGACCGCCAGCCAGGCCTTGTCATCGAGCGCGGTAACCGCGGTCAGCGTGCGCGTGGATGCCGTGCGCTGGCTCTTCCAGTCCTTGCCGCCATCGCTGGATATGAAGACCGTCCCGCGCGCGCCGACCGCGACCGCACGCTGGTCGGCGCGGAACGCGTCGAGCAGCAGGGTCCTGTCCTGCTTCATCGGGACTTTCGACACCACGGGCACGGGTCTCTCTTCGGCCTGCGCAGGCAGCGGCGTCACGAGAACACTGGCGAGGAGGGCCGCCAGCGGCGCCGTCAGCAGCATTTTTTTCATCGTTTACCTTCTCGTTCGCGGAAAAAAAACGACCATCGACTGCTCGATGGTCGTCAGTGCCCTCGGCATCAGGGCTTCAACCGGCCGGTCAGCGCGTGCCGCCGGCGCGTCGCAGGGCGTCGGGCTGGAAGTCCGACCACTTGGCCTTCTTGCCGAAAACGATGGGCTGCGAGATCTCGTTGTCAAGGTGGGTGACTAGGTAGTTGCCGTTGGTCAGGTCGTGCCAGGCCTGGACGCTGTGCCAGGGCACGAGGGCGTCGTAATTCTGGCGCAGGCCATGAATGCCGACGCGCCAGAGCTGGCCGCGCGTGTCGTAGGAATCCTCTTCAAGAAGGTTCCAGCTGTCCTCGTCGAGATAGAAGACGCGCTTGCCGTAGATATGCTTCTGGCCCGCCTTGAGCGTCGCCTCGACGACCCAGACGCGATGCAGTTCATAGCGCATCAGGTCGCTCTTGATCGTGTTCTTGTCGAGGATGTCGGTGTACTTGAGCTTCTTGTCGCCGATCCTGTACGTGTTATACGGCACGTACATTTCCTTTTTGCCCACCAGTTTCCAGTCGTAGCGCTCAATGGAGCCGTTGTAGGCGAGATACTGGTCGGTCGTGCGCATGCCCTCGGTTCCATCGGCGATGTTGTCGAAAGCGAGATCCGGTGCGCGACGCACGCGACGCAGCCCCGAGTTGTAGATCCATGCTGAACGCGCGTCCTTGAGCTGGTCGATCGGTTCATGGACGAGGTAGATCGTGCCGTCAAGCGTCGCCGGGGAAGTGAAGCGGCCGAAGTAAGCGAACCCCATGTTGCCTTCCTGCGGCGGGTCGAAATTGGCGGCGGTCACCACGCGGTCGACGAAGGTGACCTTGTAGGTATCGCCGTTGGAGCGCACCGGGAACCAGACGTAGGTACGATCATAACCGCCGCCCGTATAGCGCAGGATGTGATTCTGGATCGCTTCCTCGCCGGTCTTGGGAACCGGGAACGGTACGTTGGAATGCACGCGGCCGATGATATGGCCGTCCTTCATTTCGATCTTGGGGGCTTCGGCCTTGATCAGGTCGGTCGCTGCCTTGGGCAGCGCCACCGTGCGATGCGTCGGGTAGACCGGCATCGTGAAGTTCGGGTACTTCTTGAGCAATGCTGTCAGGCCCGGGGCGAGCTTGTCCTTGTACTGGTCGGCGTTGGCGCCGGTGATCGTGAATAGCGGCTTTTCGTTGGCGAACGGGTCGATGTAGCCCTGTTCGGGCTTCCAGCCGGCCGGGGGCGTCGTCAGGCCGCCCTTCCATTCGGGGATCGAATTGTCGGCGTTGCCGGCGCGGATGGCGCCGGTCGGCGTCAGGTCCTTGCCCAAGCGCTCGATATCGGCCGCCGAGGTGCCGGCCAGCGCGACGCTGCTCATCAGGCTGCAGCCGATCGCAACGGTCAGCAACTTCATTTGGAAATTCATGGGGTTGTCTCCTCCAGTCGAATATTGGTGTCAGAACGTGGTGCTGAACGCGAGGCTCAGGTAATCGCGATCCTTGAACGGGTCGTACTTGGCCTTGTCGAGGAAGGCCGTGTAGCCGAGGTCGATCGTGTACTTCTTCTGGTAGTCCGCGCGGAGGCCGAGGCCGAGGATCATTCGGTCCTTGATGAACTGCGTGTCGACCGAGTAGCCGCTGACGTCGTGCGACCAGAAGACCGAAGGCGTCAGCGTGAAGCCGGTGTCGAAGGCGCCCGTGTAGTCGAGCGACGCCTTCAGGCGATAACCCCAGGCCGTGCTGGTGGCGTAACCGTCGTTGTTGCAGCCGTCGCGCTGCGGGTTCCAGAGCGGGCTTGCCGGGTTGCAGGTATCGCGGGTATTGAAGGCGCCAGCCCCGCCGTTCGATCCCAGTCCGAAGATGAAGGCGCGGCCATAGCGGATCCCCTCGCGTTCGGCCTGGTCGTTGGTGTTCGACGCCCACTGTCCGGCGATTTCGGCGATGAACTGGCCCTGCGTCGCCCCGAGCATGCTCGGCAGGATCTTGACGGTATTGACCTGCAACTGGGTCTTGCGGAAGCGGTCGTAACCGGCAACGTAATTCCCCAAGCCCGCTGCTGTCGCCGCCCTCGTCCGCGGCGCCAGCGGGCCGACGCCGGCCGTGGCGCTGTAGAGGATGTCGTTGCCATTGATCTGCACCGGCTGGTTGGACGTATAGCCCAATTCGGCGCCGACCGACCAGCCGGCGATATTGGTCGACAGCGTGGTGCCGAAAATATTGATATCGTCAGGATACTCCCAGAACCCGTACGCTGACACGACGCCAAAGCGGGCGCCGAGTGCCGCTTCCTGGGCGGCGATCGGATTGACGAGGGTCCTCAGTTGTGCCGGTGTCCTGCCCCAGGTTCCGGTGTACGCGGAAACGATCGGCGTCCGCGAGTTGATCCGCATGCCGTAGAGGCCCCACTCGGAGTCGATCGCGTCGATTGGCAGGCGCAATGCAACGCCGAACTGGCCGGTGTTCGAGCCATCCTTGCCATTGGTCAGCGGGAAGTAGAAGCCATTCCGCAACAGGGTCGGGGTGTCAAGCTTCTGGCCCGGGTAGAGCGCCGTGGTTACCCCGGAACAACTGGTTCCGCGATTGGCATCGGTGGTGATCGCGAATTCGACCGGCGAATAGTAGCCACCGCAACTGTCGACCAGGCTCTGCTCCCACTTGAACTGATAGAAGCCTTCGAGCGACGCGCCGCCGCCAAGGGCGATGTTGGCGTCGATGCTCCAGACCGGCAGCAGCGCTTCCTTGACTTCGGTGCCCGGCTTGCGCAGCGCCGGCAGGTTGACCGGGTTGAGCTGGTTGATGCCCTGGACGAAAAGGCTTTCGCCCCAGTTCACGACCTGGTTGCCGAGTCGGATCTGGAGCGGGGTGCCGACATCGAAGGTGTTGTAGACGTAGGCGTCGAGCAGGGCGATGCCCGAGTACTTGAGCAGGTCGGGCTGGCTGCTGTCGGAAAGTTCCTTGTCCTTGGCATAGCCGTTGTCGGCATTGCCGTAGGGCCGGTTCTTGTTCTCCATGGCGACGTCGTACCAGGCCTTGACGCGGATGAAGGCGCCGAGGTCGCCCTTGCTGATCGCGAAGTCGGACAGGAGCTGCAGCGGGGCGTTGACCACGTCGCCCTTCTCATAGTTCAGGTTGCCGGCGTCGGTGGCGCTGCCGCCAGACCCGCCCTTGCCGCCGGTGAGACCGATGCGCGCGCCATCCGGATAGCTGTACAGGCCGGCGTACGGACGCGTCATCCGCCAGTTGGCGCCGAAGGAAATGGTGTTGTTCCAGCTCCCCTTGACCCCGTCCTCGAGTTCGAACTCGAATGCCGGGGCGCTGCCGCTGAAGGCGAGCAGCATGGCGGAAGCCAGTGCGGTGCGCACGGGCAGGCGTTGCATTGCGGTCTTGTTCACTTGGGTCCCCCTCCGGAATTGAACTGTCAGTCGCTGCGGCCGGCAATGCGATTACGCATTGATCAAGCGTTTGGCGAATGGTTGACATCTATATATCGAAATCCACCGGCGAGTCTAGCGGCAACAGCAAAAGAAACCACTCCCCCCGAAGGGGGATAGGCGTTTAAGCAACATCCCCCGTCAAGAGGGAGGACTTCTTGCCGCCATTGGCGGAGAATTGCCGATTTGAACAGATCCGGTGGCGTTGCCTCGTGAACGCCAGCCGGCGCAAGCGAGGAGACAGCAGATGCAGGGAAAGGCTTTTGTCGCCGGCGTCGGGATGGTGCCCTTCGGCAAGCCGGGCGCCAGCGACCCCTATGACGTGATGGCCGTGGCGGCGGTGCGCAAGGCGCTCGACAACGCGGGACTGGACTACGCGGCGGTGCAGCAGGCGATCGTCGGCTATGTCTACGGCGACTCGACATCGGGGCAGCGCGCGCTCTACGAGGTCGGCATGACCGGCATCCCGATCGCCAACGTCAACAACAACTGCTCGACCGGATCGACGGCGCTCTTCCTGGCGCGGCAACTGGTCGAGTCGGGTGCGGTCGACTGCGTCCTTGCCCTCGGTTTCGAACAGATGCAGCCGGGCGCGCTGTCCGGGCAATGGACCGACCGGCCGTCGCCGTTCTCGCGCTTCGATGAACTGTGCGACGAGATCGCGCCCTACGATGTGCCCATCGCGCTGCGATACTTCGGTGGCGCCGGCAAGGAGTACATGGAGCGTTACGGCGTCAAGCCGGACATTTTCGCCAGGGTGCGGGCCAAGGCCAGCCGCCATGCCGCCCATAATCCGCTGGCGCTGTTCCGCAAGGTGGTGAGCGAGGAGGAAGTCATGGCGGCGCCGATGGTCTTTCCCGAAGCCGGCATGACGCGGCTGATGGCCTGTCCGCCGACCTGCGGCGCGGCGGCGGCGATTCTCGTGTCACGGCGCTTCGCTGACCGGATGAACCTCGACCGCCGGGTGTTCATCGCCGCCCAGGCGATGACGACCGACCGTCCGGGAACCTTCGACAAGCGCAGCATGATGGCGCTGGTCGGGGACGACATGACCCGCGAGGCGGCCGCCCAGGTTTATGCGCAGGCCGGGATCGGTCCCGGGGATCTCGATGTCGTCGAACTGCACGACTGCTTCGCGCAGAACGAAGTGCTCATCTACGAGGGGCTGGGCCTGTGTCCCGATGGCGGCGCCGAGAAGTTCGTCGCCGATGGCAACAACACCTACGGCGGTCGCATCGTGACCAATCCGTCGGGGGGCCTGCTGTCGAAGGGCCACCCGCTGGGGGCGACCGGCCTCGCCCAGTGCACCGAACTGGTCGAACAGTTGCGCGGCGAAGCGGGCGCGCGCCAGGTCGCCGGCGCGCGCCTCGGCCTGCAGCACAACCTCGGGCTGGGCGGCGCCTGCGTCGTCACGCTCTACCAGCGTGCCGACTGAGCGGGAGGGGCGATGATCGACAGATGCCATCTCGGGCTGCAGTTGCCGGTGGTCCACTGGCCCGTCGAGAAAGGCCGGCTGTTGGCCTTTGCCCGGGCCATCGGCGAGACCCGGCCGGAATACACCGACGAGGCGGCGGCGATCGCCGCCGGCCATCCGTCGCTGCTGGCGCCGCCGACGTTGCACTTCGGGGCCGAGCTCGACGCCGGGACCATCCAGGCGATGATGGAAACGCTGGGCGTGCCGATCGACCGGGTGCTGCATGGCGAACAGAGCTTCACCTATGAGCGACCGGTACATGCCGGCGACGTGCTGACCCTTCGCTCGAGCATCGCCGACATCAGCGAGAAGAAGGGCGGCAGGATGGAGTTCGTCACCAAGGTGACGAAGGTGACCAACCAGCGCGGCGAGGCAGTGGGCGAAATGCGCTCGGTCATCGTCGTCATGAACGGGTGAGTGCCATGGTCGGAGAACAAGAGATCGACGCGCCGG
>Ga0316616_100001071_pt1 | contig 10505 bp, 7 predicted proteins | sample OWC_Aug_M1_C1_D1_FD_207660 | JGI IMG/M metagenome (GOLD analysis project Ga0316616, IMG submission 207660) | Wetland soil microbial communities from Old Woman Creek delta, Ohio, United States - OWC_Aug_M1_C1_D1_B | ecosystem: Environmental > Terrestrial > Soil > Wetlands | place: USA: Ohio...
TCACCGACTACGCCCATGAGTTGGGCATGAAGGCGGGCCTCTGGGTCGAACCCGAGCGCCTGGACCTCGCCGCGGTCTATGATCTCGAGCTCGGGAGCGAGCGCATGCTCGCCACGCGCGACGGCCGCTACCATCCTGGGCTGGACAACGGCGAAGCGACGACGGGGCAAATCTGTCTCGGCGACGCGGAAGGCCGCGAGTGGGTGCTGGCGCAGCTCGTCAGGCTGATCGAGACGGCCCGCCCCGACTACTTGAAATGGGACAACAACTTCTGGATCAACTGCGACCGGCCCGAACATGGCCACGGGACGGCCGGCGGGAACTTCGCCCACGTGAAGGGCCTCTACGCGGTGCTGGCCGCCCTGCGCGAGCGGTTTCCGGAGCTCACGATTGAGAACTGCGCCGGCGGCGGCAACCGCCTCGACCCGGGCCTGCTCCAGTACACGGACAGTGCCTGGATGGACGATGTGACCACGCCTTCGGCCCGGGTGCGCCACAACTTCGAAGGACTCGCCACGATCTACCCGCCGGCGTACCTGCTGTCGTTCATCATGAGCGGCGAGTTCGAGACGATTCACGAGAGCGCGGGCCGGTCGCTCGAGTTCGCGAGCCGGATGCCCGGCATGCTCGGGCTCACCTGGCGCGGATCCGAATTCGACGACGACGAGTTCGAGGACATCGGGCGCGAGATCTCGGTCGCGAAGGCGGTGCGGGCGGTGGTCCCGGGCGCCGCGGCGTTCATGCTGACCGATCAGGTGCGCGACGACGGGGCGCCCGAAGGGGATGCCATTCAGCTGTACTCGCCCCCGACGGGGATCTCGGCGGTCTTCGTCTACGCGACCGATTCGCTCGACATGGTCACGATCCGCCTCAAGGGTCTCGACCCCGAGATGCGCTACGTGATCATGTCGATGCGCGGCGACGAACTGGCGGAATCCTCGGGTGCCGGTCTCATGACGGCGGGCGTCGACGTCGTGAACGCATCCGACGCGGGTTCGCAGCTGTTCCTGGTCGTGCCGCGCCCTCCCGAAACGCCGCCCGAGCAGACCGTCCGGCGCTAGCTACGCGCGGGCGCCCAGCAGCCTCGCCGGCAGCGTCAGCACGGCCCGCAGCAGGCTGAACACGCCGTCCACCGCGATGCCCACCAGCCGGAACGGCAGCAGGAACAGCCACACAACCGGGTACAGCACCAGCGCCAGCAGCGCCAGCGGCCAGCACAGCACGAAGAGCACCAGCCACAGCAGGAACTTGACCACCTGAGCCTCCCGCACGCGCCAGCCGGGCGCGTCATCCGGTACTACGTGGGAGGCGACGCGCGGGTTCTGTCGTCACGTCGACCCTGAAGGGTCGACCTCCATATCGGGATGGAGGTCGGGGCTTCAGCCCCGACGCACACGAGGTCAGCGCCCGACGATGGCGAGCACCGACAGCGGGTCGACCGACGCCGTGCCGATGCGAAGCGTCCAGTGCAGGTGCGGGCCCGTGACGCGTCCGGTGGCGCCCACGGCGCCAACCACGTCGCCGCCGAGCACGAGCGAGCCGGCTTTCACGTCGAGGCGTGAGAGGTGAGCCAGCATCGAGAACACGCCCAGTCCGTGATCGAGAATCACCGTCGAACCGGAGAAGTACAGCGGCTCGGCCAGCACCACCACGCCTCGGGCCGGTGCGCGGACGGGGGTACCGGTGGCACCTCGCAAGTCGATGCCCCGGTGCGGCGCCCGGGCCTCGCCGTTGAACACGCTGCGCACGCCGAACACGGAGATCACCTCGCCATCGGCCGGCCTGCCGAACCCATCGTCCCAGAGGTGCCGCGGCGAGACGGCCGACAGCACGCGGTTCAGCAGGAGCCGCTCGCGCTCGATGCGCGCCTGCTCCGCCGGCGGCGGCGTGACGAACTCTGGCGCAACCTTGAGCCGCCGTGTGGCGAACGTCTTGGCCGCGACCTTCAGCGCGAGCCTGCCGGTGATCTCGGCGCCGTCGACCTGACGGGCGCTGGCTTCGACCGAGGCGGGACCGGGCCGGAAGGCCAGGTCAATGCCGACCAGCGCATGCCAGGTGGACGGTGTGGCGCCGGGATACCCGGTGAAGGGTTGTCCGAACGCGGTGCCGCGAACGGCGGTCAGCGGCGCAGCCGCCGTGAAGGTGAGCAGCACCGCTTCGCCGGGGACCAGCGCGCGCGCGGAGTACTCGATGGCGACGCGGCGCGGCGAGCCCTGGCGCTGGCGGCCGGCCGCCGCGTCGGTCAGCGCCAGGGCGACGGCTATCAGGGCCGCCGCTGGTGCCGCCATCCGCCATGTGCGCGTTCGTGTCATCGGGTGCCGCCGCTTCCGCAACAATACATCGGCGCGGTCGTCATGGCGAGCCCCGGAGGACATCTTCCAGGACCGGCGGTGCCGTCCCGTCATGGCGCCCGAGCCGCCGGGCGGCCACCCGCCGGCGGGCCGTTCTGCTCGCCTCGTGGTATCGTGCGGAACTGCAGCCACGGGGCCTCCTTCGGCCGCACCCGGCACTGCCCGCAACACGCATGTCTCTGCACGTACCGCCCGTTACCGCCGAGATTGTGGCGGCCGCCCGCCAGCGGCTCGGCCGCAACGATGTGCTCATCGGCGTCGCCGACCCGGCCGAGTACGCCGAGGCCGAGGCGTTGTCGCGCGCCGCGCATCCGTCGGAGATGAAGTCGGTCCTGACGGCCGAGTCGATCGCGTGGTTCATCGAGCGGAACCCGTGCGGGCGCGGCTTCCTTGTGCTCGCGCGCGATCCCTCGACACGCGGCGTGATCGGGTACTTCCTCTTCTATCCTTGGCTCATTGCCCACCGCGGGGAGCGCGAGGCGGAGGTTCGTCCTGCGTTTCTTTACGTCCATCTCTACGTGGCGCCGGCCCATCGCCGGCGGCGCGTGTTCTCCGCAATGACGAGTTTCGGCCTCGACCTGGTCGAGCAGCTCGGCGTCGGCCTCGCCTACACCGTGCCGAACCCGCGCTCGACGCCTGGCTTCCTGAAGTTCGGGATGCGCCAGGCCGGCACGCTGCCGTTCTGGATCAGGCCCGTGGTGCCGGGCTGGGCGCGCGCGGCCGGGGCGCGGCGCGATCCTGCGCTCTCCGTGCAGCAGGTGCCGCTGCCAACAGCCGATGCGGCCGACGTCACCTCCATGTTGCCCGAGTCCACCACGGCGTGGAGCCCGCGGACGACGGCCGTCGTGCAGTGGCGTTACCGGGACCGGCCCGGATCCGCGTATCAGATCCGGCAGGTCTCCCGATCACGGCGGCCGATCGCCGTGGTCGTGACGCGGCACATGACCATCAAGGGGCTGCGCACGCTGGTGGTGTGCGACGCATGGTTCAGCGAGTCGGGGCCGCAGGCGATGCGGATGGCCATCGACGATGCCCTGGCAGGGGGCGCGCGCGCGCATCTGGCGATCGCGTTCGGCGGCAGCGCCTCGCCGGCATACGCCGCCGCGCTGCGAGGCGGGGGCTTCCGAGTGTGCCCGCCGGCGATCCAGCCGCAGCCGGTGGCCATCATTGGCGGCGAGGTGGGCGGGCCGGGCCGGCGTGTCGCCATGCCGGACGTGCGGGCCTGGCACCTGACGCCGTTCGACTGGGACGTCTTCTGATGGGACCGCCGCTCGATCCCGCGCGCACCACCGTCGAAGCGCGGTCGATCGACCAGGCGACGGCGCTCGTGTCGATCGACCTCGAAACCGACTACGGCTCGGGCCTCGACGAAGCGCTGTCGCAGACCGGCCGGCTGCTGGACCTGCTGGCGCGACTGGGCGTGCCGCTGACCGCCTTCGTGGAAGGCCAGTTCTTCGAGCGCCGCCGGCCGTTGTGCCGGTTGCTGCTCGAAGCCGGCGTCGACGTCCAGTTGCATTGCTACGACCACGCGGAACCGGGAGATTCACCGGCCACGCTCAGGCGCGGCGCCCTCGCATTCGAGGATTGCTGCGGGCGCGCGCCAGAGGGATACCGGGCCCACACCTATCAGCTGACACACGAGCTGTACGAAACGCTCCTCGAACGCGGGTTCAAGTGGGACTCCTCGCTGATGCGCGGGCTCGGCCAGGGGCGCAACGCCCATGCCGCATTCCAGCACGGGGACTACTTCGTGCTCGGCGGCCGGTTGCTCGAGTTCCCCATCGCGCGTTGGAGGGGGCTGCCCTTGCCGTTGAACCACGCGTACCGGCTGCTGCTGCGGACTCCCGCCGAGCACGCACTCTGGGCGCTTTCCGGCCCCGAGCGCCTGCTGACGTTCAACGTCCACATGACGGATCTCGTCCGCTGCGGCTCCCTGGCGCACTCTCCCATCACGGGCCTGCCCCGCGTCCTCTTCCGCTACATGTGGGCGGGGCGGGGGGGCGACACCTTCGGCTCCCTCGAGTCCTTCCTGACCCGCGTCAGGCAGGGCGGCTGGGTGTTCAGTTCGACTCAGGCGCTTTACGGGCGCCTCGCGGCAGGGACTGCGCTATCCTAGAAGGTGATGCGCCTCATCCTGGGCATGCTGCTCGTCGCCGCGACATCGCTGGCGTGCGATGGCCCGCCCGCCGCGCCTTCCTCGCCCCGCCCGGTGCCGGTCACCGAGGCCGCCTCCGCCGCCGATGGATCCACGCTCAAGGTCACCGCACCGGCACCCCAGCAGCCGGCGAGCGGGTCGGTCACCTCGTCGCTGACGCCGAACCTCGTCATCGCGAACTCCACGTTCCGGTTCCTCGGCGACGTGGCCTTCGTCCGAACGCTGCAGTACCGGTTCGTCGTCGAAACCTCCGCGGGTTCGGTTGTGTCGGACGTGGTTACCGGAGCCGGCGTCGAGTTGACGGGTTCGCGGGTTCCCGCCGGGGCGCTCCTGCCCCAGACGGTCTACCGGTGGCGCGTGCGCGCCGAACTGGGGTCGGCGTTCGGCCCCTGGTCTTCCTACTCGACGTTCACCACCCCCAAAAGCTAGCCCCGGCGTTCACGTCGGCTGGTGACGTTCGCTCCGGCTCACGCAGGCCCGCCTGGCCTCACCCGGCGCCGTGTGAATCGGCTACAATCGCGGCGCGTGCTACGCGACGCCCATCCTCACCCGGGTCTTTCCTCCAGGCTCACCGCCTCGTGGTGGCGCGCGCACGCAGCGGGCCTGGTGCGCCGCGCGGTCGGCAGTCCGACGTTCCGCATCGTCGGGTTCGCGCTCACGGTGAGGGTGTTCACGGCCTTCATCGCCTTCATCGTGAACATCGTGTTCCCCCTGGCGCAGAAGCAGCAGTTCACGGTCCTCGACCATTCGCACCTGCTCTGGGACACCTTCGCGCGGTACGACTCCGGCTGGTACTTTGGCATTGCCCGCCACGGATACGAGTTCGTCGAGGGCGGACGCAGCAACCTGGCGTTCTTTCCCGTCTACCCGCTCCTGATGCGGTACCTGGGCCTCGCGCTCGGCGGCGGGCGGCAGAACCTGTACCTCGCCGGCGTGATCATCTCGTGGGTGGCGTTCGTGCTCGCGATGGTGATGCTGTACAGGCTGGCCCGCACATATCTCCCGCGCGTGACGGCCGAGCGCGTCGTGGTGTTCGCGGCCGTCTTCCCGTTCGCGTTCTTCTACGGCGTCGTCTATTCCGAGGCCGCGTTCCTGCTGTTCACCGTCACCGCCTTCTACGGATTCCGCACGAAGCGGTGGTGGCTCGGGGCCGCGGCCGGCGCGCTGGCGAGCGCGACGCGCGTCAACGGGATCCTGGCGCTTCCCGCGCTGGCCCTGCTGGCCTGGCAATCGGCCGGCACGGACTGGTCGCTGCGGAAGCGCGCGATGGCCGCGGTGGCGCTGGTGCCCGTCGGGTTGGTCCTCTACTCGATGTACGTGGACACGCTCAGCGGGTCGTACCTCGAGTGGAGCTACAGCATCCAGCGGTGGAACTACGGCATCGCCGGGTCGCCCCTCAAGGGATTCGTGTTCATCGCGACGCAACTGGCGACGCGGCCTTACGAGTACCTCACGACCGACCCGACCGCGCCGTATGACGTGCTGCACGCCGCCACGGCGCTGTGGTTCATCGGATCGCTGCCCTTCGTCGGCCGGAGATTCGGATCAGCCTATGTCGTCTACATGGCCCTGAACCTGTGGCTGCCGCTCTCATCGGGCGTGTTCGAAGGCGTCGGGCGGTACTGCGCCGTGCTGTTCCCGGTCTATTTCGTGATGGCCACGACACGGCCGCTCGTCGTGCGCAAGGGGATTCTCGCCGCGTCGGCGGCGCTCTACACGTTGTGCCTCACGCTCTGGGTGAACCTGCATCCGATCTTCTGACGGGCGTCAGTGAGCCCTTCTGGCTTCTTGCTTCCAACTACCGCTGCGGGCCCACCTGCACCGTCACCGCTACTTTCGCCCAGTCCGTGCGTTTCAGCACGGCGCCGGCCGCCGCCGGATCGGCCGGCGGCATGTCGATGCGCAGCAGGGCGCCCCCGGCGCGCGCCGGCCCGCCTGCCGGCGGTTCGACGAGCGAGGCGCCCTCGACCGCGCGCACGGAGGGGCCGAGCACGCGGACCTGGTAGCTGCGGCCGCGGCGGCCTTCCACGCGGAGCGTGAAGGTGGAGCCGTCGAGCGTGGCGTCGATCACCCGAAGCCGCGACGACACGTCGCCCAGCTCGAGCGGGGCGTGCAAGGGGACCACGCGGATGCCGGGCGTGGCTCGAATCGTGAACGTCGCCGGCGCGGTGACGGTTTCCACGCGCGCGAGCCGCAGACCGCCGCCGGCCTCGGTGGTGCCTGCGGCAGGCCGCCAGAGCAGGTCGCGCGTCAGCTGGCGCGCGCCGGGCGGTAGCACCGCGTGCAGCTCGATCGGCAGGGAGCCTCCGCGCGGCGTGACCTGCACCGACAGGCCGCCGGCGTCGCGGCGGATGGCGATGTCGGCGGCGACGCCGTGCCAGCGCAGGTTGCGGATCGTCAGCCACTCCCACGACGCGGGCAGTTGCGGCGCGAGCTGGAGCCGCGCGGGCACCGGCCGGCCATCCGCCGCGCCGGCCGGGAGGGCGTTCAGCCCCACCAGGCCGCGCATCAGCGTCGATACAAAGCCCGTCGTCGCAAACAGCTGGTGCGGCACCGCGGCGTCGATCGAACGCAGGCGATCGCCGGAGAAGAGCTCGGCCATGTAGCCGCGCGCCTCGATGAACGTGAGGTCGGCCGTGCCGTCGAGGTACGTCCACGCCGCGTCGGGGCGGCCGTTGGCGTAGAGCGCGAGCGCGGCGAACCCGGTGAGGAAGGGCCACGACGCGCCGTTGTTGTAGCTGAGCGGGCCGTAGAGCGCGCTGTCGATCGAGAGCATGCGCGCGCCCCAGTCGGCGCCCACGCCGGCCCCCGCCAGGTCGTCGAGCGCACCGGCAACGGCGGGCCGCGACGCGTCGAACACGCCCCGCCAGAGCCCGAAGCCGGGCCACACCGTCGGCTCGGCCTGGCCCTTGCCGTCTTTCATGTACGCGAAATAGATGCGGCTCCCCTGGTCGTCGAGGAACCGGGCATTGAGCGACGCGCGCGCCCTGGCCGCCGCGGCCCTGGCGGTGGCGGCGAACGGTTCGCCGGCCGCGTCGGCGAGCTCGGCGGCCGCCTCCGCGGCTTCCGTCCACGCGGCGCCGAGGAACACGTCGGTGAGCACGTCGCGCCGCCGCAGCGTGCCCGTTTCCACCGCTGCCAGTCCCGCCTTCGTGTTGTCCATCAGGCCGTCGCCGTCCTCGTCGGTGGACGTGCAGTAGTCGTACGCCTGTTTCATCGACGGCCAGAAGTCCTTCGCCAGCGCGGTGTCGCCGCTCGCGCGCACGTAGTCGCGCACCGCGATGATGTAGAGCGGCGTCGTGTCGGCGTGGTAGTAGCCGTACGGGAATTCCTCGAACCACCGGATGTAGCCCGCGCCCTGGGACAGCTCGTGCATCATCTTGCCGTCGGCGCGCTGGCGTTTGCGCAGGAACTCGAGCGTCTGCTTCACCGTGTCGAAGTCGCCGTACGCGGTCATCGCCCAGGAGTTGATGAACGCGTCGCCCCCGAAGAACCAGCCGAACCCCGGCCGCTCGCTCGTCCCCGAGGGCCCCAGGCCCGCGATGAGGCCGCAGCCAAGGTGCGGGTTGCAGACGAAGCCCTTGTCGAGCGCCACTTTGCCCCATTCGAACGCGAGGTCCAGACGGTCGTCGGGGCTGTCGATGCTCGTCATCTCCTCGCGCAGCCGCCGGTAGTGCGCGGCCGACTCGCGGTAGATCGGTTCGCCCGACGCCAGTAGCTTCTCGTACGTCGCCTGCGCGCCTTTCAGGCCGTCGAGGCTGGCGGCGATGACGATCGGCACGAGCCCCCGCGCCGCCGTCTCGGGCGTGACCGCGATCGTGAACTGCGAGGGCGCGTCGGGCAGGTTGTGCGCCGGCTGCTCGGGCGGATCGATCCCGAACGGCGACCCGACCATCGCCGAGTGCTTGCCGCTGGCTTCGCCCAGGACGTACGCCTTGCGGCCGGCGTCCCAGTAGCTGTACTGCCCGCCCAGGGCCGCCGGCCACATCGGCTTCAGGTCGGGCCGGAACTTCACCACCACCTGCAGCGGCTGCGACGTCGTCACGTCGAGCAGGATGACGGCGCCCTGGTCGGCAAACGGCACGAGCCACATCGCGTCGACCGTGAACGCGGCGTGGGCATAGCGCACCACCGACGCTTCAGGCCGCACGTCCACGCTGGCCGCGAGGCTCGCGCCGGGAATGGGCTCCGCGTAGTCGGGCGTGCCGAACGACAGGTGGAAGTCGTGGAGGACTTTCAGCGGATAGACCCAGGCCTCGAAGCTGCCGTCTTCGCGTCCGAGCAGCGCGGCCTTCCGGCCTGACGCCTCCATGTAGCGGGACGGGCGGGCCGGTCCCCGGAGTGCGATGGGGTTCGCGTCGCGGACGAAGCGCGCGACGACGGATGGCGGGGCCTGCGACGGCGCCTGGGCCTGCACGGCCGGGCCGCCGGCGGCGGCGGCGAGCAGGGCGCCCACGGCGGCCGCGAAGACGCGACGAGGAAGCGACCTGCTGGACATGCACCACCCTCCAGGGCCCGCGCGCGGGCCGGCCGGCCCGGATTGTAGCAGACGGGCCGGATTGCTTGGTCTTCTGCATATACTTGACAAAATCTATTCAACATGAGACGCTGTGAGTATGCGCGCGTCCATCTTGCTTACCGGCGCCACCGGCTATATCGGCGGCCGCCTGCTCGGCGCGTTCGAGCGGCGCGGCACGCCGGTGCGCTGCCTCGCGCGCAACCCCGGGGCCCTCCGCCCCCGCGTGGCCGCGTCGACGGAGGTCGTCGGTGGCGACGTCCTCGACCCGGCCACGCTGGGGCCTGCGCTCGAGGGCATCGAGACGGCCTATTACCTCGTGCACTCGATGGGCGCCCCCGACGACTTTGCGGGCCGCGACCGCGAGGGCGCAAGACGCTTCGCCGAGGCGGCCCGCACGGCCGGCGTCCGCCGGATCGTGTATGTGGGCGGGCTCGGCGACGCGGCCGATGATCTCTCGGCGCACCTGCGAAGCCGCCACGAGACCGGCGAGGTGCTGCGCGCCGCGGGCGTCGAGGTGGTCGAGTTCCGCGCGTCGATCGTGATCGGATCGGGCAGCCTGTCCTACGAGATGGTGCGCGCGCTGACCGAGCGGCTACCGGTGATGGTGTGCCCGCGATGGGTGGCCATCCAGGCGCAGCCCATCGCGATCGAGGATCTGCTGGCGTACCTGCTCGCGGCGCTGGACCTTCCGCCGGGTCCGTCGCGCATCTACGAGATCGGCGGCCCGGACGTCGTGTCGTACGGCGACATCATGCGCGAGTACGCGCGGCAGCGCGGGCTGCGGCGCCTCATGATCCCCGTCCCGCTGCTGACCCCGCACCTGTCGAGCCTGTGGCTGGCGCTTGTGACGCCGCTCTACGCGCGCGTGGGCCGCAAGCTCATCGCGAGCATCCGCAACGCCACCGTTGTCCGCGACCCGCGCGCGCTGGCCGACTTCCCGGTCCGCCCCCGCGGCCTGCGCGAGGCGATCGCGCGGTCCATCGACGCCGCCGACGGGAGCGCCGGCGCCAACCGCTGGTCCGACTCCGCGTCGGCAAGCGTTCCGCCGCCTGCGCCCGCGCACCTCGCCGTGCGTCCCCTGCTGGACACGCGCGAAACCGTCGTGGACGTGCCGGCGGCCGCCGCGTTCGCGCCCATCCGCCGCATCGGCGGCGACACCGGCTGGTATTGCGCCAATGTCCTCTGGCGCCTGCGCGGCTGGGCAGACCTGGTCGCCGGAGGCGTCGGCATGCGCCGCGGGCGGCGCGACCCCGAGACGTGCGTCGTCGGCGATCCCCTGGACTTCTGGCGCGTGGAAGCGTTCGAGCCGGACCGGAGGCTTCGCCTGCGAGCCGAGATGAAGGTGCCCGGACGGGCCTGGCTCGAGTTCTCCGTCGATCCGCTCACCGAATCGACGTCGCGCATCCGTCAGGTGGCGCGGTTCGAGCCCGCAGGGATCCTCGGCCGCCTCTACTGGTACGTGCTGTTTCCCGCGCACATC